>JAABUR0100001373.1_pt1 | contig 43880 bp, 42 predicted proteins | sample 5560091 | NCBI WGS metagenome assembly JAABUR01 (sample SAMN10711879, study PRJNA513375) | rock metagenome | isolation source: Antarctica rocks | place: Antarctica: Victoria Land, University Valley sud | reverse complement strand
GGCTCCGGCAGCACGCGCTGGGGCCCTGGCTCGCCGACTGCGTGCTCAACCGCGACCGGAATGGCCGGTGGGTGTCGAGGCGGGACCCCGACTTCGACGCGCCGCTGTCGGAGGTCACCTGGGAGCGCGAAGGAATCCGGTACTACAACCCGGAGATCGTCCTCTCCTTCAAGGCGAAGCTGGCGCGACCGAAGGACGAGCGGGACTTCGACGTGACGTTGCCGCTGCTGGACGACCGGGCACGGGCGTTCCTCGCGGACTATCTGCGGCGCAAGGAGCCCGCGCACCCCTGGCAGCAGCGGCTCTGACCGTCCCGTGAGCCCGCGTGGCCGTGCGCGCCGGCGGTGGGCCGTATCCTTGAGTGGCCATGAATCAGCCGAGCAGCACCGCGGCGGCATACCTCGACCATGCCGCCACCACGCCCATCTATCCCGAGGTGATCGTGGCGATGGCGCAGCAGCTCGCTCGGCTGGGCAACGCTTCCTCGCTGCACGGGTCGGGACGATCCGCGCGGCGGGTGGTCGAGGAGTCTCGGGAGACGATCGCCGCGTGCCTGAATGCCCGACCGTCGGAGGTCGTCTTCACGTCGGGCGGCACGGAGTCCGACAACCTCGCCGTCAAGGGGTTCTACTGGTCGCGGCACAAGGGCGACCCGAGGCGTACGCGGATCTTGTCGACGGCGATCGAGCACCACGCGGTCCTTGACCCTTTGCACTGGCTGGGCGTCGAGCATGAAGCAGAGGTGGAGCTGCTGCCCGTCGACGCTGAGGGCCGGCTCGACCTCGAGGCGTTAGGCACAGCGATCGAGCGCGACCCGGGCAGCGTCGCGCTGATCACCGTGATGTGGGCCAACAACGAAGTCGGTACGTTGCAGCCGATGGCTGAGGTGGCCGCGGTCGCTGCCGAGCACGGGATCCCCGTTCACACCGATGCTGTGCAGGCGATGGGTCAGGTGCCGCTCGATTTCGCCGCCTCCGGGGTCGATGCGATGACCGTCACCGGTCACAAGATCGGCGGCCCGTTCGGAGTGGGTGCGCTGATGCTGCGACGCGAAGCCGAGCTCGAGGCACTCCTGCACGGTGGCGGGCAGGAGCGCGATGTGCGCTCGGGCACCATCGACGCCCCGGCGATCGTCGGCTTCGCCTGCGCCGCCGAGCTTGCTGTGAAGGGTCAGCCGGAGCGCGCGCCGACACTCACCGCGCTTCGCGACGAGTTGGTCGCCGGCATTCTCGACGTCGTACCGGACGCGATCGTCAACGGCGCTCCCACAGCCGAGCGGTTGCCCGGCAACGCGCACCTGTCGTTTCCCGGCTGCGAAGGCGACTCGTTGCTCATGCTGCTCGATGCCCAGGGCATCGAGTGCTCGACCGGGTCGGCTTGCTCAGCCGGCGTACCCCAGGCGTCCCACGTGCTGCTCGCGATGGGCAAGGGCGAGTCTCTTGCGCGTGGATCACTGCGTTTCTCCCTCGGTCACACGTCGACCCGTGACGACGTGAGGCGGGTCGTGGAGGCGATCGGTCCAGCCGTGCAACGCGCGCGCGCCGCCGCCGTCACGAGCGCTGCGGGGGCGCGCTCGTGAAGGTGCTGGCTGCCATGTCGGGAGGAGTCGACTCGGCCGTCGCCGCAGCCCGGGCGCACGAGGCCGGACATGACGTCACGGGTATTCATCTGGCGCTGTCACGCAACCCAAAGTCGTATCGCAGCGGCGCACGCGGTTGTTGCACTATCGAGGACTCCAACGACGCCCGCCGTGCGGCCGACGTGATCGGCATCCCCTTCTACGTCTGGGATCTGAGCGACCGGTTTCACGAGGACGTCGTGGAGGACTTCGTTGCGGAGTACGCCGAGGGACGCACTCCGAACCCGTGTCTGCGCTGTAATGAGAAGATCAAGTTCGCGGCCGTGCTGGATCGAGCTCGTGCGCTGGGCTTCGATGCGGTCGCGACTGGGCACTACGCGCAGCTGGAGACCGGCCCCGGCGGGTTGATCGAGATGCACCGCGCCGTCGACCGCGGCAAGGACCAGTCGTACGTGCTCGGGGTGCTGACTCGGGAGCAGCTGGCGCATTCGCTCTTCCCCCTAGGCGGTTCGACCAAGGACATGGTGCGTGCCGAGGCCGATCGGCGTGGCCTGGCGGTGGCTCACAAGCCCGACAGCCATGACATCTGCTTCATCTCCGACGGTGACACCGCCGGCTGGCTTCGCGACCGGCTAGGCGCCGGTTCCGGCGAGATCGTCGACACGTCTGGCGAGGTGCTCGGCAGCCACGAGGGGACCTTTGGCTTCACGATCGGGCAGCGACGTGGGTTGCGCATCGACAAGCCTGCGCCGGACGGCAAACCGCGTTACGTGCTGGACATCGAGCCCGTCTCCGGTCGAGTGACGGTCGGCGCCCGCGCCGACCTCGCGGTCGACCACCTCACGGCGACCAAGCCGAGGTGGTGCGGGTCAGTGCCTATCGGTGAGATTGCGTGCACGGTGCAGCTACGCGCCCATGGTGATGAGCACCGCGCGGTGGCGCAGGTGGTGGGCAGCGAGGTCGAGATCGCACTGGTCGACGCCGCCAGCGGGATCGCGCCCGGCCAAGCAGCGGTGATCTACTCCGGCACGCGCGTCGTCGGCAGCGCCACGATCGCAGCCACGCGTCGCCTGACCGCCGTCTGACCTGGCCTCTGCCGCCGTGTGCCGGAAGACGTACGGCGCTTTCCCGGGCCCGAGCGTTCGTGTACCGACATGTGTCGGAAGATGAGTGAGGTCAGCCAACGGCTAGGGCAGGGCCGGCTGTTGGAAGACGTGCGCCGGCCACGGCGACGGCGCGCACTAAGGTCGCGACATGACGAACCGTGCGACCGGAGTCGGGGCGATGCCGGGTGAGGACTTCGCCCAGAGCGTGCAGATCGTGCTCGGGGAGGTGGGGGCGCTCCCGCACGTGCCGGAGCTGCCCGCCCGCGGAGCGACGGCGATGATGACCGGCCGCACCCTTGCCCTCGTCACCGAGCTCGGGGTCGACCTGCAGCCGGCCGGGTGGCGGCTCACGGATGCCCCTGGACTCGACCACCGCCGGGCGGTGTCCCTGCTTGCGCAGGACCTCGACGCGGTGGAGGAGCTCAGCGCAGGTGGCCACGGAGCGTTCAAGGTGCAGGTGGCCGGACCATGGACGCTGGCCGCCACGGTCGAGCGGCCCCGCGGCGACAAGGTGCTGGCCGACTACGGTGCCCGTCGCGATCTGGCACAGGCACTCGCCCAAGGAGTGGAAGCCCACGTCCATGACGTGCGCCGGCGGACTGGCAGCGACGAGATCTTCGTGCAGATCGACGAACCAGGGCTCCCCGCTGTGCTCGCCGGCTCGATCCCAACCGCCAGCGGCTTCCATCGGCACCGGTCGGTGACGCCTGCCGACGCCGCTGCCGCGCTGGAGTGGGTCGTCGGCGCTGCGCTGGCCGCCGACGCCGTACCGGTGATCCACTGCTGTGCGGGGGGCCTGCCGTGGGCTGTGCTTCGAGAGACTCAGTTGCAGGGGGTGTCGTTCGACCTCGCAACGATGACACCTGCCGACTTCGACGAAGTGGCGGAGTGGGTCGAGTCCGGGCGACAGGTCTGGCCGGGCGTCGTCCCGACTGTCGAACCCGATGATTGGCCGACGGGGGCAGACCTGACGAGGCGGTTGCTGGCGTGGTGGGGCGATCTCGGCTACAGCAACGTCGAGACGCTGCCCCCGACTACTGTGACGCCGGCGTGTGGGTTGGCGGGGGCATCGCCACGATGGGCCCGACGAGCACTCGAGCTGGCCGCCATGGTCGCCCAGAACCTGTCGGAGGAGCAGGGCAAGATAGGCGCATGAAGGGCAAGCCGTCCGCACGGGACTGGGCACGGTAGGGGATGAGCCGCGCCGAGACATCCCCACACACCCCCGAGGTGCCCGCTGCTCCCAGCGAGGCGAAGGAGCGCCACGCAGAGCTGGCCGAGGTCGTCGAGGGCCACCGGCTGCGCTACCACAACCTCGACGCGCCCACGGTCAGCGACGGCGAGTACGACGCGCTGATGCGCGAGCTCAACGCGCTCGAGGACGACTTTCCCGAGCTGCGCACCCCAGACTCGCCGACGCAGAAGGTCGGCGGTGACGTGTCGACGCTTTTCACACCGGTCGAGCACGCCGAGCGGATGATGAGCCTCGACAACGCCTTCTCCGCAGCGGACCTGGCGTCCTGGGCGGGCCGGCTCGAGCGCGACGGAGCCGCCGACGCGGACTTCCTGGTGGAGCTGAAGGTCGACGGTGTGGCGATCAACCTGACCTACGAGAAGGGTCGGCTGGTGCGAGGTGCCACCCGTGGCGACGGTCGAGTGGGAGAAGACGTCACACCGAACGTCCGCACCATCTCAGGCATCCCGGCACGGCTGTCAGTGAGCGACGACTACCCCGTGCCGGCGCTGGTGGAGGTGCGCGGCGAGGTCTTCTTCCCGGTCGAGGCGTTCGAGAAGCTCAACGCGTCGCTCGTCGAGGCCGGCAAGCCGCCGTACTCTAACCCACGCAACTCCGCTGCTGGGTCGCTGCGGCAGAAGGACCCGAAGGTCACCAGGACGCGCCCGCTGCGGATGGTCTGCCATGGCCTGGGCAAGCGGACGGGCTTCGAGCCGATGCGCCAGTCGGAGGCGTACGCCGCGCTCAAGGCCTGGGGACTGCCGACGAGCGACCAGGCCACGGTCGTCCAGGGGCTCCCTGCCGTGCAGGAGTTCATCGACCACTACGGCGAGCACCGCCACGACGTCGAGCACGAGATCGACGGCGTGGTCGTGAAGGTCGACCAGGTCTCACTGCAGCGTCGGCTCGGCTCGACGTCCCGGGCGCCGCGATGGGCAATCGCGTTCAAGTACCCACCGGAGGAGGTCACCACCAAGCTCCTCGAGATCACGGTCAACGTCGGCCGCACCGGCCGAGTGACCCCGTACGGGCGGATGGAACCGGTCCGCGTCGCTGGGTCCACGGTGGAGTTCGCGACTCTTCACAATGCGTCCGAGGTGAGGCGCAAAGGCGTCTGGGTGGGCGACACCGTCGTGCTGCGCAAGGCCGGTGACGTGATCCCGGAGATCGTTGGCCCGGTGATCGAGCTGCGACCTGACGACGCCTACGAATTCGAGATGCCGACGAAGTGTCCCGAGTGCGGCACGACGCTTGCGCCGTCGAGGGAAGGTGACGCCGACATCCGATGTCCCAACTCGCGCTCGTGCCCCGCGCAGCTGCGCGAGCGCGTCTTCCACGTCGCGGGGCGTGGCGCCTTCGACATCGAGGTCCTCGGATACGAGGCTGCGGTTGCGCTGCTCGACGCGAAGGCGATCCACGACGAGGGCGACCTCTTCTCGCTCGACGAACAGACGCTGCTGGGCGTCCCGCTCTTCACCCGTGCACCCAAGAAGAATGAGGGCGACGGGCCGGTGCTCTCAGCCAACGGCAGACGGCTTGTCGACAACCTGGAGCGGGCGAAGCAGCAACCTCTGTGGCGGGTGATGGTCGGCCTGTCGATCCGGCACGTGGGTCCCACCGCCGCGCGAGCGCTCGCGGAGTCGTTCGGCTCGTTGGAGGAGATCGAGGAGCAGGCGAAGGACAACAACGTCGAGAAGCTGGCAGCAGCCGACGGTGTCGGCACCACGATCGCTGAGTCGATCGTCGAGTGGTTCGACGTCGACTGGCACCAGGAGGTGGTGCGCAAGTGGCGAGAGGCGGGCGTCACGATGGTTGACGCGCGCGACGACTCGATCCCTCGGACTCTCGAAGGAATGTCGATCGTCGTCACCGGGTCACTCGACTCCTGGTCACGCGACCAGGCCAAGGAGGACATCGTCGCCCGTGGCGGCAAGGCGAGCGGATCGGTGTCGAAGAGCACCGCTTTCGTGGTCGTCGGCGAGTCACCGGGCACGAAGTACGACAAGGCCGTGTCTCTCAGGGTGCCGATCCTCGACGAAGAAGGATTTGCTGTCCTGCTGGGTGACGGGCCCGAGGCGGCTCGCGCTGTTGCGCAGGTGGGTGAGGCATGAGCGACCCGAGTTCCGACCGGTCGCGCCACCGCGGCACGCATGCTGACGTGCCCGACGGCGTCGACCCGCTGGGGGTGCCGCGACCTGACACCGGGCGCAACGCCTTCATCATCGCAGCAGCCGTGGTCGTCGCCACGCTGGCGTTGATCTTCACGCTAGGTTGGATCGTGTTTCATCAGCTGTCGCAGTCCGACGCTCAAGGGTCGGCTCCGGGCGGCTCGTTCGCATCCGCTCACTGACAGGAGTAGCCGCCCTCCGGAAGCCCGGCCTCCTCCTCGAACCGGTTGTGACACCCGTCGGTGCCCTCGCGCAGGTACTCGTAGATGAAGCGGGCGTAGCCGAGCGCCGCCCACTGCTCGGAGTGGATGCGTTCATGACCGAGAAGCTGGGTGAGCTCGATGTCGTTCAGCTCTCCCTCCGTGACAATGTCACGCAGGCGTTGCTGGGGGTCGTCGTTGGAGCCTTGCGTCACAAAGATCTCACCCCACGTCGTGCCGCCCTTCGCCGAGAACAGGTCGGTGATGTTGGGGATGCCGATGCTGCTGGGTCCAGGTGCCGCCATCAAGGTGCCCTCGGGTGTCGCGATGAGGGCACCACCGTTGTTGGCCACGAGCTCGGCGTCGCTGTCGAACCAGAGCGGGCCGTCGTAGCTCCAGTCGTTCCCGTCGCGACGACCGTCCGACAGGCTCGGCTGGCGACCGTTCATCAGCTCGGTCAGCCGAGCGACGTCGCGGGCGTCGTGGGAGCCGTCGAGCAGGAAGAACGGGCGGCCGTCCTCGCCCCGGACGATCTCGAGGCCTTCGAGCTTGTCGAACGTACCGGCCGTGACGCCCTCCTGCTGGGCGCGGCTGACGACGTCGGAGGGACCCATGCCGGTCAGCAGGGTCCACCAGATCCATTCGCGATACAGGTCGTTGGTGTCGCCGTCGAGCGTGCCTGCGTCGCGCAGAGCCTGCTCGTAGCCATCGAGCATGGTGGCCAAGCTGGCGTCATCGAGCTTCGTGAGCATCTGGTTGTACTCGGCAACCGAGAACTGGTCGGGGTGGGCGAACAGGTACACCACGAGCTCGCGTCCGACCGACGGCGGCAGCGGGAGATCCTCGAGTCCGCCCGACGGGTAGACCAGCACGGCGTACGGCGGCAGCGCGCCGGCTTGCCACAGTGTCCGGACGTCGCTGTTGTTCGGGCCGCGCTCGAGCATCTGCCCGATCTCGCTGGCGCTGTCGTCCAGCTCCTTGTCGAGCCGCGTGTACTCGGCACGCAAGGTTCCCAGCAACGCGTTGCGGGCGGCGGCGTAGTCGTTGAGGTAGTCGTCGTGGGCACGCTGCCTGTCTGCCGCGGTGGCGCCTGGCTCGGTCGGGGGGCTCGGTACGCCGAAGCCGTCGTAGGAGGCGATCGTGTAAGCGCTGTTGAGCTTGAGCACCGAGCGGGGATCGGAGCTGTCGATGTTGAAGACGGCGATGGCAGTGCCGAAGTACTCCAGACAAGCGGCGGCGAACTCGGCGGTCTGATTGATCGCGGAGCCAGTCGACACCGTGTCGGTAGGTGCGTTGGCGACGGAGTCCTCGAGCTGCCCTTCGACGGCTTCGACGGCGACCCGGTGAGCGGACTCGACCTGCGACACCAGGTCGTGGACGCGTGAGACCCGGTGGCGGGTGTCGTCCGCGACCGCCTTCACCTGGGCGGTTGTCACCGGGTAGTACTCGAAGATCTGGTACTCGTGCACAGGGTTCCTCCACCAGGCCGCGGACGTCGCCCGCGATCGGCCGAGCCTAACGAGGCAGTGGGTCACCGAGCGAGCGCGCCCCAGGCACTGGCTGGACGGCGATGCCGAGGACGACGCCCGGCACTCTAAGATCGTGGTCATGCCAGACCCTCGACCGGCGATCACCCGCGACGACGTCGCGCACCTCGCGCAGCTGGCACGCATCGAGCTCACCGCCGCTGAGCTCGACCACCTTGCCCCCCAGCTGGCGGTCATCGTCGAGTCTGTCGCCGCGGTGAGCGCGGTGGCAGCGCAGGATGTGCCCCCATCGTCCCACGCCCTGCCGCTGCAGAACGTGTTTCGTCGCGACGAGGTCCGTCCGAGCCTGTCCCCGCAGGAAGCCCTCGCGGGCGCGCCCGAGTCCGAGCAGCAGCGGTTCGCCGTACCGCGGATTCTCGGGGAGGAGGCGTGACCGACCTCGCCCGGTTGAGCGCCGCCGACCTCGCGGCGGCCCTTACCGCCGGCGAGACCAGCTCTGTCGAGGTCACCCAGGCGCAGCTGGACCGGATCCACGCGGTCGACGGTGCCGTTCACGCCTTCCTGCACGTCGACGAGGAGGGAGCGCTGGCGCAGGCCAAGGCTGCCGACGAGCGCCGAACCGCAGGCACGGATGTATCCGAGCTGCTTGGCGTCCCGATCGCCGTCAAGGACATCGCCACCACGAAGGGGTTGCCGACCACTGCGGGCTCGAAGATCCTGGAAGGCTGGATCCCGCCGTATGACGCCACGCTCGTCGCGCGGCTGCGGGCGGCCGGGCTGCCGATCCTCGGCAAGACCAACATGGACGAGTTCGCGATGGGTAGCTCGACCGAGCACTCGGCGTACGGACCCAGCCACAACCCCTGGGACCTCGACCGCATCCCCGGTGGTTCGGGCGGTGGCTCATCGGCGGCGGTCGCGGCATTCGAGACACCGCTGGCGATCGGCACCGATACCGGGGGCTCGATCAGGCAGCCCGGGGCTGTTACCGGGACGGTCGGAGTGAAACCGACGTACGGCGGCGTCTCCCGCTACGGCCTGGTCGCCCTCGCGAGCAGCCTCGACCAGGCCGGCCCCGTGACTCGGACCGTTCTCGACGCGGCGCTGCTGCACGACGTGATCGGCGGTCACGACCCGTTGGACTCGACCAGCATCGACCGGCAGTGGCCGTCGATGGCCGCGGCGGCCAGGGCCGCTGACATCACGGGTCTCAGGGTCGGCGTCGTTAAGGAGCTGGGTGGGGAGGGTTACCAGGCCGGCGTCCGCAGGCGCTTCGACGAGTCCGTGCAGCTGCTCGTCGAGGCAGGAGCCGAGGTCGTCGAGGTGTCATGTCCGCACTTCGAGCTCGCATTTGCGGCGTACTACCTGATCCTGCCGAGCGAGGCGAGCAGCAACCTGGCCAAGTTCGACGCCATGCGTTATGGTCTGCGGGTCGCGCCGGCGGGTGTCGCGGCCCCGAGTGCGGAGCAGGTGATGGCGGCCTCCCGGCAGGCCGGCTTCGGCGACGAGGTCAAGCGTCGGATCATCCTCGGCACGTTCGCGCTGTCGAGCGGTTACTACGACGCCTACTACGGCTCGGCGCAAAAGGTCCGCACACTCATCCAGCGTGACTTCTCCGCCGCCTTCGAAAAGGTCGACGTGCTCGTCTCCCCGACAGCGCCGACCACGGCCTTTCGCCTCGGCGAGAAGGTCGACGACCCGATCGCGATGTACCTCAATGACATCGCCACCATCCCCGCCAACCTGGCTGGCGTACCCGGCATGTCACTGCCCAGCGGGCTCGCCGACGAGAACGAGCTGCCGACCGGCTTCCAGATCCTCGCCCCTGCGCTCGAGGACCACAGGCTCTATACCGTGGGATCAGCCCTCGAGGCAATGCTCGTGGAGCGCTGGGGTGGCCCGCTCCTTGACCGCGCTCCCGCACTCGAGGTGTCCGGATGACCGCGACCGCCAGTCCCGCGCTCGTCGCCTTCGACGACGCGATCGCTCGCTTCGATCCCGTCCTGGGTCTAGAGGTGCACGTCGAGCTCAACACGGCCTCGAAGATGTTCTGCGGATGTGCCGCCGTGTTCGGGGCAGAGCCCAACACCCAGACATGTCCGGTGTGCCTCGGCCTGCCAGGCGCGCTGCCGGTGGTCAACGAGACTGCGGTGGAGTCGGCGATCCGGATCGGGCTGGCTCTGAACTGTGAGATCGCGACGTGGTGCCGCTTCGCGCGAAAAAACTACTTCTACCCCGACATGCCGAAGAACTTTCAGACCTCGCAGTACGACGAGCCGATCGCATTCAACGGCTACACCGAAATCGACGTCGACGGGGAGGTCTTCCGCGTCGAGATCGAGCGGGCGCACATGGAGGAGGACACCGGCAAGTCGCTGCACGTTGGCGGTGCGACGGGGCGCATCCACGGCGCCTCGCACTCGCTGGTCGACTACAACCGTGCCGGGATCCCGCTCATCGAGGTGGTGACGAAGCCGATCGAGGGAGCCGGGAAGCTCGCGCCGGTGGTCGCCCGTGCGTACGTCGCGCATCTGCGAGTTCTGCTCAGCGGTCTCGGCGTCTCCGACGTCCGGATGGACCAGGGGTCGCTGCGCTGCGACGTGAACCTGTCGCTGCGGGCCTCGGCCGACGCGCCGTACGGGACCCGCAGCGAGACCAAGAACCTGAACTCGCTGCGGTCCGTCGAGCGGGCGGTCCGCTACGAGGTGTCACGGCAGGCCGCGCTGCTCGATTCCGGCGAACGAGTAGTGCAGGAAACTCGCCACTGGCACGAGGACACCGGCATCACCACCGCGGGCCGCGAGAAGTCGGACGCCGAGGACTACCGCTACTTCCCCGAGCCCGATCTGGTGCCGATCGCGCCGGACCGGGCCTGGGTCGCGCAGTTGCAGGCGACACTGCCCGAGCCTCTGGCCGAACGGCGGACGCGGTTGCAAACGGTGTGGGAGTTCAGCGACCTGGAGATGCGTGACGTGCTCGGCGCGGGCGCGATGCTACTGATCGAACAGACGGTCGCCGCGGGCGCCAGTCCCACCGCAGCCAAGAAGTGGTGGCTGTCAGAGCTGGCTCGGCGGGCGAACGACGCCGGCACGACGCTCGAGGAGTTGTCGATCACGCCGGCGCAAGTGGCCGGGGTCCAGGCCCTGGTCGACACCGGCCGCGTCAACGACAAGCTCGCTCGTGAGGTTCTCGAGGGCGTCCTCGCAGGAGAAGGCGAGCCGGCCGACGTCGTGTCGGCACGGGGGCTCGAGGTGGTGTCCGACGACGGCGCCCTGGCGGCGGCCGTCGACCGCGCCATCGCCCACAACCCTGAGGTGGCGGCGAAGATCCGCGACGGCAAGGCGGCAGCTGCCGGGGCACTCATCGGTGCGGTGATGAAGGAGTTGCGCGGGCAGGCCGACGCTGCGCGCGTGCGCGAGCTCATCGTCGAGAAGCTCGGTTGACCACGTCCCCTTTCCCGATTCGTCCGACTGGCCCGAGCGCAATGTCTCCGCTGCTGATCGGACGAATCGAGAGAGCGGGCGGGCGCGGCCGTTGGGGTCAGGGCAGGGTGACGCGAAAGATCCGGTCGTCGGTCGGGGCGGGGTCACCGCGACCGTCGCGGTTGCTGGTGCCGAGCCACAGGGAACCGTCCGGAGCGGCCACGACGGTACGCAGCCGTCCGTAGGCTCCGACGAAGTGCGGAACCGGTCGCCCCAGCGTTCCGTCGGCCTTGATCGCTACCTGCCACAGGCGCTCTCCGCGCAGGCTGGCCACCCACAGCGACCCGTCTGCGAACGCGACACTCGACGGCGACGCCTCGTCGGGGCTCCACTGCACCTGGGGATCGACGTAACCTTCGAGGTTGGAGTCACCCTCGGCGAGCGGCCAGCCGTAGTTGTTTCCGGGCTCGATCCGGTTCACCTCGTCCCAGACCTGCGACCCGAACTCGCTGGCCCACAGCCGGTTGGCGTCATCGAAGGCGAGACCCTGCACGTTGCGGTGGCCCTTGGTCCACACTGGCGAGCTCGTGTCGGGGTTTCCGGGTGCCGGGTCGCCCTCGGTAGTGATTCGCAAGATCTTGCCGCCGAGCGAGTCGTCGTCTTGGGCGAGGTCGTCGTCGCCGGTCTCGCCGGTGGAGACGTAGAGGAAGCCGTCCGGCCCGAACGAAAGCCGACCCCCGTCATGGATGTCGCCGTTCGGGATGCCGGTCAGGATCGGCGTGATGTCGGAGATCGAGCTGCCGTCGAACCTCATCGACAACACCCGGTTGTCGTGTGCCGTGGTGACATAGACGAACACCCGCTGGTCGGTTGCGAAGTCGGGCGACACTGCCAGTCCCAGAAGGCCGCCCTCTGAGGACGGTGCGGTCTCGTCGATCGTGCCGACCTTGCGCACGCTCGCGCCGTCGATCAGGGAGATCGTCCCGCGGTCCCGTTGGGTCACCAGGGCAGTGCCGTCGGGAAGGAAGCCCAGCCCCCACGGCGCTTCGAGGTCAGTTGCGATGGTGTCGGCCACCCGGACCGGGTCGTTCTGATCGATGCTCTGCGTGTCCTCGGTGGTGGTCTCGGTAACGGTAATGGTGCCGGGGTCGTTGGGGCGTTCGTCCTCGCTCTGCCGTTCGGGACCGGTACATGAAGTCAGGCCGCAGGCCAGCAGGGCCGCGCAGGCGAGCGTGGTGCTGCGGGCCAGCCGTGGTTGCAGGCTCATGGGTTCCATGGTGGCAGAGCGAACCAGCGTCCCCGGCCGAAGAGTCATGAAGCGGCGGGGTTGGATGCGGCCGAGCCGGGCCGGCTGGGCACGGCTTCCCGCGGCTCCCGGCGCGACCCCGCCGCCGCGCGGCCGTTAGGGTCGCGCGGGTGAGGGTTCTCGTGCCGTTCTCCCCGGATCACCTCGACGTGCCGGACGGCTTTGATGTCGAGTACGCCGACGCGACCGAGCAGTGGCCTACATCGGCTGACGGGTGCGAGTTCTACGTCCCGTCCTACCGGTTCACACCACAGGTCTTCGAGGTGATGGCACAGATGCCCGCGCTTTCCGTGGTGCAGCTGCTCACCGCCGGCTACGAGCACGTGCTACCTCATCTTCCCGACGGCGTGACGCTGTGCAATGGCGCGGGCATCCATGATGCGGCCACGTCGGAGCTCGCCGTCGGCCTGATGATCAGCGCTCAGCGCCGGCTCGCCGAGCTCGCCCGGCTGCAGGCCGAACACCGCTGGGACCAGCAGATGTCGTCTTCACTGGCCGACCGGCGGGTGCTGGTGATCGGTGCCGGAAACATCGGTCGCGCGCTCCAGCGTCGGTTGGTTGGTTTCGAGTGCGACGTCACCTTGGTGGCACGCACCGCTCGTGAAGGCATCCGTGCCTTCGGCGAGCTTCCCGACCTGCTGCCGTACGCCGAGATCGTGGTCCTGATCGTCCCGCTCACCGACGACACCAGGAGCCTGGTCGACGCGCAGTTCCTGGCGCGGCTGCCAGATGACGCGTTGGTCGTCAACGTGGCGCGGGGAGCAGTGGTGGTCACGGATGACCTGCTTGCCGAAGTGAGCACCGGCCGATTGCGCGCGGCTTTGGACGTCACCGAGCCTGAGCCGCTCCCGGACGACCACCCGTTGTGGACGGCTCCGGGCGTCATCATCACGCCTCATGTCGGGGGCGCGGCTACCTCGATGTGGCCGCGAGCTCGACGACTCGTCGGCGACCAGATCCATCGGCTCGCCGCCGGGCAACCGCTCCGCCACGTCGTCGTACCCGGCCGGTAGCGGGACCGAAGTCAGGGCGGATCGGTGTCCACCCGCCGGATCAGCTCCTCCACCATCGCGCGCTCCGACGCGTAGTAGTCGAGTCCCCAGTCGGCGACCATGCGGGGAAACCGGAACCGGTCGACGGCGCTTTCCGGATCGAGCACCAGCGAGTCGCGGACCGCCTGCAGCTCCGCACGCCGCTCGGCGAGCATCGTGAGGTAGCCGTCCAACATCGACCGCGACGTCTCCGGGTCGACGACATGCCCCATGAGCAGCCGTAGGGCGACGGGGTGTTTGAGCGCCGGGAACTCGACCGCCGTGCTGGCCAGCCAGCGTTGCAGGTCCCGCCGCCCGGCAGCGGTGATCTGGTAGCGCCGCGTACTGCGGGTGGGCGCCGTGGTGTCGTCTCGGGCGTGCACCAACCCGAGCTCGGTGAGGCGGGCGAGCTCGGTGTAGACCTGGCTCATCGCCGGCGAGACCCAGTAGAACCGCAGGGTCCGGTCGGCGCGTTGTTTGAGCTCGTAGCCGCTCAGGTCGTCGCCGAACGTCAGCAGCCCGAGCAGGGCGTAGGACGTCGTTGGGAGGTCTTGACTCATGATGTGACAAGGGTACTGTTCCTACTAGGAATAAGTCGCCTGTTCCGCGGGCACGTCAGTGACGGGAGGGGTCCTCGATGACCGACGCGGTGCTCTTGATGATCGGCACCCGCAAGGGGTTGTGGCTGGCGCGGTCGGATCCGGCCCGCGAGTCGTGGTCCCTCGACGGTCCCCACTTCCTGATGAACGAGGTCATCGCGTGTGCCGTCGACCAGCGCGACGGCCAGACCCGACTGCTCGCCGGCGCGATGAGCAGCCACTTCGGTCCTCAGGTCTTCCGCTCCGATGACGGTGGGGCTACGTGGGACGAGACAGCCAACGGCGCGATCCGGTTTCCCGAGGACACCGGAGCCGCACTGGAGCAGGTGTGGCAGTTGACACCCGGGCTGGAGAGCGAGCCAGGTGTCGTGTACGCCGGCACCCAACCGTCGGCGTTGTTCCGCAGCACCGACCGCGGCGAGACGTTCGAGATGGTGCGGTCGTTGTGGGACCACCCGCACCGCAAGCAGTGGGGAGCCGGCTACGGCGGACAGGCCATCCACACCATCCTCCCTGGTGTCACGGATCCCAACGCTATGACTGTGGCGATGTCGACAGGCGGCGTCTACCAGACCGAGAACGGTGGGCAGTCGTGGGCGCCGGCGAACGTCGGCGTGAAGGCGTACTTCCTGCCCGACCCCTGGCCGGAGTTCGGGCAGTGCGTCCACAAGGTGGCACGCAACCCCAACCGGCCGGAACGGATGTACATCCAGAATCATCACGGCGTCTACCGCACAGACGACGGCGGAGCGCACTGGACGTCCATCGCCGACGGGCTACCTAGCGACTTCGGTTTCCCGATCGCGGTCGATCCGCACGACCCCGACTCGGTCTACGTCTTCCCCTTGGTCGCAGACTCTGAGCGCATCCCGCCGGGTGGGAAGCCCCGGGTGTGGCGCTCCGACGACGCGGGCGACACCTGGACCGAGCTCTCCAAGGGGCTCCCCGAGGACGGCTTCTACGCCGGCGTGATGCGCGACGCGCTGACGATCGACGGATCCGACCCGACCGGCGTCTACTTCGGCTCGCGCGACGGCAGTGTCTTCGCCAGCAAAGATCGCGGAGAAAGCTGGGCGCTTGTCACCGGGCACCTTCCCGACGTGATGTGCGTCAGGTCGGCCGTCCTCAGCTGAGCGCTGGGCAGCCGTAGGCTCAGCCCATGACTGACATCAAGCCACGCAGCCGCGCCGTCACCGACGGGCTCGAAGCCACTGCCTCGCGCGGGATGCTGCGCGCCGTCGGGATGGGCGACGACGACTTCGCCAAGCCGCAGATCGGGGTGGCGTCGTCGTGGAACGAGATCACCCCGTGCAACCTCTCGCTTGATCGGCTGGCGCAGGCAGTCAAGCAGGGCGTGCACGCCGCCGGCGGCTACCCGCTGGAGTTCGGCACGATCTCGGTCTCCGACGGCATCTCGATGGGCCACGAGGGCATGCACTTCTCGCTGGTGTCGCGTGAGGTGATTGCGGACTCTGTGGAGACGGTCATGATGGCCGAACGGTTCGATGGTTCGGTGCTGCTGGCCGGCTGCGACAAGAGCCTGCCGGGGATGCTGATGGCGGCCGCCCGGCTCGACCTCGCCGCGGTCTTCCTGTACGCCGGTTCGACCATGCCAGGGCGGGTGGAGGACACCGATATCACGATCATCGACGCCTTCGAGGCGGTCGGCGCCTGCCGGGCAGGGCTGGTGTCACCTGCCGAGGTGGAGGCCATCGAGCGCGCCGTCTGCCCGGGCGAAGGTGCCTGCGGCGGAATGTACACCGCCAACACAATGGCGTCCGTGGCCGAGGCCCTGGGCATGTCGCTTCCGGGTTCAGCCGCGCCACCGGCCGTCGACCGTCGCCGTGACGGTTTCGCGCACGCGTCCGGGGAGGCCGTGGTCGAGATGTTGCGGCAGGGGATCACCGCGCGGCAGGTCATGACGAGAGAGTCTTTCGACAACGCGATCGCGGTCGTGATGGCGCTCGGTGGCTCGACCAACGCCGTGCTGCACCTGCTCGCGATCGCCCGCGAAGCCGAGGTCGAGCTCGGCCTCGACGACTTCAACCGGGTAGGCGACAAGGTTCCGCACCTCGGCGACCTCAAGCCGTTCGGTCGCTATGTCATGACCGACTTCGACCGCATCGGCGGCATCCCTGTCGTCATGAAGGCGCTGCTCGACGCCGGCCTGATGCACGGCGACTGCCTGACCGTTACTGGTCGGACCATGGCCGAGAACCTCGACAGACTCGCTCCACCGGACGTCGACGGGAAGATCATCCGCAAGCTGGCCAGACCCATCCACGCCACCGGAGGCCTGACGATCCTGCGTGGCACCCTTGCTCCCGAAGGTGCCGTGGTGAAGTCGGCCGGCTTCGACGACGACGTTTTCGAGGGGACCGCCCGTGTCTTCGACGGCGAGCGTGCCGCTCTGGACGCCCTTGCTGACGGCACGATCACCGCCGCAGACGTCGTCGTCATCCGTTACGAAGGACCGAAGGGTGGTCCCGGGATGCGGGAGATGCTGGCCATCACGGGGGCCATCAAAGGGGCCGGCCTCGGAAAGGACGTCTTGTTGCTGACCGACGGACGTTTTTCCGGCGGCACGACCGGCCTCTGCGTCGGCCACGTTGCACCCGAGGCTGTCGACGCCGGACCGATCGCCTTTGTCCGCGACGGTGACCGGGTCCGTCTCGACGTCGGCAGCCGCATGCTTGACCTACTCGTCGACGCCGCCGAGCTCGAATCGCGACAACGCGGCTGGGAGCCACCCGCCCCGGTGTATAGGACGGGAGTGCTGGCGAAGTACCGCAAGCTCGTCCAGTCGGCGGCTGTCGGGGCCGTCTGCGGCTGACGAGTGGTCATCCCTATTGTGGATCTGCCGTCCGGATGCCGAGACGGTCCGGGGACCCGCTTGACGGCGAGGAGCCGGTCCGCGACCGTGGACTGGTGCAGTTGATTCTTGTCGTACTTACCGACGCGCGAGGTTGGGCCGAGTAGCCCTTGCACCCCGCGCGTCCCCTCGAATGCCGTCATGGCCGAGGGGCCTTTTTTATGTGTGCAACTTGGTGTGCGCAGCTGAGGTGCAGTTCGTATCACTCCTTCGGATCAGAGAGGTTGAGATGGCAGAGCAGATGACCGGGGCGCAGAGCCTGATCCGGTCCCTGGAGTCCGCCGGGGTCGACACGGTCTTCGGCATCCCGGGCGGTGCCATCCTCCCGGCGTACGACCCGCTGCTCGACTCGACCAAGATCCGTCACATCCTCGTCCGCCACGAGCAAGGCGCCGGTCACGCCGCGCAGGGCTATGCGCAGGTGACCGGCCGCGTCGGTGTCTGCATGGCCACCAGCGGCCCGGGGGCCACGAACCTGGTTACGCCACTCGCCGACGCGCACATGGACTCGGTTCCGATCGTGGCGATCACAGGTCAGGTGGCGAGCGCGGCGATCGGCACGGACGCCTTCCAGGAGGCCGACATCCGCGGTATCACGATGCCGATCACCAAGCACAACTACCTGGTCACCGACCCGGCCGAGATCCCGCGGGCCATCGCGGAGGCGTTCTACATCGCAGCCACGGGTCGGCCGGGGCCGATCCTCGTCGACATCGCGAAGGATGCCTTGCAGGCGACGACCACATTCGAGTGGCCGCAGTCGATCAACCTGCCCGGCTACCGGCCCGTGACCAGGCCGCACGCGAAGCAGATTCGGGAAGCGGCTCGCCTGATCGCCGCGTCGACCCGGCCGGTGCTGTACGTCGGCGGGGGAGTGATCAAGTCCGGTGCCCACGAGGAGCTGAAGGTGCTCGCCGAGCTGACCAGGATCCCCGTGGTCACGACGCTGATGGCACGAGGGGCGTTCCCCGACAGCCATCCACTGCACCTGGGCATGCCCGGCATGCATGGAACCGTTGCTGCCGTCGGCGCGCTGCAGCGCAGCGACCTGCTCATCTGCCTTGGTGCGCGTTTCGACGATCGGGTGACCGGCCGTCTCGACACGTTTGCTCCCGACGCCGTGGTCATCCATGCCGACATCGACCCGGCCGAGATCTCCAAGAACAGGCATGCCGACGTTCCCATCGTCGGCGACTGTCGCGAGGTGATCGCCGACCTCGTGGTGGCGGTGCAGTCGGAGTACGACCAGGGCCGCCGCGGCGAGGAAGGTTTGTGGCTGGCGACGTGTCAGGCATGGCGAGACCGGTACCCATTGGGCTACGAGAGCCCCGAGGGTGCACTGTCCCCGCAGTACGTCATCGAGCGGATAGGCGCGCTCACCGGCGCGGACACGACGTACGTCGCCGGCGTCGGCCAGCACCAGATGTGGGCTGCGCACTTCATCAAGTACGAGCGGCCACGGACGTGGCTTAACTCCGGCGGACTCGGGACGATGGGGTACGCCGTTCCGGCCGCCATGGGCGCCAAGGTCGGCCGGCCGGACAGTCCGGTGTGGGCGATCGACGGTGACGGCTGCTTCCAGATGACCAACCAGGAGCTCGCCACCTGCGCTCTGAACGGGATCCCGATCAAGGTGGCGATCATCAACAACTCGAGCCTCGGCATGGTGCGACAGTGGCAGACCCTGTTCTACGACGGCCGCTACTCCAGCACCGACCTTCACTCCGTGCGCGTACCTGACTTCGTCAAGCTCGCGGAGGCGCTCGGCTGTGTCGGGCTTCGGTGCGACACGGCCGGCGACGTCGACGAGACCATCACCAAGGCGATGTCGATCAACGACGCTCCGGTCGTTATCGACTTCATCGTCAACCCGGATGCGATGGTCTGGCCGATGGTTCCCGCCGGCACCAGCAACGACGCACTCGAAATCGCGCGCGACCTGAAACCCGTGTTCGACGAGGATGACCTGTGACGACGGCCAGCCGACGTCGGCTCAACGGAACGGAGCTCGGATGACGATGCACACGCTCTCGGTCCTGGTCGAGAACAAGCCAGGCGTGCTGGCGCGGGTGGCGTCGATGTTCTCTCGGCGCGGCTTCAACATCGACTCACTCGCCGTCGGTCCGACCGAGCACCAGGAGGTCTCGCGGATGACGATCGTCGTCAACCTCGAGGACCATCCGCTGGAGCATGTGACGAAGCAGCTGAACAAGCTCGTCGAAGTGCTCAAGATCGTCGAGATGGAGGGCCCCGGCTCCGTCGAGAGGGAGCTGGCCCTCGTCAAGGTGAAGGCCGACGCCCAGACCCGCAGCCAGGTGCTGGAGACGGTGACGCTGTTCCGTGCCAAGGTCGTCGACGTGGCGACCGACGCAGTCACGATCGAGGTCACCGGAAACCGTGACAAGCTCGAGGCGATGTTGCGGGTGCTCGAGCCGTTCGGTATCCGCGAGCTGGTGCAGTCCGGCCTCGTCGCCATCAACCGGGGCAGCCGCTCGATCACCGACCGCAGCCTGCGCCCCGCCCCACCCCCGATCTCCATCCGGCCACCAGCCTGACCTGCCTGACCACCCCACCCTCACCGACCAAGGAGAGCCCAGCTCATGGCTGAACTGCTGTACGACGACGATGCCGACCTCGCCATCATCCAAGGGCGCAATGTCGCGGTGCTCGGCTACGGCAGCCAGGGACATGCGCACGCGCTGTCGCTGCGCGACTCGGGCGTCGATGTGCGCGTCGGGTTGCCGGAGGGCTCCAAGAGCCGGGGCAGGGCGGAAGCCGAGGGGCTACGCGTCGTGACTCCCTTTGAGGCCTGCGAGGAGTCGGACTTCGTCGTGGTGCTGGCACCGGACCACATCCAGCGTCGCCTGTACGCCGAGTCGATCGAGCCCAACCTCGTCGACGGTGACGCGCTGCTCTTCGGGCACGGCTTCAACATCCGCTTCGACTACATCCGGCCTCCCGACGGTGTCGACGTCGTGATGGTCGCGCCGAAGGGCCCCGGCCACCTGGTGCGGCGCGAGTACACCGAGGGTCGTGGCGTGCCGGTGCTGATCGCGGTCGAGCAGGACGCCTCCGGCGCGGGCTGGGACCTTGCCCTGTCGTACGCCAAGGCGCTCGGCGGTACACGTGCCGGCGCGATCAAGACGACGTTCGCCGAGGAGACCGAGACCGACCTGTTCGGTGAGCAGGCAGTGCTCTGCGGCGGTGCCTCGCGGCTGGTACAGGCAGGTTTCGAGACGCTGATCGAGGCCGGCTACCAGCCGGAGATCGCGTACTTCGAGTGCCTGCATGAGCTCAAGCTCATCGTCGACCTGATGTACGAGGGCGGTATTGCCAAGCAGCGCTGGTCGGTGTCGGACACAGCTGAGTATGGCGACTACACGTCGGGCCCCTACATCATCGACGACTCGGTGAAGGCACGGATGAAGGACGTCCTTACGGCGATCCAGGACGGGTCGTGGGCGGCTGGGTTCATCGAGGACCAAGATGCCGGCGCCCCCAAGTTCCAGCAGTTCCGCAAGGAGAGCGAGACGCACCCGATCGAGCAGACCGGGCGCGAGCTGCGGACGCTGATGGCCTGGGTGAAGTCGCAGGACGACGACTACACCGAGGGCACCGCCGCCCGCTGAGAGTGTGGCTTATCCTTGCTCGAGAATGCCATGAATCGTCTTCCGTTCGACCCTGATCTGGCTGCCGAGCACCAGCCAACCGAGCGACCGTTCGATGCCCGGTACGTCCGCGGCCGCCGCAGGTCCTGGCTACAGATCGGGCCAGTCCTCGCGGTCTCCGTCGGCGGTGCCGCCGGCGGCTGTGCACGCTACGGCGTCGATCAGCTGATCCCCACAACGGATGCCCTGCTGCCCTGGGGCACCTTGACCGTCAACGTTGTCGGCGCCTTGCTGTTGGCGCTGCTGCTGGTTCTGGTTCTGGATGTCTGGCCGCCCACAAGATACGTCCGGCCGTTGCTGGCCGTCGGCGTGCTGGGCTCGTTCACCACGTTCAGCACGCTCATGGTCGATGTCGACCGGTTGTTCGCTTCTGAGCACCGCGGCACGGCGGGACTCTACCTTGGGGCCAGCCTCTCTGCTGGTCTGGTGGCGACCGGCCTAGGCCTCCTGATCGGCCGAGCCGTCGTCAGACGGCGAACGGCTTCTCGACGAAAGGTGACGCCATGAAGCTGCAGGGCCCGGCTCGGCGACTGACGATCTTCGTGGGAGAGACCGACCAGTGGCACCACAAACCCGTCTACACCGAGATCGTGCACCGGGCACACGCCGCTGGGATCGCCGGTGCCTCGGTGCTTCGCGGCATCGAGGGATATGGCGCGAGCCAGCACGTCCACACGACCCGTATCCTCAGCCTGTCCCAGGATCTTCCGGTGGCCATCATCATGGTCGACGCTGCCGAACGGATCGAGGCGTTCTTGCCGCGGCTGGACGAGCTCATTCGCGAAGGTCTCGTCATCATCGACGATGTCGAAGTCATTAAGTACATCGGCCGCGAGGGCGACGAGCCGGCCCCGTGAGCACGCTTGCCTTCGTCGCCCTCGGCTCCGCGCTGGGTGCACCCGCTCGCTACTTGTTGGACGGCTTGATCCAGTCCGCTCACGAACGCGTCCTCCCGTGGGGGACGTGGACGATCAACATCACGGGTTGCTTCGCCCTCGGGCTGCTCGTGGGCTTTGCTGACCAGGGAGCGGTCGATGCGCGGCTGATGGCCGCGGTGGCCATTGGCTTCCTGGGCGCCTACACCACGTTCTCAACCTTCACGTGGGAGACGCTGCGGCTGGTCGAGGATGGCTCGCTGCTGGCAGCCTTCCTCAACGTCGCTGTGAGTACGGTCGTCGGTCTGGGGGCTGCCGCGGGTGGGCTCGCACTTGGCGCCCTCTGGTAACCCAGGCCGGCAGGGCAGGACCGAACGGCGCACGCGCCTGGTCTAGACTGGTGACCGCATGGGCACGGCGTGGTGCTCCGTCCGGCTCACCGCCGGTCTGTCGAGCCGCGAGGCAGCCGAAGGATCTCCTACCTGTGACCAAACCCGTTGTCCTGATCGCCGAAGAGCTGAGTCCGGCCACGGTTGAAGCCCTCGGCCCTGAGTTCGAGATCCGTCGTTGCAACGGCGCCGACCGGGCCGAGCTGCTGACGGCCATCGCGGATGTCGACGCGATTCTGGTTCGGAGCGCCACCAAGATCGACGCCGAGGCGCTCGCGGCCGCCCGCAGGCTCAAGGTGATCGCTCGCGCCGGTGTGGGGCTCGACAACGTCGACGTCAAGCAGGCAACGGTCTCTGGGGTGATGGTGGTCAACGCCCCGACGTCCAACATCGTCAGTGCTGCCGAGCTGGCGGTCGGTCTCTTGCTGGCCGCGGCGCGCAACATTGCCCCAGCCAGCACGGCCCTGAAGAACGGCGAGTGGAAGCGCGGCAAGTACGCGGGCATCGAGCTCTACGACAAGACGGTGGGAATTGTCGGCCTGGGCAAGATCGGCGTACTTGTCGCTCAACGGCTGAGCGCGTTCGGCATGAAGGTGATCGCGTACGACCCGTACGTGCAGGCCGGCCGCGCCGCGCAACTCGGCGTACGCCTGGTTGCGCTCGACGAGCTGAGCTCCTCAGCGGACTTCATCTCGGTGCATCTGCCGAAGACCCCCGAGACCGTCGGCCTCATCGGTGCCGAACAGCTCGCGCGCTGTAAGCCGTCCGCCGTGATCGTGAACGCCGCGCGTGGCGGCATCGTCGACGAGCAGGCGCTGTACGCCGCCATCAAGGAGGGGCGGATCGCGGCAGCAGGTCTCGATGTGTTCGCGTCTGAGCCGTGCACCGACTCTCCGCTGTTCGAGTTCGACAACGTGGTCGCCACCCCTCATCTGGGTGCGTCCACAGATGAAGCGCAGGAGAAGGCCGGGATTGCGGTCGCCAGATCGGTACGATTAGCCCTCGGCGGGGAGCTCGTGCCGGATGCGGTCAACGTCCAGGGCGGCCTGATCGCCGAGGACGTCCGACCCGGGATCCCTCTCACCGAGAAGCTCGGCCGCATCTTCACGGCACTGGCGGGGGAGGTGCCGCAGCAACTCGACGTCGAGGTGCGCGGTGAGATCACCGAGTACGACGTGCGCGTGCTCGAGCTCGCAGCACTCAAGGGCATGTTCATCGATGTGGTGGAGGAGACGGTCTCCTACGTCAACGCGCCCCTGCTCGCCGCCGAGCGTGGTCTCGCTGTCCGGCTCGTCACCGACCCCGAGAGCCCTGACCACCGCAACCTGGTCACCTTGAGGGGCACCCTGTCCGACGGGAGCCAGGTGTCGGTGTCCGGGACGCTTATAGGGATCCAACACCGCGAGCGGCTCGTCGAGGTGAACGGCTATGACGTCGACCTTGAGCCGACATCCCACCTTGCCTTCTTCACCTACACCGACCGACCGGGCATGGTGGGCGCGATCGGCCGCGTGCTCGGTGACGCCCAGATCAACATCGGCGGAATGCAGGTCGCCAGGGACCACCAGGGCGGACTCGCGCTGGTGGCGCTCAGCGTCGACTCCGCGATCCCCCCCGTAGTCCTCGATGACATCGTCGCGGAGATGGACGCGCAGACGGCACGCAGCGTTGAGGTCTGACCTCTATGCGGCGTTGCCGCGAGTGACGCGGTGCGTGCCGGTCAGGTCGACGACGTAGTGGCAACCGTGGGGTGATCGACAGGCGAAGATGCCGGCGAAGGGCTGTCGGACCTGCCATGTGCGCCATCACCGCTTGTGGGCAAGGACTTTGGCGACGTTGGTGCCGTTCACTCGTCAGTCGCGCGTGGCGATGAGCACTGAGGCGTCGTTGGTCACCATCACCTCCACGGTGGTGAACCGCTTGTCGAGGAACCACTGCTGGCGCATGGTGTCGACCCGCCCGTCATAGATCGGTGGCCAGGCGGCACACGGGGTGAAGTCGTCAAGTACGGCGATGCCTCCGGGTCCGAGCAGTTCCGCCACCGTGTCGATCCCGGAGGCCTTCGCCTCCCGAACGTCGAGGAACAGCAGTGAGAAAGGTGCCCGTGCGCGCAGCGAGGACCAGTCGCCTGTGACTACCTCGACCCGCGGGTCGTCCGAGAACAAGTCACCTACAGCGTCGGCTAGATCAGCGTCGACCTCGGCGGTGATGACGGTGCTGCCCTCACGGGCCGAGCTCGCGAGCCATGCAGCGCCAACACCGCAGCCTGTGCCGCACTCACCGAGGACTCCGCTACGACTCGCTGCGAGCGCGGCCAGCAGCCGACCGGTCTCGAGCCGGCTCGAGGTGACGAAGCCACGGCGCCGGGACAGATCCAGAGCCCGGCTCACGACAGGAGGAAGGTCGGTCGGCGCTGTCACGGCACCGAGTGTCCCATACCGTTCGGGCACGGAGGTCTCGCATTGCAAGACAAATCACCTCTCCGGCTGACACGAGGTACGACGCTGCGTACGGTGGAACCATCATGCGGCACTTCGTAGTCATCCTTACTCGCCGCGGCGGGGCCTCCTAGGCCAACACCTCGCCGCGGAGTGTGGGCGTTGGCCGACCGCGTTGTGAGGAACCGCACCATGACGACCGTCATCCGGTCCCTCTTGTCATTCGCTGACCTGTTAGCCGCGCGATCCGCGCATCAGGTTCCGAGACGTCACCGCGTGAATGTTCCGCGTGATCCACCCTGAGCAAGAACTGGAGTCAACTTCTCATGTATGACATGTATCCCGAGTGGGGTCCGGCCCACCTGAACGAGGAGCGGTCGCCTGCCTCGTCGAACTGGGCTGCTGCCCCGGTGCAGGAGTCTCTCGACCTGCGTGACCACGGCGGGGAGCGCCCCGACGACAACTGACCCGGCAGTAGGCGCCGCGCGTCGTTCTTCCTAGGATGTCGTGATGACTGACAGTTTCCGCCTCGCCGTCATCGGCGGCGACGGCATCGGTCCCGAGGTGACCCTGCAGGCGCTCGACGCGCTCGACGCCGTCAGCAGGAGCGCAACCTTCACCTTCTCCCACACGCACTACGACCTAGGTGCGGAGGCGTGGCGTCGTACGGGGGACGTCTTGCCCGATGACGTGCTCAGCGAGCTCCGCGGGTACGACGCGATCCTGCTCGGTGCGGTCGGCGGCCGCCCCGGTGACGCATCGTTGCCGGCCGGCCTGATCGAGCGCGGGCTGTTGCTGCGGCTGCGCTTCGAGCTCGACCAGTATGTGAATCTCCGGCCGTCGCGCAGCTACGTCGGAGTCTCGACGCCGCTGGCCGGTCAACCGGCGATCGACTTCGTGGTGGTACGGGAAGGCACCGAGGGTCCGTACGCCGGGAATGGCGGCCGGCTTCGCGGCCATACCGAGCACGAGATCGCCACCGAGGTGAGCATCAACACGGCGTACGGCGTCGAGCGGGTCGTCCGCGAAGCGTTCCGACGCGCGTCGCAGCGGCCCCGCAAGCACCTCACCTGGGTGCACAAGACGAACGTCCTCGTCCACGCCGGGTCGCTGTGGTCGAGGATCGTGACGAAACTATCCGAGGAGTTCGCTGACGTTGATGTCGACTACCTGCACGTGGACGCGGCGACGATCCTGTTCACGACCGACCCAGGTCGCTTCGACGTCATCGTCACCGACAACCTTTTCGGTGACATCCTCACCGACCTGGCCGGCGCGGTCACCGGCGGTATCGGCCTCGCGGCGAGCGCGAACCTCAACCCTGAGCGCACCGCGCCGAGCATGTTCGAGCCGGTGCACGGCTCGGCGCCCGACATCGCCGGACAGCACAAGGCCGACCCCACCGCCGCGATCTCGAGCGTGGCGCTGATGCTCGACCACCTCGGTCTGAGCGACGCCGCGACCACCATCGACCGGGCGGTTGCCGCGGACATCACCGAGCGCGGCGCTGCCGTACGAAAGACCGAGGAAGTCGGGGACGACATCGCCGCCCGCATCCGTCATCTCGTCGGCTAACGTGCCCCTATGACGTCGTCTCACATCGTGATCGAACCCAGTGCGTCGCCGCTCGACGACGAGCGGCGGGCGCAGATCCTGGCCGATCCCGGTTTCGGTCGCCACTTCAGCGACCACATGGTTGTCATCGAGTGGACGCCCGACGAGGACTGGCACGGTGCCACCGTCAAGCCGTACGGCCCGTTCAGCGTCGACCCGGCGAGTTCGGTCCTGCACTACGCGCAGGAGATCTTCGAGGGACTGAAGGCCTACCGGCATGGCGACGGCTCTGTCTGGACGTTCCGCCCCGACGCCAACGCCCACCGGTTCCAGCGCTCCGCCGCTCGGATGGCGCTGCCGTCACTGCCCGTGGAGGTGTTCATCGAGGCAATCGAGGCCTTGGTGTCGGTCGACCACGCGTGGGTTCCGAGCGGGGGAGAGAGGTCGTTGTACTTACGTCCCTTCATGTTCGCCTCGGAGGTTTTCCTCGGCGTACGTCCGGCGAAGCATGTGACGTTCGCCGTCATCGCGTCGCCGGCCGGCCCCTACTTTGCTGGTGGTGTCACACCGGTGTCGATCTGGTTGAGCGAGGACTTCACGCGTGCCGCCCCCGGAGGAACCGGCGCGGCAAAGTGCGGCGGCAACTACGCCGCGAGCCTGGTCGCCCAGGCCGAGGCGATCGACAACGGCTGCGACCAGGTGGTCTTCCTCGATGCCCGGAACCAGCGTGACGTCGAGGAGCTGGGCGGCATGAATATCTTCTTCGTGTACGCCGACGGCTCCCTCGCGACGCCGCAGCTGAACGGCTCGATCCTCGAAGGTGTCACTCGTTCGTCCGTGCTGGAACTCGCAACGGAGTTCGGCCACAAGACCGACGAGCGTAGCGTCACGATCGACGACTGGCGCGACGGGGTGGCGACCGGTGACATCGTCGAGGTGTTCGCCTGCGGCACGGCTGCGGTGCTCACGCCGGTGGGCACCCTCAAGTGGCGTGGCGGCGAGCTCTCCTGCGGCGAGGAGGCTGGACCCGTCACCTTGCAGATCCGGGAGCGACTCCTCGACGTCCAGTACGGACGGGTCGGTGATCCGCATGGTTGGATGCACCGGTTGTGGCCGTGACAGTCTGCACTCGTAACGGGTCGAGCAAGCTGTCGGCTCACGATCTGGGCAGGCGTTGTGCCACACTCGGGACCATGACTTCCGGCCGGCTGATTATCGGCTAGCGCGTCCGACGTACTGTTTGGTCGCGCCGACCTCTCGTGGAAAACGGGGGGTCTTTTTGTTGGGTTGGACCCGCTCGAGGATGTGGAACCCTGACTATGACCACTGACGACTTCCATGTGTACGACACGACCCTGCGCGACGGCGCACAACAGGAGGGGCTCCACCTGTCGGTGCACGACAAGCTGCAGATCGCCATCCAGGTGGACGCCCTCGGCGTCGGGTTCATCGAGGGTGGTTGGCCGGGAGCCGTGCCCAAGGACACCGAGTTCTTCGCCCGGGCGAAGAACGAGCTGGACCTCCAGCACGCCACACTGGCCGCGTTCGGTGCGACCCGCCGACCCGGCGTACGCGCCGCCGAGGACCCTCAGGTCGCCGCGCTCCGTGACAGTGGCGCGTCGGTCGTCACGCTGGTGGCAAAGAGCAGTGACCGGCATGTGCTCAAGGCGTTACGCACCACGCTGCACGAGAACCTCGCGATGGTGGCCGACACGGTGTCGTACCTGCGCGCAGAAGGCCAACGCGTGTTCCTCGATGCGGAGCACTTCTTCGACGGCTACCGCGACAACCGGGACTACGCCCTGGCCGTGGTGGTGACAGCAGCCGAGGCGGGTGCCGAGGTTGTCGCGCTGTGTGACACCAACGGCGGCATGCTGCCCGACGAGGTGGCGGCCAGCGTGCGCGATGTGGTTCAGTCGACCGGCGTACGGGTGGGGATCCACTGCCACAACGACACCGGCTGCGCGGTCGCCAACACGTTGTCCGCGGTCGATGCCGGCGCGACGCATGTCCAGGGCACCATCAACGGTTATGGCGAGCGCACAGGCAACGCCGACCTGCTCACCGTCGTGGCCAACCTCGAGCTCAAGCGCCTGCAACCAGTGCTCCCACCTCAGCTGCTCCGCGACTCCACCCGGATCGCGCACGCCGTCGCTGACGTCACCAACGTGCCGCCGTCCTCGCGCCAGCCGTACGTCGGCATCTCCTCGTTCGCGCACAAGGCGGGCCTGCATGCAAGCGCCATCCGGGTGGACTCCGACCTCTACCAGCACGTCGACCCGACCGAGGTCGGCAACGACATGCGGCTGCTGGTCTCGGAGATGGCCGGTCGCGCGTCGATCGAGCTGAAGGGCCGCGAGCTCGGCTACGACCTGTCGCACGACCCCGCCTTGGTGGCGCGGGTGACCGACCGGGTGAAGGCACTGGAGGCGACCGGCCACACGTTCGAGGCGGCGGACGCCTCCTTCGAGCTGCTCCTGGTCGAGGAGGCCGAGGGGGTGCGGCCGTCGTACTTCGAGGTGGAGAGCTGGCGGGTGATCTCTGAGTCGCGGCCCGGCCAGGAGGCGGCGTCGGAGGCGACCGTCAAGCTAGCCGCGGGCGGTGACCGGATCGTCGTCACGGCGCAAGGCAACGGCCCGGTGAACGCGCTCGACGCGGCGCTGCGGCGTGCGATCGGGCAGGCGTTCCCGGAAGTGTCGAAACTGGAGCTGGTCGACTACCGCGTCCGCATCCTCGACCAGGGCCGCGGCACCGACGCGGTTATCCGAGTGCTGATAGAGACCGCCGACGACACCACCTCGTGGGTCACCGTCGGTGTCGGCCACAACATCGTCGAGGCATCGTGGCGGGCGCTGCTCGACGCGGTGACCTACGGCCTCCGCCGCGCCGGCGTCCCACCCCTCCCCTCCCGTTGAGCCGCCAGTTTCTAGGTGTTGAGCCGCCAGTTTCTAGGTGTTGAGCCGCCAGCTTGTCGCGCTCCCTGTTTCATGTACGGCGGCAAACGGAGGCGGTCCGAGAATCTCGATAGCCCCGGTCTGGCGCGCCGCTTCGCTGACCCGGTCGAAGTCGATCGGCCCTGACGCGTCGGCCTGGGTCGCCGGGTAGCTCGCCATCCGGAAGAAGTCCTCACCGTTGCCCGGAGTCTGCAGACACAACATCCGCGCCCGAGGGGAGGTGACAAGGAAGGCGTGCGGGGCACCTCGCGGGATGATCGCGATGCCACCTGGGCCGAGGTGAGACTCGTTGCCTTCCACGACCAGCAGGATCTCGCCCTCGAGCATGTAGAAAGTCTCGTCAGCATCCGGATGCTGGTGCAGAGGGGTTACTTTGCCACCCTCGAGGTCATCTTCGAACAGTAGGAAGTCTCCGCCCGTATCTGCGGCTGTCGCCTTCCAGGTATGCAGCCCGCCGCCGTAGAACCAGCGGCGTTCTCCCTCGCGCCCGGTACGGATGGTCGCGGTCGACGCTGGCATGACTGCTCCTTCTGTTTATGAGACTTCTGTACCATAATGAAACTAGGGTACCGTAAACGCTATGTCAACACCGTACGAAGAGACCGGCCGGACGAGTCAGAAGAAGCGGACGCGCGACCTCCTCATCTCGGTGACGCGGCAACTGGTCCAGCAAGGGGCTGCGTCACCGACCGTCGAGCAGGTGGCGGTAGCGGCTGGCGTCTCGCGAACGACCGCGTATCGCTACTTCGCAGACCAGCGCGCGCTCTTTTTGGCGGCGCACCCTGAGATTGATAGGACGTCGTTGCTCGAGGCGGAGTCTCCCACTGACCCCGAAGCTCGATTCCTGGCGGTCGTCGACGCGTTCACGACTCTGGTGGTGGAGACCGAGCTTCAGCTTCGGACGATGCTGAGACTGTCCTTGGCGGAGCCGGCGACAACGGACCTGCCGCTGCGACAAGGTCGCGCAGTCGGCTGGTTCGAGGACGCCCTCAAGGGGCTGCAACCGGCTTTCTCGGACGACCAGCTGCGCCGGTTCGTGCAGGCAGTGCGCAGTGCCACCGGGATCGAGGCCTTGGTCTGGCTGACCGATGTGGCGGGGCTCTCTCGAGCAGAGTCCCTGGAGCTGATGCGATGGTCGGCCCGTGCCCTCTTGAGGGCGGCTCTCACCGACGGGCCACCCCCCGCCTGACCAGGAGATCACGCTTGGTGGCGCTGCTCTGGGACGCGCAGGAGAGGCAGGAACCAGTGCACAAGCGGCCCGATCGAGAAAACAAACAGCAACGTGGCGACGCCCAGCGTGCCTCCGAGCAGGAACCCTGTGAGGACAACGGCTACCTCGATGCAGGTCCGGACGACCCGTACAGAGCCGCCGGTCCGCCGTACGAAGCCGGTCATCAGGCCGTCGCGCGGCCCGGGCCCGAACCTTGCGCCGATGTAAAGGGCGGTCGCCACCGCGTTCACCACGATCGCGACGACGACGTATGTCGCGCGCAGCCACCACGCGTGCGGTGTCGGCATCAGCACCACTGAGAGGTCGATGCACGGACCGATGACGAGTGCGTTGGACAGCGTCCCTAGTCCCGGCCGCTCCCGCAGCGGAATCCATAGCAGCAGCACTACGAACGCGACGATGATGGACCAGATACCGATCGACAGTCCGACATGGCGGGCCAGCCCCTGGTGGAGCACGTCCCACGGCAGGACACCCAGGCGCGCCTCAACGAGCAGCGCCTCCGACCAGCCGAACACCACCAGGCCGACGTACAGCTGGACCAGGCGACGGCTCAGGTGGTGTCGAGCGGGCCGCAACATTGCTCAAGCGTAGGTGGGGGTGCCCCGCTTCGAGGACGGTGTCACAGATGCCGACCAGTCGCTCCCGCAGCCGGCCCGAGCGAGCCGCGAAGTCCCGTTGGTAGGCGACGTATACCGCCTTGCCCTCCGCCGCCTCGATCCGGATCGGCTCGACGCCGAGCGCGCGCAGGTCGTACGGTGCAGCGCGCATGTCGACGAGCCGCACCTCTCGTGCAAGTTCGAAGCAGTCCGCTACCAGCTCCGAGGGCGTGAACGGGGCGAGCTTGAACGCCCACTTGTAACAGTCCATCGCCGCGTGCAGGCACCCGGGCTGGTCGTTCACCGACTGCGAGGCACGCGTCGGCTGGACGAGGTTTAGCGACCGCGCCGGCTGGGCAAAGAAGGGAAACGCGTCGAAGTGCGTGCACGTGATGCGATGCGACTCGACCACGGCGTCCGTGCCGCTGGACCCCAGCCGCAAGGGGTACGCCGGATGTCGCAGCTCGTCCGGCCGTTGCCGGTAGACCATCGCCCATTCGTGTAAGCCGAAACAGCCGAGCACGGGCGACCGGCCAGCCGTCGAGACGAGAAGCCCACGGATCCAGCTGACACGTTCGCGGCGCGTCGATGCGAGCTCGGCGTCGACGTGCGCCGAGTCGCCGTCGACGCAGTACGCCGAGCAGCCCCGGAACTCGCTGACGCCCTCACCCCGGAGCGCGACGCCGATGCCAGGATGCCAACTCCGTAAGGCAGCCGGCGTGTAGGAGTAGTAGGTGAAGAGGAAGTCCTCGACCGGGTGGGGGATGCCTCGGCGACGGCGCTCGAGGTGGGGCGAGATCCACGCGTCGACCCGGGCGTGGTGGGCGTCGCGACGGGCACGCCACTGCGTCTCTTGCAGCTCATCCGACATCCGGTCATCGTAGGTGTCGGAACCGCCGACGTCGGTGACGCCAGGCGCGTACGCCGAGTGGGTCAGCTCGCCTGGAGGAACTCCAGCCAGGCTGCCGTCTCGTGCGCCCGCCGGAACCGCAGCACTCTTGGCGGGTCTGGGTCGGCGGCCCAGGCGTCGACGCGACTCCGTTTGCGACGAAAGGACGTGAAGTGCCATTGAATGATTGAGTCGCGCTGCAAGAAGCCGCTGCGGAGCGTCTCGAAATTTCCGTTGCAGATGGGCCGCTTGTCGAGCGACCTTGCCAGCGAGCGCCGCACGAGCCGCTGCAGTGAGAACCACCTCGGGTAGTCCAGTGCCACCACCAACTCCACCCGTTCCAGTACCACATCGAGCCACGAGCCGTACGCAGCATCGAGCACCCATGCCTGCTGGGTGCAGATCGACGCCACTCGCCGACGTTGCTCTGCGAGCGGCACCTCCACCCACCCGGGCTCCCAGGTCAGATTGTCGATGGCGTGGTAGGTGAGCCCAGTGGCAGCGCTGATCTCTTGCGCGAGGGTGGTCTTGCCCGACCCGGTGACGCCGTACACAAGCACCCGCTGCGCCCCTCCGAGTCCCTTCGGCTGCTCCACGACACGACCCTAGGGCTAGGCAATGCCGGCGTGATGTGCATGGTCATCGCCAGTGCACCGGCCGCCGCCACTCCGTTTCTGGGCAGGGCAGCCGGGGCAGCGGGATTCACGGTGGCCTCGCGCCGCTTGGTGGACTAGTGGCGCAGCGAGCTGGCCAGTGCCGGCCTGGAGCAGCTCGGCGAGCCCGCCGGGCATCCGTTCTGCCTGTCCACCTGCGACGACGTGCAGACCTCACAGGAGTAACCCACCGGTAGGCTTGCCCGTCGTGAGGATCGCGAGATACACGACCGGAGATGATCCGGCGTACGGCGTCGTGGGGGGTCCTGACGGCGACGAGATCATCGCCACCATGGTCGGTGATCCGTTGTATGTCGGCGTGGAGTTGACCGGCGAGCAGGTGAGTCTCGCCGACGCTCGGTTGCTGGCGCCGGTCATCCCGCGTAGCAAGGTCGTGTGCATCGGACGCAACTACGCGGCGCATGTCGAGGAGCTCGGTCACGACATCCCCGAAGAGCCGCTGGTCTTCCTCAAGCCCAACACGTCCGTGGTGGGTCCGCACGACCCGATCGTCTATCCCGACCAGAGCAACAATGTGCATTTCGAGGGAGAGCTCGCGGTGGTCATCGGCCGCATCTGCCGCGACGTACCGGTCGAACGCTGGAAGGACGTCGTGCTCGGCTACACGGTCGCCAACGACGTGACGGCTCGAGACCTGCAGGAGAAGGACGGCCAGTGGGCGCGGGCAAAGGGCTTCGACTCGTTCTGCCCGCTGGGCCCGTGGATCGAGACCGAGCTGGACCCGGCTGACCTGACGGTCACCACCGAGCTCAACGGCGATGTCAAGCAGCTGGGCAAGACGAGTCTCATGCTCTACGACATCGCCACCGTCATCGGCTACATCACGTCGTTCATGACGCTGCTGCCGGGTGACGTGATTTTGACCGGCACCCCGGCGGGTGTCGGACCCATGCACCCCGGCGACGACGTTTCCGTCACCGTCGAAGGGATCGGAACGTTGACCAACAAGGTGGTTTCTCGTGACTGACGCACCCACGTCCCCGGTTCGCGTTCGGTTCTGTCCTTCGCCCACGGGCAACCCTCATGTCGGACTGATTCGAACTGCGCTCTTCAACTGGGCGTTCGTGCGTCACCTGGGCGGCACGTTCGTCTTTCGGATCGAGGACACCGACGTCAGCCGCGACTCGAAGGAGTCCTACGACACCATGCTCGACGTCATGCGCTGGCTGGGTCTCGATTGGGACGAGGGCCCGGAGGTCGGCGGACCGCTCGGTCCCTACCGACAGTCCGAGCGCTACGACATCTACGAAGCCGTCGCCGCTCAGTTGCTTGCTGCCGGACGTGCTTACCACTGCTACTGCTCCCATGCCGAGCTCGAAGAGCGCAACGCGCGTGCGCGCGCCGAGGGTCGCACGCCCGGCTACGACGGCCACTGCCGCGACCTCACGGCCGATCAGGTGTCGGCCTACGGGGCGGAAGGGCGCCAGCCGGTCGTACGTTTCCGGATGCCTGACAACACGATCACGTTCCACGACCTGGTTCGCGGTGAGATCAGCTTCGCCAGCGAGCATGTGCGCGACTACGTGCTGGTGCGCGCGAACGGGCATCCGCTCTACACGCTCGTCAACCCCGTCGACGATGCCCTGATGGAGATCACCCACGTGCTTCGAGGTGAGGACCTGCTCTCGTCCACGCCGCGGCAGATCGCCCTGTATGACGCCATGGCCGAGATCGGGGTTGGCAGCGGAAAGACTCCGCAGTTCGGCCATCTTCCTTACGTGATGGGTCAGGGCAACAAGAAGTTGTCGAAGCGTGACCCGGAGTCGAGCCTGCTTGGTTACCGCGTCAGGGGCTTCCTGCCCGAGGGGCTGTTGAACTACCTTGCTCTACTCGGCTGGGCCATCGCTGAGGACCGTGACATCTTCTCCATGGACGAGATGGTCGAGTCGTTCACGATCGACCGGGTCAATCCCAACCCCGCCCGCTTCGACATGAAGAAGTGCGAGGCGATCAACGCGTCGCACTTGCGAGCGCTATCGGTGGATGATCTGGCGGAGCGCGTTATCCCCTACCTCCAGGCCGCCGGCCTTGTCGCCGACCCCGTGTCGCCCCCCGAGCGCGCTCTGATCGTGGCCGCAGCACCGCTCATCCTTGAGCGGATGACCACCCTTGGTGAGGCGGTCGACATGATCGGCTTCCTGTTCGTGCCGGAGGCGGAGTTCACCGTGGATCTTGACGATGCCGCGAAACTGCTCGAGAGCGACGGCGTCGCCGTGGTGCGGGCGGCGTACGACGCGCTGAACGTGGTACAGAGCTGGGACACTCCGTCGATCGAGCTGGCGCTGCGGACCACGTTGGTCGAGGAGATGCAGCTCAAGCCGCGTCACGCGTTCGGACCCGTGCGGGTCGCCGTGACCGGCCGCCGTATCTCGCCGCCGCTGTTCGAGTCGCTCGAGCTGCTCGGGCGTGAACGCTCACTGTCTCGGCTGAGCCTTCTCCTCGTGGGTTGACCTTGAGCGATCAACCGCCCTCCAGCTGGCGCCCAGGCGCCGCACCAGATTCAGGTCGGCCGCTTGCGCCGCCACCCACGGGGCAGCCGTACGCACCAGGGGCGACATACCCGCCGGGCCAGCTGTACGCGCCGAGTGCAACGCCGGGGCAGGGGGCTCTGCCGCCCTCTGTGGGGTCGCCGGGTTACCACCGGCGACAGCGCGGCATCACAGGCGCGTGGTGGCGCCTCTGTGTCGCGATCGCCGGGTCGGCCGTCGGGTTGGTCGCTGCGGCAGTCGCGGCCGTCTTCTGCGTCACGGTCGTCGCAAGGGCGATCGGCTACGACGACTTCACCGTCGACCCGAACGACGGGATCAATGCAGGCGAGATGTTGGCAACCAACCTGGGGCTTGCGCTCCTAATCCCGGTCGCCGCTCTGCTTGCACGCACCGTGTACGGAGTCAAGCCGCGGCGGTTGTCGTCGGTCCGGCCCGGCCTGCGCTGGACGTGGCTGATCGCCTGCGCGGCGATGGCAACGGCCGTCTGGGCGCTGCTCTTCGCGCTCGTGCTGGCGGGAGTTTTGGCCCAGGGCAACGCCAGGCTCGGTGCGGCGGTAGTGGGGTTCCTCCTCGTCGTCGTGCTGACAACCCCGTTGCAGGCCGCGGGCGAGGAGTACATCTTCCGCGGCCTGCTGATGCAGGCGTTCGGCACCGCCAGGCTGCCGACGTGGTGCTGCTGCCTCGCCACCGGTGCACTGTTCGCGACAGCCCACCTCCAGTTCCAGCCGGCGCTGTTTCTGGACCGGCTGCTGCTTGGCGTGGTGTTCGCCTGGCTGGTCGTCTGGACCGGGGGGCTCGAGGCCAGCATCGCCGTTCATGCGGTGAAGAACGTGTCCGTCCTCGTCCCGGCCGCTCTACTCGGCAACGTCGAGGACGCGATCGACCCGGGTTCGGTGACCTGGGTACCGTTCGTCGTCGATGTCGTGCTGCTCTCGATCGCCGTACCGTGGATCGCGTATCGATGGCGCAGACGTGAGCGCCAGATGGGGCCTGCAGGCACGTCGTACCCGACGACTTCAGGTTGAGCAAGACGTCCCTGACGGGGTCGCTACGGCGTCCGCAGGACGGGACCGAGACGGGCGTACGCCGTTTGGTCGGACCGAGCCGCTCCGGTATCGTCATCCCTCGGCGTTCGCGCAGACGGCGCCTCTCCCATGGGGTATGGGGTAATTGGCAGCCCGACTGGTTCTGGTCCAGTTAGTCTAGGTTCGAGTCCTAGTACCCCAGCGACGAGACCACTGCGGCTCACCTATAGAGTCTCGTTTCCGATGGCCCCGTTGTGTAGTGGCCTAGCACGCCGCCCTCTCAAGGCGGTAGCGCGGGTTCGAATCCCGTCGGGGCTACCATCGGCGCAGCGCGTTGGCCCGGCACATATGAACCGTTGACCCGGCACATATGAACCCTTGAGCCGGCACATATGAACCCTTGAGCCGTCATACGTGCAGGGCTCGGCGTACCTCTGCGGTCCACACCGCGATCTGATCCGGGCCGAAGGACGCCTTCGTCACGACGATCACCGTCCAACCGTGGTCGCACAGCCATCGGCGGCGTCGCTTGTCTGCCTCGCTTTGGTCAGGGGAGTCGTGGAACTCCTCGCCGTCGTACTCGACCGCGACGCGGGCGCGCGGATAGGCCAGGTCGAGGCGGGCGATCTCACGGCCGTCCTGCCGGATCACCCATTGCAGCTCCGGGCGCGGCAAGAGCTCGTCAATGAGCGCTATCCGCGTCCACGACTCACCCGACAACTCTGCGCGAGGGTCGGCGATGTTGACGAGTTCGCGCAGTTGTACGACGCCGCGTCGGCGAAAGTAGCGCGGTAATGCCGTCTTGAAATCGTTAGGCGTCAACCCGTGATGGCGCATGAACCCGTCGAGCGCCGCCAGCGCAGACCGGCGTGGGAGCAGGCATCCGAGGTCGAGCGCGGTACGTAGCGGTGTCGTCACCTTGACTCCGTGGATGACCATGACGTCGCCGTCCGCGAGATCCCGTTCGCCGCCGCTGGTCCCGGCACGGCGGATGCGCGAGTGGTCGCGCAGGACGAAGGTCTCGACCGGCGGCAGTAGGTCGAGCTCACGGTAGTCGAGCACGTCGACGCCGTGCAGCCATGCCGCGGTCCGGTCGCACAGCACGGCGAACCGCGAGACGACCAGTGCGACAGCCCGCGCTCGGTTGAGCAACGTGTCCGGCACATCAGCGGCTTGGTAGACGCCGTGCAGTACTCGGCGTACTTCACGCGATCTCACCAGCCGTTGAAGCCGATGGCGAGGTATGCCGGCGGCTACTGCGCTGGTGGCGGTAAAAGGGACCTGAGGGAGGGCAGCAGCAGGCTTGAGCATCGGTCGACTATGGCCCGATCGGCCCTCGGGCCGTGGAACGTGTCCACAGGTCTTCCGTGGCGGCCGCCTCCATTTGTGCCGGCTCAACGGTTCATTTGTGCCGGCTCAACGGTTCATTCTTTGGAACTTCTTCTCACGGTTGGGCGGTTGCCTCTTCGGCCGCGAACGAAGACAGCTCCTCGGGGGTGAACGCCCGCAGCACGCAGAACTCGTTGCCATCTGGGTCGGCGAGCACCACCCAGCTGACGTCGTCGGCTTGACCGATGTCGACACGCCGGGCACCCAACGACTCGAGTCTGGCCACCTCGGTCGCCTGGTCAAGCGGGCGAAGATCCACGTGCAGCCGATTCTTCCCCGTCTTCGCATCATCGACTTTGAGAAACAGCAAGTCCGGCACAACGCCGTCCTGCGGGCTACCCGCGGGAGGCTCCAGCGCCACCCCGTCCGGTTCGTCATGAGTCTTCCGCCAGCCCAGTGCCGACTGCCAGAAGTCGGCAAGCTCGGCCGGGTCGTGGGTGTCGATGGAAAGGCACTGAATACTGAGCGTCATAGCCGAACTGTGCTCGAATCATCCCATCGGCGTCCAGCAGATTTCGGCCAACCGTCATGTCCGAATCCCGCCAGTCTCGGACCGCGACATGGGGTTTGATAGGTCCCATGGATGCGACGTACGAGATGGTGAGCGACGCGGATCGCTGCTACCGCGCCGTCCTCAGCCGGGACCACCGGTTCGACGGTGTCTTCTACACCGCAGTACGCACCACTGGCATCTACTGCCGGCCGTCGTGCCCGGCGGTCACCCCCCGCCGGCGCAATGTCGACTTCTTCGTCACCGGAGCGGCCGCACAGTCGGCCGGGTTCCGGGCTTGTCGCCGCTGTCGCCCGGACCTGACCCCAGGCTCACCTGGGTGGGATGTCAAGGCCGACGTGGCTGGACGCGCGATGCGGATGATCTCCGACGGCGTCGTCGATCGTGAGGGCGTCGAAGGGCTGGCGGCTCGTTCCGGATACACTGCGCGGCACCTGAACCGTGTGCTGACCGAGCGGCTCGGCACCGGGCCTGGCGCTCTGGCGAGAGCGCAGCGCGCACACACGGGGCGCATCCTGATCGAGACCACAGACATGCCGTTCGCCGACGTGGCGTTCGCCGCTGGTTTCTCGAGCATTCGACAGTTCAACGCCACCGTGCAACAGGTGTACGCCGAGACGCCGTCCGCGCTGCGACACCGCCGCCGTGCGAGCCGCGTGCCGACCGCCGCCCCGGGCGTGGTCACGCTGTCGCTCGCGGTTCGGCAGCCGTTCGGCGCCGGCGGGCTTCTCGACTTCCTGTCGCCGCGGACCGTGCGCGCGGTCGAGGCGGCCGACGGAAGGACCTACACCCGGACACTGCGGTTGCCCCGGAGCCACGGAATGGTCCACTTGACGCCCGGCGTCGACCAGGTGACTTGCACCGTTCGTCTTGCGGACCTCCGTGACCTGACTTCGGCCGTCGAGAGGTGCCGACGGCTCTTCGACCTCGATGCCGACCCCGTGGCCATTGACGCGCATCTCGGCAGTGATGACGTCCTGGGACCGTGGGTCCTGAAGCGCCCCGGCCTGCGGGTGCCAGGCCACGTCGATGGTTTCGAGGTCGCAGTTCGAGCCATGGTGGGGCAACAGATCTCCGTGGCAGGCGCCCGTACCATCGCGGATCGGCTGACCCAGGAGTACGGCGAGCAGGTTGCCGACGATGGTCCGGTGACGCACCTGTTTCCATCGGCGGAATCGATCGCCGCCGCCGACCCGGAGCTGCTGCCGTTGCCGCGGGCCCGCGGGCGCGCCCTCGTCGGGGTCGCCGCGGCAGTGGCGGACGGTGAGATCGTCCTTGACAGGGGCGCCGACCGCGGCGACGTACGCCGGTCCCTGTTGGCGCTGCCGGGAGTAGGTCCCTGGACGGCTGACTACATTGCGATGCGTGCACTCGGCGACCCCGACGTGTTCCTGCCCACCGACCTCGGCGTGAAGCAGGGGTTGGCCCGGCTCGGCGTGACCGCTCGGACCGAGAACCTCGCCACAGCATGGAGTCCATGGCGTTCCTACGCCCTGATGCACGTGTGGTCGGTCCTGAGCGATGAACCACAACACAAGGAGGAACGATGAGCACCAGCATGCTGATGAAGTCGCCAGCCGGCACGATGCGACTCGAGAGCAACGGCCAGGCCCTGACGCACGCGGAGTTCGTGGCCGAGGATGTTCTCCCAGAAGGCCTCGAGGGTGACCCCGATCCGGTGCTTGTCGAGGCACGCGATCAGCTCGAGGCGTACTTCGCAGGCGAGCTGCACGTCTTCGGCCTGCCGCTGTCAGCAAAGGGCACGGACTTCCAGGCACGGGTGTGGGCCGAGCTGGTCAAGATCCCGTTCGGGGAGACCACGTCGTACGGCGCTATCGCGGCTCGGCTGGGGAAGCCTCCGGGTGCCTCACGAGCCGTGGGCCTGGCGAACGGCGCGAACCCGATCGCGGTCGTCGTGCCGTGCCATCGAGTCATCGGCTCCAACGGTAAGTTGGTCGGGTACTCCGGCGGCCTCGATCGCAAGCGGTATCTGCTCGGCTTCGAGTCGTCGAAGGCACCTCAAGCTGCCCTGTTCACGTGACGGTTGACTTGCCAGCTTGTTGCGGTTGACGTGCCGAGTTGTTGCGGGACAGCCGCGTGCAGCTGGCTGTCGCCGAAAAGGTGGCGGCTCAACCTCAAGAAGGTGGCGGCTCAACCTCAAGAAGGTGGCGGCTCAACGAAAATGGTCACTCGACGGAGCGACGCAGCGACTCGCTCAGGCGTTCGGCGGCGGCGAGCACCGCCGGAGCGTGCATGCGGCCGGGTTGCCGACTCATCCGCTCGAGGGGTCCGGAGACCGACACCGCTGCGATCACCTTGCCGGAGGGGGAACGAACACCGGCCGAGACCGAGGCCACGCCTGCTTCGCGCTCGCCCACGCTCTGCGCCCACCCGCGCCGTCGGAGGCTGGCGAGCGCACCGGCGTTGAACGCCGCGCCATGCAGACCGCGATGCATCCGGTCAGGCTCTTCCCACGCCAGCAGCACCTGGGCGGCGGACCCCGCGAGCATGCTCAGCTGACTTCCCACGGGGATGGAGTCCCGTAGGCCGCTCGGGCGTTCGGCCGCGGAGACGCAGATGCGGAAGTCCCCCTGTCGGCGGAACAGCTGAGCGGACTCGCCGGTGATGTCGCGCAGGCGGGCAAGGATGGGTCCTGCGGCCGCGAGCAGCCTGTCCTCCCCAGCGGCCGAGGACAGCTCACCCACGCGGGGGCCGAGCATGAACCTTCCTTGCAGGTCGCGTGCCACCAGCCGGTGATGCTCAAGCGCGACCGCCAGCCGGTGCGCCGTCGGGCGTGCCAGGCCAGTGGCAGCGACTAAGCCGGCGAGCGTTGCTGGGCCCGCTTCCAGGGCGGAGAGTACAAGAGCAGCTTTATCGAGTACGCCGACTCCGCTAGAGTCGCCAGCACGGTCCATGCCTCGATACTGCCGTCTCAAATGATGATATGCAAGCGGAAGGCCCCCCATGACTGCGACCACGCCACGCACATTGGCCCACAAGGTGTGGGACGAGCACGTCGTCAGAAGCGCGCCGGGCGAGCCCGACCTGCTCTACATCGACCTCCACCTTGTCCACGAGGTCACCAGTCCGCAGGCCTTCGAGGGGCTGCGCGAAGCCGGCCGTTCCGTCCGCCGTCCCGACCTCACTCTGGCCACGGAAGATCACAATATCCCCACGGTCGACGTCGACAAGCCGATCGCCGACCCTGTCTCGCGGGCCCAGGTGCAGGCGCTGCGTGACAACTGCGCCGAATTCGGGATCAGGCTGCACCCGCTGGGCGACCTCGAGCAGGGCATCGTGCACGTCGTCGGACCGCAGCTCGGGCTGACGCAGCCGGGCATGACCGTCGTGTGCGGTGACTCGCACACGTCGACGCACGGAGCCTTCGGCGCCTTGGCGTTCGGCATCGGCACCAGCGAGGTCGAGCACGTGCTCGCGACCCAGACGCTTCCGCAGGCACGCCCCAAGACGATGGCCGTGAACGTCGATGGAGGGCTGCCCCTCGGCGTCTCGGCGAAGGACCTGGTGCTGGCCCTCATCGCGCAGGTGGGCACCGGTGCAGGCCAGGGTTACATCGTCGAGTACCGCGGCGAAGCCATCCGGGAGCTGTCGATGGAGGCCCGGATGACCATTTGCAACATGAGCATCGAGTGGGGCGCCAAGGCCGGCCTCATCGCTCCCGACCAAACCACATTCGGTTACCTGAAAGGACGCCAGCTTGCGCCCGCCGGCGCCGACTGGGACGCCGCGGTCGAGCACTGGCGCTCTCTCGTCACCGACGACGGTGCGACATTCGACCACGAGGTCACCATCGAGGCCGCCGCGCTCAGTACATTCGTCACGTGGGGTACCAACCCCGGCCAGGGCGTGCCGCTCTCGGGCGAGGTGCCAGCACCGAGCAGCTACCCCGACGGACCTGCGCGGGTGAGCGCCGAGCGTGCGTTGGAGTACATGAGGCTGTCGGCCGGCACCAAGATGCGCGACATCGTCGTCGACACGGTGTTCGTCGGCTCGTGCACCAACGGCCGTATCGAAGATCTGCGCGCCGTCGCTGAGGTGATGGAAGGGCGGCAGGTGTCCCCGTCAGTTCAGATGCTCGTCGTACCCGGCTCGACGAGGGTGCGCCTGCAGGCCGAAGAAGAGGGCTTGGACAAGGTCTTCCTGGCCGCTGGGGCGCAGTGGAGAGCAGCTGGATGCTCGATGTGCTTGGGCATGAACCCTGACCAGCTCACAGACGGTGAGCGGAGCGCGTCTACGTCGAACCGCAACTTCGAGGGACGACAAGGCAAAGGGGGTCGCACCCATCTCGTGTCGCCGGTGGTGGCCGCCGCAACAGCGGTTACCGGTCACCTGGCCTCTCCGGCAGACCTGCCTTCGACTCCGAAAAGGAGAGCTTGATCATGGAGAAGTTCGGCCAGCACACTGGTAGAGCGTTGCCGTTGCGGCTGAGCAACGTCGACACCGACCAGATCATCCCGGCCGTCTATCTCAAGCGCATCACCCGGACTGGCTTCGAAGACGGACTCTTTGCGGCGTGGCGCAACGACCCTGACTTCGTGCTCAACCAGCCCGAGTACGACGGCGCGAGCGTCCTCGTCGCTGGTCCAGACTTCGGCACTGGCTCGTCACGAGAGCACGCCGTATGGGCGTTGAGCGACTACGGGTTCAAGGTCATCATCAGCCCACGCTTCGCCGACATCTTCCGTGGCAACGCAGGGAAGCAGGGGCTCCTTGCAGTGCAGGTGACCGATGATGTCGTCAAACGGCTGTGGGACGTGACCGCAGCGAACCCTGCTACCGAGGTCACGGTCGACCTCCACAGCAGAACGATCACGGCAGACAATCTTGTGGCGGACTTCGAAATCGACGACTACACCCGGTGGCGGTTCCTCGAAGGGTTGGACGACATCGACATCACCTTGTCGCATGAGGCTCAAATCTCCACCTATGAAGGGCATCGGGCGTCGCACAAGCCGCTTACGCTTGGGAGATAGGCTCTCAGCCAGAGTGCCGCCAAGGGGCGGTGCAACCAAGAAATCGCTTGTGACACAACATAATTGCCGCTTCTTGTTGGGTGTGTCGCCGAGTTTTGCGGTTCTATGGTGAATAGCGTTTCGACCGAAGTCGAGCACCGGCTCGACCCGCAGCGTTTCACGAAAGGGAAGTCCCTTGAACAAGAGTCAACTCATCGAGGCACTGTCCAACCGATTCGAGGGAAACAAGAAGGCTGCCCAGCACGCCCTCGAGTCCGTCCTCGACACCATCACGCGTGAAGTCACCAAAGGCGAGAAGGTCGCGATCACCGGCTTCGGTGCTTTCGAAAAGGCCATCCGTCCCTCGCGCATGGTGCGCAACCCTCGCACCGGTGAGCGCACCCGAGCCAAGAAGACGGCTGTCCCCAAATTCCGCGCCGGTGCTGACCTGAAGGCCGTCGTCTCTGGCGCGAAGAAGCTGCCCAGGGTATCGGCGTCGACAGTGACAGGGACGACAACGACGCGCAAGTCGACCACGTCGTCACCGGCGAAGAAGTCCTCGACTGCGCGGAAGACCACGACGACCAAGTCGGCCACAGCTAAGCGTGCCCCGACTACCCGGAAGTCGACAGCAGCGACGTCGACTGCTAAGAAGAGCGCAGCAAAGACGCTGGCCAAGAAGTCATCGTCGTCCACCGCCAAGAAGTCGGCCGCCAAGACCCTGGCCAAACAGACTCCGGCGTCATCGTCGACCATTGCCAAGCGCTCGTCGGCTAAGAAGACCACGACGGCAAGGAAGACTGCGAAGAAGAGCTAGCGGCACCCGAACGTACGGGTGCATCTCCATCTGCGTGGTCCGACCCCAGTGCCGTGTGCTCGGAGTTGCTCGGCGCTTGCCGGGCTCCCGACACACAGCACTCGGGCGGGCCTAGCCAGGCATCAGAAGCCGAGGGTCAGCGTCGGCAAGCGTCAGGATCGAGCTCGAGGCCTGCCACGATCTTGGCGGTGTGCGCACCCACTCCAAGCCGAAGGGCGTCCCTCAGGTCGACCACAGTGTCGACATCGCGACGAAGACGCTCGATGCCCCGGCAGGTGACCTCTTCCGCCCCCTGCGCATGATGCGCTGAGCGGGACTGCGGCCCGAAGGCCGGTGACAGAACATGTCCCGCGGCGGCGGCCAGCAGCGTGGTACCCGTGCCGGCCGCGTCGCCGACGAAC
>JAABUR0100001368.1_pt1 | contig 44120 bp, 45 predicted proteins | sample 5560091 | NCBI WGS metagenome assembly JAABUR01 (sample SAMN10711879, study PRJNA513375) | rock metagenome | isolation source: Antarctica rocks | place: Antarctica: Victoria Land, University Valley sud | reverse complement strand
TCCGCCCGTTCCAAACCTGGGATGACGGTGTCGGTCAAGGCCGCCACCGTCGCCCGTTGCATCGCGGTCAGCCCGTCAGTCATGGCCCTCCCCCTCGTCGCGCCGAGCCGACGGTACCAGCGGCGCCGGCGGCTCAGCCCGCCCCGTCGCCGCCGGTTCGGGGTGCTGCCAAGCCGACGTCGAGCGGCTCAGGCCGTTCGATGGATCGAAGATCGCCGGGTGCCAGGAACGGCGTGTTCGGACTCGATGCCGGTCTCATCGTCGCCCAACCCCGCAAGTCGAGGCCCTTGCCGGTGAGCTGCACGCGTAGGTTCACGATCAGCTCGACCATCGTCGCACCGGCCGCCGTGGGCGAGGTCAGCGGTCGGCGTGACCGGGGCTCGAAGGCGGTGTCACCCTCGGTCCGGTAGCGGGCCAGCAACCGGGACACGAACGATTCCGACACCCCGAACCGGCGGGCCGTCTCAGCCTGGGACAAGCCCTCCAAGGTCACCGACAAGATCACCGCTTCGCGCTTGGCCATCCGGCCACGCTGACCAGCGCCACCCGCCGCCGGTCTTGCCGATGTCTCGACTCATCCCTTGCCGATGTCCTGAACTCAAATCCCGCCACCCCGACTCATCTGACCAGCACTTGTAGCCCGTCGAGCAGGTGGCGGGAAGGTCGCTGTACCCCACTCCGTACCCCACTGTCACACCACCCGCCCACCGTGTAGGACGTGCGTAGCGACCGTGGGAGCGTCCGATGGCACCGGGCCGCCGGCGGGCTCGGAGGCGGGCCGGGGGTCTACCCTGGCGCCGCCACGCTACGCTCGGCGGCCGGCGTAGGCGAGAAACCTCGTCTGGTCATCGGCGTCGGCGGGGACGTCGATCGGCGGGCCGAACATGCCATCGGCTCGCAGCACCTCGTCGGGCATCTCGCGCATGGCGACGATCATGCGCTGGAGTTGGTCGGGGTCGAGCGTCTCGTCCTGGCCGGTGGCGCGGGCGAGATCCCAAGTGTGGGTGAAGACGTCGCCGGTGACGATCATGTCGACGGTCTCAGCAAGCGACTGCGTGCTGAAGGGCGTCGCGACCGGCTTGGCTGACAACGCCGGGTCGACGAGCACCGTCGCGATCGCCGCATGGACCGTCTCCCACGCACCGACCGGGTCGTCCTGGGCGGACGGCACGGCCGGGAACTCCACCCCCTGGGCGCCGAAGAACCCGGGGATCCACTCCGTGAGGTGACCAACGATGTCGCGGGCCGTCCAGCCCTCACAGGGCGACGCGTTGTCCCAGGCATCCGCGGAAACGGCACAGACGCGCTCGGTGAACTGTGCGGTGATGCGCTCGTAGCGCTCGGCGATGTCGCTCATGAACAGGTAGACGCTACGCAGGCCCACAAGTCATCGCTGGCGCTCTGCGCCATCACCGGCGCCCCCCGTCAGCGCTGGTCGCAGGTGGGCTCGGCGCTGGCCGGGCGCATCCCGCTGTAGAGCTCGAGCTGGCGGGCGAGGAACGTGGTCCACTGCTCGTCGGTGGCCGCCTTGTGGGCCGAGTAGAGCCCGGCGGCGTGGCCCTTCTCGTCGCAGTACGACTCCAGCTCGGCCACGAGGCCCTTGGCCCGGGCCACCTTCACCGTGGTCGCCGCGCAGGCGTAGGGCACGGCGCCGTCGATCTCGGCGTGGATGAGCGAGATCGGGGCGTCACCGGCACCGATGTAGGTCGGGATCCGTTCGCCCACGCCTTCGGGGTAGGCGCACCCGGAGGCACCGAAGGCGGCCTGGACCTTGGACTTGGCCACCGAGAGGTCGTCACCGGAGAAGTAGCGCTCGGTCCCGATGTCGTCGCCCCGGTAGGCCATGTTGACCGCGGTCACCGCGCCGGCCGAGAAGCCTCCCACCGCCACCTTGTCCGGATCGACGCCGAGCTGGGCGGCGTGCTGGCGCACCCACCGCACGGCGCCCTGCGCGTCGTGCTGGGCGGCGAGGATGTTCCGCATGCACTGCGCCCGGCGGGCCAGCCACACCTCGCTGCCGGGGTCCTCGTTGTCCTGCACCCACTGGCACAGGCTCTTGTCGCCGATCACGGTCGTGTCGGTGCGGTACTCCACCGAGAGGCCCACGTAGCCCCGCTTGGCGTAGTCCCGGCCGGCGGTGTTGGCCAGGCCCCACATCGACTCGATGCCCGCCGCGAAGCCGCCGCCGTGGAGCCAGATGATGGCCGGGCGGTCCTCCACCCCGTTGCGGGGGTCAGCCACCCAGAGGCGCAGCGGCTCCCGGCCGCCGGGCAGGAGCGCGGGGCGGGGATCGGCCATCTCCTTGGGCGTCCCTTCGTAGAGCGTGCCGCCGTAGTTCTCGTCGATGACGGGGGCGGACCCCCACGTGATCGGCCGGTCCTTGGGGGACACGACCGGCTGGATGTCGGCCTGCGGGCCGAGGTACAGGCCGCCGGGGCCCGGGTTCGGAGGCAGGCAGGCGGTCGCGACGAACGCGACGACGGTGACGAGGAGAAGCAGGGCGGCTCGGCGCATGGTCGTTCCTCACGGAGGTGGTCGGTGCGCTCACCATGGGCGCGACCTGTGAGGGAAGTGTGAGCCGACCTATGAGGGAACCGTGAAGGCGGCGCCGCAGTCAGGACGGGCGCTGGTACCGCGCGATCTCGGCCCGGCCCACGACCATGTGGTGGACCTCGTCGGGACCGTCGGCCAGGCGGAGGGTCCGCTGGGCGGCGTACATGTCGGCCAGCGGCGTCCACTGCGACACGCCCGTCGCGCCGTGGATCTGGATGGCCTGGTCGATGATCTGGCACACCCGCTCGGGCACCATCGCCTTGACCGCGCTCACCCAGACCCGGGCCTCGGCGTTGCCCATGAGGTCCATGGCCTTGGCCGCCTTGAGCACCAACAGGCGCATCGCCTCGATGTCGATGCGGGCCCGCGACACCAACTCGGTGTTCTTGCCGAGCGAGATGATGGGCTTGCCGAACGCCTCCCGGCCGAGCCCCCGCTCGACCATCAGGGCCAGCGCCTTCTCGGCCGCGCCGATGGAGCGCATGCAGTGGTGGATCCGGCCCGGGCCGAGGCGCAGCTGGGAGATCTCGAAGCCGCGTCCCTCGCCCAGGAGGATGTTGTCCTTCGGCACCCGCACGTCGGTGAAGCGCAGGTGCATGTGGCCATGGGGGGCGTCGTCCCGGGAGAACACGTGCATCGGCCCGAGGATCTCCACGCCGGGGGTGTCCATCGGCACCAGGATCTGCGACTGCTGGAGGTGCTGGGCCGCGTCCGGGTTGGTCCGGACCATCACGATCATGATCTTGCAGCGGGGATCGCCGGCGCCCGAGATGTAGTACTTCTCGCCGTCGATCACCCACTCGTCGCCGTCGAGGACGGCCGCACACGCGATGTTGCGGGCATCCGAGGAGGCCAGCCCCGGCTCGGTCATGGCGAAGGCCGAGCGGATCTCGCCGTTCAGCAGCGGTTCCAACCACTGCTCCTTCTGCTCGGGGGTGCCCACCCGCTCGAGCACCTCCATGTTGCCGGTGTCGGGGGCCGAGCAGTTGAGGCACTCCGAGGCCAGCGGGTTCTTGCCGAGCTCGGCGGCGATGTAGGCGTAGTCGAGGTTCGACAGGCCGCGGCCGGTCTCGGCGTCGGGCAGGAAGAAGTTCCAGAGCCCGTTGGCCCTGGCCTTGTCCTTGACGCCCTCGAGCAGCTCGAGCTGGCCCGGCGCGAACGACCAGCGGTCGGCGCGGTCGGCGCCGAGCGCGAAGTACTCGGCGGTGATCGGCTCGACCTCGGTGGCGATGAACGTCTTCACCTGGTCGAGCAGCGGGCGGGCTTCGGCCGACATGCCGAGGTTGAACAGCTCACCTCCGAAGTCGTCGACGTTGAGCGGGTTGGCCGGCATGCAGGTCCCTTTCCCGGCGCGCTCGGCACGCGCCCGTTGCGCTCAACGTACCGGTGCGCGTGACCCCGCGTTCCCGCCCTGCACCGCTTCGGCCAGTCGTCGGACGAGGCCGGTCGGCACGACCGCCGACCAGGGCAGCCCCGGGTCGACCACCAGGTCGGCGCCGTCCTCCACCGCGCGGGCCAGCACCCCGCCCGGCACCAGTGCCACGCCGGGCTCGGCCGGCGCGACGTGGGCGACCGCCAGCTCCGAGCTGAACGCGCCCACGGCGGGGCGACCCTCGGCCCCGGCGGGCTGGGCGGCGGGCAGGTGAAGCCGGTCGCGGTGGCGGATGGACCGGCCCTCCGGGGGCCCGTCCAGGACGGGGACGACGAGCGTGACGAACGCGAACGTGGCGGCCACCGCCAGGGTCGTCTCCGTGCCCGGGGCAGCGACCGCGGCCGCCGTCTCCACCTCGAGGCGCCCGCCGGCGCCCAACGGGGGCGACACCGCCAGCAGCGCGGGCAGGACCTCGGGAGCGACGGCGACGACAGCAGGCGGACCGTCCCACACCGTCCCGACCGCCCGCTCGACGGCGGCGACGAGGTGGGCGTCGGTGCGGGCCCGGTCCGGTCCGGCCAGCAGGCCGACCGCCGGCCGGGCCCCGTCGCCCACGTCGCGTAGGTAGAGGAAGGCGGCGGCGACCCCCGGCTCACCGACGACGAGGTCGCGGAGCCGGGCCACGAGGGGCTCGGACCACGAGATCGGCAGGGGGGCGACGCGCACACCCCCCGGCGGGACGGCGCGGTCCGCCCCGGTCAGGTCGTCGGCGGGATCCACGCCAGCTCGGGAAGATCGGGCCAGAGGCGGAAGCTCACGGTCCGGTCGAGCAGCGGGGCGTCGTCTCCGAAGGCGGGGGGGTCGAGATCGAACGGCGCGAGGTCGACGTGCCTGGTGCCGAGGGTGGCCGGCGGCTCCGGCGCCATCCGTTGCCAGGTGGCCGGATCGTCGCCGAGCAACAGGTACTCGTAGGCGAGCTGCTCCCGGGGGACGCGGTCGGGGTGCCCGGCCCGGCGGTCGACCTGGACGAGCCGCAGGCGGTCGCCGTCTCCGACCGGCTTCCAGAAGTGGACGAGGTTCGGTTGTCCGGGATCGTGCTCGTAGAAGGTGACCGTGGTGCCGTACTGGTTCCGGGTGATGTCGACCACCGGCAGCCCGTCGGCGCCGGACCCCTGATAGGCGACGGCGTAGGGCTTGCCCGCGTCGTGGAGGACCCTGGCCTTCTTCTCGGCGATGGGGCCGATCAGCCCGCCGGTGAGCACGTTCCACCCGCGGGTGCCGTAGCCGACCTTCCCCAGGGTGGCGGGGTCGACGGTGCTCGGCTCGGAGGTCATGGGTTGAGCACCAGCCCCTCGATGTCGCGGATGATCACGCCTTGTTGCCGGGCGTAGTCCAGCACCTCCTTCGGTATCGGTCCCTTCTGGACGGGTACCTCGAGGATCTGCCGGCCCTGGAGCTGGGTGGGCGGTTTGATGCCGGCCAGCTCGGCCTTGGACAGGACGGTGGGCGTCACCTTGATGTCCGCGCCCGGGGGGTACTTCTTCACGAGCTCGTCGATGTACCCCTGGGCCGTCCCCACCTGGACGTCGCCGAGCTGGGTGAGCTTGCGCGAGACGATCTCGCCCTTCACCGGGTCGTAGGCGTCGACCCTCACTCCCCGGGTTCCGACCGGGCCGAGCTCGATCTCCGAGAGGGGGTAGGCGCCCCGCCGCTGGCGGTTGAACTCGTTGCCCGAGAGGCGGTTGGCGATGGCGCGGGCCTGCGCGTCGGGCACGCCCTTGCCCGTGAGCTGCGCGACGAGGGCGTCCCGGGCCTTGACGATGTCACCGTCGAAGGTCTTCCGGAGCTGGTTGAACGCCGTGGTGGGACTGGCGTCGACGTCGATGCGCCTGAGGGCGCGGGTGGAACGCACGAAGTCGGCCAGGTCGCTGAGCTTGCGGAGCACCGTCCCGCCCCGGGAGGCAGCCCCGCCCCCGGCGGTGGCGATGGTGATGATCACGTCCGGGGCGAACTGGCCGAGCCAGCGCTCCGGGTTGTCGAGGAAGCCCTCCCAGTCGATCAGCGCCCCGAAGAACTCCCCCGGGTCGTCGATGGCCATCTTCACGCCCTCGGCCAGCTCGATGTTCGAGCGCATCCAACCGTCGGGGTCGACGATCATCCGGACCGTGCTGTGGTCCCACAGGAACGTGCCGAGGCCCTTGATGGCGTCCCATGCGCCGGCGAAGAAGTCGACCACGCCGCCCAGGAACCCGGGGCGGTCCTTCGGGCGCATGCCGTCCTCGAGCATGTCCTCGAACTCTTCCTGGCCGCCGTCGCCGAGGCGGGAGGCGAAACCGGCCAGGGTGGCGTCGTCGAGGGACTCCAGCTCCTTCATGATCGATTCGATCTCGTCGTGATCCCGGTCCTCGCAGGCCTGGGCCAGGCGGTCGTAGAGGTCCTGGCCGGCCTTGACCTTGAGCCGCACCTCGGCCGGCGGGTCGGCCAGGAGCGGGGGCAGGTTGGCGATGACGGCGGCGTCGTCGACGGTGGCGACCTTCGAGCCCGACTTGTCGGCGGCGGCGAAGGCGGCACCCACCGCGCCCGCCCACTGGTCGAGCTCCTGGGCCAGGCTCAGGTCCTGCTTGATGCCCGGACCGGGAGCGGTCATGCACGGCGCGTAGTTGCCGCACCGGGACTGGGTGAGGGCGATGAGCTCGTCGAGGCGGGCGGTCGACGGCATGGCCTCGTACTGCGGGACCATGTCGGCGACGTACTGGATCAGGTTCTCGGGGCGGGCGCTGCTGGTCGACATGGTTCAGCGGGGACGGACGGGGCCGGTCGGCGTGGTGGAGTGGTCGTGGTCCCGCTCGCACGCGGTCTTGTCGATCCGGGCCCGGTCGGCGGCGTCGTCGAGCTCCCGGGCCATCCCGTCGAGCGACGTGGCCCGGGTGCGCAGGGCCTGCTGGGTGGACGTGTACTCCCGGTCGAAGTCGTCCCGGAATCGGCCGGTCCAGTCCTTCACGGCCTCGGCCCGGGACCCCATCCGGGTGTCGGCCAGGCTGCGCAGGTACCGGGCGTGACGCCGGGCCTCGGCGGCGGCGTCGGCGGCGACGCCGAAGTCGAACTCGACCGGACAGCTCAACGAGCTACCTCCAGAGGGGATGTGATGACATGAAGTATCTTGTCCCGACCCGCGGGCGGTCAACCCCAGGTGTGGCGCCGTTCAGCCCAGCGGGGCGATCAGGCGGTGGTGGTGGCCGAAGGGCGGTGGGGCGATCCAGTGCTCGGCGGTGGCGGTCGTGTACCGGTCCTCGATCTCGTCGAGGCCGTCGTCGGACCGTGTCCAGGTGCGGATCACCCCGTCGACGCGGGCGAGGGTGACGACCTCCAGCTCGGGGTGGCTGCTGCCGGTCGGGCCGAACACCGTCACCCCCACCTCCTCCAGGAAGAGGCCCTCGGCGAAGCCGCGCCAGGTGACGCGACCGGTGCCCCGCCCGGCGCCGTCGAGGCCCTCCACGACCACCGCGCCGGGCCCGAAACGGAGGACGACGCGCCGGTCGTCGGGCATCGTCCGGAGCGCGGCGTAGGCCACCCCCGCCTCGTGCCGGGCCCTGGCCTCCTCAGGCGGGCCGGGCTCCTCCAGCACGGCCTCGACCGCGTCCCAACCGGCCCCGAAGGCGACCGCTCCGTCATCGGGCGGCTCGGTGGGCGGCGGCGGGATCGCGTTCACCGGCACCGGGGCGGGCGGGCCCGGGCGCCGGTAGCGCTCGCCGCCGGCCACGGCGGCGGCGGGAAGGGGTCGTCCGGCGAGGAGGTCCCGGGCGTGTCCGGGGGTCAGGACGACGGCTCCCTCGGACGCGAAGTCCAGGTGGAGCGGGGTGGCCGAACGCTCCGCCCAGCCGAGGACCTCGGACACCGCCACCTGGATCAGCGGCGGCCGGGACGGGTGGCCCCACCGGGCCAGCTCGACCGACGTGAAGGCGCTCAGGATCCGTTCGCCGTCGACGCCCGTGGCCAGGGGGTGGCGGCCGTCGTCGGTCACCGGCACCCAGAGCGACTCGTCCGCCGACCGGGCCGCGGTCAGGGCGCCAGCGGCGCGGCTGTCGCCCCGGTTGACGGCGGCGAGGGCTTCGGCCAGTCGAGGGGCGTCGGCCTCCATGCCGGCGAAGCTACCGGCGGGGATGCCACTACCTTGCCGGTCGTGCGCTTCGCCACCGAGATGACGGTCACCGGTCCCCTGCGGGCGCCGGCCCAGATGCTGGCCGAGCAGGAGGTCGACGGGCACGCCAGCGTGCACGACGCCGACTCGGCCGCCGGGCTCGGCCTGGCCGGGGCCCCGATCGAGGGGCCGACCCACTTCAGCCAGTTCGACCCGCTCGCCGCGGTCCTGTGGGGCCAGGCGTGGTTCGAGCGGGGCTGCATCAGCAGCCACTTCCGGACCATGGTCGTCGAGGGCGAGGAGGTGCAGGCGTCCCTCACCACCACCGGCCCGGGCTCCGCCGTGGTGGAGGCCCACAAGGCCGACGGCACCCCGGTGCTGACCGGTACCGCCTCGACCGGTCCGGACCACGCCGAGAGCGAGCTCGACCGGCGGAGGGCGGCGCAGCGTGATCCCGGCGAGCTGTTCATCGTCGACCGGCTGGCCGTCGGCATGCGCCACGCCGACGAGGTGGTGTCGATGACCCACGACGAGCGCAACGGCGCCGCCTACCCCTTCTCCCTGGCCGAGAAGCTGGAGCGGATCACCGAACCTCACCCGTGGTACACGCCCGAGGGCGGCGCCTCCTCGCCATGGGGGCGGGCGGTGGTGCCGATGGAGATGATCAGCGTGCTGGCCCACAAGTCGGGCCAGGGCTGGCCGGTGCGGTCACCGGCGTTGGGGCTGTTCCTCGACCTCGAGATCCGCCTGCTCGGGGGGCCCGTGTTCGTGGACCAGGCCTACGCCGTCGAGCGCGAGGTCGTCGGGCTCGGCCAGAGCCGCCGGACCGAGTCGTACTGGACCCGGACCACCCTCACCGACGTCGACACCGGCCGCCCGGCGGCGGAGGTGCTGCTGCACTCGGGGGTGTTCAAGGAGTCCTACCCGGGCTACCCCGCCGAGCGGCTCGGCTAGCGCCGCGCCATGGACATCGGCGCCTTCCAGGAGCGGATGGCCGCGATCTACGGCGAACGGGACAGGGAGCGGGGGACGGCCGCCACCGTCGCGTGGCTGACCGAGGAGCTCGGTGAGCTGGCCCAGGCGGTACGGAAGGGCTCGGCCGCCGACCAGGCCCACGAGCTCGGCGACGTTCTCGCACGACAAGTTGACGGGGTCAGCGGGCGGCGGCGAGGAGCTCGGCGATCTGCACGGCGTTGAGGGCGGCGCCCTTGCGCAGGTTGTCGCTGGAGAGGAACAGGGCCAGGCCGCGCCCGCCCTCGACCGTCTCGTCGGCGCGGATACGGCCCACGTAGGTCGGGTCCTGGCCGGCGGCCATCAGGGGCGTGGGCACGTCGGCCAGTGCCACTCCCGGCGAGCCGGACAGGACGGTGCGGGCCTCATCGGGGGGGACCGGCTGGGCGAAGCGGGCGTTGATCGAGAGCGAGTGCCCGGTGAACACCGGCACCCTCACGCAGAGGCCCGACACCAACAGGTCGGGCAGGCCGAGGATGCGGCGGCTCTCGTTGCGGAGCTTGTGCTCCTCGTCGGTCTCGTCTCGACCGTCGTCAACGATGGCGAACTGCAGCGGGATCACGTTGAAGGCGATGGGCACGGGGTACACCGACGGCTCCCCGAAATCGACGGCGCCGCCGTCGAAGGTGAGCTCGGCGGCGCGGTCGGCCACCTTGCGGACCTGCTCGTCGAGCTCGGCCACGGCGGCGAGCCCGCCGCCCGACACCGCCTGGTAGGTGCTGGTCACCATGGCCTTCAGCCCGAAGGCGCGGTGCAGCGGGCCCATCACCGGCATGGCCGCCATGGTCGTGCAGTTGGGGTTGGCCACGATGCCCCGGGGGATGCGGCCGAGGTCGTGGCCGTTGACCTCGGCCACCACGAGGGGCACGTCGGGGTCCATGCGCCAAGCCGAGGAGTTGTCGACCACGGTGGCGCCGGCGGCGGCGATCCGGGGGGCCAGGCTGCGCGACGTCGCGGCCCCGGCGGCCATCAGCACGAGGTCGAGCCCGGCGAAGTCGGCGGTGGCGGCGTCCTCCACCGTCACCTCCTGCCCGGCCCACGGCAGGGTGCGCCCGGCCGAGCGGGCCGACGCGAACAACCGGATGGCGTCGACGGGGAACCGGCGCTCGGCCAGCACCTCCAACATGACGCCGCCGACCTGGCCGGTGGCGCCGACGATCCCGATGCGCATGCGCCCAGGTTACGGCGCCACCGGCGCCGACCGAAGCGGGTTGGGTGGTTACCGGTCGAGGGCGAACGCGTCGTGCAGCGCCACCGTGGCCCGCTCGAGGTCGTCCTGGGCGACCACGCAGCTGATGCGGATGGCCGACGTGGAGATCATCTCGATGTTGATCGACTGGGCGGCGAGCGTCTCGAACACGGTGGCGGCCACCCCCGGGTTGGACTTCATGCCCGCACCGATCAGGCTCACCCGACCGATCCGGTGGTCGCTCGACACCCCGGTGGCGCCGATCTCGGCGGCCAGGTCGGAGGCGGCGGCCATGGTGGCGTCGAGGTCGTCGTGGGGCAGCGTGAACGAGATGTCGGTGATCCCGTGGTCGGACACGTTCTGCACGATCATGTCGACGTTCACGTCGAGGTCGGCGAGGCGCCGGAACAGGCGGGCGGCGATGCCCGGTTGGTCGGGCACCCCGGCGATGGTGACCTTGGCCTCGGACTGGTCGCTGACCACGCCGGTGATGATCGCTCGCTCCATGGTGTCCTCCTCGTCGACCCAGGTGCCCGGTTCCCAGGTGAAGCTCGATCGCACGTGCAGGCGCACGCCGTGGGTGCGGGCGAACTCCACCGCCCGCATGGCCGGCTTGGGGCAGCCCGAGGCGCACATCTCCAGCAGCTCGTCGAAGCTGACGCTGGGCATGCGCCGCGCGGTGGGCACGATGCGGGGGTCGGCGGTGTACACGCCGGACACGTCGGTGTAGAGCTCGCAGGCGTCGGCGCCGAGGGCCGCGGCCATGGCCACGGCGCTGACGTCGGAGCCGTTGCGACCCAGGAACGTGACGTTGCGGTCGGTGGACACGCCCTGGGACCCGCCCACCACCGGCACCCGGCCGGCTTCCACGGCCGCCTTCACCCGGTCGGCGCGCACCTCGAGGATGCGGGCGTTGGTGTGGCGGTCGTCGGTGATGAAGCCGGCCTGGCTGCCGGTGAAGGAGTCGGCGGGCACGTCGAGGTCGTGCAGGGCCATGCAGAGCAGCGCCGCCGCCTTGCGCTCGCCGGCGGTGATCAGCATGTCGAGCTCACGGCCCGGCCGGCGGCGCGACACCTGGCTGGCCAGGTGCAGGAGCTCGTCGGTCTCCTTGCCCATGGCGCTGACCACGACCACCACGGTGTCCCCCCGGCGCCGCGACCGGGCCACGTGGTCGGCCACCTCGCGGATGCGGTCGGGGTCGGCCACCGAGGTCCCCCCGAACTTCTGCACCACGAGCGCCACGCTTTGGAACCTACCGGCCGGCGCCGAAGGCGCCGTCGTCGTTCCCCCCGGGCCTTACCCGGCGTCGCGGCGGCGATCGGTGCCGCGGCGGTCGGCGCCCGGCTCGGTGAAGGGGTTGGGCACGCCGGGCACGTCGGGGCCGTCGATCAAGACCCCCCAGGAGCGGAGCTGGGCCACGCCGGTCGGGATGTCGCCCCCGACCAGGGTGCACAGGGCCTTCAGGTCGTCGTGGCGCAGCGACAGGACCTTGCCGTTGAAGTCCCCACGGGCCTCCACGATCGACTGCACGAACCGCTGGACGGGCTCGGCCGGGTCGATGCGGCGGAGCGCCTCGAGGCTGAGCACGAGCTTCTTGCGCTCGGGCGGCTGGTTGAACGGCCCCGACTCGCCGAGCAGCACGCCCACCGGCACCCGGTAGAAGTCCGAGATGGCCTTGAGCCGGGGCAGCGACAGGTTACGGAAGCCCCGCTCGTAGGCCCCGACCGCAGACGAGCTCCACCGGCCACCGGAGCGCTCCTCGACGTGGGCCAGCGACAGGCCCTGGGCCTGGCGGATGGCCCGGAGGCGCTGGCCGACCTGGCGGGCGAACTCCGCATCCTCCTGGGCGTGGCGCGCGTCCTCGACATCGAGCTCGTCGCTGCCGGCATCGGTCACGCCCCATCATCTCGCGTTTCGTGGCCGACTGCACACATAACGTGCTGGCCGGCCGCCGCGCCGGGTGGCCTCGGGGCCGATGGGTACCGTTGCGGCCCATGGTGAACACCGACAAGCGCCAGCGGCACAAGGAAGGGCACCGCTCGCGGGTCGAGGAGGCGCGGCTGGCGGCGGTCCGCCGCCGCCGGAAGCGGCGGCTGGCGACCGGGGCGGCCCTCCTCGTGGTCCTGGCCGCCCTCGGCACGTTCGTGGCGCTCCGCGTCGGAGACGACGACCAGGAGGTGGTCGCCGGATCGACCACCTCCGGCAGCGGCCCGGCCTCCACCCTTCCGGCGCTGCGGACCCCCCCGGGCGGCAAGACCGTCACCGGCGACACCCCGTGCCCGACAGCGGACTCGCCCCGCACCACGAAGTTCGAGAAGGCCCCGCCCCGCTGCATCGACCCCACCAAGCCGTACTCCGCCGAGATCGTCACCAGCGAGGGGACCATGGCGGTGAGCCTGGATGCCGAAGCCGCCCCCGTCGCCGTGAACAACTTCGTGGTCCTGGCCCGCTACCACTTCTTCGAGGCCGTTCCGTTCCACCGGATCATCCCCGGGTTCGTGGCCCAGACCGGGAGCACCGGTCGCCCCGACTTCGACACCGGCAGCGCCGGCTACACCATTCCCGCCGAGAAGCCGGCCGGTCCCTACGAGGTGGGCTCGCTGGCCATGGCCAAGGGCCCCAAGGGCATCAGCGGCAGCCAGTTCTTCTTCATCACCGGGCCCCAGGGGGCGGCCCTGCCCGGGGAGTACCCCCGGTTCGGCAAGGTCACCGAGGGCCTCGACGTGCTCGGTCGGATCGCCAAGGCCGGGACGGCCAGCGAGGTCGGCGAGCCCACCAAGGTGATCACCATCGAGCGCGTGACCATCACCGGCCCCTGATCCGGCCTACGCGCCAATCATCGGGGCAACGACGAGAGGTCGGCGGGCGCACCGCCCACGAAGACGCTGACCTCGCCGACGCCCTCGCTCCGCCAGGTCCCGTCGGGCTCGCGCAACAGGGCGGTCGCTCGCGGCACGCCGACGAGGACGACGTCGGGAGGGCACAGCTTGCGGGTGCGGTCGACGGCGTCGGCCGACCACGTGTCGAACTCGGGGATGACCCCGACGTTGGCCAGGAGGCCGAGCCCGACGGTGAAGGCCCCGCCCCGGGGGTCCACCATGGGGTCGCACATGACCATGGCGCCCGCCGCGGAGCCGGCGAGGACGGCCCCGTCGTGCCACGCTCCGACCATCGCGTCCCACACCGGCGTCTCCTTCAGCACCGAACGCAGGTGCATCGGGGACTCGCCGACGAGGTACACGAAGCGGGCCGACCGAACGGCCTCGGCGAGCGCGGGGTCGAGGGCATCGGGCCGGCGCAGCACGTCGATCCCCCGCACGCTGGCGCCGAGACCGTCGAACCACTCCCCGGCTCGGGCCACCAGGCGCTCGGGGTGCTCGTAGGCGGCACCGGTCGGCAGCACCACGACCTCGCCGGTCCCGGCGGCCTCGAGGAGCGCGGCGTCGAAGGTGCAGCCCTCGCCGAACTCACCCCCGCCGACGAGGGCGAGCGGTCCGCTGGGCATGGAGGGGGAACCTACCGGGCCGGCGCGGCGGCGTCGCGAGCGCCATGCGAGCAGCCGGTAGCTTGTCGGGCCATGACCATTCGGCACGTGGGGATCGTGGGCTCGGGGATCATGGGGTCGGGCATCGCCGAGGTGGCCGCCAAGGCCGGCCACGAGGTGGTCCTCCGCTCCCGCAAGCAGGAGAGCGCGGATGCCATGGTCGCCTCGCTCGAGAAGTCGCTCGCCAAGCAGGTCGACCGGGGCAAGCTCGAGGCGGCCGACCGTGACGCCACCCTCGGACGGGTCTCGGCCACCTCCGAGCTGGCCGACCTCGAGGGGTGCGATCTCGTGATCGAGTCGGTGGTCGAGGACCTGGCCGTGAAGAAGGAGTTGTTCGAACAGCTCGACGACGTGGTGGGCGCCGACGCCATCCTCGCCACCAACACGTCCACCCTCCCCGTGGTCGAGATGGCGGTGGTGACCGGAAGGCCCGAACGGGTCTGCGGCGTCCACTTCTTCAACCCGGCGCCGATGATGTCGCTCGTCGAGGTGGTGCGGCCCCTGACCGCGGCCGACGAGACCATCGCCGCCGTCACCGCCTTCGCCGAGGCGTGCGGCAAGGCCCCGGTGGAGGTGAAGGACCGGGCCGGGTTCATCGTCAACGCCCTGCTGTTTCCGTACCTCAACAACGCGGTGAAGCTGCTCGAGAACGCCACCGCGTCCCGCGACCACATCGACGAGGCCATGAAGGGGGGCTGCAACTTCCCGATGGGCCCGCTCGCCCTGCTGGACCTGGTCGGCCTCGACACCTCGGTGGCCATCCTCGACGCGCTGTACGACGAGTTCCGGGACCCCAACTACGCCGTCGCTCCCGCCCTGCGCCGCATGGTGGCGGCCGGGCACCTCGGTCGGAAGTCCGGTCGGGGCTTCTACGACTACGCCCGGTGATGCCCCGGTGAACGACCCACGGCCGGACGAGGGCGCCCTCGCCCGGGCGGTCGGCGCCGCCGGAGCGGCCGAGCGGCCGAGCCCGGGAGACCTGAAAGACATCGTGGTGCTGTCGGCCCGCTCCGCGGCGCGCGCCGGCGGCAAGGCGGTGGCCTCGGGTCGTTGGTTCGCCGAGGTCGCTCTGGACGCCGCCGGCCACGTGCCCGTGCGGGACCGGGCCACGCTGCGGGAGCACCACGACGGCCTCGAGGGTTCCCTGCTGGCCGGCGCGCTGATCCGCAACGCCGCCAACGCCACCGCCGCCGTCGGCGCCGCCACCGGCGCCATCGCCGCCGCCTCCGAGACGACCCCCGCCACGTGGGCCACCCTGCCGGTCGAGCTGGCGGCCGAGACCCTCGTCGTGGTCGCCATCGAGATGAAGCTCGTGGGCGAGCTGCACGAGGCCGCCGGCGTGGTCCTGCCGGCGTCGCTCCGCGAGAAGGGCCCGGTGATCGCCCGCGCCTGGGCCGAGTCCCGTGGCCTGCGCCCCGAGGACGTGTGGAACATCACCAGGGGGGCGGTGCCCGGGGGCAGCGTGGCCGGGACGGCATCGGAGCTCCTGGGCCGCTCGGCCCGCGACCAGCTCACGAACCAGCTGCGACGACGGTTGGTCCGCCGCGCGGGGCGCCACGTGACGTCCCTCGCGCCGTTCCTGATCGGGGCCGTCGCCGGGGCCGCCTTGAACCGGCGGGCCACCCGCAGCCTCGGCACGAAGGTGGCCACCTCGCTCGGCATCCCCCCGGCCCCCTGAGCCGGTCGGCGAACCGGCCACACCGGAGGTGAAGCCGGTCGAGCCGCCCCCGAGCCGGTGGGGCCTCCCACCGGCGGACGGCGCCGACCCCGACGGCGTGGTCGGCGTGGGGGCCGACCTCGAGCCTGGGACGGTGCTGGCCGCGTACCGCTCCGGGCTGTTCCCGATGCCCGTGCGCCGCGGCCGACTCCTGGCGTGGTGGTCCCCGGACCCGCGCGGCGTCATCCCCCTCGAGGGCCTGCGGGTCAGCCGGTCGCTGCGGCGCTCCTGCCGGCGCTACGAGCTCCGGCTCGACACCGCCTTCGACGCCGTCCTGGCGGCCTGCGCCGATCGCCGTCGACCGGGCGCGTGGATCAGCCCCGACATCCGGACCGCCTACCGCCGGCTGCACGATCTCGGCTGGGTCCACAGCGTGGAGACGTGGACCGACGACGGCGAGCTGGCCGGCGGGCTCTACGGCGTCGCCATCGGGGGCCTCTTCGCCGGCGAGTCGATGTTCTCGCACCTCACCGATGCATCCAAGGTGGCGATGGTGGGCCTGGTGGAGCGGCTGCGAGCGGGCGGCGCCAGCCTGCTCGACGTGCAGTGGACCACCCCGCACCTGCGGTCCCTCGGCGCCGTCGACGTCGCCCGGTCCCGCTACCTGGAGCTGCTGGCCGACGCCGTCGCCCGGCCCCCGCTGGAGGTCTGGGACCCTTGAGGGCGAGAATGGGCTGATGGAGAGCTCGACGCCCCGGCCGCCGGACCGGCCGTGGATGATGCGGACCTACTCGGGCCACTCGTCGGCCCGGGCCTCCAACGAGCTCTACCGCACCAACCTGTCCCGGGGCCAGACCGGCCTGTCCATCGCCTTCGACCTGCCCACCCAGACGGGCTACGACCCCGACTCCACCTTCGCTCGGGGCGAGGTCGGCAAGGTCGGCGTCCCCGTCGTGCACCTCGGCCACATGCGGACGCTCCTCGACGGCATCCCCGTCGGCGAGATGAACACGTCGATGACGATCAACGCCACCGCGGCGTGGCTGCTCGGCCTCTACGTGGCCAACGCCGAGACCGCCGGCGTCGAGAGCACCCGACTGCGGGGCACCACCCAGAACGACATCGTCAAGGAGTACCTGTCGCGGGGCACGTACATCTTCCCGCCACTCCCGTCGCGCCGTCTGATCGTCGACATGGTGGCGTTCTGCCAGGAGTGGATCCCCCTGTGGAACCCCATGAACGTGTGCAGCTACCACCTCCAGGAGGCGGGGGCCACGCCCACGCAGGAGCTCGCCTACGCGCTGGCCACCGCCATCGGCGTGCTCGACGCCGTGCGCGACTCGGGCCAGGTCCCCACCGACCGTATGACCAACGTGGTGGCGTCGATCAGCTTCTTCGTCAACGCCGGGATCCGATTCGTGGAGGAGACGGCCAAGGTGCGGGCCTTCACCGCCATGTGGGACCGCATCACCCGCGAGCGCTACGGCATCACCGACGCCAAGGCGCGGCGGTTCCGGTACGGCGTGCAGGTGAACAGCCTCGGCCTCACCGAGGCCCAGCCAGAGAACAACGTCCCCCGCATCGTGCTCGAGGCCCTCGGCGTCACCCTGTCCCGCGACGCCCGCGCCCGCTCCCTCCAGCTCCCAGCGTGGAACGAGGCCCTCGGCCTGCCCCGGCCGTGGGACCAGCAGTGGTCCCTGCGCATCCAGCAAGTGCTGGCCTTCGAGACCGACCTACTCGAGTACGACGACATCTTCGAGGGCTCGAAGGTGATGGAGGCCAAGACGGCCGACCTGGTCGACGCGGCCACCGCCGAGCTCGACGACGTGCTGGCCCTCGGCGGGGCGTTCGAGGCCATCGACGAGCTGAAGGGGCGGCTGGTGCGCTCCCACGCCGAGCGCATGCGTCGCATCGAGAGCGGGGAGCTGACCGTGGTCGGGGTGAACGCCTTCACCGAGACGGCGCCGTCGCCCCTGGAGGGAGACGACCGCATCCTGCGGGTCGACCCCAAGGTGCAGGAGGAGCTGATCGCGGACGTGGCCGAGTGGCGCGCCGCCCGCGACGACGACGCCGTGAAGCGCTCCCTCGACGAGCTGGCCCGGGTGGCCCGCTCCGGCGAGAACGTGATGGCGGCCACCATCGACCTGGCCCACGCCGGCGGCACCACCGGGGAGTGGTCGGCGGTGCTGCGCGACGAGTTCGGCGAGTACCGGGCCCCCACCGGGGTCGCCGCCGCCGCCGGCCTGGCCGGAGGGCTCGACGGCCTGCGGGCGGTGGCCGAACGGGTCAAGGCCATGGCCGGCGGGCCGCCCCGCTTCCTCGTGGCCAAGCCCGGCCTCGACGGCCACTCCAACGGCGCCGAGCAGATCGCGGTGGCCGCCCGCGACGCCGGCATGGAGGTCGTGTACCAGGGCATCCGGCTCACGCCCGACCAGATCGCAGCCGTGGCCCGGGACGAGGACGTCGACGTGGTCGGCCTCTCGATCCTGTCCGGCAGCCACCTCGAGCTCGTGCCCGAGGTGGTGCGCCGGCTCCGGGCCGAGGGCGTCGACGCCCCGGTGGTGGCGGGCGGCATCATCCCCGACGAGGACCGGGCCCGGCTGGAGGCGGCCGGCGTGGCCGCCGTCTACACCCCAAAGGACTTCGAGCTGGCCCGGATCATGGCCGACATCGTCGACCTGGTCGAGGCACGACGCTGAGCTCGGTGACGAGGCAGCGGCGCGACCCCGTGCCTCGGCGCGTACTGTCCGGGAATGAGCGCGCTGATAGGAGACCCGGACTCGGGCCTGTTCAGCGAGGCGTTCCTGCTCGCCCTGCTCCCCACCAGGGTGGCCACCGCCCGCCGTTCGCTGCGCCAGCTCGGGCTCGTGCTGGTGGCGGTCGAGCCCGCCGAGGGGACATCGGCCGACCTCACCACCGTGGGTGAGCTGGTGCACGAGACCCTGCGGGACTCCGACATCGCCGCCCGCCTCGACGACGGTCGCCTGGCGATGCTGCTGGAGTTCACCCCCGTCGACGGCTGCGTGGTCGTCGCCGAGCGCCTGGCCCGCAAGTTGGCCGAGCGGGCCCCGAACGTCTCCTGTTGGGCCGGGGTGGCGTGCTACCCCGCCCACGCCATCGACGACACCGAGCTGCTGCAGGCGGCCGGGGCCGCCCTCAGCGGTGCCCACGAGCACAAGAGCGGGACGGTGGCGGTCGCTCCGGTGGAGGGCTGAAACCCGTCCGGGGACGGTGTCCGCCTTGAATACCGACCGGTTCCGGCCGATGCTGCGAAGGTGATCGATCGTCGCGCGCTGCCCGGCTTCGCCGCCGGGGTCGGTGGCCTGGCGTTCTCGGTGCTCGGGCTGGTCACCGGACAGCTCTGGCTGGTGGCGGCGTCCGGCGCCTGCGCCCTGACCGCGGGGCTGTCCGCCCTCGGCCTCGCCCGGAGCGTTCGCCGGAGCTCGGACCTGTCCTCGGCGGCCGAGACCCGCGCCGCCAAGGTCGAGCTCGAGCGAGATCGCATGGCCGCCCGGGCGGTCGGCTTCGAGTCCGAGGCGGTCACCCTCCGACGCGACCTGGCCGACTCCAGGCGGACCGAATCGGCCAGCACCCAGCTCACCCCCGGGAAGCTGGCCGGGATCACCGACGCCGTCACCGGTCTGTTCAACGAGCAGTTCTTCCTCGTGACGCTGGACAAGCGGGTGTCGGCCGCCCGCCGGGGCCTGCGACCACTTGCCGTCGTGCTGGTGGAGGTGGTCACCGGGGTGGGCACGGCCGCCACCGCCCCGGCCGACCCGAAGGCGGTGGCCGGCGGCCTGCTGGAGACGCTGCGCGACGCTGACACCGCCTGCCGCCTCGATGACGGCCGGTTCGCCATGGTGCTCGAGGACACGCCCGAGAACGGGGCGGTCTGGACCGTCGAACGGGTCCGGCGCCGGCTGGCCGAACAGGAGGCGGCCCTCACCATGTGGGCCGGCGTGGCCTGCTACCCGGCCCACGCCTTCGACGCCTCCCAGATCCTGGACCAGGCCATGGTGGCGCTGGCCACGGCCAAGGACTGGCGCCAGGACCGCATCGAGGTCGCCGCCATCCCCGACGACTGATCGACTGGTTCTGGCATGCGCCGCCGGGGCCCTGACCCCGGAACTGCATGCCAGAACCGCTACTCAGGGTCTGCGTCGAGCTCGGCCAGGACGGCGTCGGTGTCGGCGCCGAGGGGGCGACCGGCCCAGCGCAGGCGGCCGGGGGTGGCGGTCAGGCGGGCGACGAGGCCCTGCATGGGCACGCCGTCGAGCACCTCGATGGCGCCTCGGGCCCGGTAGTGGGGGTCCTCGACGACGTCGGCCATGGCGTACACGGGGGCGGCGGCGGCCGACACGGCCTCGAACGCCTCCAGGACCTCGGCCAACGAGCGGACCCCCACCCAGTCGCCCACGAGGCGGTCCACCTCCTCGCGGTGGTCGACCCGCCCGGAGAAGGAGGCGAAGCGGGGGTCGTCGGCCGCGCCCACGAGGCGCAGGACCCGTTCGGCCACCGACTCGGCTGAGGCGGAGATGGCCACCCAGCGGTCGTCGGCGGTGCGGTAGGTGCCCCGGGGCACCGAGTACGGGATGCCCGAGCCCAGTCGGGGCTGCTCGTAGCCGGTGAGCGCGTGGGCCGAGAGGAGCGGGCCCATGAGCTGGAAGAGCGACTCGAGCAGGTTGACGTCCACCACCTGGCCGACGCCCGAGTGGAGGGCGACCATGGTGGCGAACGCCGCCACCAGGGCGGTGACCTCGTCGGTGAGGGCGATGGGCGGCAGCAGCGGGCCCCCGTCGGGCTCGCCGTTGATGGCGGCGAAGCCCGACATGGCCTCGGCCAGGGTGGCGAAGCCGGGCCGGCCGGCGTAGGGCCCGTCCTGGCCGAACCCGGTGACCCGGGTGACCACCAGCCGCGGGTTGCGGGCGAACAGGTCGTCGGGTGCGAGGCCGAGCCGCTCGAGGGTGCCCGGCCGGAAGTTCTCCACGAGCACGTCGGCGGTGTCCACCAGGCGGCGCATGCGGTCGAGGTCGGCCGGGTCCTTCAGGTCGAGGACGACCGCCCGCTTGTTCCGGCCGGCCAGCTTCCACCACAACGTGACGTCGTCGCTGGGGTCGCGCCACCCCATGGCGCGGGTGGTGTCGCCGCCGTCGGGACGCTCGACCTTGATGACGTCGGCACCGAAGTCACCGAGGTAGCGCGCGCAACCGGGGCCGGCCACCACCGTGGAGCAGTCGACCACCCGCAGGTCCGACAGCGGCACCCTCAGCTCCGCGGGGCGATGGCGAAGCAGCGGTCGTCGATCGACCCGAGGGCGTAGCCGGCGTAGAGGCCGGCGAACATGTGCCGGGTCTTCTCGCTCCACGCCAGCGCCGCCGGCGACGAGATGCGGTGGAACACCTGCAGCACCCCGCCCTCGTGGATCCGGTACTCGGCCCACGCCCCGGGGTAGTCCTTCACGCACGCCACCTCCACCCACGGGACCTCGCCGGTGGCCGCGAACCGGCGCACCCGGTTGCGGTGGGTGTGGCCGGCGAAGTAGCCGGTCACCGCCGGCCGGCGGGCGACGAGGTCCACCAACGCCTCGGAGGCGTCGGGGTGGATCCCGAAGTAGGTGTCGGGCCGTTCGGCCGACGCCGGGTTCCACACGTGGTGGTGGCCGAAGACGAGCACGGGGCGGTCGCTTTCAGCGGCGAGGGCGTCGAGCCAGTCGAGCTGGTCGGCCGTGACGCCACCCGAGGCCAGGCCCGGGATCGACGTGTCGAGCAGGGCCAGGCGGGCGCCGGCCAGGGTGACCTCCTGGGCCGGGAAGGCGGCGAAGCTCTCGCCGTAGTAGGCGTCGTGGTTCCCGCGCACGTGGAGCAGGCGCCGCCCGAACGACGGCTCGTAGGCGGCGAGGAAGGCCCGGTACTCCTCGTCGGTGCCGTGCGCGGTGAGGTCGCCCTTCACCACCAAGAGGTCGGGGTCGAGCTCGGCGATCTCGTCCACCGCCGCTCGGTTCATCACCTCCGGGTACGGGTCCTCCCCGGGCTCGGAGCGCAGCACCGGGCCGACGGTCGGGTCCTGTTCGACAACACCGCACTCGGTCTCGCCGAAGTGCACGTCGTTCACGGTGGCCACCGTGGCCAGTCGCTCGCCCGGCTCGGCCAGCGTGTGGAACGTGAGCCCGTCGATCTCGTGGTCGGTGTCGGGCTCGAGGCCGTCGTAGCGGCGCACCTCGACCCCGGCGTGCGCCACCGCCTCCCGGGAGCCCACCGTGGACAGCTCGGCCAGGTGCTCCGCCGGGATCGTCGTCACCCCCGAGAGGCTATGCCTCGCTGCGCAGCCGCCAGGCGGAGCAGCCCGAGACACGTCACCCGGATCCGCGGAGCGGGGCCCGCCGGGAGGCGGGCCAGACCAGCACAGATCAGCCTCCGGAGACGGCCAGCTCGGCGCCGGCTGGCGGTGTCGGGTCGTCGCGGTCGTCGAGCCAGCCGGCCGGGAGCACCACCCGGCGCGGTCCGGACGTGTGGCCTCGCACCAGCCGGGCGGCGCCGGGGACGGCGGCGAGTACGGGGTCGAGCCCGGCCAGCAGCCCGTCCAGCTCGGAGAGCGACGACACGGAGGCGAGCCCCCGTCGCACCTCGGCTCCCACCGGGTAGCCCTTGAGGTACCAGCCGGTGTGCTTGCGCAGCTCGCGGACCCCCTTGGGCTCGCCGAACCAGTCGGCGAGGAGCCGGGCGTGCTCGCGCACCACGGCAGCGACTTCGCCCAGCGGCGGACACCCGCACGGCGACGGCGAGCAGCCGGCGAAGGCGGCGGCGAGGTCGGCGAACAACCATGGCCGACCGAGGCACCCCCGCCCCACCACCACCCCGTCGCACCCGGTTGCCGCCATCATGGCCAGGGCGTCGCCGCCCTCGAAGATGTCGCCGTTGCCGAGCACCGGGATGGTCCGCACCGCCGCCTTGAGCTCGGCGATGGCGGACCAGTCGGCGGGGCCGGCGTAGTGCTGCTCGGCGGTGCGGGCGTGGAGCGCCACGGCGGCGGCGCCCTCCCCTTCGGCGATCCGGCCGGTGTCGACGGAGGTGCGCAGGCTGGCATCGACCCCCACGCGGAACTTGACGGTGACGGGCACGTGCGCCGGGGCCGCCGACCGCACCGCCGCGCCGACGATGGCTCCGAGCAGCGAACGCCGCACCGGCAGCGCCGCGCCCCCGCCCTTGCGGGTGACCTTGGCCGCCGGGCACCCGAAGTTGAGGTCCACGTGGTCGACGCCGTCGTCGCCGACCAGGCGCTCGACCGCGGCCCCGATCGTCGCCGGGTCCACGCCGTAGAGCTGGACGCTCCGGGGGGTCTCGTCCCCGGTGAACTCCACCATCTTGTGGGTGCGGGCGCTGCCCTCGAGATAGGCGCGGGCCATCACCATCTCGCTCACGAACAGGCCGCCGCCGTAGCGCCGGCACAGCGTGCGGAAGGGCGCGTTGGTGACCCCGGCCATGGGGGCCAGCACCACCGGCGGGTCCACCGCCAGCGCGCCGATCCGCAGCGGCGCGGCGTTCACACCCACAGCGAGGTGACCTCCACGCCGAGGCGGCCGAGCAGGTCGCGGAACAGCGGCAACGAGAGCCCCACCACGTTGGAGGGGTCGCCCTCCACCCCGGCCACGAAGACCGACGCCCGCCCGTCGAGGGTGAACGCCCCGGCCACGTGGAGGGGTTCGCCGGTGGCCACGTACGCGTCGACCTCGGCGTCGGACATGGCGGTGAACCGCACGGTGGTGGAGGCCACCCCGAGGGCCTGCGCCCCGCCGTCGGTGTCGATGATGCAGTGGCCGGTGTGGAGCACTCCGGACCGGCCCCGCTGGGCCAGGATGCGGGCCACGGCCTGCTCCGCGGTGCCGGGCTTGCCCTGCGCCCGACCATCGATCTCGAACAGGGAGTCACAGCCGAGCACGAGCGCACCGGACACGTCGGCACGGGCGGTGACCGCAGCCGCCTTGGCGACGGCCAGGGCCTGCACGGTGGCGACCACGCCCGCCTCGTCCGACGCCACCGCGGTCTCGTCGACCCCGCTCGGCACCACCTCCGGGTCGAACCCGGCCGCCCGCAGGAGGCCCAGCCGGGCCGGTGAGGTCGACGCCAGCACCAGGCGTCGTCCGGGCGCCGCTCCCCGTGCCGCTACCAGGGACGGTCCCGGCGGGCGGGGACGGGCTTCGACCACCACCGCCCGCTGAAGCGCCACCGGGGGGCCGGCGACGCCACGGGGTCGGCCGCCGGCTGCGGCCACGTCGCCTCGATGGCGGCGATCGCCGCCGCCACCACCACATCTGTTCCTCCTCCGGCTTCGCCTGCTCCGGAACGGCTTCGCCATCCGGGTGTCGGGATGGTCACAGCGGGACGTTCCCGTGCTTGCGCTTGGGGAGCTCCTCGCGCTTGGAGCGCAGCAGCTCGAAGCCGGCGATGAGCTTGTGGCGGGTCTCGGTGGGGTCGATCACGTCGTCGATGTAGCCCCGCTCGGCGGCGATGTAGGGGTTGAGCCAGCGCTCCGAGTACTCCTCGATGAGCTCGGCCCGCCGGGCCACGGGGTCGGCCGCCTCGCCGATCTCCTTGCGGTAGACGATCTCCACCGCCCCCGACGCGCCCATCACCGCCAGCTCGGCGCTGGGCCAGGCGTAGGCCAGGTCGGCCCCGATCGACTTCGAGTTCATGACCACGTACGCCCCGCCGTAGGCCTTGCGGGTGACGAGTTGGATGCGGGGCACGGTGGCCTCGCAGTAGGCGTACAGGAGCTTGGCGCCGTGACGGATGATGCCGCCGTGCTCCTGGTCGACGCCGGGCAGGAAGCCGGGCACGTCGACCAGGGTCAGGAGCGGGATGTTGAACGCGTCGCAGGTGCGCACGAACCGGGCCGCCTTCTCCGACGCCTCGATGTCGAGCACGCCGGCGAAGAACATGGGCTGGTTCCCCACGATGCCCACCGGTTGCCCGTCGAGCCGTGAGAACCCGCACACGATGTTCTGGGCCCAGTGGGCGAAGTACTCGAAGAACTCGCCGTCGTCGGCGACCGCCTCCACCACCTTGCGCATGTCGTAGGGCTGGTTGGTCGACGCCGGGATCAGGTCGAGCAGTTCGGGGGTGCGGCGATGGGGATCGTCGCCGGTGGTGTAGGTGGGGGGCTCCTCCAGGTTGTTCGACGGCAGGAAGGAGAGGAGGTAGCGCACGTCGTCCAGGCACGCCTTGTCGTCGGGCGAGACGTAGGTGGCGATGCCCGACTTGGAGGCGTGGGTCATGGCCCCACCCAGCTCCTGCTGGGTGACCTCGGCCCCGGTCACCGTCTTCACCACGTCGGGGCCGGTGATGAACATGTAGCTGGTCTGGTCGACCATGAAGATGAAGTCGGTCATGGCCGGGCTGTAGACGGCGCCGCCGGCGCACGGGCCCATGATGACGCTGATCTGGGGCGTGACCCCCGAGGCGAGGACGTTGCGGTGGAAGATGCCGCCGTAGGAGGCCAGGCTCACCGGCCCCTCCTGGATGCGGGCGCCGGCGCCGTCGTTGATGCCGATCACCGGCGCGCCCACCTTGAGGGCGAGGTCCATCAGCTTGTGGATCTTCTCGGCGAAGACCTCCCCGAGGGCCCCCCCGAACAGGGTGAAGTCCTGCGAGAACAGGAAGACCTTGCGCCCGTCGACGGTGCCCCACCCGGTGATGACGCCGTCGGTGTAGGGCCGTTCGGCGATGTCGGCGTTGCGGTGGCGGGCGAGCATGTCGAGCTCGTGGAAGGAGCCGTCGTCGAGCAGGTACTCGATGCGCTCGCGGGCCAGCATCTTGCCCCGCTCGTGCTGGCGGGCGATCGACCGCTCCGAGCCCGGCTGGCGGGCCTGCTCCTTGCGGCGCTCGAGATCGGCGAGCCGCTCGGTGAGGGGGTGATCGGCCATGTTGAGATCGTACGTCCGGCGCCGACGGCGCCGGCGATCAGGGTGGTGGTCGGGGTCGGAGGACGTGGCTAATGGGGGCGCGGCGCCGCCTCCACGGCGGCCAGCCACGCCTCGGCGAAGGCGTCCCCGTCGACATCGGTCACCACCCGGGCGGGACGGCCCCCGTGGTCGGGCGCGAACCGCAGGATGCCGTCTTCGAGCACGGGTGACAGGCGCTCCTCGGCGACGGTCACGCCGGGCCAGCCGAGGGCCACCGCGCAGGCCAGGGGGTCGTGGTGGAAGTTCAACAGGTCGTCGGGCAGGCTGGCGTGGGCCCGGCCGAGCTCGGACACGCGGTGATCGGCGGCGTGGGCCACCGCCTGGCGGGCGAGCAGCGCTCCGAGGGGACCGCCGGCGGCCAGGCGGTCGAGGTGGGCGGCCCGGAGGTGCGCCTTCGCGGTCGCCGCCAGTGGCACCAGCGTGAGATCGGCCGTCGCCTCCACCATCACCGCGGCCGTCGTGTCGCACTGCACGTTCCAGTCCCGCTCCGGCCCCCACGCCGGCAGGCCGGGTCCGAGCGGATGGACCCATCCGCCCATCGCCACCACCGGCGCGCCCCGCAGCCGACCGGGTGTGGCCCCCTCCAGCATCGCCAGGTTCGTGAGCGGGCCGATGGCGGCCACGGTGGCGCCGGCCCGGATGCTGGCGTCGAGCAGGGACAGGGCCTTCCCCGGTGGCGACGGCCGGGGTGGCACCGGGCTCGTCCAGTAGCGGTCGTGGTCGGGGAGGGCGCCCATCGGCCCCCCGGTGGTCAGCGACGCCCCCGCCCCCGCCGCCACCGGGACGTCGAATCGGCCGGCGAGCGCCAGCAGGTGGGCGACGTAGCCGGCCCGCCGGCCGTCGGGGTCGGCGGTGGTGGTGACGGCGGTGAGCTCGACGTCGGGCCAGCCGAGCACCATGGCCAGGGCGCAGGCGTCGTCGGTGTCGCCGGCGAAGTCGGTGTCGAGGTGCAGCCGCATGCCCCGAGAGCATGGCTCGGCTCCTAACCTGCGCGGGTGCGCCTGGCCGTGATGCCTCCCGTGAAGCCGATGCTGGCCAAGTCGGTCGATGCCGTGCCCGGCACCGGCGACGGCGCCTTCCTCTACGAGCCGAAGTGGGACGGCTTCCGCTGCATCGTCTTCCGCGACGGCGACGAGATCGTGCTCGGCAGCCGCAACACCAAGCCCCTCAACCGCTACTTCCCGGAGCTGGTCGACGCGCTGCGGGCCGAACTGCCCGAGCGGTGCGTGGTCGACGGCGAGATCGTCGTGGCCGGGCCCGACGGCCTGGACTTCGATGCCCTCCAGCAGCGCATCCACCCGGCCGAGTCCCGGGTGCGCAAGCTGGCCGGGGAGACGCCGTCCAGCTTCGTGGCCTTCGACCTGCTGGCCCGCGACGACGACGCCCTGGTCGACCGGCCCTTCGGCGACCGGCGGCGGCTGCTCGAGGAGGCCCTGGCCGGGGCCGGGCCGTCGGTCCACCTCACGCCGTCGACCCCGGACCGCGCCGTGGCCGAGGACTGGTTCGTGCGCTTCGAGGGCGCCGGCCTCGACGGCGTCCTGGCCAAGCCGACTGACGGCGTCTACGTGCCCGACAAGCGGGTCCAGTTCAAGATCAAGCACCAGCGCACCGCCGACTGCGTGGTCGCCGGCTTCCGCTGGCACAAGGACGGCGAGGGCGTGGGCTCCCTGCTCCTCGGGCTGTTCGACGACGAGGGCCGCCTCCACCACATGGGCGTGGCCAGCTCGTTCAGCGTGGCCCGCCGCCGTGAGCTGGTCGACGAGCTGGCCGCTTACGGCGACGCCGACCTGGCCACCCACCCGTGGGGGGAGTGGGCCGAGGCCGCCGCCCACGCCGACCCGTCATCGGGACGGTTGCCCGGCGGACCATCCCGCTGGAACGCGGGCAAGGACCTCTCCTTCACCCCGCTGCGGCCCGACCTCGTGGCCGAGGTGGCCTTCGAGCGGGTGGACTCCGGCCGCTTCCGCCACAGCGCCCGGCTGCTGCGCTGGCGCCCCGACCGTGACCCGGCCTCTTGCACGTTCGAACAGCTCGAGGTGACGCCCCCGGTGGAGCTGCAGGTCGTCTTCGGGGCTTGAGCGCCGAGCCGGTCGGCTCGGTTCAGCTCGGGATGACCTCGAGGATCACGTCGGTGCCGCCGCCGTTGGAGGTGGTGACGTACAGCCGACCCTTCGGGCCGAGCTGGGCCGTGCGCAGCCGGCCGTAGGTGCCGTTCAGGGTGATGGCGATGGTGTTGAGAGTGCGGCCGTCGGAGGACAGGCGCATGATCCGCAGCGACGAGTCCTTCAGGGCGGCCACCGCCAGGGTGCCGTCCCAGCCCTCCCAGCCGGAGCCCGACAGCCACGTGGCGCCCGAGGTGGCGACGGTGGGGTCGCCCGAGGACCACGCCGCCCCGATGGCGTCGGGGAACTTGACGAAGTCGGTCATGGGGCGGGTCTCGTCGTAGCCCGGGACCGGGTCCCAGCCGAAGTTGCCGACCACGCCCCGGTTCACCTCGTCGTCGCGGTAGGTGCCGTGCTCCACCGACCACAGGGACCCGTCGGCGGGCCGCACGGCCAGGCCCTGCACGTTGCGGTGGCCCCAGCTCCACACCCGGCGTCGGTTGGCGTCGGTGCTGCTGAAGAACGGGTTGACGCTCACCCCGGCACCGGTGAACCGGTTCACCCGCAACACCTTGCCGCCCAGGCTCGAGAGGTCCTGCGGGTTGGTGCCGATGGCGGCGTCGCCCGTGCCGATGAAGAGGTGCCCGTCCTGGCCGGCGATGCGCAGACGGCATCCGCCGTGGCGCCCACTCGACGCGGGCATGCCGGTGACCAGCGGGGCCTGGCGCACCAGGTTGGTGCTCCCGGAGGCGAGCACCCACGGGATGACCCGGACGTCGTGGCCTCCGGTGGAGGTGGTGTGCCCCTGGCAGGTGTAGATCCGCCGGTTGGAGTTGAAGGCCGGGTCGACGACGATGCCCATCAGCCCGGTCTCGCCCGAGACCCACAGGCCGGTCATGTCGGCGGTGAGCGGGCGCACGGTGCCGTCGGGCGACCGCAGGCTGATGCGCCCCGGGCGCTCGGTGAAGAACATGGAGCCGTAGGGCGTGAAGGCGAGGTCCCACGGGATGTCGAGGTTCGACACGATCACCCGCACGTTCAGGGTGGGGGTGGTCGGCTCGCAGGAGGTGAGGGCGGCCAGGCCCAGCACGAGGGGCAGGGCGATGGCGGCCCGCAGGGCCCGGGCCAGGCGACGGCGGGTCACCGGGCCACCTCCTGCTCGACCGTGCGGGGGTCGGCGACGGCGTAGGCGCCGGGGTGGGGCGGTGGATCGGGGCGGGGCGAGCGGTCGCCGGCGGGGTATCCGGGAGGACCGGACGGGCCACCGGCATAGGCCGGGCGGCGGGCGAAGTCGGTGGCAGCCAGCAGGGCGGACACCGCCAGGACGAGGATCCAGAGCAGGGCGGCGAAGCGGCCCATCGGGTACCAGAGCTGGTAGTCGAGGACCCAGCGGGGCGGGAAGTCGCCGGTCCCCCGGACGTCGTAGAACAGCCAGGGCACCAGACCGAGGGCGATGGCCGCAGCCACCAGGGGGAGCACCAGCCTTGTCAGCCGCACCCCGAAGATGGCGAGGACGCCGACCACCACGGCGGCGGCGAAGAGCCCGTCGCGGACGAGCACCATGGGGACCCGCTCGGCTCCGGCGCCGGTCCAGAACAGGAACCGCAGCGCCCGCTCCAGGTTCTCGTCGCCCACCCGGGAGCCGAGCTGCTCCAGGGTCAGGGCCACCGGGTACAGCACCGGGGCGAACAGCAACCCTCCTGCGGCACGGATGCGCATGGCGACCTCCTCGACCGGGGTTCTGGCGCAGCGTAGCGAGGCGGTGGCGCAAGGTGGTCGTCAGCCCGACCCCGCTCGGCGAAACCGGTATGCGGACTAGTCCGCGAATGGTCCGAGTGGGCTATGGCGGCAAATGACCGATTCCTGCACGATCAATGCAACCCGTTGGGCATCCACCGCTCTCATCGCACCCGCCCAACCGGAACCAGCGCCTCGGACCGGGGGGACCGGGGCCGCCGCGGTCGGGGTGGGAGGCGGAGACCTCCCGCCCACGACCCGGACCGGCGGGACCGGCGGCCTCGAGCTCGGGAGGGGGCTCGGGGCCACCGCCCGTCAGGTGTCCTCAGGGGCGACGGGCGCGGGCGGTGGCCAAGGCGTCGGCCCGGTCGGCCAAGGCGGGAGAATCGACCTCCTCGCAGCGGGCCCGGAACCCCTCGGTGGGCCCGGTCCACTCCAGCTCGTCGACCGAGGCCATCACCGGGGCGTCGCGCTCGACGGTGGCGATGCGCCGGAACAGCATGGCGGCGTCGAGGTTCTCCCGCAGGGTCCGGGCCAGCTTCCCGGCGTTGCGGACGGCCACGCCGTCCCAGTCCTCGGCCCGGGCGGGCACGGCGTCGATGTGGCCGTAGCGGGCCAGCACCGCCGCCGCCGACTTCGCCCCCCAGCCGGCCAGGCCGGGGAACCCGTCGGCGCTGTCGCCGACGAGGGCGAGGTAGTCCGGGATCGAGGTGGGCTCGACGCCGAACTTCGCCCGCACGCCGTCGCTGTCCACGGTGGTGCGGGCCCGCCGGTCGAGCTGCACGACCTTCCCGCCCACGCACTGGCCGAGGTCCTTGTCCGGTGTGCAGATCACCACCTGCTCGACCCGGTCATCGGCGGCGGCGAGGGCGGCCGCCGCCGCCAGCGCGTCGTCGGCCTCGTGCTCCACCATCGGGAAGACGACCACGCCCGCCGCTTCCAGCAGCTCCTCGACGAGGGGGAACTGCTGCAGGAGGTCGGGGTCGACGCCCGAGGAGTCCTTGTAGCCGTCCCACAGGTCGTTGCGGAAGGACTCGATGACGTGGTCGGTGGCCACGCCCAGGTGGGTCACCCCGCCCTCGAGCATCGACAGCACGGTGCCCACCACCCCGCGGGTGGCGGCCACCTCCCGACCCGTCGCGGTCAGGTGCGGGGGCAGCGCGAAGTGGTAGCGGAACAGCTCGTAGGTCCCGTCGAGGAGGTGCACTTGGAGGCCCATCGGGGGCATCTTCCCAGGTCGCGTCCCTGCAAAGGATCGTTGCGCCGGAAACGACACAACCCTCGCGACACAGCCCGGCGCCCCGTGCTGCGCAGGCGAGTGCGCGTGACGGGCGCACCGGCAAGGTAGGCGGCCTCATGGCAGCCGGAACCAACACTCAGCTTCGAGCTGTGCACGGAACGAACGACACCGAGGTCTTCCTCGATGTCGACGCGCTGGCTGTCCGCTACTCCATTGGCCGGGGCAAGTCCTACGAGCTGCTCGGCGCCCCGGGGTTCCCCAGGTCCGTGGTGCCCGGCGTGTACCGCATCCCGCTGGCGGCCCTCCGGGCCTGGGAGCTCGCCCACTCTCTGGAGGCGACGGTCGCCGGGCCCGGCCGGCTCGCTTTGGCGCCGCCCCCGCCCAGAAGCGCGGGACGACCGGCGAAGGCGGTGGCGTCATGAGCACACGAAGCCAGCCGGCGGCGCACCGCGGGAAGGTCCGGCTCTACCGGCCGACCGAGTCCATCCCGTCCTGGCGACTCGTGTGGACCGATCCGCTCACCGGGGAACGAGCCACCGTCGGTACCCCGACGAGACCGCCGCGATGGCCGCGTTCGGGTTCTCGCCGGGCGATCCGGTGCACGATATGTCGGAGCGATACTTGGTCTCCGGCTCCGCGCATCGATGACCGTCAGTCGTCGGCGTTTGTCGGGTTATGGAGTCACGGTGTCGAAGGTCGGTGAGCTTCGCAGTGGCTCAGGTGGATCACTTCGGGATTGAGCGCCTTCAGGTCGTCGGATCGATTCCACTGCGGCGTGCTGGAGGTCGGGGATGGGGTCGACGTTCGCGGCGCTCGCCGTCTCTGAGGTGAACTCGTTGCTGTGCCACACGACTTGGGCTCCGATGACGACTCGCCGGCCCGCGGCTTCGACGAGAACTGCCTGGTGGCCTGCGGTGTGACCGGGTGTCGCGAGGATCCGGACCCCGTCCACGACTCCCTCGTCACCTCGGATGGTGCGTTGCTGTTCGGTGGGGCGAGCGCCCACGCCGAGTCGGTGTAGAAGGGATCGGCCTCGACGGCCTCGACCTCGGCTGCTTGGGCGAAGAAGCGAGTGTGGCGGTCGTGAAGCACAGGGTTCTGCCCGCAGTGGTCGAAGTGCAGGTGTTGATGACCGCGACCACACTCGTCATCTCGACGCCGAGTCGAGCCAGGAGTTTCGAAGGTCGGTTCGGTCGGGCTGGTAGAGCTCGTCGATGAAGTCGTTTCCGAAGCCGACTCCGGTGTCGACGAGGATTGCGCCGTCAGGGTGTTCGATCACGAAGCCGTGTACCGCGACGGCTCGGCCGAGTGGCGCTGCAGGATGAGTCTTCGGAAGCTCCAACCGCGCGAGATCGAGACGCGTGATCCTCGGCATCGTGGACAGGCTCATCGACCATCGATTCTGCCCCGGGTACACCTGTCCAACACCGAAAGCTGGCAACGCCGAGTATGCGCCGATCTGTACGGGTCCCCGCGATGACCAGCATGGATGATCGGCCGCGCGTTCTGTGTGGTCCGATCGCACGAGAGCCGTCGTTCTGGGCGCGCCTGTTCCGGCCGAAGACGGACTGGAGCCCGTCGTCCGCCGCGGTTACCGCCGCCAGAAGAGTAGGTGCGTAACGCCGCTGGGGCTGGGCACGGACTCGAGGTGGAACCGGTCGAGCAGGTCCTCGTGGGAGGTCCAGAGTCGCTCCCCTCGGCCGATCTCGACGGGCGCGACGGCGACATGGATGGTGTCGATGAGATCCGCCTCGAGGAACTGCCGAACAGCGGCGACGCCGCCTCCAACCCGTACGTCCTTCCCCTCAGCGGCGTCCTTGGCTTGCCGCAACGCCTCCGCGGGCGTCGCATCGAGGAAGTGGAACGTGGTGTCGGCCAGCGTGAAGCTGGGTCGGTGATGGTGGGTGAGGACGAACACGGGGGTGTGGAAGGGCGGGGTGTCTCCCCCACCATCCCTTCCAGTCGAGGTTCTCCCACGGGCCACGCTGCGGCCCGAACTTGTTGCGGCCCATGATCTCGGCACCGATGTTCTGCGTGAAGTCGCGAGTGAGGTAGTCGTCCAGCCCTCGGGATCCGCCGGGCTCGGTTCGGTTCGGCCAGCTCGCGGTGGCGCCCGCCCACGAGGCCAGGTCGGCCGGGAGGCGGGCGACGCCACCACCTCGGCGGTCGGCATGTCCGAAGGGCGCCTCAAGGCTCTGGCCCTCGCCAGCGCCGAACCCGTCCATCGACACGCAGAAGTTCTGCACTCGCAGCAATTGAGACATTCCTCGATCCTTTCTCGGTGTGTGCGTACAAACCTCGGTCGACGTCACGACGCGTCTACCGGCGGTGCGAGGCCGATTCTGGCGTAGTGCGCCTGCGCCTCTGCGAAGCCATCCCAATCCCAGGCGACAGGGCGACCAGCGAGGCACGGTTCAAGCCGCGCGAGCGACGCGTGCAGTCCGACGACGTAGCAGTTGTCGATCGCGCGGGCGGTGTCGGTCACGAAGTGGCTGAGCCGCAACACGCACCCCGTGTCAACGGGCTCGAGCTCCCAACGCAGGTACGAGGCATCGGCGTGTGTGTGCTCGAGAAGCATCGGCGGCTCGATGCGAAGGATCGTGCACGTCATCGTCACCGATTCCTCACCGCGGTCGGCGAATACCATCTCGCCGTCCTCTCGGAGGTCGACCGTGATGTCGGCGTCGAAGGGCAACCACCAGTCGGCCAGCCGCGCCGGATTGGTGATCGCGTCCCAGACGTCGCGGATCGGGTAGGGCAGGTGGCGTTCGAATCGGATGACGCCGCCATCGGCGGTGCGCTCCAACGCTCCATCGTACGAAGCGGGGACGTCGCTCATCAGGTTTCCTTTGAACTCGGGGGGATCGGTTTGGCGGTGCGTTGCAGGTGCCGCTCGAGCGAGTCGAGTCGCGCTGCCCATTCCGCTCGATACGGCTCGAGCCACGCGTCGAGCTCCATCAGCGGTTCGGGACGGAGTCGGTAGAGCCGTCGCTGAGCGTCACGCCGGACCTCCACCAGCCCGGCGTCACGCAACACCTTGAGGTGGCGGGACACCCCAGGCTGGTGCATCCCGACCTCCTCGACCAGCTCGCCGACGGACCGCTCACCGTCGCGGACGGCATCAAGGATTCGCCGCCGTGTCGGTTCAGCGATCACCTCGAGGACTGCGATCTCTGGCGGCACGGGGGAGAGAATACGCTAGAACATATATACGTGCAACCGCATGTGCGAACGGCTCACACCGGACCGAGCGGCGAGCCCTCAGCCCGCCCATGACGTGCGATTCTGGGCACGAGTTCTCGGCGTCACGAGCGTGCCGACGCCGCTGCAAGCCCGCGCCCGAATCGGCGGTAGGTGCGTTCGGGGCTCGGCTGAGAGAGCCCGGCAAGCCGCGACAGATCAGGGCGTACGTTCGTGCTCTCAACTGAACGCCGGGGCCCAAGCTCCCGCCTCCGGGTCTCGGCCTGACCTGGAGGCTCGCGTGTCGCTCGACCGGCACGCCACCTACATCGTCGCCGCCTTCCTCGCCGGCGCCGCCCGATAGCTCCACGTCGAAGGGTCCTACACTGGACCCGATGTCCACCGTCGAGCAGCCCGATGAACCGATCGTGCGCGTCTATCCGCCCGACGAGGCGCTCAAGTCCGCACGGCCGCTCCCTCCTCGTGACCGTCTCGTGGTCGAGGACCTCACCGACGACGAATGGAAGGCATTCCAAGAGGCGCTGGCTGAGACATGACCGACGCCCGTACATCGGGCGTCGTCGTGGACACCATGGTCATCAGCTGGCTGCTCGACGACCGCCCCAACCCGCTCGCTGATCGCTACCGGCGACTCATCGGCTCGCAGCCCGTCCTGCTCGCCTTCCAGACGGTCATGGAACTGCGCTTCGGCGCGCTCCGAGCCGGATGGGGCGAGCTGCGACGTCGCCGGCTCGAACGCCGGATCGCCGAGATCGCAGTCGTCCAACCCGACGACGCGCTCATCACGGCATGCGCCCAGCTGCGCGTGCGGTGCCAGCAGGCGGGCCACGCTCTCGGCGACAAGTTCCACGACGGGGACCGCTGGATCGCTGCAACCGCAATCCGCCTCGGCGTCCCGCTGGTCTCCCACGACCGCCTATTCACGGAGGCACCCGGTCTCCAGCTCATCAACGAGGCCGACACTCCGTAGGCATCGGAGTGGCGTTCTGGCGCGCCTTGACGTCCGCGTACCCGTCGTTCGGAGCACACGGATTGCGCTCGTTCGTCCGCCTCAGGGTCGCCAGAATGCGCTGGTGCTCACAGTCGCGTTCGTTCGAAGGCGAGGTAGCCGGGACCGCGTGTACGTGACTCGCGAGGACGGCACATCCACCAGTTGAGACTTCCCGAGCTACGGCGATGGGCTTCCCCGGGCCCCGTGATCGATGATTTTGGCTGCGGATCGCAGTCTCAGCATGTGCGGCCCTGGCTGCACCGTAAACGACCGATTGGAGTGGAGATGGGCAAGCTGATTTACGCGGCGATCGCCTCGCTTGACGGGTACGTCGAGGACGAGGAGGGCAGGTTCGACTGGGCGGCGCCGGATGAGGAGGTGCATGCGTTCGTCAACGATCTCGAGCGGCCGATCGGCACCTACCTATACGGGCGCCGGATGTACGAGACGATGGTGTTCTGGGAGACCGCGAGCACCGAGGCCGATGAGCCGCCGGTGTTCTATGACTATGCGGGGATCTGGCGGGCAGCCGAGAAGATCGTGTACTCCCGGACGCTTCAGACGGTATCCAGCGCGAGGACGCGGATCGAGCGCGAGTTCGATCGAGACGCCGTCCGGCGGCTCAAGCAGTCCTCGGGGGCCGACATCGCAGTCGGGGGTGCCGAGCTCGCCGGCCAGGCGATCGGCGCGGGGCTGGTCGACGAGTGCCGTCTGTTCTTGTGCCCGGTTGTGGTGGGAGGCGGCAAGCGCGCCCTGCCGGACAACGTCCGCGCGCAACTCGAGCTTCTCGATGAGCGCCGGTTCGGAAACGGCGTCCTTCACCTCCACTACCGCGTAAGCGTCTGACCGAGCCGGCAACGCGATGCCAGGCAAAGACCTGCTCTAGCGATCGCGCGAGCATCCGGCTGGCTCGCCGCAGCGACCCGCTCAGCGCGGGCAGCGGGGCTCCCGAGCCAAGGCGAGCCAGCGCCAGTCCGGCCGATCTACCGAGTCGCATCGGTCAGGGCGCGCCGCGAGGGTGATCGCGGAGATTGGAAGCCGCTGTCCGGACGCTCAGTCTCCCCTGGCTGAGCCCGATCGGGAGCGGGCCCCGCCCCGATGGTGGCACGCCTAGCGGCGTGCGGTCGGGGCGCTTGATGGCCCGCATTCGGCGGGCACCGAGCGAGAGGAAGCCCAGTCATGCGCAGCAATCGACGGCTCACGGACGCCGAGCGCGAGGAGCGCCGCTAACGCGACCGCCAACGTCTCCACCGGGCCACTGAGCAGCTGCCAGTTCCGAGGGCTGGCGGCGGTGGGTTCGCGTACGGGGCCGCAACGGCCTATCGCGGAATTCGGTCAACAACCAGTTGCTGATCGCCCTGCAGACGGGCGGGACCGCCACGTTCGTGGCCGGCTTCCGCGCGTGGCTGAAGCTCGGCTACGCGGTGCGGCGTTGAGCAGGCCAGCATCGACCTCTCGGGGTTGCTCGAAGCGGAAGCGGCGGTCGCCGCTCTGACCAGCCCGACGAGGGACATCGGCGGCATCGACGAGCGAGCGGTGCGTGCCGACCCCACGACGATCCATGCGATCCAAGCCCGGCTGCACGGGCTCCTCGAGCAGTGGCGAAGGCTGGATGACGGCGTCGCCATCAAGCTCCGCTCCCACAGTTCATCGATTTGATGCAACGGGTCCCACCATGCGACCAGAGGCGTGGCGATAGCGAGCGCGTTCCCGATGTGTCTCGCCGAAATTGTCCGCGCCCGAATCGGCGATCTGCTCGCCGCGTCGGCCGACCAGAAGCACGGCGCTGAGGGCGCGCCAGAAGCGCCGATAGGTGGTCAAGGCCGGTCGGGAGGGGACGGTGTTCGGAGCGGCCGTCAGGAGTGCCCTTCCAACGTCAAAGGGCGCGGGAGTCTCCGAGCTCCGCTCAAGTCCCCTCGGCGGTCGCGATCCACCCCTCGCGTGCGCTGGGGTAGCGCGGCTGCCATTCGCTGGCCTCACGGAACCGTCGGTTGCTGACGCGCATCGATCGTGTCAACGACGTCATCCGGTCGCCGAGCAGGAAGGCCAGGCGACCTGGGCCACGCACCCAAGGGCGTTTGCCAGCTGCGGCGAGGACGCGGCGGGCGGGGTGACGGACCGGGGCTGTCGTTTCGAGTGACCAGCTTGTCGGGCCGGTGGTGCTGGTGATGATGACGATGGGCGGCGATGATGTCTCGCATCGAGGGGCGGATGGCCGAGCCCCGCGATGCATTCGCGCTGTCGCGGATCCATGCTGAGACCTGGAAGGACACGCACGTTGGTCGGGTGCCCGATGCGCTCGTTCATGGGCGGGTGGCCAGGGCCCGAGGGCGCGACTGGTCGCAGCAGTCCGATCTCCGAGCCAGTGATGGCGGCGAGGTTCCCGAGCGCCCATCGATACCGAGGCATGCTCTACGGAGTGCTCGTCGGAAGCCTGCCGGTGCACGTCGTCGAGCACGCCTCCCAGCAGCCGTGGCGGCGAACGTCGGGGCGTTGGCCTGCACCCTCACCGTGAACGTCCCGATCGACAAGGCGACGGCGACGTGGGACCCGGCCCACCCACCGGAGGGTGGGAGGCATGCCCGGGAGCAGTGGGAGCGCTTCCAGGCCATCCGCTTGCCGCTCCTGCTCGCCGGCTTCGTGCTCCTCGGCGCGGCCACCTCCCGGGAGCCAGCCAGGAGCTGACCGGGTGCGACTCCCAGTCGCCGGTCCACCTCAGCGACCTCCGGCTGAGGTAGACCGACGGCTAGCCCGGCTCCCACCCAGATGGCGGTGCCTCCGCACCGCCGGCCGAGCGTCCGGAGGTCATCGTGTCACTGCTCAACCTTCTCCCGGCCCGCGTCCACGGCATCGGCGACTATGGGAGCGCGCTCGCCCTCATCCTCGCCGGACTGCTCGTGAGCGGCACTGGTCCTGCGCGCGCGACGGGCATCGTGCTGGGTCTCGTGCTCCTCGTCGTCAGCGTGCTGACCGACTACCCCCTCGGGGTGCGCAGGGTGATCCCCTTCAAGGTCCACTCCGCCGGTGACTACGTCGGTGCAGCATCGCTCATCGTGGCGCCGTTCCTCCTCGGGTTCAACGACACCGACGACGGACTGACCGCGTTCTACGTCGTCATCGGAGCGATCCTCGTGGTCGTGAGCCTCCTCACGGACTACGACCACCCCGACCGCCCGGCTGCGATCGGGGTCGCTCGGACGTGATCGCCGGGGTTGCCGGCCGCGGAGGACGTGACCCTCCTGAGCCCGGACACCCCGATCGCCCGGCACGCTCCGGATTGTGCCGGCGTCGTCTGACCGAGCGCCGCAGGACCTCAGCTCTGGGCGACCACCGCCAGGAGCAGCCAGCGCAGGACGGCCAGGTTCGCCTCGAGCCTGCTGGAGCCGAGCGAAGGACACCTCGAGGTGCTGGGCGGTCGCTTCGGGTTCGGATGCCACCCAGCTCGCAAGGGTCGGGTTCGTCGCGCAGGACGCGCCCGTCTATGGCGCGCTGTCGGTCGCCGACCACCTGCGCCTGGGTGCCCGCACGAACCCCGGATGGGACGGCGCGGGAGCCCAGGACCGCATCCGCTCGCTCGGGCGACGAGTGGACAATCGATCTGCCCCTTGCCAGCGGGCAACTGCCGGGCAGAGAGCTGTCGTTCGCAGCGGCTTGGGTGGAGGCGGCAGTGTGCCGCCGGAGCCGGTGAGCCTCGTCCGTTGGACGTCGGGGGCGGGCATGGGGGCCAGGCAGCTCGCTGCGCGCCGACGTGAGCCGGTCTGCGGTCCTGACGGAGCGGCCCAGCGGGCCGCTCCGTCGTCATGCCCGCGATCGGCTCGACTCCTTCTACCTGCGATGCTGACGCGCGTGGGCAGTTCGGGGGACGACGATGAGGGGCGAGCACCGATCTGCCCTTCGTGTGGTGTCACCGCGCTTCCTGCGGAGCTGTCGAACGTCCTCGACTCAGGGTTCGTGTGCGAGAACCCCGACTGCGATGCCTTCGGGGAGCGCGTCGGGTATGACAGCTCCGACATCGAGCCGCCGCGACACAACAACACGACACAATTCCATGAAAACCCAGGAGACGAAGCGTGATCTGGGCGATCGCTCGCGATCTATGGCATCACGATTCAGCAGGCCAGCCGGGGTGCGGGCCCGTGAATGGGACCCTCATGGCACAGCTCGTAGGTCCCGTCGAGGAGGTGCACCCGCACGTCAGGCTCCGACCAGGCGGAGGACGTCGGCGGCGGCGGCGACGCCGTCGAAGGTGACCTCGCCGTCACGCAGGGCGACGCAGCGCTGCACCCGGCCGACGAAGTCGGGGTCGTGGGTGGCCACCACCACGGCGGCGCCGTCGCCGTGGACCTCGTCGAGCAGTTCGACCATGGCCGCCCGCCCGCCGGCGTCGAGGCCCACGAACGGCTCGTCCACGAGGAGGAGGGAGAAGGGGCGCACGAGGCCGAGCACGATCGACGTCTTCTGGCGCAGCCCGCGGCTGAAGCGCGACGGCAGGTCGTCGACCCGGTCGGCCAGGCCGAGCCGATCGACCAGGTCGGCGGCGTAGCCGTCCCAGCCGTCGCCGCCGTGCAGCCGGGACACGTACTCCACGTGCTCGCGCACCGAGAGGTCGTCGTAGAGCACCGGGTCGTCAGGCAGGAACGACGTCGTGGCCCGGGCCTCCAGGGTGCCCAGCGGCCATCCGGCCACCTCCACCTCCCCCGACGTCGGCTCCAGCAGGGCCGCGGCCATGCGCAGGAACGTCGACTTGCCCGAGCCGTTGTGGCCGATCAGGGCCACGCTCTGGCCGGCTTCGATCCGGAGGTCGAGGGGGTGGAGGGCCACGAGGTCGCCGTAGGCCTTGGACAGGCCGGTGGCCTCGGCCGCCGGCGGCTCGTCGTCGGAGACCGTCACCGCGAGCCCGCCCTCTCCTGGCGATCGTCCTCGTCGTCCGCCGCCTCGTCGTCAAGCACCTCGTCGTCGGGCTGGCCCGTCGGGTTCCCCTTCATGGCCGCTTCGGAGGCAGCCGCCCACCATGCCGTGATGTCGGCCCGGTACCGCACCCACGCCCCCACCAGGAAGGCGACGCCGAGCACGACCGCACCGCTGACGGCGGCGGCATCGAGCACCGGCCGCCGGCCCTCGGCCGCGGCCCGGGCCACCAGCACCGGGACCACGCCGAGCACGGCCAGCATCGGCGGCCACACCGTCCGCATGGCGGTGCGCATGCCGGCGATCTCAGGAGAGGCCACCGCCAGCTGGTCGAACGGCTTCGGCGCGCCCATCAGCACGCTCGTGACCGCTCCAGCCACCGCCGCCATGGCCATCGGGACCACGCCCGCCGCCATCGCCTCGGCCTCGGGGGTCGAGCCACCGGCGACGAGGCTGACCCCGGCGGCGGCGGCGGCCACGACCACCATCACCACCACCGGCACGCCCAGGTGCCGCACCATCAGTCGGCCCTCCTCCAACGGCAGGGCATCGCGCCGGCCCGGGTGGTCGGTCTCCTGGGCCAGGGGCTCCACCGCATCGAGGGCGGCGATCCACAGGGCCAGGCCGGCCACCACCACGAGCGGGGTGGTTCCGGTCCAGATCCCCCGCAGGGCCAGGCCGGCGACGACGGCCAGCACCACCAGGCGCACCAGCCGGGCCGCTGGCCACCGGGCCACGCCCCGCCACCCCCGCTGCCACACCGGGAAGTACGCCCGGCCAGGACGCCGCAGGGTGCGGACCCAGGGCCGCGAGCGGGGCAGGTCGGCGGCCAGCTGGCGGCGGAGCACGAGCACGGTACGCAGGTCCTGGAGGGTGACCGCGAAGCGGAGCTGGCCGACCAGGGAGGTGCGGCGCTCGGCCGCCTCGAGGGACACGCCGGCCACGCCGGCCAGGCCGGTCACGACCAGCGCGAGCGCGGCGGCGAGGGGCAGGAGGCCGACGGCATCGAAGCCCAGGGGCCAGAGGGCGATGTGGCCGACGGCGGCCGCCGGCCCGGCCGGGACGCGATCGGTGGCGACATCGGCGATCGCCCACGCCACCAACACCCCGCCGCTCAGCGTCGCCACCCACGAGGGCAGCCGGCGGCCCGAGGCCACCAACGCCGCGCCCAGGCCGAGACCCACCACGCACAGGGCGAACAGCGCGCCGCAGGCCACCCAGGCCGGACCGCTGCCCTCAAAGCGCCGACCGGCGAACTGGCCGCCGGCGGCGCCCACGGCGACGGCGGTGAAGGCGGCGAAGCGCAGTTGACGGAGGGCCGGCGACCGCAGGGCGGCGCCCCGGTCCACCGGCGCGAGGAGCACGTGGCGGACGTCGGCCGCCTCCACCGCCAGCGGCCCGCCCCGGCTGCCCGAGCGCAGCCCCACGAAGACGGCGACGGCGGCGACCACGCCGAGCACGGCGGGGCCGTCGGCCCGCACCCGGGCGATGGCGGCCGCGCTCAGCGGGGCGTCGCCGACGATGGTGGAGAGGGCGAGCACGGCGCCGGCCACCAGGATCCCCGTGATGTACACCTGGTAGAGGGCGTCGACCCAGTGGATGGCGGCCACCCGCTGGCGCCGTCGGGCTCGGCGGAGGTCGCCCACCACCGAGGCGGGCACGGCGATGGCGGCGGACACGAGCGCCGACGCTAGCGGCGGCGTCGCGAGCGCCAGCCGGTCACTCCTCGACGAGCTCGATGAGGGTGCCGCAGATGGCCTTGGGGTGGATGAAGGCCACGGTGGTGCCCCGCGACCCGGGGCGGGGCTCCTCGTCGATCACGGCGTGGCCCTGGGCCTTGACCGCGGCCAGGGCCTCGGCGCAGCTCTCCACCCGGTAGGCGATGTGGTGCACGCCCTCGCCCTTGCGCTCGAGGTACTTCGCCACGGGCGAATCCTCGCTGGTCGGCGTGAGCAGCTGCACGTAGCTCTCGGCCACCCGCAGGAGGGCCTCCTCCACGCCGTCGCTCTCGACCACCTCGCGGTGCTCGACCACGGCGCCGAAGGTCTCCCGGTAGGTGTCGATGGCGTCGCCGAGGTCGTGCACGGCGATGGCGACGTGGTCGATCTCGGTGAGCAGGGGCCGGTCGACGACCGACGGGCCGTCGTCGCCCTCGCCGCTGCGGGCGTCGTCGTCGTCGGCGTTGTCGTAGGGGTTGCGGACCGCCAGCGGGCTCATGCTCCGTGCCTCCGGAAGAGGGTGATGCGGTCCTCGCCGACCTGCTCGCGGAGCTCAGGGTCGTCGATGCCGAGCCCCTCCTCGGGGGCCAGGCAGAGCACGCCGATCTTGCCCTCGTGCAGGTTCTTGTGCACCGAGGACGCGGCCTCCCCCACGTCCTCGAGGGGGTGGACGGCCGAGAGGATGGGCTGGATGCGGCCCTCACAGACCAGCCGGTTGGCCTCCCAGGCCTCCCGGTAGTTGGCGAAGTGGGAGCTGACGATGCTCTTGAGCTTCATCCAGAGGTGGCGGTTGTCGTATTCGATCATGTAGCCGCTGGTGGCGGCGCAGGTGATGATCTTGCCGCCCCGGGCGGCCACGAACACCGAAGCGCCCATGGTCTGGCGCCCGGGGTGCTCGAAGACGATGTCGGGGTCGCGGCCGGCGAGGGCGCGCACGTCCTTGCCGAGGCGGCGCCACTCCTTCTCGTCCTGGGTGTTCTCGTCGGACCAGAACTTGTAGCCGGCGGCCTTGCGGTCGATGACCGCCTCGCACCCGAGCTCGTGCAGCAGCTCCACCTTCGACTCCGAGGACACCACCCCCACCGGGGTGCCGCCGCCGTTCAGGACGTACTGCACGGCGTAGCCGCCGAGGCCCCCCGAGGCACCCCAGATCAGGACCACGTCGCCCTGCTTCATGGCCCCGGCGTTGTGGCTCACCAGCATCCGGTAGCTCGTCGAGTTGGTGAGGGCGTTGCAGGCCGCCTCCTCCCAGCTCAGGTGACGGGGCTTGGGCATCAGCTGGTTGGCCTTCACCACGGCCAGGTCGGCCAGGCCGCCGAAGTTCGTCTCGAAGCCCCAGATGCGCTGGTTGGCGGCGAGCATCGAATCGTCGTGGGCCGAGGGGTCCTGGTCGTCGACGTGGTTGCAGTGGATGGTGACCCGGTCGCCGGGCTTCCAGTTCCGCACCGCCGAGCCGGCCCGCAGCACCACGCCCGAGCCGTCCGAGCCGACCACGTGGTGGTCGAGCGCATGGCGGGCCCCCCACGCCGACTCCTTGCCCAGCCGGTCGAGGAAGCCGAAGGTGGGCAGCGGCTCGAAGATCGACGTCCACACCGTGTTGAAGTTGATGGCGCTGGCCATGACAGCCACGTAGACCTCGTCGGGCGCCAGCTCGGGGGTGGGCACGTCGTCGACGTGGAGCGACTTGCGGGGGTCCTTGTCGGCCGATTCGAGGCCCTCGAACATGGAGGTCTCGTCCCGCCGCACGAACGCGGCCCGGTAGGACTCGGGCAGGGCGAGGTTGGCGAGGTCGTCGCCGGTCGCCCCGGCCTGGATCGCATCGAGGATCGGCTGCATGGTCCGCAAGGTAGCGGCCGGACGGGGTGCGTATGATCCGGCGGGGATCCGGGAGAGGGGAAGGGACGGACATGGCGCTCACACCCGACGACATCGAGTCGAAGCAGTTCCTGGTCGGACTGCGGGGCTACGACAAGGGCGAGGTCTCGAACTTCCTGCACGAGGTGGCAGCCGACTACCGGGCCGCGTTGGGCGGTCAGGGGGCCGCCGCCACCGAGCCCGCTTCGAGCGAGGGTGGCGACGACGATGGCGACCGGGGCGAGGAGCGAGCCGCCGAGGTCGTCGCCCAGGCCGAGGCCCGGGCCTCAGAGCTGATCGCCGAGGCCGAGGCCCGCATGGCCGCCGCCGCCGAGGCCGAGCAGCAGGCGGCCGCCCTCCTGGAGGAGGCGCGGAACGCCGAGCCGGCGGCGGCACCCTCGGCTTCCGCCGGCGGTGCCGACGCCTGGGCCCAGATGGGTGAGCAGGTGGCCGCCGTGCTGCGCACCGCCGAGACACAAGCCGCCGCCCTCACGGCGACCGCCACCGAGGAGGCGAACGAGGCCCGCCGGGCGGCCGAGGCCGCCGCCGACGTCCTCAAGGTCCAGGCCGAGGAGTACTCGGCCGACACCCGCCGTTCGGCCGAGGCCTACGCCGAGGCCCGCCAGGGCGAGGCCGACGCCGACCGGGAGGAGGCCCGCCGTGCGCTGGCCGCCGCGCAGGACGAGGCCCTGTCGTTGGTGGCCGACGCCCAGTCCCGGGCCGAGCGCATGCTGGCCGCCACCGAGCGGCGGGCCCAGGAGCGGGCCGAGGAGGTCCTCACCGAGGCCCGGACCCAGCTCAACCACCTCGTCGAGAGCGAGCGGGGCACCCACGCCCGCCTGGTCGAGGCCCGCACCCACCTGCAGGCCGCCATCGGCGACTTCGAGGCCCAGGAGCTGCCGATGCTCGACGTCAACGAGTCCATGGTCGTGCACGACGCCGGCGAC
>JAABUR0100001363.1_pt1 | contig 44191 bp, 38 predicted proteins | sample 5560091 | NCBI WGS metagenome assembly JAABUR01 (sample SAMN10711879, study PRJNA513375) | rock metagenome | isolation source: Antarctica rocks | place: Antarctica: Victoria Land, University Valley sud | reverse complement strand
GGAAGATGGTTGTCAAAGAACTTCGTTCGTCGTTTGATAGTTTTAGGAGTTGTGCTGTTCTTGCCATACTGGAAGAATACAGCGAGATGGAACATTTATCAAATCACTAAACTGACAAGGTACTAGTAGTACGTTTGGTTTCAGCAAAAGAATGGCTCATCAATTCGCAGAAGATGTCGTGAGCATTCGCCTCAAACCTTGTAGATCAAGCGCGTGGACGGGGCTGCCAAGTTCTTGTTCGAGGTCAATCAACTTCATGCCGTCGAGCAAAAGGCTATCGTCGGATTTGACGGCGGACGAAGGGATGATGACGAAATCGCCGCGCACATCTGAACGTGCCGCGAGCAAGTCGGAGCCTGTTAAAAGTCCTGCCACCGTGATGCCGCCGCCGAAGTAACTATTTTCCACCGCCGCGACACGAAGACGCGTAGCGAAACGTGTGTTCAGACGCTCGATTAGTTCGCGCAAGACGGGCGCAAAGATTGTGCCCGTCATAATCGTGCCGTTGAGCTTTGACGCGGCGCTGGCGGGCAAAGGACGACGCGCTAGGGCGCGTTCGAGGGCGGCGAATTCATACTGGAACGAACGCACCATGCCGATGCCGTCTTCGATCTGCGGGTAATCGCCGTAGTGCGTGCGCGACGGCACAGGTAGTCCGGCACGCAAATAAATTTCGTCGCCGAGAAAAGCGAACGTCGTGCCGAGACGTTTCCGCAAACTTCTTTGCAGCAGCTTGATCTCATCAATCGTCCGGCGGCAAAACTCCGGCGTGACGGCAGTTAAGCGCGCGTCAGTGTTATAGCGCGTGAGTCCGAGCGGCACAATTGCGACGCTTTTAACTTGCGGGTGAAGCGCGGCTAAATCTTCGATTGTGCGTTGCAGGATTTCACCGTCGTTAATTTCCGGGCACAACACAATTTGCGCGTGAATGTCTATGCCTGCTTCAAGCAATCTTTGCATCTTCGCGGAAATGTCCGCGCGTTTTTTGTCCACGCCGAGCAGGTACGCGCGCACGTCTAAATCAGTCGCGTGGACGGAGACGTATTGCGGCGTGAGGCGTTGCTCGATGACGCGGCGTAGCTCGTCTTCGGTGATCGAAGTCAGCGTCGTGTAGTTGCCGTAGAGAAAAGAAAGGCGTATGTCTTCGTCGCGGATAAAGAGCGATGGGCGCGCCGTTTCTGGGTTGCCTTTGCAGAAACAGAAGAGGCATTCGTTGGCGCACTGGCGCGGCACGATTTGCTCAAAGTTTAAGCCGAAATCTTCCGCTTCGTCGCGCTCTATATCCAGTTCCCAATCTTCACCGTTGGCTTTACGGACTTCAAGCACGAGTTCTGTTTCGCCGCCCGTTTGAAAACGAAAATCCAAGTAATCCCGCACCACACGCCCGTTCACTTTAATGATGCGGTCGCCCGCTTCCAACTCAAGCTCTGCGGCGAGGCTTTCAGGCGTGACATCTATAACTAAGACACCACGACGGCGTAGCTGTGTGACGGCTGGTGCAACGGCAAATTCGTACATCTTTTTTTACATTAGCAGCAAGCGGATTACGACGCGTCAACGGAACTGCGCTTGTGACTTCTCAAGCGGCCATGCCCATCGTTAATAAGGCTGGCGTAACAAAACGCGTAGTATATCACGAACGTGTCTTAATCGCTTTCGCGTAAGTCTGAATTCGTGGCAAGCGTCTGTCTCGTGTGGTATATGAAATTGATTTGGAGGTCAACGCTGACTTTCTCTTTTTGCGTTAATCGCTTTGGAGATCAGGAATATTCATTATGCCGTTTTGACCGGGCAATATTGTTCAAATTGACATAACGAATAAAGTTGGCATAATCTACATTGTATTCGACGTAGCGTCGGATACTCTCTACTGAACAACTCTCCAATATCTACTTAAAAGCTCTAAACGTATGACCAGCCAATCTTTATTCAAATTTCGCGTGATCTCTTGTGATTGTTTTTCGATGTATCGGAGACCGAATGAAGAATAGGCACGTGGTTTGCCATAGCAGAGTGCGCGGCCTTCCCATTATGGAAGAAAGCAGTGAGCAGGAACAGGAATTACCGATGAACGCTTTAGAGAAATCAAGCGGTTCTTCAACGCATAATAATATGGCAGCGACTGAAGCATTAATAGCGGCGACCGGGGCGATCATAATTGAAACGCGTGCGACGCACAGCACAATCCTGCTTGTCGAAGATGACCGCTCGATCCGCCGTTATCTGGAAGTAATGCTGCAGCGCGCAGGCTATACAGTAATCACTGCTTCGGACGGTCTCGAAGCGATGAAGGTCGCGATGGCAGACACAATTGACGCGGTTGTGACGGACGCGATCATGCCACACTTGAACGGCTATGAGCTATGCCGCTTTTTGCGCCGTCACCCGAAATTCCAGCGGTTACCGGTTATTATGCTGAGCGGTTTGGAGCGCGCAGATTCTTCACATGAAGCAGCAGACCGTGCGGATATTTACCTGTCAAAGCCCGTGCGCCCGGAAGAGTTAACAGGCTGTCTCGCGCGCTTGCTACTCAAGACAACATGAACGCGTCAGAACGCGAAGGCGCATGTTCGCCATACAAAATTTGCGATACTTGCGATAACTAAAGAGGCCGCTCAATCCATTGAGCGGCCTCTTTAGTTATCGCGCCTTTGAAAATATTACGCGACACTGTAACGCGCGCACATTTACTTGCCGCTTCGCGTGGCGGTTGAAGACGCGCTTGTCGCTGCCGAGTTAGTCGAAGATTTTGGCGTGCCGCTCGTGATGCTGTCGAGCGGCGTGTACTCCAGCCCTTGCGCCTGTGCAACTGCTTCGTAGGTCAGACGCCCTGCATAAGTATTAACGCCTGCCTTTAATCCTTCGTCGCCGCCGATGGCTTCCGTAAAGCCTTTGTTGGCGAGTTTCAAAGCGTAGGGCAACGTCGCGTTCGTCAAAGCAAATGTCGAGGTGCGCGGCACTGCGCCCGGCATGTTGGCGACGCAATAATGCAGCACGCCTTCGACGTAATATGTTGGTTCCGAGTGCGTCGTCGGATGCGTCGTCTCGATGCAACCGCCCTGATCCACCGCCACGTCAACAATCACCGCGCCGTTCGGCACATCTTTCAGCATATTACGCGTGACGAGTTTCGGAGCCGCTGCGCCCGGCACAAGCACCGCACCGACGATTAAATCCGCGTGCGAGATAGCATCGTGAATCATGTACGCGCTTGAGGCGAGCGTCGAGATTTTCGAGAGAAAAATGTCGTCGAGTTCACGCAGGCGGTCAAGATTGTTATCAATGATTGTGACCTGCGCGCCGAGACCGACGGCCATCTTCGCAGCATTCGTTCCAACCACGCCGCCGCCGATAATCACGACGCGTGCAGCGGGAACACCCGGCACGCCGCCCAAGAGTATGCCGCGCCCGCCGTTCATCTTTTCAAGATAAGTTGCGCCGACTTGAATCGCCATCCGTCCGGCGACTTCCGACATCGGCGTGAGCAGCGGCAAGCCACCACGTCGATCCGTAATTGTCTCATAAGCGATGCCTGTAACTTTGCGCTCTAGTAGTTGTTTAGTGAGTTCAAGATCAGGCGCGAGATGCAAATAAGTAAAAAGCAGTTGGCCTTCGCGCATACGCGGATATTCAGGCGCGATGGGTTCTTTAACTTTGACGATCATCTCGGCCTGCTGCCACACTTCGTCTGGCGAATCGAGCAGATTCCCGCCCGCGCGTTCATACAACTCATCACCAAAGCCGGAACCTTCGCCAGCGCTGCGTTCGACGACGACTTTGTGCCCTGCGTCCGTTAAAGCGCGCACGCCCGCCGGAGTCAAGCCCACCCTGTATTCGTTGTCTTTAATTTCTTTCGGTAGTCCGACAATCATTAGTTGCTCCAGATGTTAGGTATTAGATGCAGCGTCTTCTTTATTATCCGATGCCGTTGATTTCGTCGATCTGCGCGCGTTGCAGTTTGCCGCTGTAATCTACATAAACGGATTTCCATTCGGTGAAAATATCCAGCACTTGCGTGCCCGCTTCGCGGTGGCCGTTGCCGGTTGCCTTCGTGCCGCCGAAGGGTAGATGAACTTCCGCGCCGATGGTCGAAGCGTTGATGTAGAAAATGCCCGTGTACATTTCGTTCATCGCGTGGAAAGCGCGGTTCACGTCTTTTGTATAAATTGCGGCGGACAAACCGTAGCGCACGCCGTTGGCGATTTCGACGGCCTCATCCAAAGAATTGGTTGGAATGACGGATGTGACGGGGCCGAAGATTTCTTCCTGCGCGACACGCATCGCGGGCGCAACGTCTGCAAAAACTGTCGGCTCGATATAGTAGCCCTGTGCGTGCGCTCCTTTATCAAGGCGTTTGCCGCCACATGCGAGCTTCGCGCCGTCCTCGCGCTCGCCGATTTCGATGTAGCCCATGATCTTATGCACCGCATCGGCGTTGATGACAGGCCCCATGTCCGTTTGCGAGTGAGAGCCATCGCCGACGCGCAAACGCCCGGCACGCGCGACGAGTTTCTGAACAAACTGTTTATAGATTTTCTTGTGCACGATGAGGCGCGACGAAGCAGTGCAGCGTTGGCCGGACGTGCCGAACGCGCCCCACACAGCGCCCTCAATCGCAAGGTCAACGTCCGCATCGTCCATCACGATGATAACGTTTTTGCCGCCCATCTCCAGCGAGCAGATCGCGTTTCGTTCGGCGCACGCGCTGGCAACGATGCGTCCTGTTTCGGTCGAGCCGGTGAAAGAAATTAAGCGCAAAGCTTCGTGGTTGGTGATTGGCGCGCCCGCTGCTTCGCCGTAACCTGTCACCACATTAACGACGCCTGCGGGAATGCCTGCTTCTTCGCACGCCTTAACCAAATTGATTGTCGAGAGCGGTGTGTCTTCGGCGGGTTTGATGACGACGGTGTTGCCACAGACAAGCGCGGGAATCAATTTCCAGCTTGGAATCGCCATCGGAAAATTCCAGGGCGTAATCAAGCCGCACAGTCCAACGGGTTGGCGCACGCACATCGCAAACTTGTCCGGCATTTCGGCGGGCGTCGTGAAACCGTGTAGGCGGCGGCCTTCGCCTGCGGTGTAGTACGTGCAATCAATTGCTTCCTGCACGTCGCCGCCTGTCTCTTTCAAGACCTTGCCCATTTCGCGCGTCATGTCAGCAGCATATTGATTCTTATTGCGTATGAGAATCTCGCCGAGACGAAAAAGGATTTCGGCGCGACGTGGCGCGGGCGTGCGTCGCCATGAATTGAAAGCATTGCGCGCCGCGTCAACCGCACGGTCAACGTCTTCTTTTGTCGAGAGCGCAAAGCGTCCGACAACATCGCGCGTGTTTGCCGGATTCAAATTTTCAAACGTCTCACCGGAAGCGGACGGTATCCATTCGCCGCCGATATAGTTGCGATACGTCTTAACGTTTGTGTTCGTAGAGACGCGCGGCGCAGCCTTCTGCCGCCCGTTCTCTTTCGCATTTTTACTGACAGCTTTTTTCGCTTGTGCCATAAGAGATAATCAGTTTTTAGTTTTCAGTTTCCGGTTTTCAGTTAAACCCGCGTGCTGAAAACTGATTGCTGAAAACTAAAAACTGTCCGCTTTGCTATTGATATGTGAATTGCACGATGCGTTGAACGACGCGATCCGCACGTTCGTTGTAACTTGCGATGTTCAGGACAATCGCATCGCCGGGTTTAAGTGCGCTGACAACCTGCTTGAAATCATCTAGCTTTGTGACCGACACGCGATTGATGCGCGTGATGATATCGCCTTCGATGATCGCAGGTTGGCCGCCAGCCAAGCGCACATCCGCAGCAATGCCGTTCGGGTCGATTTCCTTGACGAGCAGACCACGAACTCCGCCTAAGTTTCTTTCGGCGATGAGTTGCGGTGTCAGTTCGGCGAGCGTAATGCCGAGCGGCAATTTATCGCTGACTGGCTTCTTCGCGTTCTTCGACGCGGGCGATTGTTCTTCATCACGTGAAGCAGTCAGTCCCGATGGGCGTTCGCCGACAGCGGCGCTCGCAGTGCGCCGTTCAAGCTTGCCGCCGACATCGCGCAGGTAAGTTAGCTGCACAGTTTGTCCGACGGCGGTTGAACCGACTTTGTTAATTAAATCCTGTGCATTGATGACCGGCTGAGAATTTAATTCGACGATCACATCGCCCGCCTGCAATCCCGCTTTAGCCGCAGGCCCTTGTTGGTCTGCGAGATTCGTGACGATCACGCCGCGCGCTTCCGGCAGATTGTACACGCGTGCATACGGCCCTTTCACGTCGTCCAGATTAATCCCCAAATACCCGCGCCGTACTTTGCCACCGGAAACAATTTGCTTGTAAACGAACGAAGCGGCGTTGGCCGGAAGCGCGAAACCAATGCCGTTATAGTCGCCCGTACTGGTTGCGATCTGCGAATTGATGCCGATCACTTCGCCGCGCATGTTAATGAGCGGGCCGCCGGAATTGCCGCGATTAATCGCCGCGTCGGTTTGCAGAAACTGTTGGAAGCTTGTGAAGTGCGCCGCGTCCGAACGCTCTTTCGTAGAAATGATGCCAGCCGTGACAGTTTGATCGAGGCCGAACGGCGAACCAATCGCAAGCACCCAATCGCCGACCTGCGCGTTCGTTGAATCGCCGAGTTTGACCGTCGGCAATTCGCGCCCCGCGTCGATCTTAACGACGGCGACATCGGTTTCTTCGTCCACGCCGATAACTTTTCCGGGAAACTCTTCGCCCGATTGAAGTCGCACGACAATTCGTGACGCACCTTCGACGACATGCTGGTTGGTGAGTATGAAACCCCTTGGATCAACGATGAAGCCGCTGCCGACGCCGCGCGCCGGGCGCCTCGCCTGTCTGCGGAACATGTCGAGCAAAGATTTATTGCCCGGCGATGAAGGCATGGATTGATCGTCTTTGTCTTCGTCATCTCCGGCGGCAATTTCCGGCGCGGCGATCTTCGTGTCAATGTTAACGACTGCCGGTTCGACGCGCTTTGCGATTTCAACGAAGGACGCGGACAGAGCTTCGGGCGCACGCGCAATCTGCGCCTCGCTTTGCGCCAGCAGCGGACGACCTGACAGTATTGCACCAATGCTAACGCCCGCAACAAGGCAAGCGACGCCGAGCGCCACTATCCACACGCGCAGCTTGCGCAAAATCGCACGCTCGTCAATCGTCGTTTGACCTTCAGGAAATTTCAACATGATGTATACCGCCTATTGAAAAACCGCGCCCGTGACTCTAACGCGAAAAACAAATTGCTCGCCGCGCCTGATATAAACCCGTCTGCCATAGCAGCGAAGGCCTTTAAGTATAACGAAACACCCGGCGCGCCGCAAAGTGACAGGGAATCCAAAGGAGTACATAGTTGTGAATCAAACGCTGGAATTTGGTCGTTGTCCGCGAATGACATCTAATCGGGATGCAAGAGAAACGGGTGAGAAGCACGTTGTTCGCTGTCTGATTGAATGACTTGTTCATGTCGCCGACTACGATAATATGACTTTCGGTGGATACCCGAACACAAAGCTTCGTTGGTGCATGTCCGAGTCTTTCGAGACGATCATAAAGTTGTCGCTTTTAGCGTAATCCCATACCAAAGGATCATCCGACGCTTTTAAGCCAACGTCCCGTACATGAATTGAATCAGGGAAGAAATCAGCAAGAAGCCACGCTAACTTATGCGACAAATTTCATCAAAGAGCAGTTTCATGCGGCTGGCACGGTGACAAGCCGTCGTTCACGATCAGCAGCAAAGGCAATACACGCTTTCAAGTCCTCGCGGGTCAGGTCAGGAAAATCGTCGAGGATTTCCTCTTCCGTCATGCTCGACGCTAGATACTCCAGCACCTCATAAACCGTAATCCGCAAGCCGCGAATGCAAGGTTTCCCGCCGCGTTTGTTCGGGTCAATCGTAATGTAATCGTGGTAGTTCATGACTTGAGATTACGTCTCCATTATCCGCATGGTCAAGTGCCAATAAGCAGATGAATTTGTTTTGTCGGCGCACGCTTTAATTGCTTGCTGCTTCTACAGGGAATTCATCTTCATCGTCAACAGCATCTGTGGTTGCGCTGTCGTTTGTTACTGGCTTTCGTCCGCCGCGCAGTCGCAATTCCGAAACGAGCACGCCCGCGAGGATCAACGCCGCGCCCGCATTGGCGCGTCCGCCCGCCCACTCGTTTGCGCCGCGCACGATGACAGCAATTAATGTGGCAAACACGGGTTCGAGACTAAAGATAATCGCCGCGTGCGTCGCAGACATTTTGCCTTGCGCCCACGTCCATGCGAGAAACGTTCCAACCGTTGCGATGATCGCCAGATAAATTTCCTGCCACACGACGCGCGCGCTCCACACGAGCGGCACAGCTTCGCGCGCGACAAACAGCGGCAAAGAGTTTTGTGGAAACACCCGTGCGACCACGTGAAATGCCGACCACATGAAGAGGAAGACGACAGCGGCAATCGTAATCTGCAACACCGTTAATTGTCGCGGATCAATGCGTTTCGCGTAGACGCTCGTCAACGTCAGATGCGTCGCAAAAAGTATGGTGCAACCGAGCGTTAATAGATCGCCCACGTTCACGCTCGCATCTCGCGGCGCGAGAATCAACGCGCCGCCGATAGAAGCCAGCACGACGCCTAGTAGATTCTCAAAATTCGGGCGCACGCGTGAGAGCGCGAAGGCGACGAACGGCACGAGCGGTGTCGTCAGTCCCGTGACAAACGCGGACTTCGACGGCGTCGTGTAAACCTGTCCGACGGCCTGCAACGCAAAACCTCCGCCGACCAGAAGTCCGAGCGATGCGCCCGCCTTCCATTCGTAAGCTCGTGCCTGCGCAATTCGTTTGCCGAACAACACGATGAGCACCAGCGCCGCAATCGCAAATCGAAACGTTAAGTAAGCGACGGGCGGCCAACGCTCAAGCACGTCCTTTGCCATCACAAAGGTCGAACCCCACACAAGCGTCGTCAGCACCAGCGCCGCATCAGCCGAAAGATTTTTTCTGAGGTGCATGTTTGCGAACAGTTTTCAGTTTCGAGTTTTCAGTTTTCAGTGAAAGCTAATGCTCAGTAAAAGCATACGGCTGAAAACTCGAAACTGAAAACTAAAAACTGATTTAGTTTGTCAAAAACTTTCTGTGCGCGCATAGGCGTTGGCGGGCGTGAGTTCGATTGCTAGTTTTTGGCCGGAGACGTTGATGGGCAAACGCCATTCGAGGCTTTGCGCGCCGGAGAGCCTTGTGTGAATCCACCACTTGCCGGAGGCAATCGTGACGGTTGTGTGGCCTTGTCCGTCGAGTTGCGCCGCGACGGGCGGGCGTCCCTTCATACGCTGCAACAGAAATGTTTCAAAGCGCAGCCCCGCGCGATGAGTATCCGGGTCAAAAAATTCGCGTCGCACCGCGGCGACATCCACCGGATAAAGTTCGACGGGCATGTTCAAAGGAGTTGCGGCATCTTCGTTCGGCGGACGGCGCAGCACAATTGAAAGAATCGTTTGCCCGCTCGCGCTGTTGGCGTGCAACGATTGGCCGACAGGCAATTTCCGATACAGCGTCCAGCCCGCGCCGACGAGCGCCAGCACCAGCGCCACGCGCAAACAGTTAATGACTACCTTCGATGTAAAACTCGGCGTGTCCACAACGTTGAAGCAATCAAACTAAAATAGGAAGTAGGAAGGATGAAGTGCGGCGAAAGCCAATTTATTTAATTACTTGCTGCGAATCAAACTAAACGATTGTTTTGATCCTGACTTCCGCCTTCATCCTCCTACTTCCTATTTGGATTTGCTGACGAGATTGTTCCTGCGCAGTGCCGTCTCCAACTCCGCATCGGACGGCACGGAGAGCACTTCGTTGCCGAACTTAACAGTCGGTTTACGCTCCTTGCCGTTGTTCTGATCTTTCACCCACGCGGAAGCCTCTGCGTCCTGCTCGACATCTATGTATTTGTAATCCACGCCCAACGCATCCAAGTGTTTGAGCGTGCGCTTTGTATCGCCGCACCAATCCGCGCCATAAACTTCGATTTTGTCCATCATACCTTTTTCCCTCTGTCATTCTCGAATTTCACACATCATAGCGAAGCCGCAAGCGTTTGGGAAAGGACGAAGCTGACAGTTTTCAGTTTTAAGTTTTAAGTTTTCAGCAAAACTTAAAGTATCAAAGCTGCTTCTCGGTAATCATTAACTGAAAACCGGAAACTGAAAACTGAAAACTATTCCCTCCATTTGCGGCTTACCGCGCGGGCGGTTGTTTACTAAGTTCGCCGCATCGAATATTCTTGCAGGGTGAGAAAAAAGATTGGCAATTCCAGACTATGAAGTTTGATAGCGATTCACAGACAGACAAATTCCGCGACGAGTGCGGCGTGTTCGGTATCTACGGCCATGCCGAAAGCGCGCGGCTCACTTATTTAGGATTGTACGCTTTGCAGCATCGCGGGCAGGAATCATGCGGCATTGTTTCCAGCGACGGCGCGGAACTGCGCTCGCATCGCGCGATGGGACTTGTCTCGGATGTGTTCGATCAAGCGGCGCTCGACCAATTGCCCGGCTCGTCTGCCATCGGCCACGTTCGCTATTCGACATCTGGCGAAGTCTCCATACGCGAAGCGCAACCGTTTCTCGTCGCCTGCCAGCATGGACAAGTCGCTGTTTGTCACAACGGCAATCTTCCGTTTGCAAGCGACGAACGCAAACGTTTGGAACGCACAGGCGCGATCTTCTCATCAACTTCCGATACAGAAGTCATACTACACGGCGTCGCACGCTCGCCTGCCGCGTCAATCCCAGAAGCGATTTCCGAAGTGCTCTGCGAAACAGAAGGCGCGTTTTCGATGCTGTTTTTAACGCCCGGCTCGCTCATCGCCGTGCGTGATCCGCGCGGCTTTCGCCCACTCGCCATCGGACGACTCGGTGATGCGTGGATCATCGCTTCCGAAACATGCGCCTTCGATTTGATTGACGCGCGTTATGTGCGCGATGTCGAACCCGGCGAGATGATCGTGATTGACGCACACGGCTTTCATTCGTCGCACCCACTCCCCGCGCGCCCGCATTCGATGTGCATCTTCGAGCACGTTTATTTCGCGCGTCCCGATTCTGTGATCTTCGGGCGCTCCGTCAACGAATCGCGTCACAAAATGGGCAAGCGTCTTGCACTTGAACATCCGGCAAACGCGGACATCGTTGTGCCCGTGCCGGATTCCGGCGTCGCGGCGGCCATCGGTTACGCAGCGCAAAGCGGCATCAACTATCGTCAGGGCTTGGTGCGCAATCACTACGTCGGGCGCACCTTTATTGAACCAAAACAATCAATACGGAGTTTCGGCGTTCGCATCAAACTAAATCCCGTGCGCCACCTGATCGAAAATCGCAGCGTCGTGTTGATTGACGATTCCATTGTGCGCGGCACGACTTCCAAAAAAATCGTTCGCATGGTCAGAGAAGCTGGAGCGCGCGAAGTCCACATGCGTATTAGCTGCCCGCCGACTTTGAGTCCCTGTTACTACGGCGTGGATACGCCAAACAAATCAGACTTGATCGGCGCGCAGATGTCAGTTGAAGAAATACGCCGCTTCATCGAAGCAGATTCTCTCGGCTATCTCTCGCTCGAAGGCATGTTGAAAGCGACAGGCATTAGCCCCAACGCATCATGCGTCGCCTGTTGGACGGGACGTTATCCAACCGCGATTAACGACGAAGCCGAAACACAATGGGCGCGCGAGCATGAGCCTGTGCCATCGGGAGATATATGAATACTGCTGTCGCATTAATCAAAGGCTCCGGCACAAGCCATACAATGCACTTGCGCTAACGATCTTCATAGTGTGAAGGAATTTACATGAAAACTTTCCTCTTTACCTTGCTGTGCGTGATCGCAATTATGGCGGCGGCAACATGCGTCTCCGCACAGGATCAAACTGCTGCGAAAGCCGAAGTCATTGCACAATCTCTAAAGAGACTTCCGGCAGCGGATTTGGCTATGTACATTAACGCCCGGCGCATTATGAACGAAGCATTGTCCGGTCTTATTCCTGCGCGGCAATACGCAATGATGCTCACTTCTCTGAAAGAGATGAATCAGCATACAGGAATCAATTTGTCCGAGCTGAATTACATTGCGCTGACGATGCGCTTTAAGACACCGCCAGCGACAAAGCTTACGATTCCAGAATTCATTTTTGTCGCCGAAGGAAATTTCGACGGCGAAAAGTTTCTGTCTTCTTTGCAATCGGTGTCGGACGGCGAAATGCGGCAAGAGAAATATGGAACGAAGAATCTATATGTCATGAAATTAGACGCGCTGAGAAAAGGCGCAAGCGAAAACCCGATGCTGGTATCACTGTCCGAAATGGCAGCGACGACACTCGACGCGCACACGCTCGCTTTCGGCACCACAGCTTATGTGCGTGCGGCGTTGGACGCAGGAGAGGGACACGGCATAATTAATCCTGAATTAGTTTCCCTGGCGCTGCGCGACCCGAACGTTTTAATCAGCATGGCTGGCTTATCCATCGTTTCGCCAATGCTGCGCGCCGCAAGTTTTGAGAAAAACGGCGAGAACTTTTCGACAGCGCCGGGCGATTTTTACATGTCTGTGACGCTGAAAGGAAAAACCTTCGAGCTTGCGATGTTTCTGCAAACAGATAACGCGCAGCAAGCTGAAGCGATCAGCAAAACATTGCGCAGGACTTCACAGGAGGTGCGAGGTTCAATTCCAAACGATGCTGTTAGAAATATACTCGACACGATGAAAGTCACAGTGCAGGGTGATCAAGTATTATTGCAAACCAGCGTCGAACAAGCAGCGCTGGCCGCACTCATTGAACCATTGTTCAGCACTCCGTCGCAAAAGCAACAAGCAGTACGTTCCTTAAAGAGCACGCGCCGCCGCGCATATCGAGCCAGACGAAGAAACTGAACTATCACTGACTCAAACATCAAGTTTTTATCTTATGCGAATCGTTCGTGTTCATCACTTCACTCTATTAGTGCAGCTATCGAAGGGTAAACATTAGTGGCGCAAAGAAGAGGCGGGTGCGCGCCCGCCGTGCTTATTACCATTCTGGTTATCGTTGCCATCATTGCAGCGTTGTGGTGGTTGCGACACAGGAAAGAACAACCGCCGCCACCATCGGGCGATGAGTTGCAAGTGCATGTGCTGGATGTCGGGCAGGGCGATTCGATCTTGATTGTTTCGCCGACGGGCAAGACTGTGCTCGTTGACGCAGGCGTGCCCGGCAGCGGCAAAGCGATACTTGCCGCATTGAATCGTTATGGCGTGAAAAACATTGACCTGTTCATCGCAACGCATCCTCATGCAGATCACATTGGCGCGGCGGACGAAGTAATTCGCGCCGTGCAGACGCAGGCCGTGCTCGATAGCGGCGTCACCAACACGACGAAGAATTATCAGGACTTTCTCGAAGCCGTGAAGCAAAGCGGCGCGAAATTTATTCAGGCCGAGCCAGATCAAAAGTTTGATATTGGCGGCAACGCGGTAGTGCGTTTACTTGCGCCGATCAAACCTTTTTTCACGAAAGATCAGTTACGTTCCGGCGGCAATGAACCGAATGCCAACTCGGTTGTGGCGCGGCTTGATTACGGCGATTTCTCGATGCTTCTGACGGGCGATGCCGAAGCGCAAACAGAAGCGCGTATGATCTCGAATGATGAAACGCTGCAGGCCAAGATTCTCAAAGTCGGGCATCACGGCTCGAAATACGCCACGTCCGAAGAGTTTCTGAATCGCGTCAAACCCGAAGCGGCGATTATCTCCGACGGCGCGCAGAATCGTTACGGCCATCCGTCGCAGGAAACACTTGACCGTCTGCGCAACGCGCACGTTAAAATTTATCGCACGGATTTAGAAGGCGAGATTACCATCACGTCAAAAGGCAAAGGCTACGAAATCAAAGCGCAGCGCGAGGCTAAAGAAAACGAACTTTTCGCCGGACGCGAAGCGCAACGCGACGATTCCGCCAGACGCGGCTTTGTTGATTACGGAGACTACGGCGGGCCACCCCCACGCCCGCCCAAAGAAGCTCGAAAATAGTTTTCGGTGCGCGACACGTTTTAAGGAAGCGGGGATTTTCATCATGGTAAGCAATGCAGGCAATAGTAGCAGCGGCGGCGGGCGCAAGCGTGCTTCGCGCGATCAGGGAATACACGCCGTTATTGACCGCATCGAAGACAATGGAATGGCCGTCGTCCTTCTCGGTGAAGACGAGAAGAAGCAAATTGATCTGCCCGTCGCCTTCTTACCTGACGGCGCAAGCGACGGCGATCACCTGCGCATCACATTCACATTAGACAAACAAGCGCGCGCCGCCACAGAAGACCGCGTGAAGAAATTGCATGACGAACTGACTAAGCGCAGCGGCACACAAGATCAAAAAGATTTTAAACTCTGAATTACCGCCTTGTTTTCATTTACCAAGACTTTCAAGGCACAAAGTGAAACTACGAACAACAAACGAACATTTGATTCGATGAGCAAATCCGTTTCTTACAGCGACGCGGGCGTTGACATAGACGCCTCGAACGCGGCGAAAGAGAAAATCAAACGTCTCGCGCGCGCGACTTTCAACGAACGCACGCTGACCGAGATCGGCAGCTTCGGCGGCATGTTCGACGCGGCTTTTCCACAGATGCGCCAGCCCACGCTCGTCGCTTCGGCTGACGGCGTCGGCACGAAATTGAAAATCGCTTTTGCGACGAACACGCACGACACCATCGGGCGCGATCTCGTCAATCACTGCGTCAACGACATACTTGTACAGGGCGCGCGTCCGCTCTTTTTCCTCGACTACATCGCCACCGGAAAACTTTCGCCCGAAACAATCGCGGCAATCGTCGAAGGCGTTGCGCGCGGTTGCCGTGAAAACAACTGCGTGCTGCTCGGCGGCGAAACGGCGGAGATGCCCGGCTTTTACAGCGCGAATGAATACGACGTGGCGGGCTTTATCGTCGGCATTGTTGACCGCGAAAAAGTGATTGACGGCAAAAATATCAAAGCGGGCGACGCGGTGCTCGCGCTTCCTTCGGCAGGTCTTCACACGAACGGTTACTCGCTGGCGCGCAAACTGTTTTTCGACGTTGCCGTTTACGACGTTAAAACGCACCTTGCGCCGCTCGATGCAACAGTCGGCGCGGCGCTCTTGCGGCCACACGTAAGTTATCTAAACGCACTCGAAGGCTTGCTCAATAAAAATATAATCAAAGGACTCGCGCACATTACGGGCGGCGGGCTGCTGGAAAACATACCACGCATTCTGCCGGAAAATTTAAGCGTTGAAATAAGGCGCGGCGCGTGGCCTGTACTTCCCGTTTTTTCTTTGATGCAGGAGATCGGCAACGTTTCTGAAGCGGAAATGTACCGCACCTTCAACATGGGCGTCGGCATGATTATCATTTCGGCAATTGAAAATATGGAAGCGATCAAAGCGCACGTTCGTGAGCGCGGCGAAGCGTGTTATGAAATCGGGCGCGTGATCGAAGGCAGCGATGAAGTAACGCTTGTGTGAAGTTCAAAAATTTCAAACGTGCCACAGCTTCAAAAGTCTCGAACATTAATTTCCGTTTTCCAGCATGATCGTTGACGAATCGCAAAGACACGTAACGCGTCTAGGCATTTTAATTTCCGGGCGCGGCTCGAACATGCTCGCGCTCGCGGATGCCGTGCGTGACCGTACCATTCCCGACGCGTTGATTGCCGTTGTCATCGGTGATCGCGCAGACGCGCGCGGCCTTCAACGCGCACGCAAACGAGGCATTGAAACGCTCGTTATCGAACGCCGTAAACGCTCGCGTGAAGAGCACGACCGCGAAACGCTCGCCGCCTTGCGCGAACGAAACGTGACGCTCGTTTGTCTGGCCGGTTACATGCGTCTGCTGTCGCCGCTCTTTATTGAAGCGTATCGCGGGCGGATATTGAACGTTCATCCAAGCTTGCTGCCAGCCTTTCCCGGCCTCGACGCGCAACGACAGGCGCTTCACTACGGCGTCAAATACACGGGCTGCACCGTTCATTTCGTGGACGAAACGCTCGACGGAGGTTGTATTATCGCGCAGGCAGTCGTGCCCGTTGATGATGACGACACGGAAGAAACTTTGTCCGCGCGCATTCTTATTGAGGAACACAAACTATATGTACAGGCGGTTGCGCGCATCACACGCGGCGATTATGAAATTAGCGGGCGACGCATTATCAGCAAATTTTGATTATGACGATTGACGAACAACTCGCTTACTTGCGTCAAGGCACAACGGAAATTATTCGTGAAGAAGAACTGCGTGCGAAGCTTGAAAGAAGCGCGCGCACTGGAGTTCCGCTGCGCATCAAACTTGGCGCCGACCCGACTGCGCCAGACATACATCTAGGCCACACGGTTGTGATTCGCCGCCTGCGCGCGTTTCAGGAACTCGGCCACACCGTAATTTTTTTGATCGGCGATTTCACGGGCTTGATCGGCGATCCTTCGGGAAAATCTGCGACGCGCCCGCAGTTATCCATCGAAGAAATTGCGGCGAACGCCGAAACTTACAAAACGCAAATCTTCAAGCTGCTCGATCCCGAAAAAACAGTCATCGATTTCAATTCGCGCTGGATGAACGAACTCGGCGCGGCAGGCTTTATACGCCTCGCGTCGCATGTCACCGTCAAACAGATTTTAGAGCGCGATGATTTTCAGAAACGTCTTGAAGAAAATCGCCCGCTCGCTCTTCACGAAGTTCTTTACCCGCTCGTCATGGCCTACGATTCCGTCGCGCTCAAAGCGGATGTTGAACTCGGCGGTACGGATCAAAAGTTCAACTTACTGATGGGCAGAAATTTGCAGCGCGAGTACGGACAGGAAGCGCAAGCCGTGATGATTACGCCGCTTCTCGAAGGCACGGACGGCGTGCAGAAAATGTCGAAGAGCCTGGGCAATTACATCGGCATAGGCGAAGCGCCGCAGGAAATGTTCGGCAAAATCATGTCCATCTCCGACGAATTGATGTGGCGGTACTATGAACTACTAACGGACTTGCGAATGGAAGAGATTACACGAATGCGTGCTGCCGCGAGGTCGGGCGAAAGCAATCCACGCTACTATAAAGTCGAACTCGCCAAGCAAATAATATCTGATTTTCACTCTACCGCCGCTGCTGAAGCTGCTGAGGAAGAGTTTACGCGCATCTTCGTCTACAGAGCGATGCCGCATGATGTTGAGGAGCGCATGGTTACACCACAACTTTGGAGGCTGCCGCGCCTGCTCGTTGCGGCTGAACTTGCTCCATCGTTAGCTGAAGCGCGTCGCCTTATTGAGCAGGGCGGCGTGCGTGTCGAGGGCGAACGATGTACACAGACTGGCGCTGAATTAGTGTTAACCGCGGGGGAGTCCGTATTGTTGCAAGTTGGCAAGCGCCGTTTCCTGCGCGTGCGCGGCGCGTGAATAATAGTGACAAAGTAAGCGGCGAGTCGGAATTTGCTTTCAAATTACTGCAACTTCTGACCCACTAAAGTCCTACGCGGCTCAAGCTATTCAGTAAGCCTGTGCAAATTACTTTTCTTCATTTTCTTCATCGTCCGCAATAACCTCTGTTTTCTGCTCGGGTGAAAACAGCGCGCCAGCTTTCGCTGCACTGATTTTAATGCCGAACTGTGCGGCGGCGCGCGCCAGCACAGGATCGCGGTGCGCCGCCAGATCAGCGGCTGTTGGCAGCAATAATTCGTCCGGTAAAACACCGACGTACTCTAAACTTTTGCCGTCGGCCATGATGCCATCAGCCTCCGTGATACTCGCGCCATAAAAAGAGAGCCAAGCGGAATCGGGTACGCCTCTTTCATATGCATGGCCGACCATTCGACCGCGCATAACCGCGCCCGCTGTGCGATCACCAATGACAATGCCGCGCTTTTCTATTTGCGCAACACGTGCAAATATTTCCGACGCAGAGGCTGACCGGCTATCAACGAGCACGGCGAGTTGGCCTTTGAAGATATTATTGCCACGTGTTTTGGCGACTAACGGTTTCATTTCTCTGCGGCCTTTCAAATCGGCAATCTTCAGGTCACGGTCAAAAAAATATCCGACAAGCCGCTTTAGAGTTATCTCATAGCCGCCTGGATTCCCGCGCAAATCAAAGATGAGAGATTTGTGATTCCCGATTCGCTTCATCATCTCATCCACTTCTTTTTCGCTCAAATTAAATCTCGGTAGATTGCAGACGATCAGATCGTTCCCTATTTCGTAATACTGCGGGCGTTGTGAAAGCTTTGCCTCGCGCACTTCTTCTCTGAAGTTACGTTCTTTGGGCGCAATGATTTTTGTTAACAAATCGAGCTGACGCAATTGGTTGTCAAAACCCTGTACGACAACACGCATTCCCGGACGCGGCTTCAACGTGTAGTAGGAATACTGTATTTTCCATAAATTGTCGCGCGTCGGTTCATAGCCATCTATTGAATAAACAGTTTCACCGACGCGAAGTCCCTTCGCTTCAGCATCGCTGCCCGGCTTAACGGCAACAACATAACAAGTGTCGCCAATCATTTGCATACGCCATCCATAATCAACGCGCGCAACACGATCCGGTGGAAGGAAAAAGGTGTGTGAATCGTCTAAATCAACGAGTGCCTGTGCAATAATGCTGAATATCTGGCTATTCGATGTGGCGTTTTTTATCTTTTCGTCGGCCACCTTAAAACGCGCGTCCACATCCATGCCATGATAGGCCGAATCGTAGTAGGTCTTCTTGATGTCTTCCTTGATGGTCTTGAGCATTTCACGACCACGATCACGATCAACTTTAAGAGACTGTGTAAAAGCGGACTGCGTTACGCCTGAAATCGCCAGCAGGCAGAAGATAGCGGCGAAGGCTGATCTACACGTGAAAAAAGGGCGTTTATTCTCTCGCATTATCGTAAGTTTCCTCTGCGAATCAGGTGGTATCAAAGTTCACAAAAAGCTTTGCGTGCAGGGAGGCAGAGCGCCAACTAAGTGTAATTGATTTTACGCCGGAAATCACGAAATTTATCAAGCCGGTAGTGGGGTAATAGTGTAGGTATCACGCCAGCAAGTCTTTAATCTCCCAAACGTGACCTGTGATACCAGCCTCCATAGCGGGCGTGCAACGAATCGTTTTGTGGATTCTGCAAAAGTTATAGTACGCGAAGTGTAAGGCTAACGCCGCTCTAAGGTTTTCCCACTTCTTAGAGAAAGCATTAGTCAGACGTGTAAGCCTCCGCATCATCATTCGCATTGTAAGATTTTGTCTTTCAACATGCGACGTGCAGATTCTTTCGGGGTCAGGATTTCCAAAGCGGGGTGTCGGTATTGCTTGCACCACCACAGGTGGCGAATAACGACGCTCGCCACCGCCGAACTCATCAACCGCATAAACTTTGACAAGCTGCGCGAAGTCAACGCGAGTGCCAAGTGAATAAGCCACAGCGTCAGGATAAGCCACAAAGCCGTCTGTGGATAGTTGAAAGCGTCCAGACGTAGCTTCGTATATCTTTTCAGTAAAGGCCACCGTATCACGCACGTTGCGCCGCCCTAAGTGCCACGCGATAACGAGCTTTGTATTGCGTTCGATAGCGACGAACGTATAAGCATCGCCTAACGTGTCGGTATCTTTGCCTTGACGCTTCTTTGTCTTTTCCTTCATGCCGACGTAGCCCCACATTTCGTCAGCTTGCACGTCACGCACGGGAACGCTTTTGATTTTCTCATTCAACAGACGCTCGCACTTTTCGCCAGCTAACACTAACAAGCTAAGAATCGTTTTCTTTTCCACGCCTGTGATGCGCTCTGTCGAACGGATGCTATTGCCTTCAACTAAAAGCTGTAGGCATAAGATAGCTTTCTCCATAGGGAGACGCATGTTGTCTAAGGGCTTTTGCTGTAGCTCTGCGAATGTTTTGCGGCACTGATTACAGCGAAAGCGTTGATTGCCTTTGCGGTCTTTGCCGATTTTAACGGCGATGATTGAACAGTTGTGACACGTCATGATTTTAAGCCTTGCCTTTCGGTGGCGATTGGCTCAAAATCAATCTTGAATGGAGTCGAAAGTGAGCAATCGCTTTTGATTTTCAAAAGGGCTTTGTCAGTTAGTCGCTGATGAAGCCCTTAACTATTTGATGTTGCTTATTTTAATGCTTGAGCATTTATTTGTCAAGTATTATTTACTTGCAATGCTTGCAATGTTTACATTTAATGCTTGAGCATAGGGATTGACAGAAAAGACAATCGGTGACAGTATCTTTTGATTATGAGACCACAACCGAAACTTTCACCAAAATATGCGGGCAGACTTGGCGGGTTGAAAGGCGGGAAAGCTCGCGCTGAAATTCTTTCGCCGGAACGACGGAAAGAGATAGCGAAACGAGCGGCTGAAAAAAGATGGTCTGTAAAGACAGAGAAAAGAGTGAGTTAGACTTGTCGCGCTGAAGACTATGCCTGTATAGTGTCGCGCATAAGTTAGGGGTTAGCCCCTTCCCGAAGACTTCTGCCTAAAAGCAGAAAGCCCAGCGCGTCAACGCTGGGCTATCTCAGGAAAAAGGGGGTAGCAAACGATGATTAAGATCGTCCGCTACACCAAACGTGCTACCGTCACTATTACAATAGACAAAGACGGTAACATTTCAACAAAGGTCGAACCTCCGTAGTAATGCGGAGATTCTTTTCAAGGGAGCGGATTTTTAAGTCCGCTCCCACCTATGCGCCCGTAGCTCAAATGTATAGAGCACCTGTTTTGCGAACGGGGTGGTTGTAGGTTAGAGTCCTACCGGGCGCAACCTATTCAAGCGGCGAGAGTGGATTTTTAAGTCTGCTCTCGCTTTTCTTTTTGCAAAGAACTTTTAACTTGCAAGGTGTACAAGGTGTACTTTGTCCACCGCAGGTGTATTTGTATACAGTAAACATATACCTTGTCAACTGCATTTTACTAGCAAGTCCTATCGAATCAACGCTTTAAGTTAGCGTTATCTACGTTAACCCTAATGGTACTAAGGTTTTAGCGGGTATACAGTGGACGTACAGTGGGCGCACATTTTGTAACATTTCATGTGCCCAACAATGCCGCTGTATGCCGCTCCATGCAACATAGTGCCGCTCAATGCCAATCAAGCTAGACAAGATTAGATGCTAGTAACTACTTCAAAGATCAACGAAAAGAGCATACACACACTACTACCCCACCGTCATCAAGCCCGCCATGACCAACGAACAACTAGAATTAAAGTATAGCGTGACCAAAATTGACGCCATATTCGCTTCTCTGATATTCTTTTCTGTTCCCGATACCGGGCAATCTTTCTTCTATCCGAAAGGCAATACAAGCGATGGCTCGTGACGTATTTATTTTGGGCGGCAAGCGCACGCCGATGGGCGAGTATGTTGGCGCGTTGAAAGACGTATCGGCGATTGATCTAGGCGCGATTGCCGCGCGTGGCGCTCTGGAAGCGACCAATGTTTCCGCCGAAGAGATCGACCACACGATCATTGGCAATGCGTTGCAGACTTCGGGCGATGCGATTTACGGGGCGCGCCACGTTGCTTTGAAAGCGGGCGTGCCGTTTGATCGCCCCGCGCTGACGGTCAATCGTTTGTGCGGCAGCGGCATTCAGTCAATCATTAGCGGCGCGCAGATGATTCAACTCGGCGAAGCGAACACGGCGCTCGTCGGCGGCATGGAATCAATGTCGCAAGCGCCGCATGTTATCTACGGCGCACGCAGCGGCTTTGCGCTCGGTCAGGGCAAACTCGAAGACAGTTTGATGGTCGCCTTGCTTGATACTTACTGCAATACGCCGATGGCTGGCACGGCGGAGAATCTTGCACGACGCCACGAAATTTCGCGTGAGGAACAGGACAAATACGCTTTGCGCTCGCAGCAACTCGCCAAGCAAGCGCAGGATAAAGGCGTCTTCGCAGAAGAGATTGTGCCCGTTGAAATCAAGACGCGCAAAGGAACGACGACCTTCGGACACGACGATCACATGCGTCCCGATACGACGCTCGAAGGCTTGGCGAAACTTCGTCCGGCTTTCAGCAAAGACGGCTTCGTGACCGCCGGTAACGCTTCGGGAATTGTGGACGGCGCGGCGGCGCTCGTCATCGCGGGCGAAGAATATGTGAAGACGCACGACGCGAAACCTGTGGGGCGCATCGTCAGTTGGGCTTACGCCGGAGTCGAACCGGAAATTATGGGTATCGGCCCCGTGCCCGCGACGCGCAAGGCTTTGGAGAAAGCCAATCTAAAGCTTGCAGACATAGACTTGATCGAAGTCAACGAAGCGTTCGCGGCGCAGTATCTCGCGGTTGAAAAAGAACTCGGCCTTGACCGCGAAAAAACGAACGTCAACGGCGGCGCCATCGCTCTGGGACATCCGCTCGCGGCTTCCGGCACGCGCCTTGTGCTCACCTTACTCAACGAACTCGGACGGCGCGGTGGCCGTTATGGATTAGCAACCGCGTGCATCGGCGGCGGACAGGGCATCGCAATTATCTGCGAGCGTTTGTGAAAGTTCACTTTTCGCGCGCAACGGATTGAATCAAGCGGGAATGCGTTACTGTTTGCAAATCCGATAAGTAAGCTTGCCTGTGGAGCGCTTAAATTTAATGTTTTGTTTACACTTTCATGCTTGCGTTACTTATGCGCGTCGTGATAAAAGCTTGTTTTCTACCGTCGGTCATTCCTGAGTTAATCGAAGTACGCAATTACGCAACGTAACGTTTCCAAAATCAACGCTCTTGTCTTGTGCTCGGCTGCCGCAAGCCCCAGCACAGATGATGATGAGATTGCCACAACTTTCAACCGATTTCTTTTTTAAGGAGTTCCCCAGCATGTTCAGATTTATCCGACTATCTTTTACTGCGCTGCTTATGCTCGTGTGCATAAGCGTAGCGGCCTTAGCTCAATCAACCGTAGACGGAGCCATTAACGGGGTTGTCAAAGACCCGCAGGGCGCAATCGTGCCGAACGCCACCGTCGCGGTGCGTAACGTCGAAACCAACAAAGAAGGCACAGCGACAACCGATAGCGAAGGCCGCTTTCGCGTTGTGCAGCTTCCGCCCGGTAATTACACCGTTACGATTAACGCCGCTGGCTTTGGCACTTTTACGCAAGAGCGCGTTGTGGTGGAAGTCGGCAACATCACGCCCGTAAATGCGGGACTGCAAGTCGGCAATGTTACCGGCGAGACGGTTAACGTGACCAGTGATGCGCCTGTTATCAACACAGCCCAGCAGGACTTTTCGACAAACATTAATCAAACTTCTATCAACGAGCTTCCGATCAATGGCCGACGCGCTTCCAACTTCGTGCTGCTGACACCCGCGACCGTGCCGGACGGCAACTTCGGCTTGATTAGCTTTCGCGGCATTTCAGGCCTACTGAATAACAGCACGGTTGACGGCGGCGACAACAATCAAGCTTTCTTTTCCGAAGAACGCGGCAGAACGCGCATCAATTACTCGATCAGTCAGGCCGCCGTTCGTGAATTTCAAGTTAACACTTCCAATTATTCGGCAGAATTCGGACGCGCGGCGGGCGGCGTCGTCAACACCGTTACCAAGAGCGGCACGAACCAGTTTCACGGCTCCGCCTTTTTCTATGACCGTGATAATAAGGTCGGCGCGCGTAATCCGCTCGGCTTCGTTAGCAATTTCGATCCCAATACGGGCAGCGTAACCCGTAACGCTTTCAAGCCCGAAGATCGCCGTTACCAATTCGGCGGCACAATCGGCGGTTATATCGTCAAAGACAAGTTGTTTTTCTTCTTCAGCTATGACCAGCAGAAACGCAACTTTCCCGGCCTTGCCGTGTTCAGCAATGCGTCTTTTCTAACGACGGTCAACCGATCAACTGCGACCGGCCTGAGTGGTGGACTCAGAGCGTCAAATCGAAATCTTTCGGATGCGCAAATCAACTCTGGAATTTCATTTCTAACAAGTCTCACCGGCCCCGTGCCGCGTCGCGGCGATCAAACGCTTTACCTGCCGAAAATTGATTGGAACATCAACAGCAGTAACACTTTCACGATAACTTACAATCGTCTGCGCTTTGCTTCGCCCGCAGGCGTTCAGACACAGCCGACCAACGCGAACGCCATCGCCAGCTTCGGCAACGATTTCGTTAGAACCGATTCGGTGCCGTTGCGTCTGACTTCGACGCTATCGTCGACCATCGTCAACGAAGCGCGCTTTCAATACAGCCGCGACTTCGAGTTTCAGATCGGTCAACCGCCTTCAACACCCGAAGTCGCAAACAATTTCGTCAGAGCGCAAAACGGAACTGTGCCGAACGTATTTATCACGGGTGGTCTTCAATTTGGTACGCCGACGTTTTTGCAACGCCGCGCTTACCCGGACGAAAGACGCCAGCAATACGCCGATACCTTAACCATCTCGCGCGGCAAACAAACAATTAAGTTCGGTGGCGATTTCAATCACGTCAGCGATTTATTGGATAACTTGCGCAACGAAAGCGCCGCGTACTCTTACAACAACATCAACGACTTCATTATTGACTACGTCAACGCCACTACGCCGGGCGGTTTGCGAGTCGGCGGTACTAGCAGCGCGCTCGCTACCTGTTCCACTTCGACAAGATTGGCCGGGCGATGCTACACCAGCAACTTCGCGCAGGCCTTTGGGCCGACAGCCTTTAAGTTCAGTACGAACGACTATAATTTCTTTGTGCAGGACGATTACCGCGCGTCATCAAAGTTAACGCTCAACCTCGGGCTTCGTTACGAGTACGAGCAACTGCCGAAGCCGCAGATTCCTAATCCGCTTGCGCCGGGCACGTCCGTATTTCCGTCCGACAAAAACAATTTCGGCCCGCGTGTCGGCTTCGCTTACGACTTAAACGGAAATGGCAAGAGCGTGCTACGCGGCGGTTACGGTATTTATTACGGCCGCATCATTAACTCGACTATCTCCAACGCGATTACCAACACGGGCGCTGCCGGTTCGCAATCCCAATTCAGTATCAGTCAAACCAGCGCACTAGCCCCTATATTCCCGAACGTTTTGCCGACTGCGCCGACAGCAAGCGGCGCAGTGAATATCGTGCAATTCTCGCCCTTCGCGGCAAACCCGCGAATTCAGGAAGCAGACCTTATTTACCAGCGCGAGATTGCGCGCAACACCGTTGCTTCCGCTTCGCTCTTACTTAGCTTCGGCGCGCAACTTCCCAGATTCGTTGATATAAATTTAAATGCCCCGACCTCAAACGGAACATTTATTATTCCGGCGACGATTCCGAGCGGCACATTCGCCGGACAACCGAACGGCCCCTTCGCAGGTCAAACCGTATCAGTGCCTCTTTTCGCGGGCGCACGTCCGAACACGAACTTCGGCGCAATCACGGAAATCCGCAGTGATGTCACTTCGCAATACACGGGTCTCGCCCTTGAGCTTAATCGCCGTTTGACCAAAGGTTTGCAATTCCAGACAAGCTACACGCTCTCGAAGGCACAGGATTCCGGGCAACTATCAGCCACATTCACGAATACGAACGACCCGTTCAACGTTTTCGATCTTAGCAGTGAGCGTGGCACGTCAAACTTTGACGTTCGCCACAAATTCGTTGCGAGCGCTGTGTACTCGCCGGACTTTTTCGGCAACGACAGTAATAGCCGCGTCGGACGCGCGCTCTTCAGCGGCTTCAACATCGCGCCTGTTGTTTCCATCTATTCGGGCGTGCCTTTCAACGCTAATATCTCCGGCAGCGCGCCCTCCAGCGGAGCAACTTCATTCTTTCCCGGAACCTTCCCAACCTCCGGCGGACTCAATGGCTCGTCCGGCGCAACGCGCTTTCCGTTGCTGGCGCGAAACTCTTTCCGCCAGCCGAAGATCGTTAACGTCGACTTGCGCGTTTCGCGTCGCTTCCGCTTGCGCGAAGCAACCAATATCGAAATTCTGGCTGAAGGCTTCAACATTTTCAACCGCACACAAGTTACCGGCGTCAACAACACTTTCTACAACACGTCCGGCAACACGCTTATTTTTAACCCTGACTTCGGAACGACAAATGCTGCCGGTGGCTTTCTCTTCCGCGAACGGCAGATTCAGTTTGCTGCACGTTTTGAGTTCTAAATAAAGCTTAACTGCTCAAAACAAAAAGGTGCGCTTGAAGGTTCAAGCGCACCTTTTTCTTCATGACAGGCAGTTTCACCCCATCTCGCATTTCCTCTCGGAAATTAACCCGAGCGTTCCACGCCAAAAATTCCCTCTATGATTTGTGTTTAATATTTGCTAACATGGTTTTGCCTGCCTTTCGTAAAGCTTTCTGCGAACTTGATTCACTTACTTCTCGTGCGGCGATGAAATCACAAAATGTCATGGAAAATAACGGTAAAGGCGTCTCTTCAGCGCGTGTGGCGCAGTCTCGTGCGAGCGAAATGCAGCTTGTTTCATGGCGCATGTGGGCACTGTTGGCGGCGATGTTTCTTTGCTTCGTCGTTTGTTTAGCGATATTCCTTTTCGTCTTTCCGCAAGTCGGCGCGTGGTGGGCGGCGATTATTAGTGCCGGTTTATGCGCGCTGGTGGCGGGCTTCGCTGCGCAGCAAAATAACCGGAAGCAAAGTAATTTCAGTTCACGCATGAGCGTGGTGCAACAACAGTGCGCAGAGGCAGAGCAGCGTGCGCAGGCGGCGGCACTTAATGCCACTTCGCGTTACGCGGAATTGTCTGAGGCGAGCCGCGAGTGGGAAACGACGTTTGCGGCGCAGCCTGACGGAATTTTCCTGTTCGATTCGAGCGGGCGTTTGAAGCGCGCCAACGGCGCGGGCGCGCGGCTGGAGAATAATCGCGCAGAAGCACTCGTTAATAAGCATTGCTGCGAAATGTTCTGGCATGTTCCGGGCGCGGGCGAGTGCGTCGTTGAACGCGCACGCAGAAGCGGCGAAACGATTGAAGTGGAATTGATGGCGGGCACGAATCAGGATCAGCCGACGTTGATGATCGTCGTGCCCGTGAAGGATACGGACGCAACGCTTAACGGCAATGTGGTGGTGATTGCGCGCGATGTGTCCGAGTTGCGGCGTGCCGAAGCAGAAGCCTTCGAGCATAAATCTTTTATGGCGAGTCTCGCCGATCTCGCGCCCGACGAAATTTACACGCTCGACTCAGACGGCCGCTTTACGTGGATGAATGAACGCGCGCGCGCGGCGGGCGGGCTGACCGATTCCGCTTTGCTCGGCAGGCACTTCGCAGACATCGTCGCGGCTGAAACAAGAGATGAAGTAAACGCCCATCTACGCCGCACGCAAAGCGGTGAAGACGCGCAATGTGAAACTCAAATGATAAACGCAGATGCGACCGTGCGCGATACGGAAGCGCACATGTCTCCTCTGTGGCGCGATGGAGAGGTGAGCGGCGCGCTCGTTTTTCTGCGCGATATAACGGAACGCAAACGCGCGCAGGAACGCATGGCGCAATCCGACAAACTACGCGCGCTTGGCGAACTTGCGGCGGGCGTCGCGCACAATCTGAACAATTCGCTGACGGTGATACAGGGACGCGCGCAGCTTCTCTTAATGAAACAAAAAGACGCGGACGATTCAACTTCGCGCAGTCTTGAAGTCATCACGCGCGCCGTCGGCGATAGTGCGCAAACTTTGCGGCGTATGTTGGATTTTGCGCGGCGTGATCCGGCGAGCGCTTTTGCGCCCGTTGATCTTTCGGAGTTGATCTCGTCCAGCGTCGAGATTGCCAGACCGAAGTGGCAGAACGAAGCGGCAGCGCATTCGCGTACCATTAATGTGCAAGTGGAAAATCAAGCGGGCGTGTACGTGCTCGGCGAAGTCGCGGAGTTACGCGAAGTCGTGCTCAATCTACTCTTTAATGCAGTAGACGCGATGCCCGAAGGCGGCATAATCGAAATCGGCACACGCGCGGAACTCGATGGCGCGTGTTTCTGGGTCGCGGACACGGGTTGCGGGATGGATCAGGAAACGCAGGCGCGAGTCTTCGAGCCTTTTTATTCGACGAAGGGCGAGCGCGGAACGGGTCTCGGTCTCTCTGCTTCGCATGGGATCGTTAAGCGGCACAACGGGCAGTTCATGGTCGTTTCCGAACCGGGTGAAGGTACGCGCATAGAAGTTCGTTTGCCGATTTACGAGAGCGCACGTGCGGCGAAAAAGCGTGAGAAATTTGTGATGCCCACGCAGTCGAAACAGGCTTGCGTGTTAGTGGTGGATGATGAAGCAGATGTGCGCGCGCTGTTGTGCGAAGCCTTTGCCGCCGCCGGTCATACGATTGTCGAAGCGCAATCCGGCACGGAAGCGTTAGCCAGATTACAGGACGAAAAAATCGATCTAGTAATTTGTGATCTGGGCTTACCGGAAATAAGCGGCGTGCAGGTGGCGCGCTGGGTCAAAGAAAATCTGACCGCCACATCTTTGATACTCGCAACCGGATGGGCAGACATGATTACGCCCGAAGACCACGCGCAAGGACGCATCGACGCGGTGATAAAAAAGCCATTTGCGATCACCGAAGTCTTAGAGTGCGCGACGGAACTACTCAACAAAAGCCACGCGCAGGAATCACTTTCCGTCGAAGTGCCAGCTTGAATTCAGCACACGGGATTCGTCCGAAGACAAAGCATACGGCGAAGCCTTCCTGTACGAAAACATACTCGCGTTATCGCCAATTCAAATAATTGAGCCACGCGCAGCAAGCCATCGCAACTCATCCTTTCTCTTTGTCTCAAACAGTTTACACTCGTTTCAGCATGGCCTTTGCGGTTACGCTTTAGCGCTGGCATATCATTTGCCATTGTTACCTTCACACGCAACAGCGCGAGTATCAAAAGCACGCGCACTTTGCACGAGCGGCAACTTTGAAGTTTAAGAGGAGATCAAACAATGAGCTTACCGAACAAAGATGAAGTCGAAGGGAAATTGGATCAAGCAAAGGGCGCGGTCAAAGAAAACGTCGGGCGCGCCGTCGGCAACAAGGATATGGAAAACGAAGGCGCGGCGGATCGCGCGAGCGGCAATGTTCAGGAAGGCTACGGCGAAGCCAAGCGCTCAGTCGGCGATGCGGTCAAGGATGTCGGCGACGCAATCAAGAAATAAATCTCGTTGAAATAAACATTGAAAGGCGCGGGTTGAATGTTCATTCAACCCGCGCCTTTCAGCTTTAACGCGAAAATTTAGACGCAAATATTTTACATGCATCAGTCTCTACGCCAGCGTGTGCTCGGCCCTTCTTCCGCGAGCCGGTCAACGCCTCTGCGAAACATCTTGCGCGATTCTTCCGGCACATTGCGTAGCCTTTGCTCGCGCTCCATTTCCAACTCGCGCTCTCTTTCGCGTGGCGTCAGCGCATGGCGTCCTGTTTCAGGCTCGCGCGCGTTTTGCTCTTCGCGGTTTTGTTCGGCGCTCGATTGCCGTTCCCCTTCGTGAATCTCGTTTGATCTTTCATCGAAAGCGCGTTCTTGTTTTCGCGCCGCGTCCTCATCTTCAGCGCGTCGTCGCCATTGCAAATCCACTCTGTCATCATTACGCGGCGCGCGATTATCGTCACGCGCTACGTCTCTCGGTTCACGTCCTTCGGCAATCTCCGCGAAGTGGCGCAAATCTTCTTCCAACTCTTGTTCTGGATTTTTGCCGAAGAGACTCGCAACGAGCGCGCCCAAGCGTCCGGCGGGAACTTCGTAGCCGAGTATGACACGCAGCAGGGTTGTGCCACGCCGTGTTGATTCAAAAATCACTTCGCCGTTTGTATTAACGTCGCCGCGCACCGTTCGCCAAGCGATTCTATGATCGGGTTCAAAGACAACTGTTTCCGCTTCCCACTCGACGCTTGTGCCTAAGGGCGCGCGCGCCGTCCAACGCGTGAAGCGTCGCCCTGTGTAATGCACGTCCTTGATGTTGCTCATCCATCGCGGGAAATTCTCAAAGTCGCTGAACAGATCAAAGACACGCTCAACCAGCGCGTCTATCTCTATCGCTTTTTCGGTTTGCTGCATGGGATTTCCTCAGAAAAGATTTGATGTTTTCGCACGCTCATATCAACGCCGACAGCAACCTGCGTTCGGCGTCGAACGCAGGTTGCGATATGCTTTTGTTTCCGAACGGGGACGCCGAAAAGTGCGCCTTTATTCCTGTCGAACGTGATCTGCGCCGATATCTTCGAGCAGCTTTTCGAGTTTGTCCGCGTCGTCGCTATCCTTCGCTTCAACGCCGAGCAGTATGCCGCCGCCGCGCAAGCCCGCATCATAAACTTTGGCGCGATGTTCCGGGATGCCTGCGCCGATCAGCGCACCGATAATGCCGCCTGTTGCGCCGCCCGCGCCCGCACCCGCCAGCGCCGCCGCGAGCGGCCCGGCGATGATAAGGCCGAGGCCGGGCAAAGCGATGCTTGTGCCAACAGCGGCGATGCCTGCGAGCACTGCGCCAATTGTGCCGCCAAGCGCGCCGCCGATGCCTGCGCCATCCGCCGCGTGCGTGCCTGTGTCGACGGCAAACTCTTTGCTCTTGGTGGCATCGGACATCAGCACACTAATGTCGTCGCGTGAATAGCCGCGTTTGAGAATCGCATCGACGGCTGCTTCCGCCGCCGCGCGTGTTTTGAAAAGTCCCGTTACTAATTTAGCCATAATTTTTGCTCCTTAACGATCTTCAGAATTCTGTTTGCCGCAAATGGGAATGCTAATTGCGCGAGGCGAGCAAGCGCCAAATCCACACGCTGTTGATAATTTCTTCGCGGGGGATAATTAAATATGTTGATGCAATGAGCGGCGCGCTGTCAACTCTTTTCCGCAAGCCGAAAGCTTTTCTTCGCTTCAAACATTTGCATTCATTTACATTTAACCACTTGAAAGACAAGCAGCCTGCCGCTCGTGTACTATGTATTGAGAACTTAAAATTTTTCAGGGGGATAATTTAGTGGCGATTAAAGCTGTGATTTTTGATATTGACGGCACGCTGGTTGATTCTGTGGATTTTCATGCGGAAGCATGGCAACGTGCGTTCAAGCATTTCGGCAAAGACATTTCGTTTGAAGACGTGCGCGGGCAAATCGGCAAGGGCGGCGACCAATTGCTGCCCGTCTTTTTTTCCGAAGAAGAATTAAAGCGTTTCGGTAAAGAAATGGAAGAATACAGGGGCGAGCTTTTCAAGCGCGATTACTTGCCGCGCGTCAAAGGTTTTCCGCAGGTGCGCCAACTTTTCGAGCGCATCAAAGCAGACAAAAAACAGCTTGCGCTCGCTTCTTCCGCCAAGGAAGACGAACTCGAAGAGTATAAAAAGATCGCGCGCATCGAAGACCAAGTCGAGAAAACGACGTCAGCCGATGATGCCGAAAAATCAAAACCGCACCCGGACATCTTTCTCGCCGCGCTCGATCAACTGAAAGACATTAAACCAAACGAAGCCATCGTCATCGGTGATACGCCTTACGACGCAGAGGCGGCAGGCAAAGCGGGTGTGCGTACTATCGGCGTGCTCTGCGGCGGCTTTCCCGAAACGAGTTTGCGCGAAGCGGGCTGCATCGCCATCTACCGTGATCCGGCTGATCTATTAGCGCGCTACGACGAATCGCCAATCAAACAGGAAGCCACCAGCGCAACGCATCGTTAAACGAATATCATTCACGAACGGCTTTCACGATCAATGTTTCGCCGAAGAGAATTGGCACTGTGAAAATCTGCTTGACGATCTCTGCGTTCTGTTCGCGCACGGTCGCGCCTTTCTCTTCCTTATTGAAAACCCAGTGCGTCATCACATAACTAAAAGGCACGAGCGCAGCGTACACCCAACTGATAAATTTAATGCGGTTCGTCTTTATCGAGCTGATTCTAAAATTATTCGCGTGCAGCCGGTAACGCAATTCTGGAAAAGAAACGAGCGTCAAGTGATGCAGCGGTGTGTAGTTCGTTTCGTCGAGCGGACTTTTCTCGCCCTGATGAAAGCCCGTCAAAAGCCAGCGCCACCTTGAACGAAGCGCCGTCAAATTCGGCGTGGAGACGATCAGCACGCCGCCTTTGCGCAAAATCCTGCGACATTCTTTGATAAAATCAAACGGGCGTTCGATGTGTTCGATGCCGTCAATGCACACGACCGCATCGAACATCGCGTCCGCAAACGGCAATTGCGCGTTCATGTCTGCGACAAAAAATTTGCGATGCGGAACCTGTATCATCTCCTGACAATCGGCGGAGTAGACATCCAGCCCTGCGTCAAGCAAACGCTTCGTGAAAGCGCCCGCGCCGCACGGAATATCCAGCACAGTTTTGCAACCACGTTCCGCAAACAAAAGCTCTGCAACCACATTGTGTGTGTTCTTTGAAGTGTTTTCGGAAATCGCAGCCGTGTTGTCAGAAGCACGCGGCGATGCCATCACTTGCGAAGTTGATTCCGATGCGCTTTCAACTTGCACTGCGCGCCGCTCGCTTTCTTTCGTTTCTACATTCACGAATTGAATTTTCCCTTGCATTCTTTTATTCGCCGCCGATTACTGTAAACTTTCGGCGCGTGGAAAGCGGCTTATGAAAATTCTGCAAATCTGTTCGGCGCGTCAACTCGGCGGCGGTGAAAAACATTTGATTGATCTGGCAAAAGCGCTCGCAGAACGCGGCCACGATGTTTACGCCGCCGTCGCGCCAAACTCGCCGCTGATTGCCAAGCTCACAGCTTTGCCGCAGCAGAATATCACGCAGTTGCGTTTGCGCAACGCACTCGATTTGCCATGCGCTCTGCAACTCGCTCGCTTCGTGCGTGAACGTGAAATAGAGATTATCCACGCGCACATCGCGCGCGATTATATGCTCGCCGCTTTCGCCGCGAAGCGCAATGCCGCTGCGCAACTTATCGTTACGCGCCATGTGCTTTTCCCGCTCAACAAGCTTCACAAATGGACGTTTGCGCGTGCATCACGCGTCATCGCCGTGTCGCAGGCCGTCGCGCACTCGCTCCGCAAAGCTAAGGTTGTTGATGAACAAAAAATCACCGTCATACACAACGGCATTGACATCAATAGATTTAGCAGTGAAGAAACATCTTATCCCGAAGATGATTTATTTCATCAAAAACCAAATGCGCGCGGTACGCCGCTGCTTGTCGGCACAATCGGTCATCTAGGCTCGATCAAAGGCCATGAAGATTTCGTGCGCGCCGCCGGAATAATCGCCGCCCACCGCTCCGATGTAAATTTCGTTATCGTCGGCGAAGATAAATCGCGCACAGGCGAGCACCGCGCGCGTCTCGAACGATTAATTGCTGAACTAAAACTCGAAGCACGCGTGCATCTAATCGGTTGGATCAATGACGTGGCGTCTGTGTTGCGCAAGTTTGATGTGTTTGTTTCCGCCGCGCGCAGTGAGCCTTTCGGCCTCGCAATTGTCGAAGCGATGGCGAGCGGCGTCGCTGTTGTTGCCACCATGTCGGAAGGCGCGCGCGAGATCATCGAAGACAACGTTACCGGCAAGCTTGTACCCGTCGGCGACGCGGAAACAATGGCGCACGCGATTGATTCGCTGCTCGCCGACAAGCATCAGCGCGAAACATTCGGCGCGCGCGCACAACTCACAGCCCGCGAAAGATTTTCCCTTGAATGTATGGTTGACGCCACAGAGCAAATATATAGCGAAGCTCTCGCTCACGAAAGAAGAATTAGTAATGAGCCGCGAACGATGAGCAACAAAAATAAGCGATGAGTAGTAGAGTTAAGAGCGGAATTGATTTGTCGCTTATCGTTTTATATTATAAGTCATCTATCTTTCAACTCATCTATTTTTGCGGCGAGAATAAAATCGCTCTCGGTCAGGCCGTCAATTTTATGCGTCCAGATCGTGATGTCTGCGTGTCCCCAACCAAAACAGATATCCGGGTGATGTCCCTGTTCTTCGGCGAGCGTGCCCGTGCGGTCAACGAACTCTAACGCTTCACGAAAATCCTTGAACGCATAGCTTTTCTTCAAGTGATGATTGTTGATTGCTCCCCAACCGTTTAGTTGCGGGATCAATTCTTTGATTTCATCCTCGCGTAGCGGCGGCACTCCACCGCGACACAGCACACATTCGCGCTTCGCTAAATTTGTCATCTGTTTTCCCCTTCATCGCAAAATCAATTTTCTGAATTATACTGCTGCTTTCAAAGCAATCACATACGCCGCGTATTTTGCCGGGACTTTCACCAACGCACACAAATTCGTTCGTCGAGATTTCGCCGGGCTTGGCAAATAGTATGGCAAGCGGATAGTCTTAGGCTTCTGTAAAAGATTCGCACACAAACTCTCGAAGGAGAATTATACGTCTTGGCCGTCATCAGCCCTTTCCGCGCACTGCGCCCCGAACCATCGAGAGCCGCGCAGGTTGCCAGTCCGCCCTACGATGTTGTCAACACAGACGAAGCGCGCCAGCTTGCGAAAGATAATCCGTACAGCTTTCTGCATGTCTCGCGCCCCGAAATTGATTTACCCGCAGGCACGGATATTTATAGCGACCAAGTTTACGCGAAGGCCGCAGAGAATTTTCGACGCCTGATCGAAATCTGCCCGCTCAAAACAGATGACGCGCCGACGCTTTATCTTTACCGGCAAGTGATGAACGAGAATGCGCAAACGGGCATCGTCGCTTGCTGTTCGATTGATGAATACGACGACAATCTTATTCTCAAACATGAGAAAACTCGCCCCGATAAAGAAGACGACCGGACGCGCCACATCATCGAGACGCGCGCGCAAACAGGCCCCGTCTTTTTAACTTATCGCGGGCGCGAAGAAATTAATAGCCTCGTTGATGAAGCGACGACGCGCGAACCGCACGAACCGCTTTATGATTTTACGGCTGATGATAATATTCGTCACACAATCTGGATTGCTTCCGATGCCGCAAACCTCGCGCGCGCTTTTCGCGAAGTCGAACGTCTCTACATTGCCGACGGGCATCACCGCGCGGCCAGCGCTTCCCGCGCCCGCGCTGAATTGAAATCAAAGAACCACCACCACACCGGCGACGAAGAATATAATCGCTTTCTCGCAGTGCTGTTCCCGTCCGATCAATTGCGTATACTTCCCTACAATCGCATCGTGCGCGACCTCGGCGGTTTCTCGCCGGAAGAGTTTCTGGCGAAAGTGAAAGAGAAGTTCTCTGTTACGGAAGACGCGCCGCCTGTGCCCGAACGTCGCGGGCAGTGGAGCATGTATCTGAACAAGCGCTGGCACAAACTAACGCTTAAAGATAACGCCGCAAAGACTGCTGATCCGGTTGCCTCGCTCGATGTAAGCATTCTGCAAGACAACTTGCTTGATCCGATTCTCGGTATTAAAGACGTGCGCACGGACAAGCGCATTGATTTCGTCGGCGGCGTGCGCGGCGCAAACGAACTCGCACGCCTCGTTGATGAAGGCAAAGCGGCAGTCGCTTTTTCGCTTTTTCCGACAACGCTCGATGATCTCCTGCGCGTCTCCGATGCGGGCAGCGTGATGCCCCCCAAATCAACTTGGTTTGAGCCGAAACTGCGCGACGGATTGCTGATTCATTGCATTTAAGATGAAGCGTTTGCTTTGCGCGTGAAAGCTTTTCGCTTGATGCACGTTCGATTGCCAACACTTTATGATCGAGACGCAACGACTACTGATTCGCAATTTCACACTTGCCGACCTTGACGCGCTTGCCTTGATGCGCGCCGATGAAGAAGTGTCGAAGTATCTCGGCACGGCTGCGCGGCACACGCGTGAGAAAGTCGAAGAGCGTTTGCGTTTCTATATTTCGTGTTATGAAAAATACGGTTTCGGTGTGTCCGGCGTCACGCAAAAGTCTGACGGGAGATTGATCGGCTGGAGCGGCTTGCAACCTCTTGAAGACTCCGGCGAAATCGAAGTCGGCTATGCTTTCGACAAACCTTACTGGCGACAGGGATTCGCCACAGAAGTTGCGTCCGTCTGGTTGCGCTACGGATTTGAGCAGGCCGGGCTTCAACGTATCGTTGCCGTCGCCGTGCCGGAAAACACAGGATCGCGGCGCGTGATGGAAAAACTCGGCATGAAGTTTGAAAAGCGCGCGGAGCATTACGAAACGGAATGTGTTTTCTACGCAATTTCGCGCGATGAATTTAAGCCGGTTGATTCTTTTTACGTGCTGCACAAATGAAGGAGCGAGAGGTGTTCGAGCGATGAAAGTTTTAGTCGCGGACAAGTTTGAGCAATCCGGGCAAGACGGCCTGAAGTCACTCCGTTGCGAAGTAATTTACAAACCCGATTTGAAAGACGAAGCGCTCGTCGCGGCAATTAGCGAGGCGAAGCCGGATGTGCTTGTCGTTCGTTCGACAAAAGTGAATGAAGCGATGCTCGACGCGGGCGCGCTTTCGCTTGTCGTGCGGGCGGGCGCGGGCTATAACACGATTGACGTGGGGGCAGCATCGAAGCGCGGCATCTACGTTTCAAACTGTCCCGGCAAAAATTCTATCGCCGTCGCCGAACTCGCTTTCGCTCTCATGCTCGCGCTTGATCGTCGCATCAGTGATAACGTCGTCGCTTTACGTCGCGGCGAATGGAACAAAAAAGAATTTTCCAACGCGCGCGGCCTTTACGGGCGCACACTTGGATTGATCGGCACGGGGCGCATCGGGCAGGAAGTCATCACGCGCGCGCACGCTTTCGGAATGCACGTCGTCGCGTGGAGTCGCCATCTCACGATTGAACGCGCCGCAGAGTTAGGCGTCGAGCGTGTGGAAACTCCGCTTGATGTCGCGCGCGACGCGGACATCGTGAGCGTGCATCTCGCTTTGAAGCCGGACACGCGTTCGTTCATCAACGCCGAATTCTTCACAGCGATGCGCGAAGGCGCGTATTTTATCAACACTGCGCGCGGCGAAGTCGTGGATCAAACAGCGCTCATCAATGCGATGCACACGCGCGGGATTCGCGCCGGACTCGACGTTTACGCCGACGAACCTACGTCAGCGACAGGCGAGTTCACAAACGAAATCAAAAACGAAACGAATCTCTACGGCACGCACCACATCGGCGCATCCACAGATCAAGCGCAGGAAGCCATCGCCGCTGAAACAGTTCGTATCATCAAGACGTTCAAAGAAACAGGCCGCGTCCCGAACGTCGTTAATCTAGCGCAGGCCTCGCCCGCCACGCACATGCTCGTCGTCCGCCATCGTGATCGTCCCGGCGTGCTCGCGCATGTGCTCGACGCGATCAAAGCGGCGAATATTAACGTACAGGAAATGGAGAACGTCGTCTTCGAGGGAGCCGAAGCCGCCATCGCTCGCATCAATCTTGACAACGCTCTGGGACGCGACACGATAGAAAAACTGCGCGCTGAAAATCCTGACATCATCGAACTCGATCTGCTGGAATTGAAAAATTAACGAAATTTCAGGAGGTTAACAAAAAGAGGGTTTATGTCTTCACAGGTCAAAACATTCTTAACGCCCGAAGAATATCTGGCGCTTGAACGTAAAGCAGATTATCGAAGCGAATATTTCAACGGCGAGATATTTGCGATGACGGGCGCGAGCCGCAGGCACAATTTAATCGCGGTAAATATTACGCGCGAATTCAGCCAACAATTGAAGGGACGGCCTTGCGAAGTATATGCGAGCGATATGCGCGTTAAAGTTGCTGCAACAGGTCTATACACATACCCGGATATAGTGGTGGTTTGTCGTGAACCGAAGCTTGAAGACAATCGCTTTGACACGCTGCTTAACCCGACGTTGCTTGTCGAGATTCTTTCCAAGTCAACTGCTGGCTATGATCGCGGCGAAAAGTTTGAGCACTATCGCAAGCTGCCGCCGCTTGCGGAGTATCTGTTGATCGCGCAGGATAAGCATCACGTCGAGCATTACGCCCGCCAGCCGGACAATCAATGGCTCTTGTCAGAGACGAATGATTCGCAGGCGACGATTGATCTACCTTCAATTGCTTGCAGGCTCATGCTCGCCGACGTTTACGATAAAGTTGAGATGGATGGTTAATGAAAACAACGTTGATTACAGGCGCATCGAGCGGCATCGGCGAAAGCTTTGCGCGCAGGCTCGCCGTGCGTGGCGATAATTTGTTGTTAGTGGCGCGTTCGGAGAATAAGCTGGCGAGCCTTTGCAACGAACTTGGTCGCGCGAATAATATCAGCGCGCAGTACGTCGCTTTGGATTTGACGGAACGGGATGCCCCGCAGCGTTTGTTTGAGGAATCGAAGCGGCGCGGGCTTGAGATTGAACTTCTCATCAACAACGCAGGCTTCGGATCGGTTGGTGATTTTGCGCGACTGGATTTGCAGCGCGAGTTGAGCATGATTGATTTGAATATCTCGTCGCTCGTCGCGCTGACGCATCTTTACTTACAGCCGATGCGCGAGCGAAAAAGCGGCGCGATTATCAACGTCGCATCAACCGCCGCGTTTCAACCCGTGCCGTACATGACAACGTATGCCGCGACAAAGGCGTTCGTGCTTTCTTTTACAGAAGCATTGTGGGAAGAGAATCGCGCGCAGGGCATTAAAATACTGGCGCTCTGTCCGGGCGTAACGAACACAAACTTTTTCGCCGCCGCACGCATGGGCGAAAGCCCGCCGATGCGCGTTGCGCAAACGCCGGAGCAGGTGGTTGACACGGCGCTCAAAGGACTCGCGCGCGGCAACGGCCACATCATTTCCGGCTGGGCTAATTTCGCTACCACGCAATCCGAACGCTTGTTTCCGCGCTCCCTTGTCACACGCCTAGCGGGGCGCATGATGCGCTCGCAGGCTAACAAAGATTGATGTTAGATGTTAGATGTTAAATGCTGGTAGAATGCGGCTGAAATCCAGCATCTGACATCTTATTAAAGAGGAGATTATGACCGAGAGAATTTATAATTTCAGCGCGGGGCCTGCCGTGCTGCCCGTGCCTGTGCTGGAAGAAACACAGCGCGATTTGTTGAGTCTGCCCGGCGTCGGCATGTCCATCTTGGAGATCAGTCATCGCTCGAAAGCGTTTGACGAAATCCACTTGAGCGCTAAAGCGGGTTTGCGCGAACTGCTCAACGTTCCAGAGAATTATCACATACTTTTTTTGCAGGGCGGCGCGAGTTTGCAGTTCTCTATGATACCTATGAATCTGCTGCCGCAGGGCGGGAGTGCAGATTACATTGTGACCGGCAGTTGGGGCAAAAAGGCCGTTAAGGAAGCCAAGCGCGCGGGCAACGTCAGCATCGCGGCGACGACAGCGGACGGCGGTTTTACGCGCGTGCCCTTGCAGGATGAACTCAAGCTTGACAGCCACGCGGCTTACGTTCACTTCACGACGAACGAAACAATTGAAGGCGTCGAGTTCAAACAAGAGCCGGAAACGGGCAGCGTGCCGCTCGTCGCAGACGCTTCATCAGATATTCTGTCGCGCCCGATAGAGTTGGAAAAGTATGCGCTTATTTATGCCGGAGCGCAGAAAAACATGGGGCCGAGCGGCGTTACCTTAGTGATTATCCGCGACGATCTGTTGCAACGCATTCCCGAAAATCTTCACACGATGCTTGATTATCGCACGCACGTCGAAGCGGATTCGCTTTACAATACGCCGAACACGTTTGGCATTTACATTATTAATCTGGTGTGCAAATGGCTGAAAGAAAAAGGCGGTCTTTCCGCGATGCAACGTGAGAATGAAGCGAAAGCCAAACTGCTCTACGACGCAATTGATGCGGGCAGCTTTTATCGCGGCCACGCCGATCCAGATTCGCGCTCAATGATGAACGTAACGTTTCGTTTGCCTTCGGAAGATTTAGAAAAGCAGTTTGTGAAGGAAGCAACCGCCGCGAAGTTGGACGGCTTGAAGGGACACCGCTCGGTCGGCGGCCTGCGCGCTTCGATCTACAATGCGTTCCCGCGCGAAGGCGTCGAAGCGCTCGTCTCATTTATGAAAGAGTTCGAGCGAAAGAACGGCTAAAGGAAAACATCGCGCAGAAAGTTAAAAGGCAACAGCGATCACAAGGGTTCGCTGTTGCCTTTTATGTTCAATCAATACGGCTTTTTTACCAGCGTGGTTCGCGATCACCGCCACCACCACCGCCGTAACCACCGCGATCACCACGGTCGCCTCCGCCTCCGCCATAACCGCCGCCACCACCGCCGTAGCCGCGTCCGCCACCGCCGCCGCGATCAGTTTTGGGCTTGGCTTCGTTGACGGTCAGGTTACGTCCCCCGAGGTCTTTGCCGTTGAACTGTTCGATGGCTGTCGCTGCTTCTTCCGGCGTCGCCATTTCGACGAAGCCGAAGCCGCGCGAGCGTCCCGTTTCCCGATCTTCAATGATTGATGCCGATTCGACTGTGCCTGCCTGCGAGAAAGCTTCGCGCAAATCGTCGCCGGTCGTGCGGAACGATAAATTTCCAACGTAAAGTTTCGTAGCCATTTCTTTATCCTGTCCTTTTAAGGTCAAAGGAAGCGCGGGCATCTGTTGAATCGTGAGAAATAATAAAGGGCGGGAGTCCGGCTTAACACTCTCAACGAAACGCGACGCGCCCGTGTGCTCTAACACCAACGAGAGCGGCTTCTAACTGATTAACAACTAACCTTACTCTCCTCAGCCGAACAATCGTCGCTGTACTGTCACGGGCTGACGCGCGAGAGCAGGAATTTCAAGCGATAGTATGCCTGTCATAATAGTTGCCGCGCAAGTCCGCGAAGGCACACGCAGATGCACGTGCGCGGGCGCTCCACGCTCCGCTTCTCAATAGGATTCCAGCGTGAAAATTCCGCTTGGAAAAGAATCCGAATTAGCGCAGAATAGCGGCGCATTATAAGTTTAACGTTAGATACTGTCTTCGCTCATTCGTCCCGGCGTCCCGGCGAGATTGCTTTCGCTCTACCTTTCGCAATTCGTCATATCGCAAAAAGAAAATCCAGCAGTTTATGATCGGGCAGACCATTTCGCACTACAAAATTCTGGAGAAGCTTGGCGAAGGCGGCATGGGCGTCGTTTATGCGGCGGAAGATATGCGCCTGCACCGGCGCGTCGCCATCAAGTTTCTCGCTTCCTCATCGAACATACATCATCGCTCGCGTTTCCTGCGCGAAGCACGCGCCATTTCTGCGCTCAGCCACCCGCACATCGCGGCGATTTACGATTACGGCGAGACAGACGACGAACAGCCGTACATCGTGATGGAGCTTGTGACAGGGCAGACTTTGAGCGAGTTAATCGCCGAGAGCGCATTAACGCTTTCGCGCGCCATCGAGATTATTGAAGAAGTGGCGGAAGCGCTCGCCGAAGCACATCGTTTGGGAATTGTTCATCGGGACATTAAACCGTCGAACGTGATTCTGGACAGTCGCGGCGGCGCGAAAGTTTTAGACTTCGGGCTTGCCAAGCAATTAAACACATCGACGGATGGAAGCGAGATGTACGCGGAAGCCTTAACGCTGTTCGCCGCCACGCGCACGCAAAGCGGTCTCGTCGTCGGCACGCCTTTGTATTTGTCGCCGGAACAGGCAACCGGAGCGGCAGTCGATGCGCGCAGCGATGTCTTCGCTCTGGGCACTCTGCTTTATGAGTGCATCGCGGGACGCCCGGCATTCTCTGGCGCGAGCGTCATCGAAATCGGCGCGCAGGTCATACACGTTAATCCGCCGCCGCCATCTTCGTTTAATACGCGCGTCCCGAAACAGCTTGACCGCATTGTGCTCAAAGCACTGGCGAAAAAACCGGAAGCGCGTTATCAATCCGCCGCCGAAATGCTCACGGATTTACATGCCGCACGCCACGCGCTCGATAACCACGCGCAACATCGCACGCCGCGCCTCGCCAATCTTTCCGGCGCGGGTCTTCGCACCAGCGCGCTGATGACTTTATCGGAAACGTTGCGCCGCCCGCGTTTGTCGCTCGCGTCTTTTATGATCGCGCTCGTCGTCGGCGCGCTGTGTCTCTGGGGCGTGGTGCGTTTGTGGCGTCCGTCGGCGCATGTCGCAACGGCTGAAGCGCAGAAGTGGTATGACACGGGTACGGACGCAATGCGTGACGGCTCGTACTATCAAGCGAGTAAAGCTTTGGAGCGTGCCATCAGCAGCGACGATAATTTCGCGCTCGCGCACGCGCGGCTTAGTGAAGCGTGGATGGAACTCGATTATACGGAGCGCGCTAAAGATGAACTCCTGCGTGTTACCACGCTCGTGCCGGAACGCTCCGTTCTGCCGCAACTCGACGCGCTTTACATGGACGGCATCACTTCTACTGTCACACGCGATTACCCGCGCGCCATCACAGCCTACAAAGAGATTGCGCGCCTCGCGCCGGATAAGCCACAGGTCTACGTCGATCTCGGGCGTGCCTATGAAAAAAATGAAGAAGTGAAGAAAGCGATTGATAGTTATGTGGAAGCGACGAATCGTGATCCGCAGTATGCTACGGCTTATCTGCGCGTCGGTTATCTTTACGGCAGGCAGCAGGATTTAGCGAGCGCGACCGCCGCTTTCGATAAAGCCGACGCTCTTTATCAGGCGCTTGGCAATGTTGAAGGCCGTGCCGAAACGCAGTACCAGCGCGGGTATCTCTTCAACAGCACGGGCAAGATGGCGGAGGCACGCGCGGCTTTGCAACAGGCGCTTGATCTGGCGCGCGCGACTTCCAATCAATACCAGCAAGTCAAAACGCTGCTGCAATTTGGTTACGTCGCTTCCGAAGAAAGCAACACCGCGCAGGCGCAAAGCTATGCGCGCGAGGCGGTGGAGATTGCGCAGGCAAATGGTTTCGATAATCTCACGACGCGTGGCTTGATTGATCTCGGTAACACGTTCTTAACGAGCGGCGATTACACCGAAGCCGAAAAATATTTTAAGCAGTCGCTCGAACTCGCGCGGCGGCAAAGGGTTCGCCGCAACGAAGCGCGCGCGTTGCTTTCGCTCGGTAGCTTGATGACACGACAGAATAAGCCCGATGAAGCGGTGCGCTATGTTGAGCAGGCGCTTCCCTTTTATCAACAAGGCAACTATCGCAAAGAAACTTCGCAGGCGTTTACGTTGCTGGCGCGCGCGATGCGTCAGAAAGGAGATTACGAGGCGGCGCTGCAATCTCTCTTCAAACAACTCAAACTTGCTCAACAGGTCGGCGATCAACTGCAGGAAGCGTTCACGCACGACGACATCGGCAATGCACTCGTCGAGCAGGAACAGTACACAAAGGCGCTCGATCATTTTGAAGAAAGCGTTGCCATCGCCAAAACGCTTGGCGCGCAGAAAAGCATTAGCGCCTACGCGCTGGATCGCGCCAATGTGCTGTGGCAACTTGGTCGTTACGAAGAAGCAGTTGCCGTGCTCGATCAAATCTCCCCGGTTGTTAATGGTTCCGAGAATATGAACAAGCGTCTCTCAGCTTGGTTTCATCTGATCCGCGCGAGGATGGCTTTAAGCCAGCGGCGAATTGCAGAAGCGGCAGAAGAGAGCAAGCAGGCACTTGAGCTGGCGGGCACGCAAATCAATGACACGATAGGCATAGCGAAATGCACGCTCGGATTAGCGCAAACTTTTTCCGGTGGGATGCGCGAAGGAAAGCAACAGTGCGGCGAAGTATTCGAGGCGCAACAGAACGCGGGTTCCGCTTGGATGATCTCCTTTACACTGCTCTCCTTCGCCGAAACACAAATCGAAAGTGGTGATGCGCAGGGCGCGTTGACGAACGCTTTGCGCGCAGGTGAAATATTCGCACGTTCAGGGCAGACGGATTCGGAGTGGCATGCTTGGCTCATCGCGTCGCGTGCAAGAATGCGCACCGGCGACAAAACAAAGGCGCGCGAAGCTGCTTCGCGCGCCGCCGATTTACTGTCATCCCTCGAACAAAAATGGGGAACGGACGCTTACCGTAGTTACCTAACGAGGCCGGACATACAATTTTCTCGCAGTCAACTCAGCCAATTACTCGCTGTTAATCCCTAAACCCCCAACCAAACAGGAGCAAAATGTTATGCCAGACCCCAATACCGAAGTAGTTATCTCCGGCGGTTCGCTCGGAATCGATTTTCCGCGCGACCAATTCACGGAGAGCGGTAACAAGTTCAATCACAAAGGCAACGACAAAACAACCCTCGTCAGCTTGACGATCAACGGCGGCACACCCATCACGTTAAATAGAAAGGATGTTATTAACTGATGTTACGCAGCGAGAGGCTGTGGATTTAGCTTGACAAGTTCCGAGTACGCAGCCTTCAACGCTGACTGATAGATCTTTGACTTCAACGCAAAATGGTTCAGCTTGGTCTGCCAGCG
>JAABUR0100001362.1_pt1 | contig 44217 bp, 41 predicted proteins | sample 5560091 | NCBI WGS metagenome assembly JAABUR01 (sample SAMN10711879, study PRJNA513375) | rock metagenome | isolation source: Antarctica rocks | place: Antarctica: Victoria Land, University Valley sud | reverse complement strand
AGGTAAGGTTCTTCGCGTTGCATCGAATTAAAGAACATGCTCCGCTGCTTGTGCGGGCCCCCGTCAATTCTTTTGAGTTTTAGCCTTGCGGCCGTACTCCCCAGGCGGAACACTTAACGCGTTAGCTTCGGCACAGACAGATTCGACTCCGCCCACACCTAGTGTTCATCGTTTACGGCATGGACTACCAGGGTATCTAATCCTGTTTGCTCCCCATGCTTTCGCGTCTCAGCGTCAGGAATGGCCCAGCGAGCCGCCTTCGCTACTGGTGTTCCTCCCGATATCTGCGCATTTCACCGCTACACCGGGAATTCCACTCGCCTCTACCATCCTCTAGCCCGGCAGTATCCACTGCACGCCCAGGGTTGAGCCCCAGGTTTTCACAGCAGACTTACCGAACCGCCTACACGCTCTTTACGCCCAATAATTCCGGACAACGCTCGCCCCCTACGTATTACCGCGGCTGCTGGCACGTAGTTAGCCGGGGCTTCCTCGAAGGGTACCGTCAAGCTAGGGGCTATTAACCCTTCGCCCTTCGTCCCCAACAACAGAGCTTTACGACCCGAAGGCCTTCCTCGCTCACACGGTGTTGCTGCGTCAGGCTTTCGCCCATTGCGCAAGATTCCCGACTGCTGCCTCCCGTAGGAGTCTGGGCCGTGTCTCAGTCCCAGTGTGGCTGATCATCCTCTCAGACCAGCTATCCATCGTCGCCTTGGTGGGCCGTTACCCCACCAACTAGCTAATGGACCGCGGGCCCATCCCTCACCGGATGGCCGAAGCTACCTTTCCTCTACTTACCATGCGATATGTAGAGCTTACGGGGTATTAGCCGGAGTTTCCTCCGGTTGTCCCCCTGTGAGGGGCAGGTTGCCCACGTGTTACGCACCCGTTCGCCACTTTACTCACCCCGAAGGGCTTTCTCGTTCGACTTGCATGTCTAAAGCACACCGTCAGCGTTCGTCCTGAGCCAAGATCAAACTCTCCAAACTATTACTCCGGCGCTGCAACGCACCGATTGAGTAAATGATTGTGCGGGCCTTAAGCCTTTTGGCTATTTCCGCTCGGCGATCCGCTTATACTCCCGGATCGCTTAGAGTCAGTCTCGGCGTAATGACAGGTTTACCTGTTACTACTTGGTCTATTCACTACTATTCAGTTTTCAAAGCCTTCAAGCCCCTTGCCTCTCGGCGGAGCCGACGGAATCCAACCTTTTCAAAGCGACTAAAACGCCCACTTTTTGAGTGGGCTTGGCAGTGACTCCCAATTTGCAGGGAGGCTACCTAACGTGCCTCGTCTCGGTTGTCAAATAGCTTTCCGTCATCAGCCAGAGGAGTATACCATCACGGTACCGAGTGTCAACACCTGGAAACCGGATCTTGCGGGCGTACTCCGTGCTGTTTTTCAGGCCGACTTCAAGCCCCTTGCCTCTCGGCGGGGCGTTGTTCTGAGTTGTTAGTCGTTTCGTCTAACCGCTCTGACTCTGTGTGAGCCAGGCTGCCTCAGATGTCGGCGAGAGGTAGTGTAGCGGACTATCCGATTACGTCAAGCCAACGGGCAAGTTTCTCTATCCAGACGCGCTATCCTGATGCCTTCAGGCGAACGTAGCGGCGCTTTCCGACGTGCAGGACACTATCCGTGAGAGTGGAGATTCTTAGAGAGAGCTTTTCGTCTTGGATCGCTTCTCCACCGACTCGAACCGCACCGCCTTTTATAAAGCGTCGGGCTTCACCGTTGGTGCTTGCGAAGCCAGCGAGAGTGATCAGGTCCACGATCCAAATCTCATCCGCTTCGGGCAACTCGACTTGCGGTATATCTTCAGGGACCTCGCGCCGCGCAACCTTGTCGAAAGTACTCTCCGCCTCAACGACGGCCTGGTCTCCGTGAAAGTTCCGAACCAGAGAACGAGCCAGCTCGCGTTTCTGCTCGACAGGCTCGGCTTCGGGGAGCGGACGGTCTAGCAAGAGCGAATAGTAGTCGGGCATGAGTTGGTCGGGGATGCTCATGGCCTTGCCGAACATGTCGTTTGGCGGATCGGTGACGCCGATGTAATTACCGAGGGATTTGCTCATCTTCATCTTGCCGTCGGTGCCGACGAGGAGCGGCATGGTCAGGACGCACTGAGGGCGCTTGCCGTAATACTCCATGATCTGGCGCCCCATGAGAAGGTTGTAGAGTTGATCCGTGCCCCCAAGTTCGACGTCGGCGTCTATGGCGACGGAATCATAGGCCTGCATCAGCGGGTATAGCAGTTCGGTCAAGGTGATGGGGTCGTTCGCGGCGTAGCGTTTGTTGAAGTCGTCACGCTCCAGTATGCGGGCGACGGTGGTGGCTCGGGTGAAGTGGATGATCTCCGCCAGCGTCAGTGGCGCGAGCCATTCAGAGTTGTGGCGCACCTCGGTCCTGTCGCGGTCGAGAACCAGATACGCCTGTTCCAGATAAGTTCGGGTGTTCGCATCTATCTGTTCAGGAGAGAGTATGGGGCGGGTCTTGGACCTTCCGGATGGATCTCCGATTCTTGCCGTATAGTCCCCTATCACTAGGACCGCAGTATGTCCCAATCGCTGAAACTCGCGGAGTTTCTTGAGCACAACTACGAAGCCTAAATGTATATCCGGGGCGGTGGGATCTATACCGAGCTTGACCCGAAGAATCTCCCCACTTCGTAGACGCTCTTTGAGATCGTCCTCGGGGATCGCGTCCACAGTATTGTTCAAGATTTGCGTGATGTCTAATTTGCCGTTCATTAACCAAATGTAACTTATCCGAAACGATAATGTAACGAGTGCCCGATTGTTGTAGTATATCCAACCGATGGCTCGTACTTATCCTAGAAACAAGGTTAGAGATCAGAGAAGATCGGCGGCCAATAAGCCGATTCGTCTGCCGTCCAGCGCTCGTAAGCGGAAAAGCGGCAGCGGCGGTCTCAAGAGAACTATCCTTCGTGGCCTCGGCATTTTCTTTTTGTGCGTCCTAGTCGGAGGGCTCGCATTCGCAGCGGGCGGTTACCTCGGGCTGGCTAAAAGCGTTGGCAAACTGGAGTTAAACAAACCGCAGAATACCGAAACACATCCAACCTACATTTATTCGGCTCCCCTCGATAATTCGGATGGTCCACGGCGTGTAGTCGGCACTATCTTCCAGGGCGAAAACCGAAAGACAGCTTCACTCGGAGAGATGCCGCCGAACCTCTTAAACGCGCTCGTCGCAAAGGAGGATGAGCGCTTTAGGGAGCACGGAGGCGTCGACATATGGGGGATTATGCGGGCTCTCTGGGTGGACTTCCGGGAAGGCGCCCGCGTCGAGGGAGCGAGCACCATTACCCAGCAGTACGTTAAAAACACATATCTCTCCAACAATCGCTCCTGGACCCGAAAAATCAAAGAGGCTCTGATCTCGGTGGAGGTAGAACGCGAGTACAAGGACAAAGACCAAATCCTCGCGGACTACCTCAACGCAGTGTACTTCGGCAATAACGCATACGGCGTGGAGGCAGCGGCGGAGACGTATTTCAATAAGTCCGTCGAAGATCTGACACTAAGCGAGTCCGCTACTCTCGTGGGCATCCTGTGGTCTCCGTCCAGCCTGGGCGCCGACAGAGCAGCCGCCACGGACCAGCGGAATCTGGTACTGAAAAAGATGTTTAGCACCGGATACATCACAAACGAAGATTATGACGGCGCGCTCAAGCAGAGCCTCCCAAAGGCGTGGCCCGCAGCTCCAGTGGTCGACAGCGGGCTGACAGGTCCACAGCTAACACGCAACTTCACGGAGTTCGTTCAGCAGGAGCTAATCGACAAATATGGCTCCGCCACGGTTCTGAAGGGTGGTTTAAGCGTCTACACAACCCTTAACCTCAAGTCTCAGGTTGCGGCTCAGGACACGATCTACGGACCGAACGGCTATGTCCCGAACCCAGGCGACCCAGATGCGGCAATGGTCTCAATTGAGCCATCAACCGGCCAGATAAAAGCCATGGTCGGCAACAGGGACCAGAACTCGCATTTCAATCTCGTCACTCAAGGCCAGCGCCAGCCGGGTAGCTCTTTCAAACCATTCGCCATGATAGCGGCACTGGAGCAAGGCATAGACCCAACGACAACTCGCTTCGTCTCAGAGAATAAAGTCTACAATGTTGACCTGGGGAACGGACAGAAAGAACAGTGGAAGGTAAAGAACTTCGGAAAGGTCGAGCGAGGTTCGATCACTCTCGAAGAAGCCCTCTGGCAATCGGACAATACTGTCATGACAGACTTGGTAATGAACAAAGACGGCAAGGGTCTGAAGAATGGACCAGAGGCGATAGTAAACGTGGCGAAGAGCCTCGGCGTAACGGCACACTTCGACAAGCACCCGAACCCGTCTGTTGTCCTGGGGACTCAAGAGGTCTCGCCGCTAGACATGGCGACGGCCTACGCCACAATAGCGAACGGCGGCAAGCGAGTTCATCCCACGGCGATCTCAAAGGTAGTTCAGGACGAGGGGCAGAAGGACGAGAAAGTCCTCTACACCGCCGACGCCACCCCCCAGGGCAAGCAGGTAATAAAGCCCGAAATAGCCGCTGAGGCGACGAAGATCATGATGGGCGACATAACAAACGGCATCGCGGGCAAAGCCGCTTTCGACGACCGTCCCATCGCAGGCAAGACAGGCACTTCGGAGAACTTCTTCGATTCTTGGTTCATAGGCTTCACACCGCAACTAGCAACCGGCGTATGGATGGGCTACAGCAAGGGCGGACAGACTCTGGAGGACCTCATGGATCCCGAGAAACACTCGCCGCTCTACGACACTAAAGGTACACCGACAGAGATCTGGCACGATTACATGCAGCAAGTTATGAAGGGAAGGCCGAAGGAGAAGTTCAAAGGCGTAGATGGCCCCCCGGTTCCTCCTAATTCTCCCGGTTATAATGCCGCCCCCCCCGCTCCGACGGTTTCGAACACTCTCGCGACTCCAACGGTCCCGAATACCACACCCTAAAGACTCGAGGGTTTTATAGTCCTCTCGTATATCTCCACGGGCGGGACAGAGACGTTCTTGTCACCCATCAACAAGTAACGCCAGGGAAGCTCCGTACCGCGTGTGATCCCTATTCTGGTAGTCGCTACGATCTCTTGTTCACAGGGCGTTCCTCTCGATATCGTCGGAGTGCTGCCGCCGGTCAGGTCGTGACCGTCAAAGGACAGGTCAAGTCCTAGAGCCTGCGTGAGCCGGCCGGGTCCGTTACACAGGTTCTCGCTGCGGCCGCGACGAGCGACCATAAGGTCTTGCCCCTTCAATGGGCGGAGAGCCCGGATCAAGACGGCGCTTCCTACGCCTTCTTCCTCGCAGACTACGTTGATGAGGTAATGAATGCCATACGAGAGATAAACGTAGGCAAGCCCAGGACGTCCGAATATGGTCCGGTTGCGCATCGTTGGTCCCTTGTAGGCGTGGCACGCGGGATCGTCCTGACGATAGGCTTCGGTCTCGACTATGACACCGGAGGCTAGTCCTTCCGGTGAATCGTGACTCAAGACGCAACCCAGGAGATCCACGGCGACTTGCTGGGAGTCCCGGTCGTAGAATTCGCCCGTCAGAATATTCTGGGAGATTCCTGTTCTCCGGAGAGTTCGGAGATTCTGCGGGAAAACTGGTCGAGGTCGAGGCCCGCTTCGGAGCGGATAGAGGACTTGAGCAGTGGCCTCACCTGACCGATCTGCATCTGTAACTCGTGTAGAAGCTCTATGGCGCCGCTCTCCGCCCCGACCATGTCCCGCAGAATCGTCGTCTCAGTGCGTCCCGCGACCAGCGGCTCCTTTATGCCGTCCACGTACACCATCGTCCGGCGTCCGCTACCCCGCTCTTCCTCGATAGGTACTAGCGCGACTATCTTGTCCGCCCGGATGAACTTCCCGAACCCCAAAGAGACTATGCGATCTGGGACGACTTTCATATCGGATGAAGTCTAGCATAGCGTGTCCTCCACCAAACCGGTATATTTCTTGCCGTGCGTCTACACGGCAAAGCGAAGAAACTCGCCGGAGAACGGGTCCGGCTCCGGCGTCATGAAAAGTCCGACTACGGCCTCTACGGCGAATGGTACGGTGACCCAGAAGTCTGGCGCCTGACGAGTTGGGCTCCCGAGCCTCTGACACCCAGCGCCGTCAGCAGGCTTTTCGAGGATCGCGAGATGTCCGCGACCGAAGACTCTTTCGCCATCTTTTCCGATGCGGAAGAGAGTCCAATCGGGATAATTAGCCTAATGAACATAAGCGAAGCAAACGCCACGGCGGAACTGTCAGTGATAATCGGTGAGCGGAACGGGAGATCCAGAGGTTACGGAACGGACGCGATAGTGACCATCCTCCGCTACGGGTTCGAGGAACTGGGTCTTCAGCGGATCGGTCTGAGCGTCTTCGATTTCAACGAGAAGGCGATCCGGGTCTACGAGAGAGTCGGCTTCCGGGAGGAGGGTTGCCTGCGCACGGTCCTGGAACGGGACGGCGCGCGCCGAGACGCCATCTTAATGAGCATCCTGGAACCAGAGTGGCGGGAATCCCAAGGGGTTAGCTAGTACGGAGGCGGGCTCCAAAGTCGCCTTCGAGCCGCTCTGCTATGCGCTGCATCTCCACGTCGACTTCCTGGTCGGTGAGGGTGCTCTCTCCGCGAAAAGTGAAGTTTAGCGCGACGCTCTTCGTGCCTTCGGGGACTTGCGGTCCCTCGTAGATATCGAATATGCGCGCCTCGGTCAGGATAGCGCTTCGCAGAGCTTCGACGGAAGCGAGCATGTCTCCCGCCCGGACAGCGTCCTCGACGATGACGGCGAGGTCCCGTGCCACGGCGGGTACGTTTACGAAAAGAGTGAAGTGCGGCGTCGGGTCGGGGTCGCAGTACGCCAGGTCCAACTCGAAAGCCGCCACCTGCCACCCTTCGAGCTCGAAGCTCTCAGCCGCCTCGGGGTGCAGTTCACCGACCCAGCCGACTTCCGCGTCGTTAACGCGAACCACCGCCGACCTTCCAGGATGAAGGAACGGTTTCGCCGCGGCTTCGAAGGACGCGCCGGGTACGATCCTCTCAACGATGCCTTTCGCCTCGAAGAACCCCGCGCGGACCTCGGCTAGGTTCCATTCGGCTGGACGGATCGTACCCGCGAGGACCCCACCTATTTTCGAACTCTCGCGTACACCCGTTAGCAAGGTCTCGTCCATTCCACCAGCGTCACCCGCCATCCTAAACCTGAGAGTCGCGCCACGCATCTCCGGCGAGAGACGGCGGGACTCGAAGACGCGTCCGACTTCGAAGAGAGCGCCGCCACGCTCCCCGAACGCCCGGTTGCGGGCCGCGGCGTCCAGGAGACCGGGAAGGAGGGTTGGGCGCAAGTTACGGCCTTCGACGCTAAGGGGGTTCTTCAACCGAAGAGCTTGTTCTTCCGTCTCGTCGCCGAGGCTGAGAGTCCGCGTCCAGCGGTCAGGGCCGAAGGGATAGGTCGCGGCCTCGGCCAGACCGAGGTCGGCAAGAAGTCGCCGTAGCTGGAGCAGCTTCCACTGCGCTTCGGTACGGCCTCCCGGCAACGAGACGCCCGGCAACTCTTCGGGGACCTTGTCGAGCCCCACGAGCCGGCCGATCTCCTCGATGAGATCCACCTCACGGCGGAGATCCCGGCGAAATGTTGGTACCACCGCTACGAGATGATCGCTCTCCTCGCGGACTTCGCACCCCAAGGCCTCCAGGTCCCGGACAGCTTCGTTTTCATCCACGACCATGCCCAGCAGAAGTTCCGCGCGCTCCATCCTTAGCGGGATTTCCCACGGCGCTACGCGCTCGGGATAGTGGCTCAACGTGTCATCCGACGCTCTGCCGCCCGTGTTCTCCGTCAGTAGCGCCGTCACCCGGTCCATGGTGTAATCCACCATGTTCGGATCTAGGCCGCGCTCGAAGCGCCCGGAAGCGTCCGTGCGGAGACCGAGCCTGGACGAGGTTTCGAGGATATTGCGGCCGTTGAAGGTCGCTACTTCGATGAGCGCGTCGTCCGTCTCGTCGCTTACCTCGGCGTCCTCCGCGCCCATCACGCCGGCTATGACGAGACCCCGCTCCTCATCGGCTATGACGAGCATCTCTTCGTCCAGGGTACGGGTAGACCCATCGAGCAACGTTATTTTTTCTCCATCACGCGCCCGGCGCACGACGATGCCTTCTCTCACCAGGCGGGCGTCGAAGGCGTGGATCGGCTGTCCGGTTTCGAGCATGACATAGTTGGTGGCGTCGACGATGGCGTTTATCGGCCGCATACCCGCGGCATGGATTCGGCGCCGCATTTCGAGCGGAGCTTTTTGTCCGGGCGTGAGGTTAGAGACGCGGCGCAGGTCGTAGCGCGGACAGAGGTCCTCTGCCTCGACCCGCAGCCCGAAGGCGCTCGCCGGCTCTCCGCCCGTGGCAAAGGGAGTATCGGGTACGCGGAAATTCGTCCCGAGGATGGCCGCCAGTTCTCGGGCGACCCCGATCATACCCCACAAGTCAGGGCGGTTGGGCATTACGTCGATCTCCAGAACGGTCTCGCCGATCGGGAAATAATCCGTCACCGAACGTCCGACTTCGTAGGATTCGTCGAGGAGCAGTATGCCGCCGTGGTCGGACGAGATACCCAGCTCCCGCTCGCTCATCATCATCCCATTTGATTCGAGACCGCGCAGCCTGGCTTTCTTGAGCTTTGTACCATCAGCCATGACGCCGCCAGGTAGAACGACCGGGACGCGAGCGCCAGGATATGGGTTCGGCGCTCCGGCCACGATCTGGACGACCTGTCCGCCGAGATCCACCCTAGCGACGTTCAGACGGTCTGCATTCGGATGAGGCTCGAACTCCTGAACCTCCCCAACGACGACCTCGCCATCCACGACACCCAGGCGGGAAATGCCGTCCACCTCCTGGCTACGCAGTGAGAAAAGGTCGGACAACTCTTCCGCGGAGAGGGCGAAATCTACATAGTCGTGAAGCCAGCTTAACGGAACGCGCAAAGGTCTACCCTTCTAGAACTTAAAACTGCCGCAGGAAACGCAGGTCACCCTCGAAGAACATGCGGAGATCCGGGATGTCGTACTTGACCATCGCCATACGGTCCGGGCCGAAGCCAAAGGCGAAGCCAGCGTACTCCTCGGGGTCGTAATCGACCTCTTCGAGCACCGCCGGGTCAACCATCCCCGCGCCGCCCATCTCCAGCCATCCCGCGCCCTTGCAGACCTTGCAGCCTGGGTCGGCACCGCCGCAGACGAAGCAACTCACGTCCATCTCGACGCTCGGTTCGGTGAACTGGAAGTAGCTCGGCCGCAGACGCAACCTCACCTTGTCCCCGAAGACGTGACGGACCATCGCCGTCAGAGTACCTTTCAGGTGGCCGAGGGTGAGGTCCTTATCCACGGCGAGACCTTCGATCTGGTGGAACATCGGTGTGTGGGTCGGATCGGAATCACGCCGGTAGACCCTTCCGGGACAGATCACGTAAACGGGCGGCTCCTGCGAGAGCATCGTCCGGATCTGAACCGGCGACGTATGGGTACGCAGCACCAGCCCATCATCGAGGAAGAAGGTGTCCTGCATGCCACGCGCCGGATGCCCCGGCGGGATGTTCAGGGCCGTGAAGTTGTAGTAATCGGTCTCGACCTCCGGCCCCTCCGCGACCCGGTAGCCGAGCCCCACGAAGAAGTCCGTGACCTCGTCGATGACCCGGAGCGTGGGGTGGAGATGCCCTTTCGGATACGGAACTCCCGGCAGCGTAACGTCCACGGCCTCAGCGCGCAGACGCGCTTCGCGCTCGGCGGCGGCTAACTCGCCGACCTTCTCGGAAAGCGCGGTCTCGATCTCGCGGGAGGCGAGGTTCACGGAGCCTCCGACCTCCTTGCGCTCCTCGGGGGGCAGCGCGCCGATACCCTTTTTGATCTCCGTCAGGTCCGCAGACCGACCGAGGTACTTGACGCGGATGCTCTCCAGATCGCGGGTAGAGTCCGCGGAGGCCACGGCCGCGAGGGCTTCGTCTTTGAGCTCTTCTATGCGTCCAGCGGTCATCATAGAGCGCTATGGTAGCACACGCGAATATGCGTCGTAGAGCAGGATAGAAGCGGCAATAGCCGCGTTTAGAGAGGCGGCTTGCGAAGGGATCGTCACCCGCCGCTCGCAGGCATCGAGGACCTCATCCGGCAGCCCGCTTCCCTCGGCTCCGACCACCAGCACGGCCTTACCGGAAGGAAGGACGCGTAAGGTATCTCCAGCCTCCGGCATCGCCGCGACGGTGGTGAAGCCTGCTGCTTTCGCCAGGCCCAGGAATTGGATCGAATTTAGCTCCCGTGTGACCGGCGCGTGGAAGATGGAACCCATCGTCGCCCGCACGGTCTTGGGGTTGTAGAGGTCGGCGCAGCCGGTCGAGAGCGCGACACCGGCCTCGAAGGCGTGGGCGGACCGGATGATCGTACCGACGTTACCAGGGTCCTGAACACCGTGGAGCAAAACGATCCTGTCGGCGGACGCGACTAAATCTCGCGCCGACACGTCCAGAAACGGGAAGACCCCGACCGGTGCGGCCGAGGTCTTGAGCGCCGAAATGCGGCGTATCTCTTCAGGTGTTTCGAACACCTGCCGGGGTGATTCGCGGGCCTCATGGATCAGGGTCGCTCCCTCGGCGAGGAACAGGCGCTCGACCTCGCGGTACTTCTTCTGGTTGAGCTTGGCTGCACGCTTCAGGGAGATCATAGCTCGAAGAAGCTTTATCCGGGTTTACTTGTTGGCGGCCTTCTCCACATCGCCCACGGTTATGCGCCCGTTAGCGCCGGTGCCTTCGATGGTGGAGAGATCCACCTCGAGCTCTTCGGCTTTCTGCTCGGCGGCCTCGGTCGCGTTTACAATACCCTGGTCATCAGCAGCTTCTTCGACGTCGTCGACGAGAACACGGCCCTCGGCTCCGGTGCCTTCGACGGATTCGAGGTCCACTCCAAGCTCCTCGGCCTTCTTTTCGGCGGCTTCGGTCGCCTCGACCTCGGGCTCCGCCTCGGACGCTGCCTCAGGCTCGGTTTCAGGCGCCGCTTCCGCTTCGGGCGCTTCGGCGGGCTTTGTGGCCTTACGGGGCTTCTTGCGCGCCCTGGGGTCGGGCCTCGGTTCGGATGGCCACTCGACCTTGACTTGTGTCTCGACGGGGTTGCCGTCGAGGGCGTTCTGGGCCTGGGTGACGATACTGGCGAAGACCTCCGGTTCGGTAGCGGCAAGGTCGGCCAGGATCTTCCGGTCCAAGTCTATCTCGGCGAGCTTGAGACCGTGGATGAACTGCGAGTAGGAGAGTCCGTGCTCCCGGGCCCCGGCGTTGATGCGTTGGATCCAGAGCGCCCGGAAGTCTCTCTTGCGCTGCTTGCGGCCCTCGTAGGCGTAGACACCGCTCTTCCAGACCTGCTCCTTGGCCCGCTTGTACGAGCTGTGCTTGGTCCCCCGGTATCCCTTCGCCTGCTCCAGGACCTTACGGCGCTTCTTGCGGGCGTGAAGACTGCGCGCGGTACGAGCCATGCTACTTCACCCCCAGAAGGCGCTTGATGCGCTTCTCATCCGCGGAGTGAATGGTCGTCTCCGTGTTCAGACGACGCTTACGCTTCTGCCCTTTCTTCTCCAGCATATGGTTATGGCCGCTGCGGCGGCGCTTGATCCTGCCCTTTTTCCCCACCTCAAAGCGCCCAGCGGCGCCCTTGTGGGTCTTCATCTTCGGCACGTATTTCCTCCACGTTTCGTATACTTACTACTCTAAAACAACGGGGCTGGCGGCACGGGAGTTTAGGCCGGTTCGCCTCCGTCAATCAGACAGCGAGGTGTATTGTAGCAAACTGTTGCTTTAGCGTTGGGCGGCGCTCTTCTCCTGGGCTTCGTCCGACGGCGCCGACTCCTTCAGGTCCTTCCTCGGACCTAGCACCATGACCATGTTGCGTCCGTCGAGGTTAGGCTGGCTCTCGATGCGTCCCAATTCCGAGACGTCCTCGGAGAGACGCCACAAGAGCTTCTCGCCCAGATCCGGGTGCTGCACTTCGCGCCCGCGGAACATGATAGTGACCTTGACCTTGTCGCCGCCTTTCAGGAACCGGACGACGTGGCCCTTCTTTGTCTCGAAGTCGTGGTCCCCGATCTTTGGCCGGAGCTTTATCTCCCGCACGTTGATGTTGACCTGTTTTTTGCGAGCGGCCTTGCGGTCCTGCTCCCTCTGGTACTTGTACTTGCCGTAGTCCATGGTGCGGGCTACCGGCGGGTCCGCGTTAGGCGCGACTTCGACCAGGTCGAGATCCAACCTCTCCGCGTAGTCCATGGCCTCCCGGATGTGCTTTATACCCATCTGTTCACCGCTCGCGGAGATCAACCGCACCGAACGCGCTCGTATCTGGCCGTTGATCCTCGGCTCTTCTTCAGTTGCTACTGTGCATCACTCCTCTCAATACCGCTTTTTTCGGGACCACAAGCCAACGTACACTGACTCCCGTTAAGGCGCCGGACCGGCGCGGACCCCAAACAACAATCGCTATTATAGCCCCCCGTCACTACCCCTGTCTATATGGCTCCCGCTCGGCGACCTCTCCCGCGACCTGATCCACGAACGACTCTACTGCCAGCGCTTCCTGCTGCTTGGACCCGCGCCGCCGGACGTTGACCGTCCCCTCCCCCGCCTCTTCGTCGCCCACGATGAGCAGGTACGGGACCTTCTGCCGGGCGTTCGCCCGGATCTTCTTCTGCATACTCATCAAGGCATCGTCCACCTCGGCGCGCAGACCCCGAGCGGCGAGCGTCTCTTTTACCTTCCGGGCGTAATCCAGGTGCCGATCCGCGACCGGGATGACGACCGCCTGCACGGGAGATAACCATACCGGGAACGCGCCGGCGTAGTGTTCGATCAGGACGGCCATGAACCGCTCGGTCGTCCCGGTTACGGCCCGGTGCAGCAGCACCGGAGTATGCGGCTGGCCGTCCTCGCCGATGTACTCGCACCCGAGCCGGGCCGGCTGGATAAAGTCCACCTGGATCGTTGAGAGCTGCCACTCGCGGCCCAGTACGTCGCGGGCCATGAAGTCCGCCTTCGGACCGTAGAATGCCGCCTCTCCCGCCACGGGCTCGTATGGTATGCCGGCGGCGTCGAGCGCCGTGACGAGCGCCTCCTCGGCGCGGGTCCACTTCTCGTCGTCGGAGATGTACTTGGTGTCGTCGGGGTCCCGCATCGAGAGCCGGACGCGGTAGTCCTCGAAGCCGTAGGTATCCAGGACCTCCCGGATAATCTCCAGCGCCCGCGCGAACTCTTCCTGGACCTGATCTTCGGCGCAGAATACGTGCGCGTCGTCCTGAGTAAGACTCCGCACCCTGGTCAAACCCGTGAGTTGGCCGCTCTTCTCGTAGCGGTAGAGCGTGGCGAACTCGGCGTACCTGAGCGGCAGGTCCCTGTACGAGTGAGCCTGCGTGTTAAAGAGCGTCATGTGGCTCGGGCAGTTCATCGGCTTCAGGCGGTAGCGAGTGTCGCCGTCCACCATCGGGGGAAACATGTCGTCCCTGTAGTGTTCGATGTGTCCCGACTTGACGTACAGTTGCTCATTCGCCAGGTGTCCGGTCCAGACGTGATCGTAGCCGTGACAAGTCTGCACCTCGCGCACGTAACCTTCCATGAGATGCCGCAACATCTCGCCCTTCGGGAGGAAGATCGGGATGCCAGCTCCGATGTCCGGCGAGAAGGTAAAGAGATGGAGGTCCTTGCCGATCTTGCGGTGGTCCCGCTCCTTCGCCTCCTCTAGCCGCCGCAAATACGCCTTTAGCTCTTTCTCCGTCGGCCAGGCCGTCCCGTAGATGCGCGTGAGCATCTTGTTCTTCTCGTCGCCGCGCCAGTAGGCCCCGGCGAGGTTCTGGAGTTTGAACGCCCCGAGCCTTCCGGTGCTCGGCACGTGCGGTCCCCGGCAAAGGTCGAAGAAATCTCCCTGACGGTAGATAGTTATGTCGCCGTCATCCAGCCCCTGTACCAGCTCCAGCTTGTACGGGTTGTCCTCATAAAGCGCCTCCGCCTCGGCCTTCGAGACTTCCTCGCGTTGGATCGGAAGGTCACGTTCGAGGACCTCGCGCATCCGCTCCTCGATGCGGGGCAGGTCGTCGTCGGTGATGCGTCCCGCGACCTCGATATCGTAGTAGAAGCCATTCTCTATCGGCGGCCCGATGGTCAGCTTGCTGCCCGGATAGAGTTCGGTGATGGCCTGCGCCATCGCGTGAGCCGTCGAGTGGCGCAGCACGTACAGACCCTCGGGAGAGTCTTTGGTAACGACCTCGAAATCTCCGCCACCGTCCAGCGGGGCGTCGAGATCTATTAGCTGTCCGTTCAGCTTCGCCACCACGGCGTCGCGGGCGAGGCGCGGACCGATCATGCCGGCCACGTCGCGGGCCTTCTGCCCCGGTTCGATCTCTATTTGCTTACCATCGGGCAACTTAACCGCAGCCATGCACCGCTCCTTCGACTATCCAAATTGCGAGTAAGAAATTCTAGTACCTCGCACCGAAGTATAAGAGAAATACGCGTCCGCGAACTGCTGACGCAGGAAACCAGATACCCGAACCTTCAAAGTGGGCGATAGTGGATTCGAACCACTGACCTCCTCCGTGTCAGGAAGGCGCTCTCCCCCTGAGCTAATCGCCCGTGCCCATCGAGAGGCGGCACCCGGAATCGAACCGGGGTACAGGGTTTTGCAGACCCTTGCCTAACCACTCGGCCATGCCGCCAGTAATGCCGCCCGCAACCGCGGCCCCGCAGCCAGAGCGGAAGACGGGATTCGAACCCGCGACCCTCACCATGGCAAGGTGATGCTCTACCAACTGAGCTACTTCCGCATCGCTCTCGCGTCGCAGTAATTTAGCATGAGCATCCCGCTCTTACAAGCGTTCCTTGAACCACCGTTTCCGCGAGAAAACGATGTAGCGCATGAGGAAGAAACTCATGCCCGAGGCGACCAACATCGAGACGACCTTGGCGACGTTACTGACCAGATACGTCGGTATGTCCGTATAGACCAGCAGCGGTCGGATCAGCCCCCAGAAGACCGCGCTCCCCACACCAATATTTGCAATCGCTTGCAGGATGAACAGCGTCGCCTGTCGCAGGTCATGCTCCGCCCTGCCCCGGAAGGTCCACAGCGAATTCCAGATGTAACTATTTATATTCACCAGCAGCAGAGCAATGGCGTTGTAGATCGCGAGTTGCCACGGTTCCCGTGTATACGCCAGCCACACAAATAGGTTTAGAACACCAATGTCGATAATGGCGTTCGATAGTCCGATGAGCGTGAACTTCGTGAGCCGGACGCTCCCTTTTTTCAGCTTGTCGCGCTTCCTCATCGGTTGCCGAGCGCTTCTTCGTAGTAGCCGCGAAGCGTCTGCGTAGAGTGTTGCCAGTCGCGGGTTTCGGCGGCGGCCCGGGCGTTACGACTTAGCGTTTCGCGCAAGTCCGGGTCGGAGAACAGTTGACGGACGGCGGCGATCATCGAGCTTTCGGACTTCGGTTCGTAGAGTATGCCGGTCTTGCCGTCGCTGACTACCTCGTGCGTGGCGCCGCTTCCGGCAGCTATTACCGGCAGCCCGGAAGCGAGAGCTTCGATCATGGCTATCCCGAGCGTCTCGGTGGTCGAGGGGAAGAGAAAGGCATCCGCCGAGGCGTAGGCCGCGGAGAGCTTCCCGCCCTGCAACATGCCAGTGAAGATCGTGGGCGTTCCCGCGAATACTTTCTCCAGGTCCCGGCGGGCCGGCCCGTCGCCGATGAGGGCGAGCCGCGTACCGGGAACCCCCTGCACTACCGCCTTCAGGCTCTCGATTCCTTTCTCGCGTCCCAGACGGCCCACGTAGATCAAAAGTTTCTCAGCCGGGTGTCCGCCCGTCAGCTTCACGCGGGACTTCTTGGAGAACTTATTCGGGTTGAAGCGCAGGGCGTCGACTCCCTGCGGCCAGAGATGCACGCGCTGCACGCCCTCGCTCACCAGGTACTTCCGAGTAGCCTCGGAGGTGCAGAGGTTGATCCTGGCCCGGTTGTGCAGCCGCTTCGTGTACCAGCGAGTCACTTTCTCCCCCACGCCAAGCTTGTAGAAACTGGCGTAAGTCGCGATGTTCGTATGGTAGGACGCTACGAGCGGCACCTTTAGTTTCCGCGCGTAGAAAGGCGATCCGGCTCCCAGGATAAAAGGATTGACTGCGTGAATGAGATCCGGCGCAAACTCCCGCAGAGCGCGCCCGACACCAGGGTTCGTTGGAGCGAGCTTTATCTGCGGATACGGCGGGAAGGGAACGCTGGATACCCGATGTATCGGGACGCCTTCGTAGGAGCCGGAACCTTCCCCGTACTTGGGAGCGATAATGAGCATCTCGTCACCCATACCGGTCAACTCCTCGATGGTATGTCGCAGCCGCGTAACAATACCGTCGGTCGCGGGCAGGAAGGTCTCTGTGAAGAACGCTATTCGCAAAGCCCGGCCGGTTCTCTTAGACCCTCGCGCAAGCGAAGCGCGTCCCATACGCAGTCACGGCCCCGCCGCTCCGCACCGTGAATTGTCTATAAGCGAGGTCTCCGTCCGAAACCGGAATACGCACTTCGCCCCCAATCTTCGCTCTGAGGATATCCATCGGACTGTATACAGGATTCTACAGATGCGAAACGATAGCCTGCGTGAACTCTTTCGTACCCGCCGAACCGCCGAGGTCCTTGGTGCGCGTTTCCGGGTTCTTCAGCGCCGCCTCGATACCGGTCTGCATCCGCTCGGCCTCGCCGTCGTGACCCAGGTGAATGAGCATGTTCTTCGCGGAGAGCAGGGTAGCGAGCGGGTTGGCGCGGTTCTGTCCGGCATACTTGGGCGCGGAGCCGTGAACCGGCTCGAAGACCGCGATGTCCTCGCCGATGTTCGCCCCCGGCGCGACGCCCAGGCCACCGGTCAGTCCGGCGCAGAGGTCGGAGAGGATGTCGCCGTAGAGGTTCGGGCAGACTAGCACGTCGTAGAGGTTCGGCTTCATGACGAGCTGCATGCACATGTTGTCCACGATGCGGTCGTCTATCTCCTCGAAGTCGTTCTCGTACTCCTTGCCAACCTCGAAGAACACGTCGCGAAACAGGCCGTCCGTGTACTTCATGATGTTCGCCTTGTGTATGACCGTGATGTGCTTGCGGCCCTGCTCCTTGGAGCGCTCAAACGCCATGCGGCAGATACGTTCGGTACCCTCGCGGGTAATGATCTTGATAGACTCCGCCGCGTACTTGCCGACCATGTGCTCCACCCCAGCGTAGAGGTCCTCGGTGTTCTCGCGGTAGATCATGAGGTCTATGTCCTTGTAGGGAGTCTCGACTCCCGGCAGACTCAACGAAGGCCGGATGTTCCCGTAGAGGTCCAACTCCTTCCGCAGAGCCACGTTGACCGACCGGAACCCGGTCCCGACCGGAGTGGTCAGCGGTCCCTTCAGCGCTACCTTGTTGCGTCGTATGGATTCGAGCACGGATTCCGGGAGAGGCGTTCCCTCCTTCTCCATGACGGTCTCGCCAGCCTCGGCGATCTCCCACTCGATATCTACGTCGAGCGCTCCAATCACCTCTTTCACGGAATCCGTGAGGTCGGGACCTATGCCATCGCCGGGTATAAGAGTAACTGTCTGCGCCACGCGCGTGCTCCCTTCGCTATAGACCGGAGATAGTATAGCGACAGCGCAAGCAAGTGGCTAACCACCGGGCAAGGATGATCTTCCCAATGGTTAGCCCTCGAAGATATTCTGCTCGTTATTGTTGTGACAGAGCGGCAAAGATGCCAACGAGAACGATTCCAAAGATGAGCGCCAAGATTCCGAGTACGATGGGCGGGATCAAAACAACTATAGCCGCCCTGCCGGTAGTCGTCGCGTGAACCTCTCGAATCCCCATTACCACAAGGTAAAGTGAATACAATCCAACAACGATTGCTATGAGTATGCCGAGTATGGGTATCGCCGACAGCCAGCTCACAAGCTGGACAGCGGAAGCATACGCCACCACCCTAAAGGTAGCCTCGAAACCGGAGTTAGGCTTGATGAGGAACATCACGAGAAGGTAGTAGATCCCTGCCCCGATAAACAAACCTATGGCAGTTGCGATGGGGACTATGAAAATCGCACCGAATAGACTCCCAAAAGCCGCTCCCGCCCCGGAGTTCGAGACAAGGGCGATCAGGAAGCCGAGGATCCCGCTCAACAACCCGCTTATTACAGCGCAGATAACCGCGAAGATCAACGGATTTATGAAGTCTCCCTGCCGCTGGATACCCCTGAAGAAGCCAACCGGCTGAGTGATAACCGCTATGGCAGTCCTAATGAAACTCTGTATCGGGTCTCTGTAGTCGAACTCACCACCCGGCGTAGCGGCCATTCGCGGCGGAGCCCCGCCAGAACCGCCCGACGACCCGCCAGAACTAGCCGCACCCTCCGGGCTACTTCCCGTGTTGAAGTCCATCCGGCTCCCCTTTCACCTAGAGCTTTTAGTAACTAGTAATGTACCTTCTTATCTAAATCTTCGCAACAGCAAATTAAGCCAGCCACTTAGCCGCTCCCCCCGCTTCCGGAGGTTCGGGGACGTCTGAGGTGCTGTAGAATACAAACCAACATGTGATTTTTGCGGGTAGGGAGAAGTAGGTGTCATCCACTATAGAGACTCTGGAGCGCGAGTTAGGGGAAGCGCAGCTAGAGCGGGAGAAGGAGCAGAGGGCCGTGACGCGCGCGGAGAACGCGCACGAGGCCGTCTGCGGCGCGAGGGACGAGGCGTGGTCGGAGAGCTTTGCCACGGACCCGGAGGTGGAGCGGCTCTCGGCGCTCGTGTATCAGCGGCGGCGGGAGTTGTACGAGGCTATAGACCGGTTGAAAGCCGCGGAGGGGCGGGAGCGCAGGATCAAGAGCCGCCTCATGTACGTCTTGCCCGCTGAACGCCGCCGTTACCTGTCCGGCACGGTGGATGAGGAATTCGAGGCGTTTCTCGCGGCGGTGAAGGACGCTTATCGCGGGGAGTTGCCGGAGGTAGAGGTGGTGATCGTAGTCGAGCGCGCGGGACGGTTGGACCTTCGAGGAGACGCTACATGGCGGGCGCTTGAGCGCCTGTACTCCGGGACGGAGCGGAGGTGGGTGGAGATCCGGACGACGGAACCGGCAGCGGCAGTCTGGCCGATGGTGGCCCAGATCTCTTACTACGCCGGAGGCCATACTCCGCGTGTTTTCGCGGGAGAGCGAGAGGTCCGGCCACAGACTCCTCAGGGCGGACACGTGGAGTGGAAGCCGCTCGCCGGATACGATGATTCCGAAGGTCGTCTGGCGCTCGCCAGGATAACCGCCCGGCGTTACCTCGACGAGAACGCGGTCGGGCGTCTGTGCAAACGCGCGCCGGCTCTAATCCAGGTAGCGGAGATTGCGCGTCTGTACCAGACGATGAACCTGACGGGAGATGAGATCCGCTGGCGCCTGGAGCAGTTGATCTCCCTGCGCCTCGAAGTCCTAGAAGCCGTCCACAAGCTCACCGGCGAGCGCCGCCGGTTCTCTTTCTACGAAATCGCCCGCGCCGCCCGCCTGCTGGACGGTCATTTCCCCGACGCCGGCATCGCTGCCGAAGCCCTGAACCGGGCCGTGGAGCGAGCCCTGGAGACCAGCGTACCCCTCGTGGACGTGGCCTACCTGAGCGTCACCACGGGAGACGGCTTTTAGCCCGGCTTCACGGGATCAACCCGGCGCGTCCGCCAGGTCATGCTCGGGGACAGAGAGTTTATATGGGCGGGCTGGTCTCTCGGCGAGCACGCGCACCTTATAGACGAAGTCCGGCACGAACTCTCCCCTGCGGACCTCCAGTATCTCGACCGGCTGGCTAGTGGCTTTCAGGGTGGCGCGGCCCCCCACCTCGTAGCGCGCCGGACGGTTGCGATCCACCATAATGCCTGCTCCTCTCTTTCAGGTGTCAACGTATAATGAGCCGGGAGGTTTCACCTGATCCCGGCGTCAGGCAGATTCTGGCACAGTTGAGAGCGAGTAGAGAGGAAGAGCAATGACGGACCGTTACGACCTCATTGTCGTTGGCGCTGGCCCCGGCGGCTCCGCGACGGCCTACTACGCGTCCAAAGCCGGTCTGAGGACCTTGCTGCTCGACCGTCAGACGTTTCCACGCGACAAGACCTGTGGCGACGGGCTCATGCCCCACGCGGCTTCCGAAGTGGCGCTCATGGGCCTTGGAGATTGGCTGGACGAGCCGGATCACGGGAGGTTCACCGGATTGTCCTTGTACACCCAGACCGCGTTCCTGCGCCAGGGCGTCCCCCCCACGCTACACGGTCCCCAGGGCTACGTCATACGCCGCGAGGAGATCGACGAAAAACTACTCGGCCGCGCCGTGCAGGCCGGGGCCGACTTCAGAGCTGGCCACCGGGCCACGAAGCTGCGCCGGACACCCGCGGGAGATGTAATTGGGATCGAGGCGGAGAATGGGTCGGACATCCTACAGTTCGACGCGCCGCTCGTCGTGGCGGCCGACGGCATCGGGGGTTTCGCGGGTGAGGGCATGAAAGCCCACCAGAACGCCGTAGCCCGCCGCCAGTACTTCAAGAACGTGGACGGCCCGAACCAGCAAGACATCCACGTCTTCATAACGAAGGACATGAACGAGCACGGGGCGGGCTATGGCTGGGTCTTCTACTTCGGCGACGGCCGGGCGAACGTCGGGGCCGGCATCTCTACGAAGTCTCTCGCCCGCTCGGGCCGCAACCTGAAGGACTATTTCGACCGCTTCCTCGAAGAACCGCAAGTCGCCCAGTGGCTGGCGGACGCCGAGCCGGAAGGTCCGGCGAAGAGCTGGTCGTTGAAGATGGGGATGTGGGGCGCGAAGCGATATACACAAGGTCTGCTGATGGTCGGGGACGCGGGGAGCATGATCCATCCGATAAGCGGCGAAGGTGTCGGGTACGCCCTGGAGTCAGGCCGTCTCGCGGCCTCGTGGGCGCACCAGGCCCACTCCAAACGCGATTTCTCGGCCACGTTGCTCTCCGGTTACGGGCGCCAGCTAACGCGCAAACGGGCGCGGGAGCACGTCTCGGGCCACGCGATGGTCCACCTGGTGCCGAACCTCACGCTGTTAGAGCCGGTCTTCAAGGCTTGCGAGAAAGACCCGAAGGCACGCGAGACCCTGATCGAAAGCTTTACGGGCGACACCCCGATCTACAGCCTGCTCAAGCACCCGAAGACGCTCGCCCAGGCGCTCAAAGCAGGCGTCAAAGAACGCGTAGGTCTCTGACAACCAACAGTTCTTTAGTTTTTGAGAGCCACGTCGTCGAGGAAGAACGTGGTGAGATGGGATTCGTCGGTCTTAACGAGGAAATCCAGGTAGAGCGTCCGGCCCGCGAAGCGCGAGAGGTCGTTAGTCTCCCGTCTCCAGCCGCCCTTGTCTCCCGCGTCGTAAGTCTTTAAGAGGGCGACCTTCTTGCCGTCCGCATCCGTGAGCTGGACGAGGAACTGGTCCGAAGGGTTCAGCTTCTCTTGAGCTTTGATCTCCAGCCGGTACGAGAGCTGTGCGTGCTTTTTTATCTGAATCTTCTGCCGGAGACTGTCTATTCCGTTGTTGTAGTCTCCGAAACGGGCCTTCTCGCTCTTCAGGATGAGCCCGGCGCCATCTTTCGTCTCCTGCTTCCATACGGCACCGCTCTTGAACGCGCCGTTCTCAATCCCTCCCCCGTCTCCGCCCTGGTCTTCAGGAGTCTCCTTTTTGGCGGCTTTCTTGTCGGGTTTCGCCGGTTCATTGGCCGGGTGCGCGCTTGGGTCCACGACGGCTCCGAAGTCCGTGGTCCAGTACCAGCCCCAGTCGGAACCTTTCTGGTAGACCCGCGCGATGCCGATGACTTTGTAGTTAGGGTCGAGCATCGCTTCGTTGTGGTGCGGAGAGTTGCGCCACGCCTCGAAGCTCTGCCCGGCGGTCTCGTAACCGACGGCCAAATTCTCGCCTCTGTACGTGTTGTAACCGTAGCCCTCGGCGGCCATACGGTCCCAGGGTTCGGAGCCCACCGGATAGTACGAGCTGGCGGCGGTATCGTGGGCGAAGAAACCATATTTCGCCATGTCCTCGGAATGATGGTCCGAGGAGACGGTAAGCTCATCCGAGAGCAATAGAGGCCCCGCGCCGTTGTTCGCCCGGTACTCGTTGATGAGTTTTAGGAACTGTAGCTCCTCGGGATCGTAGGTGTCGGCGGACGCGCTCCGTACAAACCCGGCGGTGGCGGATAGCACGACAGCCATCATTACGGCCAGCATCCACCTGTAACTCAACGCGTCCTCCTGAACATGAGAGGCATTATCCTGGACACCTCTAATATTGTCATCCTCCAAAAGCATTAAATTTTTTTAGTCCAATCTGACTAGACGGTGGCCCGGCGCAAAGGCTCTTCACGTAGCGAAGCGTGGCGTGGGAGTGGGCTTGCGGCTATGATTCGTCCACCGGCGAGCGGGAGGTTTGGGAGGATTGGCTACCAACACGGCCTTCGAGGCAGGGTCCATGCGGATCCACATTCTAGACGACGGAGTCTTCATCACGGACGCGGGCAACCTCTTCGGGGGCTCGAAGAAGGCGCGTATCCGGGGCGGTATGCACCCGGTCCTCGTCGAATCCGGGGATGATCTCGTCCTGATCGACGCTGGCTTCGGCCCGGAGCTTCCCGAGGTCCTCGTTGGCCGCTACGAGTTGAAACGCGAGAAGGACCTGATGGACGGCCTCGGCGCCATAGGCTACGAGGCGGATGACGTGACGCACGTCCTGCTCTCGCACCTGGACGCGGACCACGTTGGCTGGGCTCTGGAGCCCCGGGGCTTCCCAAACGCCACCGTGTACGTGCAGCGGGACGCGCTGGAGGAAGCGCGAGAGATGCGCGAGGGCGACGGGCGGCGCGAGGCCGTGCCTGCGGTCGAAAAGGGCGTTGAGGAAGGATGGTGCGAGCTTCTGGATGGAGATTCGGAAGTCTTGCCGGGGATAAGGGCCGAAGTACGGGCGGGACACTCGGCAGGACATCAGATCTTCTGGATCGGCTCCGGAGACGACGCGGCCCTATTCACCGCGGATTTGGCCCCGGCGAAGATCTGGCTAAACCCCGACCTCATCGCCGGCGTGGACACCGACCCCGACGCCGCCCGCCGCAACAGGATCGAAGTGCTAGAGGAAGCCGAGTCGCGCGGAGCGCCCGTCATCCTCTACCATGAACCTAAAGACTTCCTCGTCAACATTCGCAGCACGGAGAAAGGCTTCGAGGGCATTCCGGTGGAAGAATAGCGTCCGGGTCTAGCGCTTGCCGCGGCGCTCCTTGAATTTGCGCCACACGAAGGGCGCGGCGATTATGAGCAGTCGCTTCATCAAAGTCCTCAAGTCTCCTCCTCGGAAGGGTCCAGGTTGCAAGGATCATACCATCGGCGTCCGCCGGACGAGACTCAGGCCTCGTGCCAGGTGGTCTTTTGCTGGACAGGCTTGCGGCGGCGGGGTCTCTCGCCCATGTCCGGGTAGCCGACGTAAAGGTAGGCCACTATCCGGTCGTGTTCTTTGAGGCCGAAGAACCCTCTCATGTAGTCGTGGTAGGCGACCGGGCCGGTGCGCCAGATGGTCCCAAGACCGAGCGAGTGGGCGGTTAGCTGCATGTTCTGAACGGCGGCGCAGCAGGCGGCGTAGTTCTCCAGGGTCTCTATCTCGTCGCGGCCGGCTTCGGAGATCACCGCTATCACCACGGGGGCGCGGAAGGCTTTCTTGCGTTCACGGGTGATCCTGCCGGACGCCATCTCCTCGTCCTCGTCCTCGGCTTCTGCCTGGATGCGGGCAAGCTCGGCGCGGGCGCGGGCGAACTCGCCGCGTCCCCTGCCGGTAAAGACGTGGAATCGCCAGGGCTCGGTGATCTTGTGGTTCGGCGCGTGAACGGCGCTGTGGAGGATCTTCTCTATCATCTCCCTCGGAACCGGGTCCGGTTTGACGCGGTTGATGCTCTGGCGCGACCGTATCGCCTGCGTTACCTCCAAAAATCCTCCCGCTCGTCTCGAAAGCCTTGAGAGTATTTTACTGTGAAGAGTAACGGCAAAGAAATAAGAGTTGCCCTATCATTAAGCCAGTAGGATCTAAAAGGAGGCACTTACCTGATGTCAAAGACCGTTACCGTTACCGGCGCCGCGGGCGCGATAGGTTATGCGATCCTGTTCCGTATCGCCTCGGGCCAGTTGCTCGGCCCCGACGAAAAGATAAAACTAAAGCTCCTTGAGATAGAGTCGGCGCTAAAGGCCGCCGAGGGCACCGCGATGGAGATCTACGACTGCGCGTTCCCGCTACTTGAGTCCATCGACATCACCTCTGATGCAAAAGAGGCCTTTGATGGCACGAACACCGCCCTGCTGATCGGCGCCCGTCCGCGCCAGAAAGGCATGGAGCGCGCCGACCTGCTTGAGGCGAACGGCGCGATCTTCAAGCCGCAGGGCGAAGCGATCAACGCTGGCGCGTCTGAAGACGTGCGGATATTGGTGGTCGGCAATCCGGCGAACACGAACGCCCTGATCGCGATGAACAACGCGCCTGACGTTCCGCGCGAGCGCTTCACCGCGATGACGCGCCTGGACGAGAACCGCGCGGTGTCTATGCTCGCTCAGAAACTCGGGGTAGGCGTCGAGGACATCCAGGACCTCGTAATCTGGGGCAATCACTCGCCGACGATGTTCCCAGACCTGTTCAACGCCAGGGTAAACGGCGAGCGGGCAGTGGACCAGGTGGACATGGACTGGTACGAGAACGAATATATGCCGCAGGTGGGCAAGCGTGGCGCCGCGATCATCGAGGCGCGCGGCGCGTCGTCCGCGGCGTCTGCGGCTAACGCCGCGATAGACCACGTGCGCGACTGGACTTTAGGCGCCGATGGCCTGCGCTCGATGGCGATACCGTCGGGCGGTCAGTACGGTGTGGAGGAGGGCCTCATGTCGTCGTTCCCGGTACGGTGCTCCGGCGGCAACTATGAGGTCGTAGAGGGCCTCGACGTGGACGAGTTCGCCCAATCCAAGATCGACATCACCGTGAACGAGCTCAAGGAGGAGCGCGACGCGGTGAAGGAACTCGGTCTGATCGGCTAGTCACCGCCAAAGACGGTCTAATTCGTCCTCTTTGAGCAGAAGCAGTAGTTCAGAAACGAAAGAGCCTCCGCATATCGTAGCGGAGGCTCTTCTCTTATCGGGGCAGGCCTTAAAGTACCTTGATCCTGCGTCTGACTTTAGTCTGGGCGAGGGACGCGGCGATCTCGTCGAACGCCCGCGCCGGCGCGGTCTCTTCGTCGAAGAGAGCCTTACCGGGCTCGCCGGAAGCGTCCGGCAACAGCGGGATGCGGCCAAGGATCTCGCTCTGTAGCTCCCCGGCCACCCGCTCGCCGCCGTCGCCACCGAAGACTTTCAGCTCCTTGCCACAGTCCGGGCATTCGAGGTAGCTCATGTTCTCCACCACGCCGGCCAGCTTGAGGTGCGCCTGTACGGCCATCTTGCCGGCCTTCGCCGCAACCCTTGCCGCGTCGGCCTGAGGGGTAGTCACCACCAGAGCCTCGGCCTTGGGGATCATCTGCGCTACCGTCAGCGCCACGTCCCCCGTCCCCGGCGGCATGTCCACGATTATAAAGTCCGGCTCGTCCCAGTAGACGTCGCGCATTAGCTGGGTGAGGGCCTTGTTAACTATCGGGGCGCGCCAGATTATCGCCTGTCCCTCGTTCACGAAATTGCCCATCGAGATGAACTTGAGGCCGGACTCGGACTCTATCGGGAAGATGACGCCTCCAACGACGTTTGGCTTCTCCAGGGAACCCAGCATCACGGGGATTGATGAGCCATGCACGTCCGCGTCGAGGATCTCCACGGACTTCCCGGCACGATCCAGGGCCGCCGCAAGGTTCAGGGCGACGGTTGACTTTCCAACTCCCCCCTTGCCGGAGACTACGGCGATTATGCGCGTCCTCGACTCATCGGTGAACGCCGGAGCAAGTTCGGAGGGGCCGCCGTGAAGAGAGGTCATGAGGTTCTGTCGGTCATCGTCGGTCATCACGCCGAAGTCCACCTCGACGCGTTCGATGCCCTCTATCTCCATGAGGCGATCTCTCACGTCCTCGGTGATACGGTGTTTCATGGGGCATCCGGCGGTCGTTAGCGCCACGCCCACCTTGACGCCCGAGTCCTCTATCTCGACGCCCCGGATCATGTTGAGGGAGATGAGATCCCGCCCTATCTCCGGGTCGCGCACGTCCCTGAGCGCCTCCCGGATTCCCGCCTCCGAAAACCCGTCGGCCGGCTCCGGCGGCGCGGGGGTCCTGTCTACCAGATCCTCCGCCGTCTCCTTGTCCAGGTCGAGTGTCGAAGGCTCCGGCTCTTGATCTCTCGAAGACGCATCCTCAACCGATGCCCGCGGCGGCTCCATTTGCCGGGATACCTGTCCGGCGGAAGCGCCTGCGTCACGACGTCTGCGAAACCAATCAACCACGGTTTTGAACCTCCTCATATTGAAACCTGTCACGCGAGAATCGTCGCGACAGCGACAGTATGTCCTTGATGGGCCAATAGTAACACAACGACCCCGCCGCTCGACGGGGCCGTTGCAGGGTAGAGGCGCGATTACAGAGAGTGCTCATCTGGTTACCCTTAAGCTCTTCTGAGGACTACGGTTGCCGAGATGATCGGTGTGATTAAGATAGGTCGCGTGGAAAGCGTAGTCTCCGGACTGGATCAATACCGTATTCCCACATCTCACGAAGGCGTGTTTTCACCCTCGCGGAGATACATACGAGTCGGATCACGGACGGTACTGGCCGAAGACCTCCCGGAGTGTGTCCGAAACTTCTCCGAGCGTCGCGTGGTTCGTCAGAGCTTCCTTCATCGGATAGAGCAGGTTATCCGTCCCCTCGGCCGCGCGCTTGAGGTCCGCAAGAGCCTTCTCGACGGCGCTATTGTCCCGGCTCTGCTTTAGTTCATTCAGACGCCCGGCCTGTCTGTCGCGGATAGACTCGTCAACGGCGTGGAGTTCCATGTCGGGGTCTTCGTCAGCTTCGCTCGCGTAGCGGTTGAGTCCAACGATAATACGCTCTTCCTTCTCGATCTCTCGCTGGTAGCGGAAGGCGGCCTCCTCGATCTCCGCCTGCATGAACCGCTGCTCGATGGCCTTGACCGAACCGCCCATTTCGTCTATCCGTTCGATGTACTCCCAGGCTTCTTCTTCCACCGCGTCCGTGAGCGACTCCACGTAGTAGGAGCCGGCGAGGGGATCGGCGGTCCCGGTAAGACCACCCTCGCTCGCGAGTATTTGCTGCGTCCTGAGCGCTATGCGCGCGCTCCGCTCCGTCGGCAGAGCCAGCGCCTCGTCGAAAGCGTTGGTGTGGAGGCTCTGCGTGCCGCCGAGCACCGCCGAGAGAGCCTGAACCGTCGTGCGCACGATGTTGTTCTCCGCCTGCTGCGCCGTAAGGGAGGACCCAGCGGTCTGGGTGTGGAAGCGGAGCTTGAGGCTCCGTTCGTCGGAGGCTCCGAAACGCTCTTTCATGATCTTCGCCCACATCCTCCGCGCCGCCCTATACTTGGCGATCTCCTGAAAGAGGTCGTTGTGAGCGTTGAAGAAGAACGAGAGCCGAGGCGCGAACTGGTCCACTTCCAGTCCCGCCTCTATCGCCGCTTCGACGTATGCGATGGCGTTTGCGAGGGTAAAGGCAAGCTCCTGCACTGCGGTGCTCCCCGCTTCCCGGATGTGGTAGCCGGAGATGGAGATGGTGTTCCAGCGCGGAAGCTCCTTCGCGCAGTAAGCGAACATGTCCGTGGTTATCCTCATGGACGGCGCGGGTGGGTAGATGTAGGTGCCGCGCGCCAGGTACTCCTTGAGGATGTCGTTCTGGGTGGTGCCGGTCACGTCCTTCGCCTCTGCCCCCTGCTCCTCGGCCACGAGCGAATAGAGGAGCAAGAGGATGGAGGCCGTGGAGTTGATGGTCATGGAGGTGGAGACTTCTTTTAGCGGTATGCCGTCGAAGAGTTCGCGCATATCGAGCAGGGAGTCTATGGCGACGCCGACCTTACCGACTTCGCCCAGGGCAAGATCGTGGTCGGAGTCCCGGCCCATCTGGGTCGGGAGGTCGAAGGCGACAGAGAGCCCGGTCTGGCCGGCCTCGGTGAGGTACTTGAAGCGGGCGTTGGTCTCTTTGGCGGTACCGAAACCGGCGTACTGACGCATGGTCCAGGGACGGCCCCGGTACATCGAGGGATAGACGCCGCGGGTGTAAGGGTACTCGCCTGGGTCTCCGAGCCTCTCCGGGTACTCGAAGCCATCAAGGTCCTCCGGTCGGTAGAGGGACTTTACCTCGATCCCGGATTCAGTATGATGTTCGTCCTTGCGTTTCTCTACGTCCACTACCGCACCTCTCGCGCTCGCCTCAGCTATGTGGCAATTCTACTAGCTCGGTCAGCACCCCGAACGCCGCTTTCGGATGAACGAAAGCCATTTTGGTTCCGCCCGCCCCGACGCGGGGGCTTTGATCTATAAGTTCGACACCGCTTTTATCGAGTTCCGCGAGGGCGGATTCCAGGTCCTCGACCTCGAAGGCGGTGTGATGGAAGCCTTCGCCGCGTTTGGCGAGGAACTTGCCGATGGGCGAGTCGGGGCGGGTGGGCTGGAGTAGCTCTATCCTGGATTCGCCGACCGGAAACATCACCGCAATTATGCCCTGCTCTTCCACGGCCTCCGGCTCTCCGGGATCGGCGCCGAAGCGTTCCCGGTAGAAGCGGGACGCCACGCGCAGATCCTCGACCGCGTAGCCGAGGTGATGGATCCTGTTCAGCACAAACTCTCCCTCTGGTCGATTATCTCGCCATATTTTAGATCCATGGGCCGCTGACCGTCAGGGCGGGTAGAATTGCGGATATCTAGAGGAGGAGACAGAGATGGCACAGAGTATCATGCAGAAGATCCAGGAGCTTTCAGAGGAGCGCGAGAAGATCGTTGCCCGCGAGGGAACCCACCACGCGGACGCCCAGGACCACCTCCGGCTAGAGAAGATCGACCATGACATGCCCGTCCTGTGGGACCTCCGGAGGCGCGAGCTGGCCGGGGAACGCATCCACCTCGACGAGGACTACTACGACCGCTACACTCGCTACACCGGCGACGATCAGCCCGGCCGGTAGCTTGCGCTAGTCGCTAAGATTCGAGCGGTGGGTTACTTCAGCCCACTCGGAGATAGCCGACGCACGGTCGAGGACTTTTTTCAACTCCAGGGCGTCGTCCTCGCTGAACGTGTCGCGACCCGCGTCGGGGACGAAGTTGAGCACGCGCCCGTCGGAGTAGCGAACCACGATCCTCAAGAGGCCGTGGTTGTCCTCTTCCGTGCCTTCGATATTGCGGGTCCGATGTATGCCGTGCATCCCCTACTTCCTCTGGCCCTTGCGGATCGAATGCGCCATCGCGTCTACATAGGCGGCCAACTGATGCAGTTCATAAGAGCGGAACTCCTCGCGCAGCTTGGGCCGGAAGACGTCCGTGTCGCCGTTGGCAAACTCCATGACGACCTCCCGGATGCCTTCCGGGTCCATGTCGCTTCCCATATCCAGCGGACTACCATGCCAATCGCGGCTGTTCTCCACTATCCACGCATCCTTTCCGCCTTCGATTTCCATACCCGTTTCAGGGACACTAGGGCGAATATTAGCAGTATCTCGTCCCTTTGAGAAAATTAGAACGGCCATAGCGGGGCCGCCGCGATGAGGAGCGGCGCGAACAGCAGCGCTGGCAGCATGTTTGCCACCCGGATCTCTTTCAGGTTCAGTAGCGTCAGCCCGATGCCGAAGATGAGTATTCCGCCCGTCGCGGTGGTCGCGGAGATCATGGCTCCGGTGACGAACGGGTCCAGGAAACCAGCTCCGAACGTGAGCGAACCCTGCACGATGAGAACCGTTCCAGCGGAGAGCAAGACTCCCCACCCGAGCACGGACGCGAACGTAAGCGCCGCGATAAAATCCAGGGCGCTCTTGAGCGCGAGCAAACTATAGTCTCCGCGCAGACCGTCGTTGAGCGAGCCGATCACGGTAAGAGGCCCCACGCAGAAGAGCAAACTCGTCGTAACGAACGCCCGGCTAACCGGGCTCTCCCCCTTCGAGAACCGCTTCTCCAGGTAATCTCCAAGTTGTTTCAAACGGCGGTCGATGTCTATAAGCTCTCCAATCACGAGGCCCGCGACGACGCTTACCAGCGGCACGAGCGGATTATCGAACTTGAGGAAATTCGAGACGCCGACGAGCAGTGTAACGATGCCGATGGCCTGCATGGACGTGTTGCGCATCCCCTCCGGCAGCCTCGCTCCAGCGAGAGTCCCGATGCCACCGCCAACCAGGACGGCCACGACGTTGATCGCTGTTCCGATGCCCATCATATTGCCAGCCTTTTCATGCCCAAAGTATACAGAGCGAAGTGCCGTGCCAGCCTCGCTCAATGATCCCTAAATCAGCGAGGCAGGCAGCGGTGGCTAATGTCGCGGGCGTTCCGGGAGAAGGAGCAGCGCGTAAAATGTTACGAACAACAGGTGCGGTCTCTGTATAATTACGCTCCGTCATGTCGGGCTTTGCGGGAGTGTGATCTTGGACCTCTACGAGCATCAAGGTAAAGAACTGTTGAGAGACTATGGCCTCGAAACGCTGCAAGGCATAGGCGCAACTACGCCGGAAGAAGCGCGCGAAGCTGCCAGTCAGATCGGCGGCACGGTCGCGGTGAAGGCCCAGGTCCTCACCGGCGGGCGCGGCAAAGCTGGCGGCATCAAGGTCGTAAATAGTCCCGAAGAGGCCGAGTCCGCCGCGAAGCAGATCCTCGGCATGGACATAAAGGGCCACACTGTCCGCCGAGTTCTGGTCGAAGGCGGGGCGGACATCGACAAAGAGATGTACCTCTCCATGACCGTCGACCGTTCGGCGAAGAAGCCCCTGATCCTGTTCTCCACCGAGGGCGGCGTGGATATCGAAGAGGTCGCGGAGACGAACCCCGACGCCATCGTGCGGCTGCACATCGACCCGCTGGTCGGGCTGTTACCGTACCAGACGCGGGAGATCCAATTCGCCTCCGGCCTCGACAAGGAAGCCGCGAAGGGCCTCGGCAAGACGCTCTCGAACCTGTACAAGGCGTTCGTCGGGGCGGACGCGAGTCTGGTGGAGATCAACCCGCTGGTGGTTACCGGCGACGGCCGCATCCTGACGCTCGACTCGAAGGTCACCGTGGACAACACGAGCCTCTTCCGCCACAAGGACATCGCGGATCTGCACGACGCGGAGGCCGCCGACCCAGAGGAGCAACGCGCCCAGGAAGCGGGCCTCCAGTACGTCAAGCTCGACGGCGACGTGGGAATCCTCGGCAACGGTGCGGGGCTGGTGATGAGCACGCTGGACGTGGTCGCGCAGGCGGGCGGCGAACCGGCCAACTTCTGCGACGTAGGCGGAGGAGCGGACGCGGAGAAGATCTCAACTGCCCTGGATATCGTTACCTCCAACAAGAACGTGAAGAGCGTATTCTTCAACATCTTCGGCGGCATCACGCGCGGCGACGAGGTAGCCCGCGGGTTGCTCTCGGCGATAGAGCGGACCGGCCTGACCCTCCCGATAGTCGTGCGGCTCGACGGCACGAACGCCGAAGAAGGTCGGCAAATCCTGGCTGAGAACACCCCTGACAACGTACACACCGAAGAGACGATGCTCGACGCGGCCAGCCGGGCCGTGGAACTCGCGCGGGACGGAGGACAATAAGAATGGCGATACTGGTAGACAATGACACGCGGCTCCTCGTTCAGGGCATCACGGGACGCGAGGGGGCCTTCCACACGGGCCGGATGCTGGAGAGCGGCACGCAGGTCGTCGCGGGCGTAACGCCCGGCAAGGGCGGCCAGGATTCCGAAGGAGTCCCGATCTTCAACACCGTGAGCGAGGCGGTCAGGAACACGGGCGCGAACGCGAGCGTCATCTTCGTGCCGCCCCCATTCGCGGCGGACGCCATCTACGAGTCGCTCGACTCGGGCATCGAGACGGTCTGCTGCATCACCGAGGGAGTACCCGTCCACGACATGCTCAAGGTCTCCGACTACATGCGGATGGCGGATGCGACGCTCATCGGGCCGAACTGTCCGGGGATGCTCTCGCCGGGTAAGGCCAACGTCTCCATCATGCCGGGCGACATCTTCACACAGGGCAACGTCGGCGTAGTCTCCCGCAGCGGCACGCTCACGTACCAGGTCGTGAACGAGCTGACACAGCGCGGCATCGGCCAGTCGACGGCCGTTGGCATCGGCGGCGACCCGATAATCGGGACGAACTTCATCGAGATACTAAAGAAATTCGAGGCCGACCTGGAGACGGAGTGCGCCGTGATGATCGGTGAGATCGGTGGCAACGCCGAACAACTCGCCGCCGAGTACATACAGAGCGAGATGAGCACGCCGGTCGTGGCATACATAGCGGGCTTCACCGCCCCTGAAGGCAAGACGATGGGCCACGCGGGCGCGATAGTCTCCGGCGGCGAGAGCACGGCGGAGGCGAAGAGCGAGGCGCTGAGAAAAGCGGGAATACGGGCGGCTACGAACCCGACAGAGGTCGGCGCCCTGGTGGCGGAAGCGCTCGGTGTATCTTCATAGACGAACAGGTAGGGCCAGCATGCTGAAAGACAGCGCGCATCCCTAAGAGTTGGCGACATATGATATCCACCAGGCTCCAGGGAAGGAAAGTATAGGGTGAGTCGTCAATTCGCGGTTGTCGGGCTGGGGCGGCTTGGAAGATCCATGGTCAACACCCTGCTGGAGCTGGGTCACGAGGTGCTCGCCATTGACCCGGATAAGGATCTCGTCCAGAGCCTTTCTGACGACCTACCCGACGCCCACCTGGTCGCCGGAGACGCCACGGATATAGATGTGCTGCGGGACCTGAACGTCGGCCAGTTCGACGGCGCGGCGGTGACGGTTGGAGAGAACATCGAAGCCAGCATCCTGGCTACTGTAAACCTCAAGGAATTGGGCGTTCCGATGGTGATGACGCGGGCGGTCAGCACGTTGCACATCCGGGTGTTGGAGAGGATCGGGACGGATCGCATACTGGAGCCCGAGCGCGAGATGGGCGAGCAGATGGCCCGGATCATCGCCTCCCCCGCCATCCGCGACTACGTGGAGTTGGGCGAGGACGAGGCTCTGATAGAGGCCGAGGTCCCGGATAAGTGGGTAGGCAAGAGCCTCGCCGATCTGGAGCTGTCCCGCAAGAGCGGACTCGCCGTCGTGACTCTGAAACCAAAAGACGGGGCCGGCATGATACCCAACGGCGACACCATTCTACGCAAGGGCGACGTAATGGTGATCGCGGGTACAAAGAAGAACCTGGATCGGATGGACCTCTTCCGATAATCACCCTATCGCTATGTCTTCTTTCGGATAAGTATAGCCGTGGACCCGTTGGCGGTTCGCCAGGGAGACGATGAGGGTTATGGGACCAACCCGCCCCAGCAGCATAATCACCGAGATCAAAACCTTCCCGAACGTAGAAAGCTCCGGCGTGACGTTGAGCGAGAGGCCGACCGTACCGAAAGCTGACGTGACCTCGAACAGCGCCGGAAGCAGGGAGAGAGAGTCGGAGATCATCAACGCCAGTGTACTTACGAAGACCAGCGCGGCGGCCAGGGCGAACAAGGCGAGGACCCTGGCGATGATCTGCGAGGGTATCTCGCGCCAGAAAGCCGTCACCCGGTCCCGGCCCTTTACCTGGGCCGCAATGATTAGTGCGACTATGGCTACGGTCGTCACCTTCACGCCGCCGCCGGTTGAGGTCGGACCCGTGCCGATAAACATCAGGATTATCTGCGTCATCAGGGTCGGCTCCCGCATATCGGCGTAGTTGACGGTCTGAAAACCGGCCGTCCGGGGTGTTATCCCCTGAAAGAAGGACATGGCTACGCGAGTCCCGAAGGGCGCGTCGCCGAGGGTCTTGGCATTGGTCCACTCCAGAAGACCGACGCTCAGCATCCCGAGGACCAGAAGTACGGCGGTGGTGATCAGAACGAGTTTGGAGGTAAGCGTTAGCCTGCGGATTCTACGGTAGGAGTAGAGGTTCACCAGCACCGGAAACCCCAGGCCGCCTAGTATAATCAGGGCGCCCAGAGGCCCGACCACGAGCCAGTTGCCCGCGTATGGAAGCAGGTCCTGGCCCGGCAGCGTCGCGAACCCCGAGTTGCAGAACGCCATGATCGCGTGAAAGATCCCCTGAAACACGCTCTCGCCCGCTCCGGTCCCGTGGGTAAAGAAGCCAATGCTCAGAAGCGCGGCCCCAACGAGTTCGACAGCGAAGGTGATCCCCGCTATCTGTCCGAGGAGGCGCAGCGTATTGCGCAGCGAGCCAACACTCTCTAGTTGCTCCCGAACCGCCAGAAGCTCACCGAACCCCACCCTGCGTCCCAGGAGCAGGGCAACCAGCGTCGTCACCGTCATGATGCCCAGGCCGCCGACCTGAATGAGGACCATTATCACCACGTCTCCGAACGGCGTAAAAGTCGTCGGGAAAGTAACGGTGGAGAGCCCGGTGACGCTCGCGGAACTCGTCGCCACGAACATCGCGTCCAACCAGGAGATGCCATGCTGTGTGGACACCGGCAACTTCAGCAACGCGGTCCCGAGCGCCACCAAAACTATAAAGCCCAGAACTATAAGCTGCGGAACCGAGATCAGCCTGGACACTAAATCTCCTCCCTAGAACCCGAGATACTCTCATGCGGATACGGTCACACGGCGCACCCGGAGTATAGCGTCTGGGAAACAACAATCAGCCGCTCTGGACGTTTCAGCGACGCGCCACCGCGAGAGGCCACTGCGAGTATAATTCTCATCCGAGGCTTGGATTTACTCAAAAGCTGATAAAGGAAGAGACTTGCGACGACATTTCGGCACCCACCCATGCAGGAGCGTTGATGGCTAAGTCGGCAGCCTCGAAGGAGTACCGTAACAGACCGTTCAAGCGCTGGCTGCTGGAGGACCGCATCGAGGAAGTCTCGGGGCCGGAGGCCAAGGAGGGCGAGGAGCAGCATTCCTGGTGGCAGATCGTTTGCCTCACCGGCGTGGACTACTTCTCCACGCTTGGTTACATACCCGGAATCGCGGCGCTTGCGGCGGGAGCACTCTCGCCTGTTGCTACCCTGCTGATCGTTCTCTTGACCATCTTCGGGATGTTGCCGATGTACCGGGTGGTCTCCAGAGAGAGCCCGAACGGGCAGGGTTCGATCTCGATGCTGGAGCGTCTGCTGTCTTTCTGGCAGGGCAAGCTCTTCGTCCTGATCCTGCTCGGTTTCGTGGCGACATCCTGGGTCATCACGATCACCCTGTCGGCCTCCGACGCGGCGACCCACTTCGCCGGAAACCCCCTGGCTCCTGGCTTCCTCAAAGGACAGGAGGTGCTCATCACACTGGTTCTGGTGGGACTTCTGGGAGTGGTCTTCCTAAAGGGCTTCAAGGAGGCCATAGGCATCGCGGTTACGGTGGTCGGTGCATACCTGCTGGTAAACCTCGTCGTGGTCGTCTACGGCTTCTACGAGATCGCTACACAGCCGCAAATCTTCATCAACTGGAAAGACGCGCTCTTCTCCCACTACGGCAACCCGCTGACGATGATAGCCATCTCCTTCCTGGTCTTCCCAAGGTTGGCGCTCGGGCTCTCGGGTTTCGAGACAGGCGTAAGCATGATGCCGCTCGTGCGAGGCAACGAGGACGACGACCCCGAAAATCCGGAGGGCCGCATCCAAAACACGCGCAAGATGCTGCTGGTCGCGGCGCTCATCATGAGCTTCTTCCTCATCACCACCAGCTTCGTAACGTCTGTCCTCATCCCTCACAAGGAGTTCTTGCCGGGCGGCGGTGCGAATGGGCGGGCGCTGGCGTACCTGGCACACGAACAACTCGGCAGCGTATTCGGTACGATCTACGACCTGAGCACGATAACGATCCTGTGGTTCGCGGGCGCGTCGGCGATGGCCGGTCTCTTGAACATCGTGCCGCGCTACCTCCCCCGCTACGGCATGGCCCCGGAATGGGGCCGGGCGGTTAGGCCGCTGGTCCTGGTCTACACCACGATCTCCCTGATCGTAACCATCGTTTTTGGGGCCGATGTGGACGCACAGGGCGGAGCTTACGCCACGGGAGTTCTGGTCATGATGATCTCAGCTGCCGTAGCCGTGACGCTCGCCGCGCGACGCAGGGGATCGACGGCGCAATCCATCATGTTCGGCCTGATCACTCTAGTATTCATCTACGCGGCCGCATCGAACATCTACGACCGGCCCGACGGCATCAAGATCGCCGTTTTCTTTATCGGCGCGATCATCCTCGTCTCGCTCTTCTCTCGCGTTCAACGCTCGACCGAACTCCGTCAAGAGAGCATAGAGATTGACGAGATGGCCCAGAGGTTCATAGACGAGGCGGGCAAGGGTGACGACATTCACATTGTGGCCCACCGCCGCCGCGCGATAGACCGTCCGGAACAATACACCGCCAAGGAAAAGGAGCAGCGCGAAGACAATCACATCCCCAGGGACGAACCGATCCTGTTCCTGGAAGTCGATGTGGAGGACGCCTCGGAGTTCATGGACGTGCTCGAAGTCCGGGGAGTCGAAGTCGGCGGCCACAAGATACTGCGGGCCGAGAGTTCGACCGTGCCGAACGCCATCGCCGCCTTTCTGCTCCACATCCGCGACACGACCGGCAAGACACCGCACTGCTACTTCGGCTGGACCGAGGGCAACCCCCTCGTATACCTGTTCCGCTACATCCTTTTTGGAGAGGGAGACACCGCTCCAGTTACCCACGAGGTCCTGCGAGAAGCGGAGCCGGATGCCGAACGACGTCCCGCTATTCACGTCGGCGGTCGGTAATTCTTATAGATTACTCCGTCCTGGGGTCCTAGCTTTTCATGAAGTGCTTGGCTCTACTGGCACATGGTAGTAAACTGTTTATTAACAACTGAATACGTTGCCACGCCGAATCCCCGCAAGGGGAACGGGGGACCCAACAGGGACTGAATCAGTCCCCGGGGTGAATTGCCGGCCACCGAACACTAGGCTAGCGTAGGGCTTAACTCTTTCGGCCCGAACCCGTCAGCTAACCTCGTAGGCGCAAATGAAAGAGGGCGCTTCGCGCCGAGTGGTTCTGTCTTGGGTAAACCGAGGCCGGACCGGGAGGCGTGTGGCGGTCAGCCAACGCGGGCTAGTCTCTGCGGCTTCCTCGGACCAGTGTCCGGGGCGGCCAGCGGATGGGGCCGGTGACTGCAACCCCTCTATGGACTTTGGGGTGCGGCACCGGCCTTTGTCGTTGTCGTACCTCAAGAGGAGGTGCGCAGACAGATGAACAGCGTAACGCCACGTCGGCAAAGCAAGACGGAGGCAGCCATCAGCGATGGGATGATGGCCTTCCAGCACGAGTTCGTAGGACGCGGCCCCGATCGCATCAAGACCTACACCATCGAGGACCTGGTGATCGTGCGAAGCTTTGGGGTGTTCACCCCCGCCGAAAGGCGGCTGTCCGAGAGCTTTGAGGGACGCAAACTGATAAAGGCCATGCGCCAGCAGGTGCTTGAGGCCGGACGCGGCCAACTCGAAGGGTTGGTGGAGAGTCACACCGGGGCGAAGGTCGTCTCAGTCCACTCGGATATCTCGACCAAGAGCGGGGAGTGGGTAGACGTATTCGTCCTCGAACACCCTTTAGGGAAGCAGTAGTCATGGGAACGATCATGACCAGACTCCTCTCAGGACATACTGTCGTCAACCGCCCCTCGCACCAGTTGACCGACAAGCGAACTGAGAGCGGGACCACCGAAACAAGAAGCCTGGAGACCGGCGGTGACCCGCGTGGGCGCGCAGAAGAAACATGGGTGAGCGTGCGAGGCGTAATCCGCTCGGACATGGTCCACCTGTTGAGCCGCTACGGCACAGCTTACGCTCTCTTAGATGAACAGACCGCCGACTACGACTGCGCTCTGAAGAGCGACATCTACCGGTTGGAGGATTGGGTAGGCGACTACGTTGAGGTTGTCGGCACACTGACCGACGGCAACAAGGGACTACCGGTGTTGCATGCCATTCGCCTGCGACTCCTTAAAACGAAGTGGATGCGCTAACCGTGGAGGGTTATTGATGACTACTCAGAAGGTTTCCGAGAGCCGCATCTCGCGCTGGTTACTCGCACGCAAGGTCGAAGAGATCGGCGGCGCGAGGGGTACGGAAAGTAAAGGCGATGAGCAGTCCTGGTGGAAGGTGGTATGCCTAACCGGAGTCGACTATTTTTCCACTTTAGGCTACATACCCGGCATTGCGGCGCTCGCTGCCGGGGTTCTCTCTCCGATCGCCACCGTGTTCATCGTACTGTTGACTCTCTTCGGAGTAAGGCCAATGTACCATCGCGTGGCCGCGGAGAGCCCTCACGGCCGAGGTTCGATCTCGATGCTTGAGAAACTGCTCTCTTTCTGGAAGGGCAAGCTGTTCGTGCTTGCTCTGCTCGGATTCATTGCCACCGACTACATGATCACTATCACCCTTTCGGCGTCCGACGCCGCTACCCACTTCGCCGGAAACCCCCTGGCTCCTGGCTTCCTCAAAGGACAGGAGGTGCTCATCACCCTCTTTCTGGTGGGGTTGTTGGGCGCGGTGTTCCTCAAAGGTTTCAGGGAGGCCATAAGCATCGCCGTATTCCTCGTTGGAGCCTATCTCCTGCTAAACCTCGTAGTAGTGGCCGTCGGTTTCTATGAGATCGTCACCCACCCCCACCTTGTAGTCCAGTGGCAGAATGCGCTGTTTGCAGGCTACGGGAATCCGCTGGTCATGGTCGGCGTTTCCCTCCTGATCTTCCCGAAACTTGCTCTAGGGGTCTCTGGATTCGAGACTGGGGTGAGCGTTATGCCTCTGGTGTGCGGTGGAGAGGGGGACGACCCGGACCATCCGCAGGGGCGCATCCGTAAAACTAGGAAGCTCTTGAACGCCTCAGCTATAGTCATGAGCCTCTACCTCATCACTACCAGCTTCGTCACCATCGTGCTGATACCAACGAAAGCCTTCGAGGCGGGCGGACCGGCCAACGGACGAGCCCTAGCCTACCTGGCGCATGAATATTTAGGAAGTGTCTTTGGAACAGTCTACGACCTCTCCACCATAGCCATACTCTGGTTTGCGGGAGCCTCGGCGATGGCCGGGCTCATAAACGTCGTGCCCCGCTATTTACCCCGCTACGGTATGTCCCCTGAGTGGGGACGGGAGGTTAGGCCGCTAGTCCTGATCTACACGGTGGTGGCCTTCGCCATCGTGGTGATCTTCAAGGCCAGTACGGACGCTCAGGCGGGAGCCTACGCCACCGGCGTCCTGGTGGTGATGACCTCGGCAGCGGTCGCCGTCACACTGGTCGTCCGGCAGGCGGGATCAAGATGGGGCACTCTGGCGTTCTCGCTGTTGACCCTCGTACTAATCTACACGACCGCAGCGAACGTTATCGAGCGCCCCGACGGCATCAAGATCGCCTCGTTGTTCATTCTCGCGATCGTGGCAACGTCCCTGGTCTCGCGCGTAATGCGCACGACCGAACTGAGGCAAGAGCGTGTGGAACTCGACGAGGCGGCACAGACCTTCGTAGAGGAGGCGGCCAGGCATGGGGAGATACATCTGATCGCCCACCGCCGTAGGACGGGAGACGACCCCAAAGAGTACGCAAGGAAGCTGGAGGAACAGCGGGAGGCCAACAATATTCCCAAGGAGGTCTCGGTCCTATTCCTGGAGGTAGAGGTAGCCGATGCCTCCGAGTTTACCGACGTACTAGAGATTCACGGCGCGGACGTGGGAGGCTACAAGATACTGCGAGCCGAAAGTTCCGTGGTGCCGAATGCCATTGCCGCCTTCCTACTCCACCTCCGAGACATCACCGGCGAGACTCCGCATTGCTACTTTGGGTGGACCGAGGGCAACCCCCTCGTGTATGTAGTCCGCTACGTCCTCTTCGGTGAGGGGGACACCGCTCCGGTCACCCACGAGGTTCTGCGGGAGGCGGAACCAGAACTTGAGCTACGGCCAACCATTCACGTTGGTGGTCGTTAACGATAGGCGCCGCTTTCGCGAACGCATGGAGGTGTTGGTACGCGGCGCTCTACCGCGGAAGGTCGATGATACGGCGTCCCATCAGACTCGCCACCAGCTCTACCGCCAACTCCGCAGTGCCGTTCCTGGTGTCCAGTATCGGGTTGACCTCGACTATATCCAGGGAGGTCACGATATTCGCCTCGTTTATTAGCTCCATGAGCAGGTGCGCCTCGCGATAGGTCAGTCCTCCCCGCACCGGCGTCCCGACTCCGGGAGCCGCGTCAGGGTCGACTACGTCCAGGTCGAAGGAGACGTGAACCCGGTCCAGGTGCGAGAGTTCCCGCAATGCCCGGCGGACCACGGCGGCGAGACCGTGGACATCTATCTCTTTCATGGTGTAGGCGTGAACCCCGGCCTCTCGCAGAAGCTCGCGCTCCTTCAGGTCCACGGAACGCAGGCCGATTATGACCACGTCCTCGGCCCGGACACTCGCCCCGGAACCTCCGATGTTGACGAGATCCGGATGACCGTGGCCGGTGAGGGCGGCGAGCGGCATACCGTGGATGTTGCCGGAGGGCGAGGTCTCGGGGAGGTTGAAGTCCGCGTGGGCGTCCACCCAGATAACGCCCGTCCGTCCACCGGATGCCGCCGCTACGCCGGCAACGGTCCCGATGGCGATGGAGTGATCGCCGCCGAGGAAGATCGGAAACAGCCCCTCCGAAACCACAGCTTCGGCCCGCTCCGCAACCCTGGCGCAGACACTCCGGATCTCCCCAAGATGCCGAACCTCCTCGACTTTCTCCACCGTCTCCGGGATCGGCACCTCCGCATTCCCCAGGTCGGTCACTTGATAGCCTAAGTCCGCGAGCGAAGCCTCCAGCCGGGCGTAGCGGATGGCGCTCGGTCCCATGTCTACGCCCCGGCGATCCTGCCCGAGGTCCATCGGCACCCCGAAGATGCCTATAGGTCGCTGCGCAGGACTTCCGACGCCCTCAGACAAAGACCGCTCCTCCGCTGCGTCTCGGGTCCGCCGACGCCTCGAAGAGACCTTGCGGAGTACGCCGGACGGCGTTGACCCCGCCGAAGTACATAGACGGCTCATCGTAAGACAGGACGCGTTCGTAGAGATCCAGGTCGGCCTTGCGCGCGCCGGCCTCGTAGGCGAAGAGGTCGCCCTCGGAGTGGAAACGCGGAGCGAGGACCGCGCTCTCAAGCGGCATCCCGTGATCCAGCACGTTCACCAGCGTCTGGAGGATAGCCGTCGGGATGCGGGACGCGCCCGGAGACCCCAGAGAGACCAACCCACCTTCCTCCGAGGAGACGATGGTCGGGCTCATGCTGGAGACCAGCCGTTCGCCCGGCTTGAGCGCGTGGAAGCCCGTGGGGTTCAGTTCCGGTTCGCCCAGGGTGTTGTTCATGGGGATGCCGGTGCCGGGGATGACCAGCCCCGAACCGTATCCCATGCTGGCGGTGATCGAAACCGCGAAGCCCTCCGCATCCACGCACGAGAGGTGTGTCGTGTGAGGCGAGCCGAAGATGCGCCGGCGCTGCGCCTTGATGTACTGTTCGCTGGTGAGCCGCTCCGCGACGCGGGCATTTTCCTCACCCGCTGTATATTCCGTCTCCCGGTCGCGCAGGGCGTACTTCATCGCTCCGGCCATTATTTTTACGTAATCGGCTTCTGGAAGCGCGGCGAGATCGTAGCCGGAGACGATCTCGAGCATCTGGGCTAGCGTCGCGCCGCCGGCGGAGGGCGGGCAGTTGGTGTAGATCTCCCCCGCCCCATAACGGATCGCCAGCGGCTTTCGGATGACGGGACGGTACTCCGCGAGGTCCCGCTCGGTGATGATGCCGCCCATGGCGAGGATGTACGAGCTGATCTGGCGCGCCAACCGCCCCTCGTAGAAGAGGTCCACCCCCTCCTCCCCGACGGCCTCGAAGGTGTCCGCGAGCTCCGGGAAGCGCATCTCCTCGCCTTCGAGGTACACGCGGTCCCCCGTGTAGAAGTTCTTACGGGTCTCGTCCGTTAGCTTTAGCACCTCATCGGCGACCTGAAGCCACATCCCGCTGGTCTTACACAACCGGAAACCTTCGCGGGCAAGCCGGGCAGCGGGCGCGAGCGCCTCCCCCAGCGTCAGCCTGCCATACCTCTGTAGCAGCGCCTCCCATCCCCGGAGCGTCCCAGGCACCGCCGCGGACGCCCCGCCAATGATCGAACGCACCCCGGCTCCATACTTGAGGATGACGGTCTGCGGCTTGCCGCCAGCCCCGAAGGCCGACTCGGGTAGTCCCTTGCCGGGCATTGCGTCGAAGTAGTCTATGAGCTCGGCGCTTCCGTCCGGATCGCGCACCAGGGCGAAACCTCCGCCGCCGATGGAGCTCATGAGCGGTTCGGTTACACCAACGGCGGCTGCAGCGGCGACGGCGGCGTCGGCGGCGTTGCCACCGGCCTTGTAGACCTCGGCGGCGGCCGCGGCGGCATATGGCGTGCCAGCAGCTGCTGCGAATGTGTGGGTCAGGCCAACGTCTTCCATTATGGCTATCATACGCCGCAGGCAGACTAGCGGAAAGGTCTTAGAGTTGCGGGAAGAGAATGGCGGGATCAGGAGCTTGAGGTTCAATACTGCGTCGGAGGCGGAGATAAAGGGCGCAGAGGTCGCCGACGTGTATTTCCATCGCACGATGGAAATCCTGCGCGCCCGTGGGCTTGCGGACACTCACGTCCACGCGGAGATCGCCTATAAGACCTCGAACCCGGACGAGTGGTTCATCTTCGCGGGTCTCGATGAAGTGGCTTACCTGCTGGATGGTGTTGGCGTCGAGGCGCGGGCGGTGGCGGAGGGTACGATCTGTCACCCTAACGAGCCAGTCCTTACTCTCTCCGGCCCCTACAGCACCTTCGCCGAGCATGAGACGGCGATACTCGGGTTCCTGTGCCAGGCTTCGGGGATAGCGACTGGGGCAGCCCGCTGCCGGATCGCAGCGGGCGACAAGCCGGTCATCTCCTTCGGGGCGCGTAGGATGCACCCGGCGATCACACCGATGATAGAGCGCGCCGCCTACCTCGGAGGCTGTGACGGCGTCTCGGTCGAACTCGCCGCCAACCGTCTGAACATACCCGCAAGCGGCACCCTGCCGCACGCTCTTGCCCTGCTCCTCGGCTCCACCGCGGAGGTCGCCCGCGCCTTCGACGAGACGATTGACCCTTCGGTTCAACGCACCATCCTCATAGACACGTTCGACGACGAGAAGTTCGGCGCCCTGATCGCCGCGCGCGAGATCCCGGACTCCATCTACGCAATACGGATGGACACGCCAGGCAACCGCCGCGGCGACTTCCGCGACCTGATGCGCGAGGTCCGCTGGGAGCTTGACCGCAACGGCTTCGAGCACGTAAAGATCTTCGCCTCCGGCGGTATCGACGTAGACTACATTCTGCACCTCAATCCCATCTGTGACGCATACGGCGTGGGCGGCGCCATCGCGGACGCCCCAATGATCGACTACTCCCTGGACATCGTGGAGGTCGGCGGCGTGGACCGCTCTAAACGCGGCAAACGCGGCGGACGCAAACGTCTACTCCAGCTCGAAGACGGCTCGCGCAGGGTCGTCCCCGCCGGGTCCAAAGCTCCCGATAACTCTACGGACCTCCTTCAGTCTCTCGGAGAACTCTACGCCACGGGCGCTGACGTGCAGGCGATGAGGGATTACGTCCTGACCCAACTTGCGACCGGTAAATACACGCTCTGAGGTCTACCTCTTTGTCTCAACTACCGCAAATGGACTAGAAAAATCTCATTCGTTTGCATGACGAAAAGATCAACCATTTAGGCGATGTTTCCGCTTTACGCATCCGGCATCATTCAGGTTGCGTATATAAGTTGACGGAAAGGAACAGAGATGGAAGACTTTTCGAAATCCGCCGGGACCCTTACCTGTCCCATGTGCGAGGCGGGCCAGCTTCATATGCTGGGCCGAGACTCGTGCCGATGTGACTATTGCGGACGCCTCCTCAGCAGCATCGCCCTCAGGACTCTACAGGAGATAAACACCCTGCCCAACGCAAACGGCCACCACGCCTGCGAGTGCGGACATCCCGAGATGCGGCG
>JAABUR0100001358.1_pt1 | contig 44321 bp, 48 predicted proteins | sample 5560091 | NCBI WGS metagenome assembly JAABUR01 (sample SAMN10711879, study PRJNA513375) | rock metagenome | isolation source: Antarctica rocks | place: Antarctica: Victoria Land, University Valley sud | reverse complement strand
GGGAGCCCGACGCCGACGCGGACGTCGACGAGCATGGAGACGGCTGGGAGTTCCACGCACCATTGGGCTTGCGCCTCGCGCAGGTCTTCCACCACGGCACCGATCACCGCAGCCAGGTCTGCACCGCACTGACGAGCTTTGGCCTGACGCCGCCGGAGATCGACCTCTGGAGCTTCGGTGAGGCAACCGGCCGCACGCGGCCCGGCGACCTGACGACGCCGTAGCCCGCGCTTGCTTCGCCGCTGGGGCACGATGCCGTCACCCGGATGTGCTCGAGCACCTCGAGGTACACGAGTCGGGAGAGACGTTCGCCGAGGTGACTGAAGGAAACCCCTGGCCGATCGGGTACGTCTGGGAGCGCCTGCGCTATGACTGGTCCGAGCCGAGATGGGTCAAGGGCGTGGTCACCGACTCCAATATCTTCAAACCCGGGAGCACCTGGGCGATCAGGGCGACACCCACGAATGGCGGTAGCCGGGTCGAGGTGATCGCGGTTCGCCACCTGCGCGGGAAGGGACGGCTGCTCGCGCCGGTGTTCCCCCTCGGGCTCGCCAGGCAGACGGTGGCGGAGCACCGGCGGCACTTCCTCTCCAAGGTCGAGGCGCGCTACGCGGGTCTCGGGTAGGCCGGACCACGCGACCGCGCGGCTGCACCGCGGTCGATGCTGTTGAAGGCCGTGCCACCGAGACAGCGACGCCGCGTACAGGCTGGACGGTCCGGCAGACGGACCAACCAGCGGCTGAGGCGCCGCTGAGGCCTGCTCACCCGTCCCTTGGTCCGGCAGGCGGACCACCGGGCGGCTGAGGCGCCGCTCGGACGTGCTCACCCGTCCCTTGGTCCGGCTGGCGGACCACCGGGCCCCAACCGGCCTCAAAAGCCCGACAGTCGATACCCTTGAGGGCCCATGCCAGCCGAGTTCATCTACACCGCGTACAAGCTCGCCCGCCACTACCCGCCGGATCGGACGGTGCTCGAGGACATCTCGATCTCGTTCTACCCGGGCGCCAAGATCGGCGTCATCGGCTCGAACGGCGCCGGCAAGTCCAGCCTCCTGCGGATCATGGCCGGCCTCGACGACGGGTTCACCGGCGAGGCCCGCCTGACGCCCGGCTTCACGGTCGGCTATCTCAGCCAGGAGCCGCAGCTCGACCCGGCCAAGGACGTCAAGGGCAACGTGATGGACGGCGTGCGCCCGATCCAGGACCTGATCGACCAGTACAACGCCGTCATGGCCAAGTGGTCCGACCCTGACGCCGACTACGAGGCCATCGGCGCGGAGCAGAGCACCCTCGAGGACCGGATCAACGCCGCCGACGCCTGGAACCTCGAGCGCAACGTCGACATCGCGATGGACGCCCTGCGCTGCCCGCCCGACGAGGCGGACGTCGCGACGCTGTCCGGCGGCGAGAAGCGTCGCGTCGCGCTCGCGCGGCTGTTGCTCCAGCACCCGGACCTGCTCCTCCTCGATGAGCCGACCAACCACCTCGACGCCGAGTCGGTGGAGTGGCTGGAGCGCTTCCTCGACGAGTACGCCGGCACCGTCGTCGCAGTCACCCACGACCGCTATTTCCTCGACAACGTCGCCAAGTGGATCCTCGAGCTGGATCGGGGTCGGGGGATCCCGTTCTCCGGCAACTACTCGAGCTGGCTCGAGCAGAAGCTCGAGCGCCTGTCGCGGGAGTCGAAGTCGGCCGACGCGCGGCAGCGCACGCTCGCTCGCGAGCTCGAGTGGGTGCGGATGGGCGCCAGGGCGCGCCAGGCAAAGGGCAAGGCCCGCCTGTCGGCGTACGAGAAGCTGCTGGCGGAGGCCAACGACGCGAAGGCCACGACCCGCGAGCTGGAGATCGCCATCCCGCCCGGTCCGCGGCTCGGCGACACCGTCATCGAGGTCAGGGACCTGCGCAAGGGCTACGGCGACCGGCTCCTGATCGAGGAGCTGTCGTTCTCGCTGCCGCGAGCCGGCATCGTCGGCATCATCGGGCCGAACGGCGCCGGCAAGACGACGCTGTTCCGGATGCTCGTCGGCCAGGAGCAGCCCGACGCCGGCTCGATCGAGATCGGCGACACCGTGCAGCTGAGCTACGTCGACCAGAGCCGCGACGCCCTGCGCGCGGATCGGACCGTGTTCCAGGAGATCACCGACGGGGTCGAGGTCGTCAAGGTGGGCCCGCGCGAGATCCCGGCGCGCGCCTACGTGTCGAGCTTCAACTTCCGCGGCACGGACCAGCAGAAGATGGTCGGCGCGCTGTCCGGCGGCGAGCGCAACCGGGTGCACCTGGCGAAGCTGCTCCAGTCGGGCGGCAACGTCCTGCTGCTCGACGAGCCCACCAACGACCTCGACGTGGACACGCTGCGAGCGCTGGAGGCCGGCCTGGAGTCGTTCCCGGGCTGCGTCGTCGTCATCAGCCACGATCGGTGGTTCCTCGACCGGATCGCGACCCACATCCTGGCCTTCGAGGGCGACAGCCAGGTGCGCTGGTTGGAGGGCAACGTCAGCGACTACGAGGCGTTCCGCCGCAAGGAGCTCGGCTCGGCGGCGGACCAGCCGCATCGGATCCGCTACAAGCGGCTCGTGGCCTGACGCTCGAGGCCAGCTGATATCGTGCCGGCCGTGCGTTTCCCGCCCGCCCGGATCACCGAGACCGTCGCGCCGACCAGGCTCGGGCGGAGCTTCCGCTGGCTCCTGTCGGCGTCCGTCATCACGAACGTCGGCGACGGCATCGCGCTCGCGGCCGGACCGCTGCTCGTCGCCTCGCAGACCCGTGACCCGCTGCTGGTCTCGATGGCGCTGCTGAGCCAGTACCTGCCCCATCTGGTCTTCGGCCTGGTCGCCGGGGTTGTCGCCGACCGGCTCGATCGACGCAGGATCGTCGCAGTCGTGAACCTGGGCCGGGCCGTCGTGCTGGCCGCGCTCGCGACGACCATCGCCAGCGGGACCGTCAGCATCGCCGTGGTCCTGCTCGCCCTGTTCGTGCTGGGCACCGCCGAGACGTTCGCGGACGCGAGCAGCAGCGGCCTGGTCCCGCGTCTCGTCCGCCGCGAGGACCTGGGCGTCGCCAACGCACGGATGCAGGGCGCGTTCCTGCTGACGAACCAGCTGCTGGCGCCGCCGATCGGCGCCTTCCTGTTCGCGGTCGGGATGGCGCTGCCGTTCGCGACGAACGCCGCCTGCTTCGCGCTGGGTGCGCTCCTCGTGTCCCGCGTCGTCTACGACGTCACCGACGACCGACACGGCCAGCGCTCCGGCCTGCGCGCGGACGTGGTCGAGGGGGTGCGCTGGCTCGTGGGGCATCCGCCCATGCGGACGCTGGCACTGACGATTTTCACCTTCAACGTCACGTTCGGGGCGGCCTGGTCCGTGCTCGTGCTGTACGCGGGCGAACGGCTCGGCATGGACGAGGTGGGCTTCGGCCTGCTGACGACGGCTGTCGCGTTCGGCGGGATCGTGGGGATCGCGACGTACGACCGACTGGAGCGCCGGTTCTCGCTGGCCGACCTCATGCGCGCCGGGTTGCTCATCGAGACCGGCACGCACCTGTCGCTCGCCCTCACGACGTCGCCCGCGGTCGCGCTGGCGACGATGGTTATCTTCGGGGCGCACGCGTTTGTGTGGGGGACGACGTCCACCGTGGTCCGCCAGCGCGCCGTGCCGGACGCCATCCTCGGCCGCGTCTCGAGCGTCTACCGCGTGGCGATCATCGGCGGGCTGGCGATCGGGACGCCGATCGGGGGACTGCTGGCGCGGACGTTCGGGATCACGGCGCCGTTCTGGTTCGGTTTCGTGGGCTCGGCGCTGCTCGTCGCGCTCCTCTGGCGACAGTTCGACCACATCGTCCACGCGGGCGAGACGCATTCTCAGCCGGCCGGGCCAGGCTGAGCCAGATGAAACGCGCCATGGCGCGAGCGGCGCAAGTGGCGTGATCCGCTGCGCTCAGGACTTCTTGCCGGTGAGATGCAGCGTTGCCGACTCATCCCGGTGGACGCCCTCGCTGCCGACATGCTTGTCGCTGATCTGCGGGCCGTTCCTGATCACGTGCACCAGTGCCATCGCATGTCCGCGCCCGAGCCCGAAGTCCTGCTTCAGCCAATCCACGATGGCTCCGGCCTTGGTCTCCGGCGCGTCGAAGCCGCGCTCCCTGGCCATGGTCACGAACTCGGCGGGCGTCTTTCCGGTCCTGGCTTCGATGTTGTCGAGGTATGCCTGGAAGGACATGGGTTACTCCTTTCGGTGGCTTCGTGTCCCTAGTTCGGCACCGATCATGACTGCCGGAGCCGACGAATCTCATCGCCGGACTGCCGGCGCAAGGCCCGCGGCGACCGGGTCTCGACCACGCCAGCCCGCGTTGAGCCAGGCAGGAAGCCAGGCCTGCTAACTGGCTGCCCCTCCTTGCGGCTTGTGCGACGCTCCTTGTCGTGACAGGGCGGCGCAGCGGGCGCCGTCACCAGGACCGGAGGACGACCGTGGCAGGAATGGACGCCGCCAGAGTCGAGGTTCGGGACGTGACCGACGGCCTGTGGCTGTGGCGGCAGCACTGGGAGTGGCGCGCGGGCGTCGACTGGGAGCCGGAGGTCTCGTCGTTCGCCGTGGAGTCGGGCGGGGAGACGGTGTTGCTCGACCCTCTGGCGCCACCCCCGCGCGCTCGTGAGGTGTGGGATCGGCTCGAAAGGAGCCAGCCGACGGCCGTGGTCGTCCTGAAGCCGGACCACGTCCGCGACGTCGACGTGTTCGTTCACTGGTACGGCACCACCGCGCACGGTCCGTGGCGGTTCGAACGCGGTCAGGCCCCGACCACCGACCTGACCAGAGTTCGAGCCGGTGACCTTCTGCCCGGCGGTCTGCAGGCGCTGTACGACGGCCGGGACATGGGTGAGACGCCGGTGTACCTGCCCGAGCAACGAGCGATCGTGTTCGCCGACGGCATGACCGCGCTCGGCGGCGTGCTCCGCATCTGGTGGACACCCATCCTGGAGCGGGCGACCTTGCCGGCCCTGCGCGCGATGCTCGACCTCCCGTTCGAACACGTCCTCGTGTCCCATGGCGAGCCCGTGCACAGCCGAGCCGAGTTCGAGGCCGCCCTCGAGCGCGAGCCGTGGTCCCGCCCAGCCGAGGCCTGACGGCCACGGTCGGCGGTCCATCGCCGTCGGCCGCCGCCGACTTGACTCGGTGGGCGGGTCGATCGGCGGGCGAGGGCGCCTCGCGGCCGCGCGGGACGGCAAGATCGCTCCTCGTTCGACGCGTGATCCGCTGATCGGGTCAATCCCGCTTCACGCGTCGCGTCTGAGCCCCACCTCAGCGGCGGCGGCCGTCCTCGTCGGGAGCGTCCGGGGCACTCATCCGGCGTCGAGTGGAGACGTCCACCCGGGCCGTGTCGCCCTCGTGGGCCGGGTGCTCGACGAGCGCGATCAGCCGGCTGGCCATGAAGCGGCCGGTCCGCACCGGCGTTCCGCCGCGCGTGACCTCGGTCACCTCGACGATCCCGCGCGACGTCGTGACCTCGATGCGGCGACCGGCCCGGGTCGCCTCGATGACGAAGCGGTCGACGCCCTGCCCGGTGTCGACGACTGCCTCCACGCGATCCCCCTTCATCTCGGGATCGTACTCCGGGCCGCCAGCCGTCTCCGGCCCATCCGCGTACCCTGCCAGCGTCCGCGAACCGCCGACGCCCACGCTTGGAGATCCGATGCGCTCCTTTCTCAAGGACAATTCCCTGGCGCTGGCGATGCTGCTGCTGTTCGCACTCTCACTCGGAGGCCAGATCGTCACGGGCCTGGCGGAGGCGAACGACGATCGCGCTGAGCACGACGGAGCCCCGGTCTCACTCGCGACCTACCTCGGCAGCGGCCACTTCGTCGAGGCTGTCTTCGAGAACTGGGAGAGTGAGTTCCTCCAGATGGGCACCTTCGTCGTCCTGACGATCGGGCTGCGCCAGAAGGGCAGTCCCGAATCGAAGCCGCTGGAAGGCGAGCAACCCGTCGACCAGGAGCCGAACTCGAGGCGTCCCGGGGCGCCATGGCCGGTCAGGCGCGGTGGTCTGGTGCTGAAGCTGTACGAGAACTCACTCGGGCTCGCTCTCTTCGCGCTCTTCGCCCTGTCGTTCGCGCTGCACGCGGTCGGAGGCTCCACGGAGTTCAACGAGGAGCAGCGGGAGCATGGGTCGACCGAGCAGGTCACTGCGCTGGGCTACGTCGGCACGTCACGCTTCTGGTTCGAGTCGTTCCAGAACTGGCAGAGCGAGTTCATTTCGATTGGCGCGCTCGTCGTGCTGTCGATCTTCCTGCGCCAGAAAGGATCGCCGGAGTCCAAGCCGGTCGATCACCCGCACGGGGAAACGGGCGCCGAGTAGCCGAGGCCACCGGCCGAGCCGATCCGGCGACCCTTGGTATGCTCGCCGGGCTTGATGCGCCGCGAACCGGGAGCCGCCCAATGACCACACTGGAAGCGCGAGACGCCGGCGCGCTCGACCTCGACCGACATGTGGAGACGATCAACCGCGACGGCATCACCGCCCTCCGGGGCGCGTTCAGCCGCGAGTGGGTCGAGCAGATGCGCGAGGACATGATGACCGCCTTCTGGGCGGCGATCCAGCGTCCCGGCGGGGCCATCGGCCGCGGGCCGCGCCGCTGGTACGTGGAGGTCCATCCCGAGGCCATCCAGGGCTTCGCTGACCTGGCCACGCATCCCTGGGTAACCGGGCTATCCGCGGCGATCTGTGGGGCGGATTACCAGATCGTCGAGATCGGCTTCGACGTGCCGTTCCAGGGGGCGAAGAACCAGCCCTGGCATCGCGACTTCCCGAGCCCGCCGGAGACGTGGCGCGACCACCGCATCACGTCGCTCGCCTTCAACATGAGCGGGGTCGACGTGACCGAGGACATGGGCCCGTTCGAGATCGCCCCCGGCACGCAGTTCGACGACGGCCGGGCGTGGAACCACGAGATGTTCCCGCCCAGGGATGAGTGGCCCCGCTTCGCCGAGCGCGGCGTGCGCAAGTACCCGCAGATGGGCGACCTCTCCTGCCGCTCGGCGCTGACGATCCATCGCGGGACGGCGCACGGCTCGCCGATCGCGCGGCCGGTCCTCGTCCTGGGCGTAGACACCCGCCGGGCCGAGCACTCGGACAAGCACGATCTCGTCGTCACCCGCGGGTACTTCGACGCGCTGCCCGAGGCGCTCCGCGAGCACCTGCGCTGCCGTGTCGTGGACGCGCTCGAGCCGCTCACCCAGAAGCACGACATCGAAGGCCTCGTGATGGGGGTCGAGTAGCCGGTCGCCGCTGGGCGTTGATCGACGAACGAGGGTATGGTTGCGTAAGCAACAAGCAGCCGTAACATCCAGTGGAGACGCCGATGCCCATCCAGCTCAGCGAAGAGATGCAGTCGTTCCTCAGCCAGCCGATCCCCGCCGTCGTCAGCACCGTCCGGAAGGACGGCTCGGTCCAGATGAACCCCATCTGGTACGACCTCGACGGCCACCGGATCCGCCTGAATCCGACCACCAGCCGGCGGTGGGGGAAGCGCCTCGACGCGGGAGCCGAGGTCACGCTCTTCTTCATCGACCCGAACAACATGTGGCGGTGGGCGGAGATCCGCGGCCGGGTGACGGGGAAGACGCAGGAGGGCGGCGAGGAGCACATCGACATGCTTTCCAGGCGCTACCTGGGGCTTGACTACAGCGACCACCGAACGGACGACCCGCGGCAGGTCGTCGTCGTCGAGCCCCTGCGCATCGGCGGCACGATCGACGCCACCTGACCCCCGGACGGGCGACCCTGATCGCCGCCCGTCTATCCTCCGGCGGTGACGCGGCTGCGCATCCCCGATGACGTCCTCTCGGCGGCCCATGCTCGAGCACGGGCGCGCGGCCAGCGTGACTGGACGGAGGCGGACCGGCTCCGCGGCGAGATCGAGGCGGCGGGCTGGAAGGTCGTCGACCGAGGCACGGATTTCGCGCTGTCGCCGGCGAGCGCGCCGGACCTCGTGGAGGCGGGCGGCCGCCGGTACGGGAGCAGCGCCTCGGTGCCATCGCGACTTGCCGACGCGCCGGTCGGCGTGGCGACCATCGTCGTCGTGGCGGGCGACGCGCCGGCGAGGCTCGAGCAGGTGATCGGGACGCTCCGGGAACATGCTCCAGACGGCACGCAGCTCGTCATCGTCGGCGACGACCCGCGCCCGGAGCAGGCAGCGGCGCTCGACCTCATCGAGCGTGACTCCGAACAGCCGGGCGTCGCGACCGAGATCATCCGGACCAGCGCGCCGCTAGGCCGCGCCGCGGCGCTCAACGCCGGGATCCGCCGGGCTGCGGCTCCGATCGTCGTGCTCCTCGACGCGAGCGTCGAGCCGACCGGCGACCTCGTCACGCCGCTTGTCGCCGCGCTACGCGACCCGACGGTCGCCGTGGCCGGCTCGCCGGGTCTCGTGTCCGGGGATCTGCGCCGCTTCCTCCCGGCGCCCGCGGGTGATGTCGACGCGATCGGCGGCGGGTGCCAGGCGTTTCGCCGGGAGGACTACATCGCTCGGGGACCGCTCGACGAACGATTCCTGCATCCGGCGAGCCTCGATGCCTGGTGGAGCCTGGCGCTTCGCGACGGGGGAGAGGAGGGGCAGCATCGGCGGGCGGTCGCGTTCGACGATCTGCCGCTGCGCCACCGCGAGGACGGCCCCGCGAACGTCTCCGGGACCGATCACGAGCGGCTGGCGAAGCGCAACTTCTATCGGCTGATCGACCGGTTCGGGTGGCGCCGGGATCTCCTGACGGGCCGGCCGTCACGGCAGAGCTGAGTCGGCGGGACCCCGAGCCAGCCCGTCATGCGCGTCCGCCGCATACATGGCGGGCGAGGCGCCCTAACGAAGGCGCCGGATCCGCGTTGTCGAGGTAGAGGCCTCGCGGCATGACATCGTTCCCCCGGCGGTGTTGTTCGACGAGGCCTCATTTCCTGCCCCCTATACTCCCCCCATGCGACGCTGGGTCTGCGTGATCGCCCTGCTTTACGGCTTCGTTGGGGACGGCTACGCGTGGAGCGCTCGCCCGCGGATCCCGGTTCCGATCGAGCGCTCGCTCGACCCCCGCGATGACCGGCCGGGCGGGATGCCGACGGGGGCCTGGTGGCGCATTCCCTGACCGCACGCCAGCCAGCTCGCCAGATCCGTCACCGACTTGCGGTCATCGCCGCGGCGGTCGCCCTCGCAGCAGCCGTCACGGGCACGTGGCCGGCGGACGGGCCGGTGCCGGCGCGAGCGGCAGGGGACGAGGTCCGCATCCTGGGCGGCAGCCCGGCGACGCTCGACCCGGTCGAGGCCGGTGACGCCGGCAGCTCGGCGGTCATCGCCCAGCTCTTCGAGACCCTCACCGCCATCGATCCGAGCCTGACCGTCCGCCCGGCCCTCGCCGAGCGCTGGGAGCTCCTCGAGGACGGACGCCAGGTCGTCTTTCACCTGCGTGACGACCTGCGCTTCTCGGATGGCTCGCCGCTGGGCGCGCAGGACGTGGTTCGAAGCTGGCTGCGGGTGATCGATCCGCAGTCGCCATCGCCGCTCGTGGCGCTCATGCTCGGCGTGCGCGGCGCGCGCGAGTACCTCGCCGGGGAGGTCGACGCGGATGGCGTGGGCCTCCGGGCGGAGGGCAACCGGGTTGTCGTCGACCTCGTCCGGCCGGGCGGCGACTTCCCGTCGACCGTGGCCAGTCCCACGTTCTCGGTCGTTCCCGAGGGCGTCGGCGAGGATGCCGCGGCGCTGGAGCCCGGGGGCTTCGTGGGCACGGGCGGTTACGTGCTCGACGCGGTCACGCCCACGCAGCTGACCCTGAGCCGGAACGCGCACTACTGGGCCGGCCCCGCCCCGATCGGCACGATCAAGCTGATCGGGGACCTCGGCGGGCGAAGCGGCGTGACGGCGTTCGAGGAGGGTGATCTCGACTACGCGCCGATCGGTGACTTCGACGCCAGCTGGATCCGCTTCGATCCGGACCTCGGGCCGGACCTGCGCGCGGTCCCGGCGCTCTCGACGGAGTACCTGGGCTTCGACACGGCCGACGAGCCGTTCGACGACCCCCGCGTCCGACGCGCCTTCGCCAAGGCGGTCGACTGGAACCGGCTCGTGCGGCTGGCCGGATCGGCGACGGTCGTCCCGGCCACCAGCATGATCCCGCCCGGGATCCCGGGGCGCAGCGAGCGCAGCTTCCTTCCCGAGCACGACCCGGATGCCGCACGAGCGCTGCTGGCCGAGGCCGGCTACCCGGGCGGCCGGGGGTTTCCCGAGGTGACCTACCTCACCGGTGGTTCGACGGTCGACGCCGGCTTCGTGGCCGACGTCGAGCGCGAGCTGAACATCACGGTCCGGTTCGAGACGATGGACTTCGACACCTACTTCACGCGCCTCGACGACGAGCCCCCGGACATCTGGTCTCTCAGCTGGATCGCCGACTACCCGGGCGCCAACGACTTCCTCGGCGTGCTGCTCGGCTCGGAGTCCTCGAACAACTACGGGCGCTGGTCGGACGAGGCGTTCGACGCCGCGATCGAGCAGGCGCTCGAGGCGGCGGACGCGGATGCCGCTCGGGAGGCGTTCGACCGGGCGGAGGCGATCGTGCAGGAGGAGGCGCCCGTCGTCCCGCTCGCGCACGGGTCCGGCTGGGCGCTCGCCCGGGAGGGCCTGCTGGGAGCGACGGAGAACGGGCTGGGATCCCTGCGCTTCGCCGGGCTGGCATGGGACGAGTAGGCCTCGGGCGCCGGACGACGCCCGCGCGGGCGCTCCGCGCGGTCCTCCTCGCGGTCATCGCCCTCGGCCCGCTGACGTTCGCGCCGGCCGTTCGCGCCGCTGACGTCCAGTGGGGAGAGCCGACCGCGAGCGCCACGTACGGCGAGGGCATCGAGTTCAGCCAGCCCGCCACGATCGACAGCCGGATCCGCCGGGTGGAGATCCTGCTCGAGGTGCCCGGGGGCATCGGGCCGCTGGTCGTGGAGGTCGAGGGCGCGGCCGGCGCGACGACGCTCCGACACTCGCTGCTCCTGGCCGATGACCACCTCCTGCCGAACACCTCGATCACGGCCCGCTGGCGGGTGATCGCCGAGGACGGCAGCGATGCGGTTGGCCCGCCGGTCACGGTCCGCTACGCGGACACCCGGTTCGATTGGCGGACGCTGGAGGGCGACGTCGTGCGCGTCCACTGGTACGAGGGCTCGGACGACTTCGGCCGGCGCGCGCTGGAGATCGGCGATCGGGCCGTGCGCGAGACGGCGGAGCTGCTCGGCGTGACCGAGGACGAGCCGGTCGACTTCTTCGTCTACGCGAACCAGGACGAGTTCTATGAAGCCCTCGGGCCAGGGACGCGTGAGAACGTCGGCGGCCAGGCCAACGCGGAGCTGCGGACGCTGTTCGCGCTGATCGAGCCCGGCGAGATCGACGACCCGTGGGTCGAGGACGTCATCCCGCACGAGCTGGTCCATCTCGTCTTCGACACGGCGGTCGACAACCCGTACCACTTTCCGCCCCGCTGGCTGAACGAGGGGATCGCGGTCTACCTGTCGCAGTCGTACGGCGTCGCCGACCGGGCGACGGTCGAGCAGGCGGCCGCCGAGGGATCCCTCATCCCGCTCGAGGGCCTGTCCGGTCAGTTTCCGACGACCCGCGAACGCTTCTTCCTCGCCTACTCCGAGTGCGTCTCGGCCGTGGACTTCCTCATCCGCCAGCACGGTCGGGACGCGCTGGTGCAGCTGGTTCGCTCGTACGCGACCGGACTGACCGACGACGAGGCATTCGAGCAGGCGATCGGCATCGACGTCGCGGCCTTCGACGCGGCCTGGCGCGCGGAGCTCGACGCGGCCGATCCAACCGAGCACGGCCCGCAGCCGGCGCCGGCCGGCCCCTTGCCGCCGGGCTGGACGAGCGCCGACGGTTCGGCCGCCCCCACTCTCGCCCCGCCCCCCGCCTCCACGAGGGCGCCGGGCGCGTCCCCCGCGCCCGGCGCACCCAGCCCGGGGGCCCCGGCCGAAGGGGGGCCGGACGGCTTCGCGATCATCGGTCTCGGGCTGCTGCTCGGGCTCGGCGTCGTGGCCTTCGTCCTGCTGAGCCGACGGCGACGCGCGGTCGAGCGGGCGCGTCCCCCGCGCCACCCGGACCAGGTGCCGCCGCCCGACCAGCCGTGACCGCGATCGGGACGCGACTGCGCGCGATCCCGAGCTGGCAGATCACGCTCGGCGTCGCGTTGCTGGCCCTCGGCTTCCTCATTGCCGCCCAGCTCTCGACCGAGGGGCCACGCATCCGGTACACGACCCAGGAGCGGCCGCCGCTGGTCGAGACGGTGCTCGAGCTGCAGCGCCAGCAGGAGGGACTGAAGGAGCGCATCCTCGCGCTCCGCGAGGAGATCCAGCAGACCTCGCAGGCCAGCCGCGGATCGGCCGCTCTCGTCCGCCAGCTGAACGAGGACCTGGCGGAGGCACGCCTGGCGGCCGGTCTGGTCGCACTCGTGGGGCCGGGCCTGGTCCTCCAGCTCGAGGACTCGTCCGCCACGCCGCCGCCGGACGGGATCGAGGCCGATCTGCGGGTGACGGCAAGGGACATCCGGACGCTCGTGGAGGAGCTCTGGCTGGCCGGCGCGGAGGCCATCGCCGTGAACGGTGAGCGCCTGACGGCGACCAGCGCCATCGTCGACATCGGCGGCTCCGTGCTGGTCAACCAGGCGTACCTGGCACCGCCCTACCAGCTGTCGGCCATCGGTCCGGCGGACCTGTACGAGCGGCTGTCCGCCTCGCAGGGCTACACCGACTGGATCGTCGCCCGGGTCCAGCTGGCGGGGATCGGTGCCGCCTTCGGCGAGTTCGAGCAGGTCGAGATGCCCGCATTCGCCGGCACGCTCGGGCTCGACTATACCCGCGTCGAGCCGTCAGCCGGGACGCCCTGACCGATGCATGCCCTCCGGAGCCAGATCGCGCTCACCGTCGTGGCGTTCGTGCTCGGGCTCCTCGTCGTTGCGCAGCTGCAGTCCCAGCAGACCGCGCCGGCGCTGGTCGGAGTCTCGTCGCAGGACCTGACCATCCTCGTCGCCAACCTCAACACGCGCAACGATCAGCTCCGGACGGAGATCGCGACGCTCGATCGCGAGCTGGGGGACCTTCGGGCGGACCGCTCGCGGGGCGAGACATCGCTCGACCAGCTGCGCGACGACCTGCTCGACGTGCGTGCCTTTGCCGGGCAGGAGCCCGTCGCCGGTCCCGGCGTTTCGGTGACCGTGGCCGGCCCGATCGGCGCCCCCGCGGTCGCCGCGCTGATCAACGAGCTGCGCAACGCGGGCGCCGAGGCCATGGCCATCGAGGGCGTGCGGATCGTGCCGGGATCCGTGGTCGCCGGCGCTCCCGGCGGGCTCTCACTCGAGAGCACGCCGCTGAGCGATCCGTTCGAGATTCGCGCCATCGGCAGCCCGGAAGCGCTGACCGGCTCGCTGACCCGGATCGGCGGCATCGTGGCCCAGCTGGGTGCCGCCGAGGAGCTGGCCACCGTGACCGTCACCCCCGTCGAGCGGATGGTCGTGCCGGCCAGCGAGCGCAACCTGCTGCCCCGCTATGGCAAGCCGAGCCTCTGATACGCTCGGCGACGACATCATGCCCGCCCGACCCGTTCTCGAGCTGTTCCTCGGCGACGTCGTCCTGCTCCGACGCCGGCACCCGTGCGGCGGTGACCGGTGGCTGGTCGACCGGGTCGGCGCGGACATCGGGCTGCGGTGCGAGACCTGTGGGCGCCACGTGCTGCTGGAGCGCCCGTTGCTCGAGCGCCGACTTCTCGAGTTCGTGCGACGGGGCGATCCGGCGATGACCGCCGCGGTCGCGCCCAGCTGGGACCCGAACCCGTGACGGCCGCCCCGCAGCCCGTCGCAGCCGCGCCGGTACCGGACGCGCCGAGCCCCGGCGCGGGCATGGGGGCGGTCCTCTCCAACCGTCCGTTCCTGCTGCTCTGGCTGGCCCAGGCCGCCACCCAGATCGGCGGCAACATGGTCCTGTACGGCCTGACGCTCGTCGTCTTCGAGTCGACTCGCTCGAACTCCGCCGTCAGCCTGCTGATCCTGACCTTCCTCGTCCCGGCGGTGCTGTTTTCCGCCGTTGCCGGCGTCTACGTCGATCGGCTCGATCGCCGACTCATCCTGATCGCGACCAACCTGCTCCGTGCCACGGCCTTCCTCGGCCTGTACTTCGCCGGCGACCACCTGCTGCTCATCCTGCTCCTGAACGTCTTCGTGTCGACGGTCACGGTCTTCTTCGCCCCGGCCGAGGCGGCGATGATCCCGTTCCTCGTCCCGCGACGGCAGCTGATCGCCGCCAACGGCATCTTCACGCTGACCCTGAACGCGGCGTTCGCGCTCGGGTTCGCCCTGCTCGGACCGCTCGTGGTGACCCTCGCCGGACCGCCGGCGCTGATCCTGCTCGTGGCCGGGCTGTACTTCGTGGCTGCCGCGTTCTGCTGGACGCTGCCCCGGCCGGAGGCCAGGCAGATGCCGGCTCACACGGGCTCGGCCGTCGCGGACGCTGAGCGAGCGGTCAGCTCGACGATCGCCCAGCTGCGCGACGGCCTGTCGTTCATCCGCCAGCATCGCGACATCACGTGGTCGCTCATCTACCTCGGCGTCGCGGCCTCCGTCGTCGGCGTGCTGGGCGTGCTTGGGCCGGACTTCGCCCAGTCCACCCTGGGTCTCGAGACCAAGGACTTCGTGGTGGTCGTGCTGCCGCTCGGCATCGGGATCGTCATGGGCATCCTCCTCCTGAACTCGTACGGCAAGTACCTGCCCCGCAGGCGGGTCATCGAGACCGGGCTGATCTCGCTCGGCGTCCTCCTGGCCATGCTCTCGATCGCCGGCCCGATCAGCCAGTTCCTCCGGCGCGCGCAGGCGCAGGCACCCCTCGGGGCGGACCTGTCCGCCGTCACGTCCCTCCTGGCGGTCGTCGTGGCCATCGCATTCATGGCCGGGATCTCGTACGGCGTCGTGGCGGTGCCCGCCCAGACACAGCTGCAGGAGGACCTTCCCGAGGACGTCCGCGGGCGCGTCTTCGGAGTGCTCAACATGCTCGTGTCCGTGTCCAGCTTCCTGCCGATCATCCTCGTTGGGCCGATCTCGGACCTGGTCGGCACCGGGACGGTCATTCTCGTCGTTGCGCTGCTGATTTCGGCGGCGGGGGTGGCCTCCGTGGTCAAGCGCGGTCCGCTCCTGCCCGGTGAATCGGCCCGGACGGCGGAGGGCATGGTCCACGGCGCCGCCGTGGACCCGATCGGCGTCGTCACGCATGCAGAGCCGGCGCCGTACGACCCGGCCGAGCCCGACGACGACCTGGCGCCGTGGATGCGGGCCGCCAGACAGGGCACAACCGCCGACCCGGCGTTCGGCGCCGCCCCGGCGGGTGGCGCCGCCGCGGCCGAGGCGGTTGAGCCGGCGGCCCGGGCCGAGGCGGACACGGCGGCGGAGGCCCCACACCTCGCCGCGGCCGATCCGCTCGGCCTGGCACCGGACGATCCAGTCGCACTGGCGCGCGCCCAGACGGAGGAGCTGCGGCTGCCCGCCGACCGCCAGAACGAGGAGCCCGAGCCGGGGTCGCCGCCAGACGCGCGTGCCTGACGGCTCACCGGTCGTCCCGGCCGGGGCTGCGCAGGCCGGGCAGGCAGCTGAAGGCGAAGGGACGCCCTGGCGCTGGCGCGTGCTCGCCGCGGGGACGCTGACGGGCGGCTTCGCCCTCGGCTTCCGGGCGGCCGCCGGTCGCGGGACGCGACGCCTGGTGCTCGCCTGCGTGGCCGGGGCGCTCGGCTCGACCCTGCCCATCGCGTGGGCCAGCCGGCGTCCGCCGATCCAGCCACGTTCGAACGGGGGGGTCGGCGGGCAGGTCGCACGGCACCAGGGGCCGGGCACCGGGAGCCCGACGTTCACGGTCGTCGTGGCCGGTCGCGATGAGGCGGTCGTCATTCCGCGACTCGTCCGCGACGTCGCCGCACAGGACCACCGCACCTCCGGCGGCACACCCCGTTTCGAGCTCGTCGTGATCGACGACCGATCCGTCGACGGCACGGCCGACGCCGCCAGCCAGGCCGCAGAGACTGCCGGGATCTCCGGCGTCACGCGGGTGGTGCGCCGGGCTGGTGCCCTTCCGGACGGCAAGGGCGCGGCCCTGGCGGCGCTCGCCCCGGAGGCGTACCTGGGCGACGTCGTCGTGGTGCTCGACGCGGACGCTCGCATCGCCCCGGACTTCCTGTCCACGCTCGCCCACTACGTGCAGTCCGGGGCACGGGCGATCACCGCCCGGCGGAGGATCATCGACGGTGGCGCGTCGTGGCTGGCCGGCGCCCAGGCTGACGAGCAGACGCTCGACGGCGAGCTGCAGCGCGGCCGGTGGGGGCTGGGCGGCCTGTCGGAGTTCCGGGGCAACGGCATCGTCGTCGAGCGCCGGCTCCTGATCGAGGTCGGCGGCTGGCGATCCGAGGCGCTGACGGAAGATCTCGACCTGTCCAGCCGGATCGCCGCGGCGCACGGGATCGGCGTCGCCTGGGCCCTCGACGCGGAGGTGTGGGAGGAGCCCGTCCGCTCGTGGCCGGCGCTGTGGCGGCAGCGGGTCCGCTGGGCCGAGGGGGCGGTGCGTCGCCTCCTCGAACACGGGGCGCCGGTGCTGGCGAGCCGGCGTCTCGGGATCCGCGCGAAGCTGGAATTCCTGGCCTACGCCGGTCAGCTGGCCGCCCCGCCACTCATCGCCGGATCGGTCGCAGGCGCCTTCCGCCGGGGGCGGGCGGCCAGCGCGGTGCTGCTCGTCGCCGCGTACGCCGGAGTCGCGGGCGGGCTTGCCTGGGATGCGCTCCGCTGGGAGGCGGGCGCGGACGGACACCCGCTCCACCCGGGCGAGCGCCTGGGCCGCGCCGCTCGAGCGGCCGTCTTCGGATCCCTGTGGCTGGCGGCCATGCCGGCGGCACTGTGGCGGCTGGCGGTTCGACGCGGGCCCGTCGTCTACGACAAGATGGCCCACCACGGCGGACCCGAGGCCTCGCCCCGCCCGGGTCCGGCGGCGCACCACGCCCGGGGCGAGCCATGAGCCGGGTGGCTGTCGTCTTCACCGGCGGCACGATCTCGATGGAGATCGACGCGACGGCCGGTGGCCGGGTGCCGACCCTCAGCGGTGCGGACATCCTGGCCCGCACGCCGGGCCTCGACGCGATCGCGGAGGTCGTGCCGATCGACCGCGGCCTCACCCCCGCCAGTCACTTCACGTGGCGCGATTTGTTCGGCGTGGCGGCCACGGTCCGCGCGGCACTGGCCGATCCGACGATCGACGGCGCGGTCGTCGTCCAGGGCACGGACACGATCGAGGAGACGGCGTTCTTCTGGGACCTGCTGCACGCCGGCCCGAAGCCGCACGTCGTGACCGGCGCGATGCGCTCCGCCGGCGAGCCGGATCACGACGGTCCGGCCAACATCCGCGACGCCGTGCGCGCAGCCGCGGAGCCCGCATTGCGGGGCGCGGGGACGGTCGTGGTCCTGGCCGGGACGATCGAGCCGGCCGACGATGCGACCAAGACGCATACCGCCGCGCTCGACACGTTTCGCAGTCTCAACACCGGGCGGCTGGGCCGGGTCGACGGGGAGACGGTCATCGTGGAGCGCCGCCGCGGCGCGCGCCGCCACGTCGACACGGACCGGACCGCGGACCGCGTGGAGCTGATCACCGCGCACGTCGCGATGGATGGTCGGCTGCTCGACGCGGCCGTCGACGCCGGCGCCGAGGGGATCGTGGTCGAGGGGACCGGCGCCGGGAACACCTCGCTGGCCCTGCTCGATGCCGCCCGGCGGGCGATGGACGCCGGCATCCCGGTCGCGCTCACCACCCGCTGCCCGAGCGGATCGGCGACCGCCGCCTATGCCTTTCCGGGTGGCGGCGCGACATGGTTCCGCGCCGGGGCGCTGGCCTGCGGCCAGCTCGGCGGGCCCAAGGCGCGCGTGGCGCTGGCGCTCGGCATCGGGGCCGGCCTCGCCGATGTGGGGCTGGCCGCGTTGCTCGCCGGCCCGGACGACGCCCGATGACGGCGCCCGAGGTCCTGATCACGGGGCGGATCGCGACCCTGGCCGGCGACGCCGGCTTCGGCTGGGCCGAGGCGATCGCGATCCGCGCCGGCCGGGTGGTCGCCGCCGGGCAACGGCACGACCTGGAGCCGCTGGCGGGAGCGGCTACCCGGCGCATCGCCCTGGCTCCCGATGAAGTCGCGCTGCCAGGCCTCACGGACAGCCACCTTCACCTGGCGGAGACGGCCCTGGCCGCCCGGCGCATCGACCTGGCCGACGCCCCGACGCTCGACGACGGGCTGGCCCGGATCGCCGAGGCAGCGGCCCGCTCCGAGCCGTCCGAGTGGCTCGAGGGCAAGGGCTGGGACGCCGATCGCTGGCATCGCTGGCCCACGGCCGACGACCTGGCGCGCGCCGTGCCGGGCCGACGGGTGGCTCTCTGGGCGCACGATCACCACGCGCTCTGGACGTCCGGCCCGGCGCTCGACGCGGCCGGGGTCGGCGCCGGCACGCCGGACCCGCGGGGAGGCATCATTCGGCGGGACGATGAGGGTCGTCCGACGGGGGTGCTCCACGAGACGGCCGCCCGGCTCGTCGCCCGCCACGTGCCCCCCGCCAGCCCGGTTGCGACGGCGGATGCCGTCGCTGCCCTCGAGCCGGAGCTCGTTCGGCTGGGCATCGTCGCGCTCCACGACCCCAGCGGGTCGTCGCTCGACCCATCGCTGGATCGCGCCATCGCCACCTACGTTCGGCTGGCCGATCGCGGCGCCTTCCGCGTCCGCGTCCACGCCTGCATCCGTCCCGAGCAGCTGGAGGCGGCGACGGCCGCCGGCTTCCGGAGCGGCAAGTCGTTGGGGCCTGGGCCGGACTCCACGGTTCGCGCCGGCTGGCTCAAGTGCTTCGCGGACGGCACGCTCGGGTCCAGAACGGCCGCGCTCCTCGAGCCACTGGAGCTCCAGCCGGGAGAGCCCGCCCCACCCAACGAGGGCCGCGGCGTCTGGATGACGGAGCCTTGGGAGCTGCGGGAGCTCGCGTCCCGGGCCGCGGCCGCCGGCATCGCCACGACGATCCACGCCATCGGCGACGCGGCCGTGCGCGCCGCGCTCGACGTCCTGGGGCCAACCGCCGGCCGCACCCGGCTGGTGCCGCGCCTCGAGCACATCCAGCTGATCGCGCCCGAGGACGTGCCGCGCTTCGCCGCGCTGGGCATCGCGGCGTCCGTGCAGCCCGTCCACCTGCGATCCGATGCCGCAAAGGCGCGGCACCTGTGGGGCCGCCGGGCCGAGGAGCACGGTTACCCGTTCGGCGCGCTGGCCCGATCCGGGGCGCTGGTCTGCTTCGGGACGGATGCCCCGGTCGAGCCGGTCGACCCGTGGCCGGGCATCGCCTGCGCGGTCACCCGGTCGGCCCCCGGCTGGCCGGCCGGCACGCCGCCCCTCGGGCCGAACCACGCGATGCCGCTCGACCGGGCGGTTCGCGCCCAGTGCGTCGACCCCGCCCTCAGCGCCGGCGAGACGGATCGCGGCCGACTGGCGCCAGGTCACCGGGCGGACGTGGTGGTGCTCTCGCGGGCGGCGATCGACGAGCCGGTCGAGGTCGGCGGCGCCCTGTGGCAGGCGCGCCCGCGCCTGGTGCTCATCGGCGGCGAGGTCGCGTTCGCGCGGTAGGGAGCCTCAGGCGGGAGCCGCCACGCCATCGAGGCGGCCGAGCGCCTCCGCGTAGAGGCCGTCGAGGATCCGCGACGTCGAGGGGAAGGCGTGGATCGTTGCCGCCAGGACCTCGAGCGGCACGCGTGCCTGGATCGCGAGCACGCATTCGTGGATCGCGGCGGATGCGTCCGGGCAGGCTATCGCGGCGCCCACGAGCTGTCGGGTCGCCCGATCGACCACGATGGTCACGTGCCCGATCGTCGCCTCGACCGCGTAGCCGCGCGCCGTCGTCGCGAAGTCGGCAACCGCCTCGAACGCGTCGATCCCGGCCGCCTCTGCCTGCTCGAGGGACCGCCCAACGAACGCCGCCTCGGGATCCGTGTAGGTCGCACGGGGCAGGGCGCGGTAATCCGGGCTGACGTCCTCGCCGAGCGCCATGCGAACGGCGAGCTCGCCCTGGTAGTGACCCTGGTGGGTGTGGAGCTCCGGTCCCGCCGCATCGCCGATGACCCACAGGCCCTCGGCGACCCGCAGCCGGCCGTCGCGCGGGAAGGGCTCGCGGGCGGCCGGATCGAGGCCGTAGATTTCCAGCCCGATGTCCTGGATGGGGAACGACCGACCCACCGCCAGCAGGATGGCGTGGGCCTCCACGCTCGTGCCATCGTCGAGCTCGATGATGTCCGCGCCGTCGGCGCCCGCTCCTGCCCACGCCCGGGTCGCCCGCACGGCCGTCCGGACACTCACGCCGGACGCGCGGAGCCCGTCCGCGACGGCCTCGGCATTGCGGGGATGATCCGCCGCCAGGAGGCGCGGACCGGGCTGGACGATCGTTGTCGGAACGCCGAACCGAGCGTAGACCTGCGCGAGCTCGCAGCCGGTTGGCCCGCCGCCGAGGACGAGCAGGCTCCGGGGCAGCTCGCGGGTCAGCGTCGCCTCCCGGTTCGTCCACGTGCGAACCTGATCGAGGCCGTCGACCGGCGGGCGCTTCGAGACCGAGCCCACCGCGACGACGATGTGCGTCGCCCGGAGCCGCTCGGTCTCGTCGCCACCCTGGATCTCAACCACGCCGCGGTCCACGATCCGCGCCTGGCCGCGCCGGGTCACGGCACCCGCCGACTCGAGTGCCTCGACGTGGCCGCTGTCATCCGGCTCCTCGGCGTCGGGCGCCCGGTTGACCATGTAGTCCCGGCGCTCGGAGGCGCGCGACCAGGGATAGTCGGCACCGCCCGCGTGCTCGCTTGCGGAGTGGAGCAGCGCCTTGGACGGGATGCAGCCGACGTGGGGGCAGCTGCCCCCGAACCACTCGCGATCGATGATCGCCGCCGTGGCGCCCAGGGCGCGCGCCTTGTTGGCGGCCGCCTCGCCGGCGGTTCCCGCCCCGATGATGACGAAGTCGAAGCGATCCACGGGTTCCTCCGATTGGGGCCAGGTGACGAGCTCGGGGGACCGATCTTACCCGCGCTGCCGGCGCGCCTCGTAGAGGAGGACGGCCGCCGCGACGCTGACGTTCAGACTGTCCGCGATGCCGCGCATCGGGATCCGGACGGCGGTCACGTCGTCGCCCGCCCAGCGCCCGCTCAGACCCTCGGCTTCGCTTCCGAGCACGACGGCGACGGCCCCGGTCAGGTCGACGTCCCATGGCGCCGTGGGGCCGTCGACCCGGGCGCTCACCAGCCGGACCCGCTGGCTGGCGAGCCATGAGCGGACCTCGGGGGTCGAGGCGGCGGCCAGGGGGACGGTGAAGATCGTGCCGATGCTGGCGCGGATGGCGTTCGGGTTGAAGAGGTCCGTTCGGGGGTCCGCGATGACGAGCGCATTCGCTCCGGCGCCATCAGCGCTGCGGAGCACGGCGCCGACGTTGCCGGGCTTCTCGACGCCCTCGAGAACGACGATGAGCGGCCGCTCCGGCAACAGGATCCGGGCGAGCGGCGTGGCCGGCGCCCTGATGACGGCCAGCACGCCGTCCAGACGCTCCCCGAAGGCCAGCTTTTCGAAGGCCGTCTGGGACACGCTGGTGACGGTTGCGCCGACCGCCGCCAGCATCTCCACCGCGGCACGCGCGTCCGGCGTGCGGACGAGCGCGGGGCAGACGTAGGCCTCCTCCACGGCCACGCCGGCGTCCAGCGCGCGCCGCAGCTCGCGTCCACCGTCCACGAGGGTCAGCCCGGTTCGCTCGCGCTCGCGTCGATCCCGGAGCCGTGCGGCGGCCTTGACCCGCGGGTTGGCGGGGCTGGCGATCCGGATCTCGGTCACGGGGCCATGATGAGCCACGCCCAGGCGCCGAGCGGCAGGACCCACCCGTCCTCGGCCCTCAGCTCGAGCGGGCCGCTCTCCGACCGCCCTGGTCCGAAGCGACGTGCGAGAACCGCTTCGAGTCGTGCGCCGTCCCAGCCCGGCGTGTGGGCGGTCAGCAGGACGAAGCCGGGTCGGGCGGTCGTGAGCCTGGCGCATCGGATCAGCAGCGGGTCGAGGCCGTCGTCGAGCTGCCACGTCCGCCCGCCGCTGCCGTGGCCATACGTCGGCGGATCGAGAACGATCCCGTCGTACGTCCGGTGCCGCCGGACCTCCCGCTCCACGAACGCCTCCGCGTCATCGACCAGCCAGCGGACGGGCGCCCCCGCCAGGCCCGAGAGCGCGGCGTTGCGCCGCGCCCACGACACGGCTGGCCGCGACGCGTCGACGTGCGTCACCCGAGCACCCTGCCGGGCGAGATGCAGGGAGCTGGCGCCGGTGTAGGCGAACAGGTTCAGGACCGATGCACCGGGCCGCTCGAGCAGCCGTTCGCTGAGCCACGACCACATCGTCGCGTGCTCGGGGAACAGGCCCACCTGGCCGGTTGGGGTGGGTCGCAGCTCGAGTCGCAGGTCGCGCCACTCGAGGTGCCACGGGTCCGTCGAGCCGCTCCAGCCGGAGGATCGGCGATAGTGGAGGTCGGCGCGCGGGTCCAGTGCGGCCACGGTCGCCGTGGCGCCCGGCGATGGCCGGTCCACGGTGCGCGGACCGAACTGCTCGAGACGCGTCTCCGTGTCCACCGCGAGCAGTCGGTAGCCGACGTCCGGGCTCATGGCGCGATGGTGCCACGGCCCGGCTCCTCGGCGACGACCCGCCGGTGGGTCCGTGCTCGGCCCACGGACCGTGCGCTATCATCGGTCCGCGACGCGACGGAACCGCGTCGCGCGGGCGGCTAGCTCAGCTGGTTAGAGCACTTGCTTGACATGCCCCCGGTCGCATGCGCCGTGGCATGGACCCCTCTCGTGCGGGAGAGGAGTCTTCGTTTTCGTTCAGTTATCTGGTGGACGGGCTGGGCTCCCTCGAGCAACGGGCTTGGAAACCTGCGGACCGATGGTGCTTGAGTTCATTCGCCGCGCAACGCCAGCGACGGGCTCTGTCGATACACCTGAACGAGCGGACCAACCAGCGCTACGAGCGTCGCGATCAGAGCAGCAAGGACCGCTGAGGCGATGGCTGTCCACGTCGCGGCTGCGGGGGCCCCCAGGATAAGAGATAGCGCCAAAACGCAGGTCGCGGACAGTCCCGACCCCAAGAAACCGACCACTGCCGCGTTGCCCGCTACAAGAACCGCCACCGATCGGCTCGGCCAACCCAATGCCCGGAGCGCCGCGAGCTCGCGCTGGCGCTCCAGGTAGCCGATGAGAACGATCACGCCGGCGGACATCGTCCCCACCACGAGGGCAAGGATGGCAACGATCACGTGGAAGGGCTGGACGCGGAACGCGAGGTATGTGCCCAGGACGGTCGCATCCAGCTGACCCGCGAAACCAGAAGCGAGGAGCACCACACCTCCCAGGAGCGTCCCTCCCATCGCGACCGCGATGGCGCCGATGAACGCCTCGACCCGGCGAGACCGGACCACCTCCAACAGGCCGAGAGTACCGACCGATCGGAACCCGTGACTGCTACGCGGGCGGCTCGCCGGGGTAAGCGCTCGCACCACAGATCCGCGGCCGGCGATGAGCGCGGGAACCAGGCCGCCGACCAGCGCCACGAGGATCGCCATCGGAACCGCGAGGAGGATCCGGCCCGCGCTCACGTCGATCCCAGATATGGTCGCGATGAGCAAGCCCGGAACGAGCGCGAGCAGGCCAACGGCGGAGCCAAGAACGAGGAGCTCGAGTTCCACGAGAAGGACGATGCGCGACCTCGGCCACCCGAGACCGCGAAGGATTGCGAATTCGGTCCGGCGTTCCCGGATGGAGAGAAAGGCTGTTTCCGCCACAAGCAGCCCGGCCGACACGAGGATCAGAACGAACATGAAGAGATCCTGCGTCGAAACCGCCTGGACGAACTGGACGGCAACGCCCTTCGCGGACCAGCCTTCAAGCACGGTGAGGGGTGGGCGTCCGAAGCGGCCCGCCGGCAAGTCGACCTTGATCGTCCGAGGGGACGAACCCTTGACGATGTCGACTTCGAGGCCGGTGTCTGCGCGGATGGCTGCGGCGACACGTGCCAGTCGCGCCTCCGCTATGGCACTTGGCGTACCCGTGCCAGTAACTCGAACCCTAATCGCGCTGATGAAGCTGTCACCTGGGCGGCCCTCATAGCGGGTGGGATCAGCGAACCACGCGGCGCCACCGAGTGTCGTCAAGATGAGCGGTGGGCCTGCGACGTAGGAACCTGGGGACCGTGTCGGACCGAGCGTGCCGCCGGTCGGAAGGCTGACCCTCGGCAGGGCATAGGTCTCGAGACGGCCACCGGCGAGGGGATCGAAGCCCGGGATACAGGCCGGATCGTACTGGCCAACGGGATCCCATCGCGAGAAGATTTCCGACCGGCGCTCCTGGTCGTGACGCTCGACCGGACGAAACCAAACATCGCCGGCCTCCGGCGGAACCCTCATCGCGACGACGGCTGTCTCGTAGATCGATGGATCGGCCTCCCTGACCTGGGCAGCGAGGTGGTTCGGTGCGACCTGGCGGAAGGTGACATCGCCGATCGACCAGATCGGAGACGGGTCATAGAACGACCCCTCGGTCAGCGTTGGCAGGAACGCCGACCATGCCTCTTCGGCGGCTGCCTGTCGAGTTTCGAGAGGCTCCCATCCGGCGAGGGCTTCCGGATCGCCGGTAGCCAGAAGCCGGTCTCCATCAGTACTTCGGGCAACCTCGAGCCGAAGAGTCTCATCCAGGAAACTCTCGCGGCTGACCAGGACCGGGATCAGCGGCTGACCGTTCTCGACCCTCGGATTGTCGAGCTCGTTGAGGTATCGGCCGGCGGTGAGGCACCTGTCAATGCCGAGGAGTTCCCTCTCAGCCGCCGGATCGATCCCAGCGATCAGAATGGGCTGATCGAAGGGGATAAAGACGCCAGGGACTCCGGGGGCAAGTCCGCGAACGGATTGGGCCTCAGGCGTCAGCCCACCGAAGCAGAACAACGGTGGGCTCGACTCGCAGGTGAGGGTGCCGGCGCCGGTCTCCAGCGTTGGCGGACCGTTGCGGCCCACGGTCACGCGGCCATCAGGGGCGTAAACGAGGTAACCGGCGGTTTCGGACGGAAACGTCGAGAGGCCACGCTCCCCAATCGCGGTGCTGGTGACGCGAAGCACCGTCAGGCCGCTACTCGACACGTCCTCGTGAAGGTCCAGCGGGATCCCGGCCGGCCACGTCACAAAGCCCACCACCGCAATCGGGGCCGCGAGCTCCACGCCCGCGATGGTTCGAATCGTGTCGAGGTTCGCGACCGAGATGCCACCCGTCGTGCCGTTCAGGAAGTTTGGGCGGACCAGCCCATCCGATAGCTCGAGGGCAGTCGCCGAGCCAATCGGTCTTACCAGTAGGTCGTATGGGGTATCCCACGCTCGTGAGATGTCGCCCAGAACAACCGCTGTCGTTGTCCGGCTAGTACCCGCCAGGATCACGAAACCGACCGTCGCGGTCAGCAGCCCCAATCCAGCAAGGATGGTCGACGCTCGCCGCGACCTGAGCCCGCGCCACGCGAACCTGATCATCAGCGATCACCGACTTCGTGAACCTCAAGCGACGCCGATCCGTCGAGCGTTTGCTCGTCGGCAATTCGCCCGCCAGACAGTCGAACGACTCGGTCAGCCGCGGCTGCGACGGCGACGTCGTGAGTGGCCACGATCTTGGTCAGGCCGTTGTCAATGCCGAGGCGCGTGAGCAGCTCGACAATCTCGTCGGTAGTCGACGCGTCAAGGTTCCCCGTGGGCTCGTCGGCGAGTAGCAGCTCACGCTTGCCTGTCAACGCGCGGGCGATGGCAACACGCTGGCGTTCCCCGGCCGACAAGCGCCCCGGTGGAAACTCCATCCGACGGGAGAGCCCGACAGCAGCCAAAACCTCCCGGGCCTCGGCCTCGAGGACACTTCGGGAGCGCCACGGGAGCCCGGCCACCATCACGTTCTCCAGGGCAGTCAACCCGGCGAGTAGATGCGGCTCCTGGAACACCAGACCGATCCGGGCCGCGCGCATTGCGGTCAGCTCGGCGTCTGACCGATCGTTGAGGCGCTCCCCGAAGACCAGAATCTCGCCGCTCGTCATCCGGTCCAGCCCGGCGACCAAGTGAAGGAGCGTCGTCTTGCCAGACCCGGAGGGGCCCGTCACCGCGACGGACTCGCCTTGAGCGACGTCAAGGCTCACCTCCCAGAGCGCATTGACCTCCAGCAGCCCATTGCCGTACGTCCGCGATACGTGGCGCAGGAGAACAGCGGGCGCGAAATTACGCAAGCTTCGCCTCACTGCCTTCAACGGCGGACCCTTCGGCCGATGGAACGGCGAGAAGCTCACTGGCTCGCTGTCGCAACGAGCTCAGCCATCGAAGATCTGCCTGGGCACGGGCTAGGTCAAGCGCAATGGCGTGTCGCTCGAACCCTGAGGTGGAAGACAACACGCCTCGCAACGCGTGAACCACCGCCATTCGGTCGCGCTCGAGAATGTCGATCAGCTCCACGAAGCGGCCGGGGCGGGCCACGCGACACACCGCCAGCTTGAGGGCAATCTCCTCGGCCGGCCCAGGCTCGAATAGCCAGTCTGTCGCAAGCCCGATGCCTCGCTTGGTCAGCTCGAAGACATGCCGGTCGGGACGCGTCGTCTGGCGCACGCGCCGGAGGGTGACGAACCCGTCGCGGTTCATCCGACCCAAGGTGAGATAGACCTGGCTTGGGCGTGTCACCCACAGGCGACCAAGCTCGCGATCGAGCATCGCTTGAAGCAGATACCCGTGCCCGGGTCCGCGGAGCAACAGGGCTGCCAGAGCTCCAGGGAGGTTCATTCGTCCACGCTCGCTGCCTGCTTTAGGACCCGGCCGGCCGCTCCCTTGCCTCGGGCATTATACTCACCTGATAATTACTCACTCAGAGACTGTCGTGCTGCCAACGAAGGGGAGTGGTGCCGTCAGGGTGGATACGCCGATCTCAGCGCGACGGCGACGAACCAGGCCTTCCAAGATTCGATACGGCACGTGTACCGGCAACGGCCAACAGCGTCACGTGCTGTTTCTGAACGCCGTCGAGCAGACGTGCGCGTTGATGACAGCTCGTCCGAATCGCTTGCCGCCGGCAGCGAATCGATCAGGACGCTCCAGACGCAGACACTCGAGGTCGACTACTCGAACCTTTCGGTCTACTTCTCGGCCGGTTGGTTCTACTGGAACTCCTCGCATAGTGAGTGCGAGATCGACTCGCCGTACTTCGTCTTGAGGTTCTCGGATACCGAGTACCACATGGAGCAGCCATGAACTACACGCGGGTCTTCGTCGCGCTGACGGCGCTGGTCGTTGGCGGCTGCTCGGCTCTGCCGGCGGGCGCGGGGGCGGCACCGGATGCCGCTCGTGAATCCGCGGCCGCCGCCGCAACCAACGTCACGTCACCGTCGTCCGCGGAGCCCTCGGAAGCATCCGCACCCGCGGGCGCCGTCGGGGAGATCGCCGCAGGCTGTGAGCCGAGCGCGCTCGGTGCCCTCCACGATGATGGATTCGTCCCCATCGAGGACCGGCGGACGACCCCGGTCGAGCAGCAGATCGATAACGGCCTGACCATCGTTGAGTCGATCGACCAGCTCGAGGTCACGGCGTACACACCCCTTGTCCCCCGGACGATCCCGGGCGACCGGTCGCTTCAGATGATCGGTGTCCTCCCGGAAATCCAGGCGGTCAACTTCATCTACGCCGCCTCGCCGCTCGACCGCGCGATGACCGCGACCGCCGCTCTGCGAGCCGGCGCGATCGCGGTCACCCAGCGGCCCTTCGAGTACCTGACGGCTGACGTCGTTCTGAGTGAGGGGCCGCGACGGAACAAGTGGAGGGTGCGGCTCGGTCCACATGATGCGGCGCTCGTGTGGGGTGACGAGATGGCTGTGGCGCTCCGGCCGTTCGGACTGTACTGGACCGACGGGCCGCGCGAGTGGGTCGTACGCGGCAACCCGGAACATCCCGACGAGCTGGTCAATCTGGCTCGATCCATCTACTGCTGACGCACTTCCGCCCGCTGCTTCGGGCTCAGATCCGTTTCGTCTCAACCAGTCCCGTTGACGCCGCGAGATCGCTACCAGGCGTCCGGCGGCTCGGGTGCAGCGAGCGGGGCTTACGGCGCGGTCGCCTTTCATCCGCTTGAGGTTCGTTCACGTTGCCCGCAGCCTCCCCTCCTGAACGCCAGCCCGATGCTGGTCAGCCAAGCGTGCAGACTCCGTGCCGCCTGCGTTCAGTTCTCTTGACCGCCAGCGTTCAGATGTCAAGGGAGAGCACGATCTGAACGCCGGCGGACGTCAGAACAGAACGCAGGCGGTCCCGAGAACTGAACCCGGGCTCAGGGGCTCGGCCTCGCGGGCGCGCTGGCGCAGGGCGACTCTCACCGTCGAGACGAGGATCGACAGTGCGGTCACGCAAAGTTGTCGTCGACGTCAACAGACCTCGCCGAACACGGCCCGGTCGCCGACCCGGCCGAACCCCGAACTCACCGCTGCAACAATTGACCCGCCAGGACCATCGAATGGATGTGATGGAGTTCGAACCGTTGACACTCACCAAGGTGACGGACCGCCCCGTCGTGGATCGGGCGGAACTCGATCGACGGTTCGGGCTCGCTCGACCACGGCTCGAGGCCATCTGCGCGGCGCTCGTCGGTCAGGGCGACGCCCAGGACATCGTCCACGACGTGTATCTGCTCGCGCTGCGGCGACTCGACCAGCTGCGCGATGCCGACCACCTCGAGGCATGGCTCTCACGGATTGCAGTCAACGCCTGCTACTCGTTCCATCGGGCTCGGCGCAGATCGCATCTCGCCGACTACCCCCTTGCCGTCCTCGAGGCACAGGGCGGTCGCGACTTGGCGTTGCGTGAGCTCGTCGAGCGGTTGCCGCCGCGAGAGCGAACCGTGCTTGTTCTTCACTACGGCCACGGCTACGCCCTCGATGAGATTGCCGAGCTTCTCGGGATCAACTACGCGACGGTCCGCAGCGTCATCAGCCGGACCCGACAGCGGCTGTATCGCGAATGGAGCGCCGAGCCATGATCGGGCCGTTCCGTCGGCACGTGGCCGAGCGCTTGATCGGCGAGGGCCGCGACCCTACGTCGGAAGAGGCACCGCACCTCAAGGCGTGCCCGGAGTGCGCGACCGCGTTCCGACGACGGTCCGCATTCGACGCCCAGCTGCGGGCGGCCACGCGAGATCTCGTTTCGGTCGAGCTCGATGCCCAGATCCTGGAGGCTCCGCAGACGGCGGCGCGACCCACCGGGCGCCTCTCCCTGGCAACGGTCCCGATCGCGATCGCCGTGATTGCCGCCGTCGCCATGTTCGGCCCGTCACGCGATGACGCATCGGTCGGGACCACTCCGTCGCCTGACCCAACGTCCAGCTCGGTACAGGTCAGGACGCTCAGGATCGATTGCGGCGTCTTGACCCAGGATGAGTGTTCGAGGCGCCTTTGGCTGCCCGGCGACCTCGGCCTGCTGCCCGGCCACGCAGCGTCGTCGGACACATGGCCGATTACAGTCACGTTCCTCTCGAAGACCGAGGTCCGAATCGACTGGTCAGACGGAACGACGACCCGCGATTCGGTGGAGCCGCTGCGCATGCTTATCGTCACTCCCGGACCGGAGGAATGACATGCGCCGGGAGGCGGGGCGCTGGCTGGGACCTCTCGCTCTCCACGGCAGCCGAACGCGGCGCGTGAAGACCTCGCTGGGTCTGCTTCGGGAATTGCGTCGTGGTTTGACCAGTAGCCGACACCTGGCCGCACCGTTCCTTCTTGCGGCCGGGTTGCTCGGCATCGCGAGCTGTTCAGACGGGACGATCGGCAGCCCCTCCGCAAGCGGCCCCGTTTCGTCGCCCGGGGTATCGATCCCGGCTCAAGAGCTCCCACCGGACATCCAGTGCTACGTGGATCACGGCTTCACCCTGGTGAAGATCATGGACCCAACGTTCGAAGGTGATCGGCCCGGCTACCAACTCTCAACGGATCTCCCCGCTGACCAGATTGGTGCGATCCACGACCAGTGCGAGAAGCTCGCCCCGCCCAACATCCCCAAGACAGACGACGAGCTACGGGTGATCTACGACCGCTGGGTCGACGAGCGCGACTGCCTGATCGAGCTGGGATACCGACCGGCGCCACCGCCATCGTTCGAGAAGTTCGCGGCCGACTGGCGCTCGACCGGTCCGTGGATGCCGATCGACGGCGTCGATACCGGGTCCTGGTCGGACGCCGAGTACCGTGAGGCGAAGGACCGCTGCAAACTCGAATTCTTCAGCAGGGACTGAGACGGCCATGCTGCGTCGGCTCGTTGCTGTCGTGGCCGCGCTCGCCCTCGTCGGCGCGATCGCGGGTCTCGGCTACTGGGCCGGCACGAACGCGGTCCTGCCGCCCGAGCTGCCGGTCGACGAGCACCTGAGCCAGACGTACGCGGTCGCGACGGGTAGCGTAGAGCGGTCGATCGACATCGCGGTCAGCGCGTCGTGGTCGACGTCGCGGGTGCTCTTCGCGGGATCGGACGGCGTTGTCACATCGGTCCTCCATGGGGCCGGGGCGCTCGCCGGACCCGGCGACGTCCTCACGACGATCGACCTCGAGCCGGTCGTCATCGCCGAGGGCGCGGTGCCGATGTTCCGGACGCTCCAGCGCGGCGTCGAGGGTCCCGACGTCGCCCAGCTCCAGCGGCTCCTCCGCGCCAAGGGTTTCCTGAGCGGTCCGGCCGACGGCGCCTTCGGGCCTATCACGGAAGCCGCCGTGAAGCGCTGGCAGCGTTCGATCGGCGCTCGACGGGACGGGGTCGTCGATCCCGGCACGCTCCTCTTCGTCGAGGGCCAGCCGAGTCGCCTCGAGGTCGCGGCGAGCGTCGGCGAGCGGATCGGGGTCGGTTCCGAGCTCGTGCGTCTCCTCGGTGGTCGACCGGAGTTCGTGGCCACGATCAGCCCATCCCAGCGAGCCGAGCTCGCGACCGGGATGACGGTCGTGATCACGGGGCCCGAGGGCGAGAGATGGCCTGGCGAGCTCGGCCCGTTCGAGGTCCAGCCCGACGGCCGCTACTTCGCCCCGCTGTCGGGCAACCTCTGTGGCGACGCCTGCGACCGCATCGCCGTGGCCGGCGAGACGGCCCTGTCGGGTTCGATCGAGCTCGTGCCCGAGACGGAGGGCGTCGTCGTGCCGACGTCTGCCCTCGTCGAGCAGCCATCCGGTGGCCTCGCGGTCACGCTCGTCGACGGCGGGAGCGCCGGCGTCCGGATCGTCGCCGAGGCCGATGGCTTCGCGATCGTCGAGGGCCTCGAGCCGGGAACCGTCATCGTCCTCCCGTCGCCGCCATGATCGAGGCGACGGAGCTCACGTTCGGCTACCGCCGCGGGCAGCCTGTGCTTCCGGGCTGGAGCGGCACGGTCGAGCCCGGCGAGATCGTCGCCATCGTCGGCGCCTCGGGCAGCGGGAAGTCGACACTCCTCTATCTCCTCGGCGCGCTCGTCCGACCCTGGTCGGGCTCGCTCCGGATCGGCGATGTCGAGGTCGAACGCCTCGGCGACGGGGGCCGATCCGATCTTCGGGCGACGACCATCGGCTTCGTCTTCCAGGACGCGCTGCTCGATCCCCGCCGCTCGGTCCTCGACAACATCGTCGAAAGCGCCATCTATCGGGGCGTGAACCGAGGGGCCGCGACGCGCCGGGCCCGAGACCTCCTCGAGCGGCTCGACGTCGACGTCGAGCCGGGCCGCCAGGCGACCGACCTGTCCGGTGGTCAGGCTCAGCGGGTCGCCCTCTGCCGGGCTCTCCTCAACGAGCCCTCGATCCTTCTGGCCGACGAGCCGACCGGCAACCTCGACCGGACCAACGCGGCGGCCGTGGAGGGCGTCCTCCGCGATCAGGCGGCCGGCGGCGGGGTCGTCGTCATCGTCAGTCACGACGAGGCACTGGCAAGCCGATGCCATCGCACGTACCGCCTCTGAGACGCTCCTGGCTGCCGCTCATCGCGGAGTCAGCGCGCGTCACCTGGGCGACGCGGGTCGTATCCGCCCTCGTCCTCCTGCTGGCGCTGGCGGTGCCGGCGACCGTCCTCGGCGTGGCGGGTCTGAATGTCGAGGCGCAGGCCGCGATCCTGCGGCGGGTCGACGAGATCGGCGCCCGGACGATGACGATCGTCTCGACCGGGAGCGAGCTTAGCCTGCCGTCGGCGGCGGTCGAGCGGATCGCCCGGCTCGACGGCGTCGCCTGGGTCGTCGGCCTCGGCCCGGTCTTCGACGTCCGGATCCGCGAGCCCGGCGGCGGGCCGGCGCCGGTCCGCGCCTACCGCGCCGTTGGGGCCCCGGTGACGTTCAACGGTTCGACCGCCGGTGGCGGCGCGTTCCTCTCGGCGACGAGCGCCCGGCGGGTCGGCCTGGCCGGCGCATATTCGGTCCTTGACCCGGGTGGCCTCCGGGTCGTCGGGTGGTTCGAAGCCAGCGAACCGCTGACGAGCCTCGAGGCGTTTATCCTCGTCCCGAGCGACGAGTATGCCCTGCGGCTCGAGCGGATCATCGTCGCGGTCGACGACGTCGGCTGGGTCGAAGTCGTCGCCGCGAGCCTCGCCTCGATGATCGGCACCAATGCCGCGCAGACGACGTCGATCGAGCGGAGCCCTGCCTTGATCGAGGCTCGGGCCGCGGTGCAGGACGAGGTCAGCCGGCGAGACCGGGTCGTCGTCCTCGCCCTTCTGGGCGTCGCGATGGTCTTCGTGAGCGTGGTCATCTTCGCCGGGACGGTCGCCGCCCGCCGAGACTTCGGTCGCCGGAGGGCGCTCGGGGCGACGCGAGGCCAGCTGACGGTCCTGGTGATGCTTGGCACGCTCTGGCCGGCGCTCGTCGGCGCCTCGATCGGCACGGCGGCAGGCTGGCTCTACCTCGGCTCCAGACTCGGCTATCTGCCGGACGGGCGGTTCCCGCTTGCCGTCGGCATCCTGGCCGTCTTCGCCCTCGTCAGCGCCTCGGCGCTCCCGGCCGCCGTCGCGGCGACCCGGGATCCGCTTCACGTGCTCCGGATGCCCTGACGTGGTGGGTGCCTGCTCATCCTGTTGGAGCGGGGCGGCCTCAGCGTTGGGCCCGTGTCGTGGCCGCACTCGCGGTCCTGCTCACGGCGCGCTGCGGCCCGGTCGCGGAGCGCTGCACCTCGTGTTCTTCAGTCGGGGTTGAGGACGCCGGACGCGACCGGATGCTTGGCCGATCATGCTCATCCCTTGGCCTTCGAACGCTGGGTTGCCCGGCTCGGTTTGGTGGCTCGGATGCGTCGCCGTTCCAGTTCGATACTGCCCGCGGTGCTGCTCGTGGCGGCTCTCGCGCTACTGCTGGTGGGCTGTGGCGCCCCCGCCCCTTCGGCTTGTGCCGATCGGGCCTGACATCGCCGTCCCGGCCGACGAGCTGAGGCCAGTCGATCGGTGCATGTTCGAAGGCCGGATTTCGGGCGACCGCGGTCCAACGCCGTGTACTCCTGGGAACCGACGACCTGGTACACGTGGGAAGCGGCCGGCCCCAGTCATGGCTGAACGATCAGCGCGACTGGCTGACACACGACCGACGACATTCTGGATTGATGATGGCGTCGCCATCGAGGTCCGATCGGACATCGGCGGTCGTCCGCCGATCGGCAGCGTCTAACGGGATCCCTACGACGGGCCTGAGCCCGTCAAGGTCTATCTCATCTTCGACGTCGTCGAGTTGAAGCCCGGGGCCGTTCTCCAAGTCCGCGACCTCGTCGTCCGCTGAGTCTCTGGCCTTGACCGTCCTCCGCGCCAACGGCGTGTTGGAGATTCCATCGCGCTTGTGAAACCTCGTCGTCCGCGGCCAGGAGCCACGCGATACGCGAACAAAAGTCCAGTTCCTGCCGTACTCCACAGCCGCGCGCTGGGCAGGGCCCGTCCACTTGTCCCATCCAGATCTCGTGGCCACGAGCGTCCAGATTTCGCGTCCGCGCCTGTCCATATCTCGTGACCGTGGGCGTCCAGTTCCTGATGTCCTCGACGAGCTGCGCGACACCTTCGACCGCTGGGTGCTTGAGCGGCAGTGCCTGATGAGCCTCGGCTTCACACCCAAGAGTCCGCCCTCGTTTGACGAGTTCCGAGCCAGCTGGCGTACCGGCCCGTGGATGCCGATCGACGGGGTCGACTTTCGGGCGCTGCAGGGCGAGGCCAAGGGGCTATGCGGCCTCGAGATGGTGGACTGAGCCGTCAGCGTCCGGGTTCGTGTCCGCCTCCGTCCAGATTCCCATGTCCGCTGGCATTCAGATCCTGCTGTCCCTTGACACGGCATCCAGATTCCTGGCGAGACACGCCCAGATACTCCTGTGGGGGGCTCTCGTCAAGTTGAGTGGAAATCGCCCTTCCGAATAGACGCGAGATCGGCCTGCTAACACCTCCTCTCCAGAATGGTCAGGGTGCTCGAACCGGGAGCTGGTCGCGGTAGCCGGCGATGATCAACTCGGACTGGCCATCGACGATCGCAACAACGGTTCGGTCGAAGGATTTGGAGACCTCGCCGTTCGGACCAGGGGGCGGGCCCTTCGCGATCTGGCCATCGATGTAGCAGAGGACCGCGGGATGATCTGGCGCGAAGTCTGGCCAGCGTTGTGGCTGCCCCGGCCGCGGCTCCAAAGCCCGGATTGAGCCGACCGTTGTGTTGAAGGACCCCACCGCGGACCCCGAGTAGTCGCGGGCGACGCCGGCGCAGATCTCGGCAGCCGGCGTAGATAGGCCGAAGACGTCGCAGCCCGCTGTCGTGAGGCCCACAACGAGGACCGCGAGGAGCAGATACTGGCGCCTCATCGTTCTTGGAACACCGTCGGCATTCAGACGCCTCACCACGGCACGAGTTTCCGACGCTTCGTTCAAGCCGCTGACACGCGGGCGGCGTATTCGGCCGAAGATGCCGCGCTTGGCGCCAGATCGGGACGCACGCGTGGTGTTCTTCACTGCGCACGGCTTCCGGAAAAGGCGCCGTGGCGTCCGTCTGACGCTCACCCGCGTACCGGGCGACTCGTGCGGTCCGGCCCGAGCTCTCGAGAAAACTCGCAAGACGCTCCGGAGTGGCCGATATGCCGAGCACGATCGGCGCGGCGCGCATGTTGCCCTCGGGGTAGCCCCGTATGAACAGGTGATGACCGCGGACGTCCTGCCCGAGCCCCCCCGCCTCGGCTTCGGCGACCGGGTTCGGCGGCTGAGCGACGAGCGTGATGGGGGGCCAGCGGGTGGCGCGCAGCTGTCGTCCTCATCGTCGCGCTCATCGGCGACATAGGTGTCAGCAGGGTGACGATGAGCGCGACACCGAACCGTGCTCAGGGTGCGCTTGCCGGGAAACCCGACTCGCTACGCTCTACCCCGGCCGACGCCATCTGGTCGGCCCTGCCCGAGCGCGATCGCCAGCTGCTGCTGTGGCTGCTGTCTGGCGACATCGTCACGGCGCAGCTGGCGGTGTCCAGGGACAGCACGATCTGGTAGTGGGTCAGTTTGAGTCGGCGAGCGCATCCAAGCGCGTCACCGCCACGACTTGCGCATCAGCGCCGAATCCGACGCGGAGCGACCGCTCGGCATCGACTAGCAACGTAACTTGCGGGGCGTCGGGTAGGTCATACACGACGAGCCGTTGGTCCGTCCGCGGCAGTGGAGTGACTCGCGCTCCGTCCACTCGGATGGGAGCCGCATCGGCGGGACACGTGCCGCCGACCGGAGGCCACCACCAGACATCTGGGGCACCTGACGACGCGAACGCAACGCACTGTTCCAGGCCGTGGCCGACGATGATCGGTTGGGTCGTCAAGAGGTAGCGCTGATCCGTCCCGCCAGGAGATGCGACGTCGCTCGGTTCCGGCGTCGTGGCGGTCGGAGACATCACTACCGGCACTGTTGGTTGACACGCGGCGCACACGCCGAGGAGAAGTGTTAGGACGAGAGTGCGGCGTTCTCGCGGTGCCATTCCGTCCAATCTACAGCCGCGCCTGGTCCAAGGTTCCCCACTAATCCAGCAGCGCCGCCATCTCCTCTGCCGTCCAGACGTGATCGGTGATCCCAGCAGCCATCGCCGGCGTCATGTTCCGCCCCAGGCTCTTGTGCGGGCGGGCGAAGTTGTAGTGCATGTAGTGAAGCGCCACCGCAGCCGCCATGCGAGCAAATCGTCGTCCGGGGTGCTGAGTTCGTGAGCGTGCGGCTCGCGCCTGAGGCCTACGCGCATGGCCTCGCACTCGCGCTGCCCAGAAGGTCGTGGTTCCGGCCATGCGCACGCCAGGGCGGCCGCGAAAAATGTGGGCATTGGCGCGCCCGACAGGTGTTGGACACGCGATTACAACCTACAGCCTGCCGATCGAGAGCCGGGATGAATGGGTCGCCGCGGCAAGGCGGCAGGCATGAGCGCGGACTCCGGTTGGCGGACGCCCCGCGCGACACGGTCCCGTCTGGGATAGCCCCGCCACCGACGACCTTCCGACCTCGCGCGCCACGGACCGCGAGGTCGTGGTCGTGGCCGCTGTGCTCGTCGCCGGGTCCGAGAAGGCAGCCGCCCACCGCCTGGGCCTGTCGCTCTCGACCGTCAAGCACCACCTGGCGAACGCCAGATCCAAGGTCGGTGCGGCGACGACGGCGCAGCTCGTCTGGATCCTCGCCCCGCTTGCCCGAACCCGACGGTATGGCCTCAACGGACGAATAGCGGGTCTGCCCGACGACCCTTGACCCGGGGTTGGCCCGACCAATAGGCTGCGACCGCAGTAGGAGGTGAGGGGGCAGCATGGCGCGATCCGTCCGGCTGGTTGCGCGATGGGCCGACCACACGTCGTTGTCGAAGGCGGCGGGGCGCTACGCATTCGCGCTCTTGGCGGCGATGGCCCTGGCAGGGTGCATCGGGGCGCCCGGAGCCACCGACCCGGCCGCTGCCCGTCAGCGCGCACAAGCCGTGCTCGCCGGCTGGGCGGAGGCGGTCGCCGCCGCCGGTGCGGGCTCTTCGGTCACCCCGGTCGGCGAGCTGACAGGCCAGATCGGCGACTGGGAGGTCGCCGTGGGCGACAACAACAAGCGTGCGCTCATGGCCGGCATGGTCGCGTCTGACCACCCGCTGTCCGAGGAGGCGCCGCCCGACGGGGAGGTGGCGTGGCAGGACGGGACGACCACGAAGGTGCCCCTGCTCTCGGCGCAGGAGGCCATCATTGCGATCGAGAACACCACGGCAGCGCCCTGCGCTGACTGCGCCATGCTGCTGGTGACGGACGCACGCCTGACGTCCGGGCCGATCCAGACGACCCGCGGCCCTGCGACCGCGCCAATCTGGGAGTTCACCGTGCAGGGCACGGCCGTCAAGGTGACCCGCGTCGCTCTCGCCGACCCGGTGGTTGTCGTGTCCCCTGGGGAGGGCGATCCGCAGCTTGGGCTTGCGATCGACTCGGCCAGCGGGACGGTCGGTGGGCGCGAGCTCACGGTCGCCTTTGTCGGCGCACCGGATCCGGGGGACAAGCCCTGCGGCGAGGACTACACCGCGGAAGCGGTCGAGTCCGATCTCGCGGTTGTGGTCATCGTCACCCGGCATCCCCATGTCGCGTCCTTCGGCCAGGCGTGCTCGGCCGTCGGGGCGCGGCGCACGGCTTCCGCCACGATGGCCGCCCCGCTCGGCGAGCGAGTCGTGCTCGACCTGCAACAAGGGACCCCGATCCCCGTCGTGCTGGCCCCCTAGAGGATCCGGTGGCTCAGGGCCTCGACCGGGCCCACGGGCTACTCGGAGCTGGCCAACGGGCCACCGCGGGCCGTTACGCTCTCCCAGCCTGGACCGTCCGAGACACGACGGGTGCGGTCCTTGCGAGGTCGGGATGAGGCTCAAGTGCACTGGGCTCATGGCAGTCGCGTTCGCTGTGTCCGCGTGTGGGTCCGGTGTGACGCAACAGGCGCCGAGCACATCGGCTGCGCCCCTCGGATCCCTCCGGATCTTCTTCGCGAACCGCGAGATGGAGGTCGCGATCGTCCGAGAGCCAGGGATCGTCGTTGCGTGGCGAGCGGCGACCGATAGCGATCTCCAAGCAATCGCGTGGGCCGGCGACGCCGACATCGCGCATGGCCTCTTGTCGGATCGCGACCTCGTCCTTGGCTGGATCGGGACCGTCTGCGATGTGAAGGCGACCCTGACCGTCACGTCGGGACAGCTGGTGGTCACTCCCGTGCCCCGTCAGGGCTGCGATGCGATGGCGGTTGGGCGAGGGATGGTGCTGACGTTCGCGGAGCCAGCCGATCCCACAGCCATCACCGTCGAGCTGGGGGACACGATTCTGCTTCCCGAGGGGGGCTGACGGGTCCGTTGGCAGCCAGGCGGCTCGCCGACCGTAACATCGGCCTGGTGTCGGAACTCCGTCTCGCTGCCTGCGCCGAGGCGCCACAGCGACCAGCCGTAGTGGAGCTTGAGCGGATCGGTGTCGCAGACGGCAATGCCGGCTCGCTGTTCCGTGGCGATTGCCTGCCCCCATCGAGCCGCCCCGTGGTCCGCCCAGAATCGGCCGCCGCCCTTGCGTCCCGCGGCGGATCCGCGGGAGGGATCGCCTTCTCCACGAGCCCATCACCTGCGTGCCGTCGGGCCCACGAGGTCTTGCCAGCCGCGCTCGGTCCCTCGACGACGACGATCACGCCTCGCCCCCCAGCGCATCATCCTGACCGGACGAGCGGCAAGCCCTGACCAGCCGGGTGAGGAGTTCCACCGGCTCGGCGTCCTGGGCATCCGTGTTGATCAAGACGGCGCAGGACATCTCGAGCGAGGGCAGGTAGGCGAAGGCGCCACGGTAGCCGGGGATGCGCCCGGGATGGCCGACGGCCTGCTCACCGTCCAGTTCGAAGCGGGTGGAGCCGAATGCGTGGTTGTCGCCGCCCATAAGCACATGCTGACCCTCCGGTTGGAGGATCGCGGCGCCTCGATACAGGAGAAAGGCCCAGCGCGCGAGGCTCGCCGCCCGCGGCGCCGGCGGCGGTCGCGACCGACCGGCACGGCAACAGCCCGCTGGTATCGCGAATCGCCACCGGCACCTCGCCGGCGAAATGGGTCAGTCCGGTGGCGCGAGGCGTCGGCGGAGCCCCTGTTCCCTGATAGATGACCCGATCGAGTCGCACGGGATCGAGCAGCAGCTCCCGCATGCTGGTTCCGAGGGGCACTCCGCTTATGTGCTCGACGGCCATGCCCAGCAGGATGTAGTTCGTGCTCGAGTACGCGGACCGGCCGCGAGAGCCTGCCGGTCCTTCCTGATACCTCAAGACCTCGGCCGGGGTCCACGCTCGCGACGGCTCTCGGAGCAGCTCCGCGACGAAGCGCGGCGTGACGTGCTCCGGGATGCCGCTGCGGTGCGCCAGCACATCCTCGACGGTGGCACCGTTGCTGTCGATCCCCGTCGGCAGGTAGCTGGCGATCGGATCGTGGCGGGCCAGGTGCTTGCGCTCGATCAGGCGCAGGACGAGTGCGGCGACGAAACTCTTCGTCATGCTGCCGATCGCGAACTGCGTCGCGGGCGTCATCGGTCGATCGCGTTCTGGGTCAGCGACGCCGGCCGCTCCGGCCCACGGGTCCCGCTCGCCGAGCAGGACCGCAGCGCTCAGCCCGGGGACGTCGCGCCTTGAACGGAACTCATCAAGCACGTCCTGAAGGACGGCAGCCGACGATATCGGCCTCGCGCTCACGGAGCTGACTGTAGGGCAGCGACGGCACGCGCGACCCGCCCTCAGCCACGCAACTTCGCTAAAGGTCTGTGGCACCACATCGAGGTAGGGCCTCGACTCACTCTCGTGACTGGAGAGGTGGTCAACCTCGGCGATCTGCTCCGATCGACCGTCGGTAGCGGACCTCGTTGAGCGTGCCAGCCGGACGCTCCTCGACCTTCATCGCCCCATCGGGCCGCCATCCGGCTGCCTCGTAGAAGCGGCGAGCCCGCTCGTTGGTATCGAGCACCCAGAGGGTGGCCTCGTCAAATCCAGCCAGCTCGATGTCGGCGACCACAGCCTGCGTCAGCCGCCTGCCGATGCCTTGGCCGATCGCGGCCGGATCCAGATAAATCGCCTCGAGGTCGGCGGTCAGGTCGGTTGCATCCTCGTCCCGACTCGGGCTCCAGATGGCCATGCCGACGACTTGGCTACGGTCCACCGCGACCCATATGCGCTGCGGAGCCTCCTCGTCCGAGAGGAGCCGACCGAAGACCTCGGCGCGCCGGTCGCGACCTGCCACCACGTCGTCGATCAGCTGGGCGGGAAGGAGTCCACGGTAGGTGGGCGGCCAGGACCGAGCATGAACGTCGGCAATCGCTTCGGCGTCCGCGGGCTCGGCCGGACGCACGACGATGGCGAGTCTCCTGTCCGGCTCAGCCATCGCTCAGCGAAATCGACCCGACCGCCGCGCCATCGCGATCGATGCAGAGCACGAAGGCCTCGCCTGTCCGCCACAACGTGCCTGTCTGCTCGATGTAGTGGTGCGCCTCCGCGGTGGTGTAACGGCTGCGGGACGGGGATCCAGCGGGCGATCTCCGGGTCGTTGCACGCGGCCGCGACTGCGGCCGCGTCAGTTAGCAGGTCTTCGTTGTCGGGCTGACTGCCCGCTCTCGAGGTTTCGCGATGGACTGGTCGATCGTACCCTTCCCTGGCCGAATGGCACGTCACGAGTGGGCCGACCGCCTCGGGGGACGTTTCTCCGCACCCCACAGGCACAAGTTCACGGTCGACCGGTAGCAGTCAGCCCTGAACGCCGAAACCAGCCCCGTCCTCGTAGAGGACGAAGTACGCTCCGTCGGCTGACGAGAACTCGATTCTCACAACCTTGGCGTTAGGGCGGCGCTCGGCGGCTTCGGTCAGGACTCGCGAGGCCGCAGTTTCGCATTCCGCTGGGTCCAGCGGTCCGCACACGATCTCGACTTCAGGGGCCGATCGACAGGCGACCACCGCGAGGAGACCGACGCACGTCCACATCCGGGCTCCGCCACGCCAGCCTTTGATCACGGCGACGCAGGAGGTGCCTCAGCGACGGGGTCCAGCGCCTACTGGAACAGCCGGCGCCTGGCGCCAGAGTTCAGCCGGCGCGAGATATGGCCGTTGAGCCGCGGACAGGTCGACCGCATCCATGGCCCGCCATGGCACTCACCGCCTCTGGATCGCCACCGCCGTGGGCGGGTCATCATACTTCCCACCGGTCTTTGATCCACTGCCAGTCGGCATTGCCCGGACAGGCTCCGCGGCGGCCGAGACCGCAGCAAGCGTCGCGAAGGGCGTGTTCGGGGTCTCCGGCTCGCAGACGGCGGCCTCTACGACAACATGGGTCTGGAGCCGGTATGGCGGACGCACGAGTATGTCCTGGTTTCCGAAGGCGGATCGACCTTTGACCCAGAAGCCGATCAGGGACTCTTCTGGCGCCTCAGTCGTTACGTGAATGTCATGGGGAACCAGGGTGGCGCGTTGCGCAAGCGCCGGCTCATCGACAGTTTCCTCGACCGGGACGACGACCGATCGCTGCGAGGCACGTATTGGGGCATCGGAAGCCTGACACGCAGCTATGAAGAGAGGCCGGAGGACGCGGTTCCGGGCTATCCGGAACAGATCGTCGACGATGTCATCAGCGAGGTTCGCACGGACCTGGATCGCTTCAGCGATGGCGAGATGAACGTCCTGATGAATCGTGGCTACCTGTTGGCCGAGGCGGCCACGCGGCGTTGGACGCCGGAATTGCGTGACCGCGGCGCGGCGCCTGCGGCACTACCGTTCTCCGACTACTGGGACCCGGCGCGCGTGGCCCGCGAAATGATGACGGATAGCATTAAGCGACGTCTTCCCTTTGGCAGGCGCTAGCGGCCATAGGCGGGTGTCCACTATCGTTGTAGTCGAGGTGATCAGGGTCAGCCTGGTCAGTCCGATTGATTAGGCGATGGGGTCAGTCAGCGCGGAAACGGAACTTGGCCATCGCTGGCCAGAGCTACGAGGGTGTTGAGCACGGTCAGCACGCTGGCCGTGGCGAACGCGACGATAGAAATGCGGAGTCGCTTGGGCATTGCCAGCTCCCTTCTGGCTGCCCAGATCACCTCGGATCGCTGCTCGCGCAGCGACGCGCCGGAGCGTACTATCGTGCGATGCGAGACGCACCTATCTTTTTAGCGACCCGCTATGGAGCGGGGAGTGCCCACGGTCGAGCGATCGGCGAAGAGCTTCGCGCGCGGCGCGTCGCGGCGCGCATGTCGCAACGCGCGTTGGCCTCGCCGCTCAGCGCCGCGTATGTCTCGTCGGTCGAAACCGGACGTGTTGTCCCTTCGCTGCCAGCTTTGATGCTGATGCTCGAGCGGTTGGGGCTCAGTGCGCCGATCTATTTCGAGGCGGTCAACTGTCGCTTGCGGCCGGTGTAGACTCCGATCCGTGGTAATGAAGCAGCGACGGCGCACGCGCCGCGTCGTGGTCGTCGACGAAAGTGCGCTGGCCAGACGCATCGGGCAACGCATACGCGATGCACGCCTGCGTCGTGGCGTGTCGCAACGTGAGCTGGCGGGCGATCGGTTTACCGGCCAGTACGTCTCGAGCCTCGAACGTGGCGCGGTCAAGCCTTCGATGGCAGCGCTGAACTACTTAGCCGAGCGCCTGGGCATCGCGATGCGCGAACTGCTCGATCCACCGACCGAGCCATGGTCGCGTGTTGAGGCTGATCTGCGCCTGGCTAGCGGCGACATTGAGGGGGCAGAGCGTCTGTATCGCGGCTTAGCGGACGGCGCGCCTACCGCCAGCGCACGGGCTGAAGCGCTGGTCGGGCGAGCCGAGGCGTTGTGTCGGCAGAACCGTGGGGCTGATGCCATCAGCCTCGCCGCCGAGGCATTGGAGCTCTTTGATCGCGCCGGACGCGTGACCGATGCGGCGTGGGCGACCTATTGGCTTGCATCGGCGCAATATCAGACAGATAACATCGCCGAAGCCCGCGCATTGCTCGACGGCTTGCTCGAGCGAGTGCGAAGCGGCCTCCAGGTTGAGCCCGGGTTCAATCTCCGGCTCTTGACATCGCTCGCTTCGGTTGTCGGGTGGACTGGTGACCACACTTCCGCCTTGGCCTATTTGGAGGAAGGCCGCGAACTTATCGGCGACCTCGATCCACGGGTACAGGCCGCGTACTTCTACTCGCTGGCTCAGAACTACAAGCAGGCCGGTGATCTCGAGGCCGCGGTCCGAGCCGGCGCCCGCAGTTTGACTCTCTACGAGGGACTGGATGCGCGGCTCGAGGTGAGTGTGCTGCACAATCACTTGGCGCTTACCTACCTGAAGCTGGGCAACACCAAGCGAGCGGCGGAGTTCGCCCAGATCGCCGCGATTGAAGCCGATGGACTCGGCGACGATCGCTCTAAGGCATGGGTAGCCGAAACCCAGGCGGAAATCGCGCTGGCCGAAGGACGGCCAGACGAGGCGGTGAAACTCGTCGAGCGAACCCTGAGCCTTGGAGAGTTGGGAGCCTCGCCGGAGACGATGCTCGCCGCATTGGTGACTGCCGCGAAGGCGCATCAAGCATTGGGACACGCGTCCGACGCTCGTTCGGCATTCGAGCGCGCCAGCGATCTGGCCCGTTCCCGCGCTTCGGGTGCGCGACGTCGGCAGGTGTTGGCTGCCTACGCCGACTTCCTCTCCGAGATAGGCGACGACAAGGGGGCATTGGCCGTATACCGCGACGCTGTGGCGTAAGGGAGGCCGTGCGGCCACAGTCGCGCAAGATGGGGGTCCGAGCATGACCGCCGCGTCAAATCGCGTCTCTGCGAAATGGATGCTTGCAGTGGGTGCATTCGTCGTCGCGGTCGTCGGGTTGCCGACCGGAGTTGCCGTCGCCGCGGAACCGGAGGGAGCAACGTTTCTCGACGATGGACCCTTGACCGTCAAGCTAGGCGCCGATGCATCGAGTGCAAGTGCCGACGTCGCCGTGGTCAATGCCTCGCTCGAAAGGACCGATCTAACGGTGGTGGCGACTGGCTTACCGCCACCGGGCGAGGATGTTCCCGTCGTTAACCTGGCCGAGTGCAGCGATATGCGAGCCGACGCAACTGAGTCCACCGCGCCGCCGCCATCGTCGAGTCCGGCGGAACCGCTGGCGGAAAGCCGCCAGACGACAATAGGCGTGCTGTGTCAATGGCCACGTAGAAGTCCCCACTGGTGGCCACGAAAAGTCCCCACCCCGGAGACGACGTCAGGACACCGATAGGCGACCTCCCCCGCGGGCCAGGGCCTCGCGCATCCG
>JAABUR0100001355.1_pt1 | contig 44387 bp, 41 predicted proteins | sample 5560091 | NCBI WGS metagenome assembly JAABUR01 (sample SAMN10711879, study PRJNA513375) | rock metagenome | isolation source: Antarctica rocks | place: Antarctica: Victoria Land, University Valley sud | reverse complement strand
GCCTCGTCCCCCCCCCCCTCCCCCCCCCCCCCCCCCCCCCGAATTCCCACAATCCCATCTCACAAAAAAAACCCTCTCAACAATTCAACCCCTTCCCATGCTCCCAAGAAAATCCCCCCCTTGTGCATATCAAATCGAGTCAGTTTATCTCGCGGGGGGGGGGAGGGTGGAAGTGACCTTGCAAGCAGGGAAATAGGGGGGCAGAGATGAAACTTTCTTCTTTCGACTTTTTCAGTCTATTGCGTTCTATATACTAACCTAGGCACCGATTCTCACCCTCACAAACCTCAACTCAACACTTCTTCTTCCGCCCACAGCACTCTCCACTCTCCCACATCTCCCAAAACCCCCCCATTCGCCCTCTGGTTTTTAAACCATCATCACCACTCCCACTGCCAACCCGCCACTCCCACCCCCTTTCCTCCCGTTGAACGGCTCATCTAGAGCCATCCGTCTGTCTATTTACCGCCAACGGGGTTGGGGCGGGAGGGAGGAGCTTGGGTGTTTTGGTGAGGGTCGGTGTTAAATGAGTGCAGTTGGGAGGGGCGGTGGTTTCGAAGCTTGGAGAAGGGCGGGAGTGGGATGCTAGTCCACCGACCTCTGCATATCAGATCCGTCTCTCCCTCCCCTATCTGCCCCTCTTCCCTCCTCTCTCAACTATCCCATCTAGCGTCACCTGTCTCTGCCTCTTTCTCTTCCCCACCCCCTGCTTCTCTCCGCCCTTAGTCTCCCCACCCACCTCGGCCGCTTCTCGCTCATCCTGATCGACACCACCGTCTTCCTTCTCGGTATCAACGTCCTTTTTCACTATGCCCCTTCCCCTCCCCCGCAACGCCTCCCCCTTCATTTCCCCACCAACCTCCCGCGTCGGCCCATCAGATTTCCCGCCAGCGCCGGACGGGGGCTCATTTCCTTCCGTGGGGCCCTCGGCAGAATCGGGGAAGAGAGATTTCCAGGTGCCGTCCTTGACACGGGGGTCGTCGCCGTAGAGATTTACTTTGTAGGCGGATTTGAGGGCTTCGATGCAGATGATACGGCGCTGGTCGAAGTCGAACATGGGCTTTGGGTAGGTTTTTATTGTCCCATCCGTGGTATCACGTGGGTCGTATACTTCATCCTGTGGCTCGTTCCCATCGCCCTTGATGATACATTTCGCCTTCTTCTGGTCGGCTATGGGGGCTTTCCACGGCTCATAAATATACTTGTCCGGGAAATCCTCCAACTCGGGCACAAAATGTCTCACAAACGCGCCTCCTTTATCGGACTTTTTCGGAAACGCGATCGGCGAGTAACAGCGATAGAATTGAGAGTAAAACGCGGTACAACTCAACCACTGCCAATTCCCCGCGTTACATGCCGTTTCATGGTCGATCAACCACTCCTCAAATACCTCCGCTCCTCGCTCCCAATCAACATAGCACCCCCCCCTCGTCAAAAAACACGCTACGGCATGTCGTCCGAGGTGGTGGATCCATCCCTCTTGTCGCAGTTGTCGCATAAGCGCGTCGATCCAGGGAAATCCTGTACGCCCGTATTTCCAGCGCTGGAACCACGTTTCTACTTTTGCAGAATCGATAGTGTATGCACCAGTGACGAGGCCGGTGGAGGGGGAGACGACAGAAGGGAGATGCCAGGGGACGAAGCGGACGTGGGAATTCCCGGCGCTTTGGGCAAAGGAGTAGCCGAGGGATGCTTGTGCAGCGAAATACATGTCTCTGAAGAGCAGCTGGCCGATGAGGTTCGTTGGGATGGTGCTGGCTTTACCCTTAGGGTACGCGTCCATGACGTCTTGAGCGCGCCAGTAAAGCTCTCGCACGGAAAGTGAACCGAAATGGTGGTGGGGGGAGAGTAGGGTGGTCGATTGTGGTCTAAAATCCGTGGGGGCGGTGGCAGGCTTGGAGAAGGTGGCGGTGTAGTCTTTGTTTGCGATGATGCGACTGAGCGTAGCGAGGGCGCGGGTTTCGCCGCCGCGGTTGGTGGTGGTTGCTGGCTTGAGGCCGAGCTCGGACATGGTGGGGACGGCGAAGTCGTGCCCAGGGCCGGCGAGGTGGGCGTAGGATTTGTCGGGTTCGGAACGCTGGGCATTGTTGAAGTCGGGGTTTGGAGAGGGTTGATCTTGGGGAAAGTCGAGGGTGGTGTCACCGGGGTTGGGGAGGGATTTGGGAACGGGAATGGGGCGTGGGACGTCACCGATCTTTTTGGCTGCCTGGAGATTGTAAGCTTACCGTGGACGAAGTAAGGCAGCCTTCATACATTCTGGACCTGAGTAATACTCATTGTTGGCTTGCCTCCATTCGTCTTGACAAGCTCATCTGGGTCATACAGGGTCCTTCCCATTTTGACAATAACCTCCACTCCAGCCTCTGCCGCCATTTCTAGAACCTTCGTATCTCTATCTCGCGCGTATGCGTCTGTATCCTTTTCAAAAACTAGATGCGATATCTTCCAGGCCTTGAAAAGCTTTGTAAGGACAGTTTGCGGAGCTTCTCGGACGACAAATAACTTTGACTTCGGGTTCAATTTCGTTATCGAAGAGGAGAGGTCAGATTGGCAGTCAAGTCTGGATGAAATCCACAAAAAATTAGTATTGATTCGTGCACCCAGCCACAAGAGACAGGAAATCTTGCACCCTCGCAGAACTCACTTACAAAAACTGCCATCTGTTCGATCCTACCCTAGCGCGATAGACATAATGAGGATCCCAGCACCAGACCGGATACAGACATTCAGGCTTGAGATCCAAGGCAGCTTTCAGGGCTGGCGAGTCATGCAGGCGGAGGTCAGTTCGAAACCAGTACAGCACTCTGGGTTTTGAAGTCATGACAGTTGTATCCGCGTGCGCCGCACAAGAAGCGCTGGTAATGAAGCAGCGCAACGGTCTTGAAAGGAGAAGCTGAGGTACAAATGGGAATGAACGTTAGATAGGGTTTGCAAGTAAAGGCAGTATGGCAATAATGATGTCACGAGATCTAGGGATCTACTAGCGGTCACGCTAAATCTCTCGCCAATCTGACAGGGGAAACAGACTGCAAAAGTAGTGGCAAGTAAACGGTAGGTATCTGACGGGTTTGACAAGACTTCAAATGCAAAACACAAGTCTCTTTCCTGAAAATAGGAGAGTATTTACCGGGTCCCACACAAATGCCATGTAACCAACCAACATGTTAAATATGTGCAATCCTGACTTCCTCTTCCTTCATGCGTTCAATGCTGCCGACATACTCCTGTCGTCGTCTTCGTACATCGTAATGGCACCTTCCCCGCTCATTCATTCTTTCCGCCTCCCAGGACAGTGGCTTCGACACCTGCTCCCTTCCCCTTCTTCAAACTTGAGCTCCGGCTTCTGGCTCCAACGACCTCATCTTGAACCTCTCTCAACATATCTCTTCCTTCCCCTAGCTTCCCTATCCTCGCTACGAGCGCCGTGTTTTCTTTTTGCAGTGCGCCCACTTGCTCTCGGAGGATATCTCTCTCCTTGCTCACAACCTCCAATGCTTGTTTGACCTCATCCTTCTCTCGCGCTAGTCGAGCCTTCTCATCTTTGTCTAGCGCCTTCTTTTTCCTGTCCTCTTCTTTCGCTACGTCCTTCTGCCTCTTGGCCTCTAACTTTGCCACTTCCTTTTTGTACTTCTCTTCTTGCTTTTGGATTTCACGAGCGTGTTTCTCTTCAGCTTTGCGAATCCGCTCTTCCTCCTTGGAAGTTAACTCCTCCTTATCTTTCGTTTCTTTCTCTCGCATTTTGGAAAGTTTTGAGTCTAGTGCCTTCTTACAGTCAGAGAGCTTTGCCAATTCTTTCTCGTGCTGTGACATGCCCGGATAATCCTTGAGGTTCGATGAGGTGGTTAAGGAGCTAGCGGATTTTGTGGACTGTGAATCATTGAAACCCTCTTCGGCGCTGGCGAAAGAATCAACGCTTGCCTCGGAAATTATTGAAGAGCTTTCGGCGTCTTTGGTTCCATTAGGAAGAGCAGACACAGGTAGGTTCGTCGCACTAGTAGATGCGGAACCAGATCGTGAGTGACCGAGCAAATGGTCTATCACTGTCTGAGGCGCATAAGCTTCAACTCCGGCGTATGCGGCGTTGGTTACACTCGAGAGCAAGCCCCCTTGCTGGGTCTGCCCTGGTACTTGAAGTCCTGGCTGCACGGGCATGTCATCTTGTGGCATCGAAGTAGAGTTGGACATCTCCGATGCGCCATCTAAACCTGCTAAATGGCCGTCGCTCTGTAGCGCTCCAAAGGCGGTTGCCCTTTCATAATCCGTTCTCGCGTGATTGGTATGGCCTCCAACAAGTTCTGCCTCGTCCTCCGAATCTGGGTGTTTCTTCTTACAAGCCCAATCCAAGAATTTGCTGGCGTCTCCAACAATACCAGATGGCGTTCCTCGCTCAACCATGAATCGTGGCACACTTCCTCCTGGATCACTTCGTGTCACTAAGATCCATTCTACAGGGTTCTCCTCAGACGTTTCGTCAAAGTCATCTGGGTTGTCCATTGCCTCTCCCTTTGCTTTTGCCCCTCTAGATCCTGCGAAGGATATTGTTCTACCGCGCGCCCGACCTTCTGCTAGGACACTATCGTCTGCTGATACAGCCATATCACGGTCTGCCCCTCCGCCGTTTGGCTTCTGTTCAGCGTTGCGAAGTAGCGCGGCTTTTTCCAAAGATGGAGAGATTGCTCTCCCGTCCCTGTGCTTCAGTAGATCTGTGGAAGATAATGATCTTTTAGGTTTCATGGGTATTTCTCTTATGAACTCGACAGACTCGTAGTATCCTCGTATGAAGCCAGGTCGTTCGGGGCAATCCGGATGTATGCAGGGTTTTGACACTACCATGAAATGCCTTGGCCGGTTGTTAAAAGGGGGAGTCCTCAATCTTCGTCCGTTTTCGGGAGATGTTATTGAAGATGCAGACTCTGGATCACCAAGAGCAGAAGCGGAAGTGATGAGGAGAGTGACGAAGTCGCGGGGCGTAGTGGGACCAGGAAATTGTGCGGACAGATGATACACTAGGTACATGTCAGTTTCCACCACCGAGGCGATATATCGAAGTATGCACCGATGTTGAAGTATGCACCGATATTGCGCAAAGGCGGGAGGACAGACCTTCGATATTACCAACTCCATCGATTACCATCCTCTCAACAATCCTCTCACCTCCTATGCCCCTGATATTTCCCTCCCCCGGAGCTCCCTGTATCTCCAAACTCTCCGGAAACTCGCTTTGCAAGCCAAGCTTCCACTTCTTGAACCCCAAGCCCTGATGTACACTTCTTCGTGCGAACCATGCACCCTTACCATCCTTGGCACCCAACTTGTATACAGCCATACCAAGCGGGTTATCCTTCGCGGACAACTTGTAAGGCTTGCCCCATTCTTTCTGCAGGACTGTATTCGAAGGGTCTATGGGATCTGAGCGGGCCGAGGATATCGAAATTTCTGAGGCGCATGACGCGTTGGAGGTGACGGTATTGGATCGTGCGCGGGTGATCGTGTCTTCGATAGCTGGGAGAGGAACGGAGTCGATGATCAATTGAGCTTTGGCAAAGCAATCCTGGAGGTAATCCTTGGCTTGTAGTTCGTCCTTATGTACGGCAGAGAAAGGTGTGGGGCCGAGCTTTTGCAGGGCTGCGTGGAGGGCCGCCATGCTCGAAGATAGGAAGAAATTGGGTTTTGTATCTCAGATCACTTCCGAGGGTTCCTCCCTGAAGAGTATGTATGTAAATTTTTAAGAGCTCTTCAGTAGAAACTGAGGTCTTTGGGGTCGATGATCTCGTGATTGGTACTCGTAGGAGAGCATGTATAGCGTCACCAGCATAATCACAGCGAAGATAAGAGCCACAATTGCAAAGTGAGTGAATATATCGACACGGTGTTCGCTTATGGACTCTGGCACAAGAAAAGGTACCTACGTCATCTGTGCAAGCTTTGCCTGTTTTGGCTGTACCCTCACGCTTTACGTAGGTATCGTACGCGTTGGCGAATTGCCCCGCCCGGCCTAGTGACCCCCCGAACGGGGAAGGCGCCGTAAAGGACCCCGTTACTTCGCCCGGTGCCGCTTTTGTTTACTTTTCCATCTTCCACATATAAACTCCTCCCATCCCCTCGCCGGTTTCCTGCCATTCTATTAACCTCGATCACTGTCACCCCGGACACGCTGCCTTATCTCGAATCCGGGGGTCAGACCGCTCTTGGCACCCCTTTCAACCCGCATCACCGGTTTGGGTTACAGATCGAGCATCACGGCCTGTCATCCCGGAGGAGTCTTGCCCAATTCATATACCAGAGGGTGTGCCAGAGGATTGATTCATGCACTGCGCCATCAGCATGTCCGGGATCAAGGCTCAGCGAAGCCTCGCCTCTCAGCGTCGCGACTGACACTGGGATTTCTGTCCTCTTCACCCTCCAGATTATATCTGTTACGAGCGTCAGGCGTTGCGCTTCTCTTCGTATCGTACCGGTTGCACGCTGAGATGCCTCGAAGCTGGCCATTGGCGACGGTATCTGAGCCGGGGAAACATCTGACGAACTGTGTAGGAAGGCATTCACACCTCGGGCGTGCTATCTGAGCACTAATGGTCTGAAATGGAAATTCAGCCTTTGACGTCGAGAGCCTGTGATCGAGCCAGCGCATGTCAAGCCCTCTTTGTCATTCCTGTCACATCATCGATCTGAAATTCTGCATTCTCATCTTCGCTGTTCACTCGATTGATCACAATCTTTGATGAGTGAGAGGATAAGAGAACTGTGCTGATCGTCAGCGCGATGATCAGACAGAGCATGCACTGCGTCATCATCATGTTCGAGATCAAGGCTCAGCGAAGTCTCGTCTTTCAGCGTCACGACTGACACTAGAATTTCTATTCTCACTCTCTAGATTATCTGTTACGAGCGTCAGGCGTTGCGCTTCTCTTCGTATCGATTGCACGCTGAGATGTCTTGAAGCTGACTGTTTGCGACAATATCTGAGTCGGGAAAACATCTGACGAGCTGTGTAGAAAGACATTCTTGAACGTGCTATCTGAGCATTAATGATCTGAAATGAAAATTCAGTCTTTGACGTCGAGAATCTGTGATCGAGTCAGCGCATGTCAAGCTCTCTTTGTCATTTCTGTCACATCGTCGATTTGAAATTCTGCATTCTCATCTTCGTCATTCACTCGATTGATCACAATCTCTGATGAGTGAGAGAGTAAGAAGGCTATACTGATTCTCAGCGTGATGATCAGACAGAGCATGCTCTCGTATTCGTTCATCGAGAGTGGTTGGGAAATTTAGAAACAGAACGCGCAACGAACATCTTCTAGTTCGAAAATGTTGATTGATGTCTGCGTCTTTAGCGTCGACGTGATAATGAATTATGTCTTCGAGAAGATTGAGCAGAAGAATTCAACTGAGTCGTCTTTTTTCTGTCTTTAGAATCTCGCTCTCGAGAGCAATTCTATATGATCTCGATCTTTCGTCTCGTCAAAGCAGAATCTTCACAAGATCACATGAACATTCGCAATTACTGCTAAGCATTTCAAGCTTCATTGATGAACATCGTCATTTCTGCGATGTTCAGACGATCTCGTTCGCGCTTTCGTTATCTCTTAGAATTTCTCGATGAAAGTGAATCTCAAGGTGAACAATGTTGCTTCTGTGTTTACACGCGATCTAACGTGCGTCATAGAATCATCGATCATCGTCGTCAACAATGTCAATGATGAGAGCGATTTAATTAGCTATTCAGAGTGTACGATCGATCTTGAAGTACACATTGATCTCGAAAATTCTATCGAAAACGTGATGATCTTTCAACTCAAACTCAAAGCTCATCTCAACAAGCGTGAAGAGAACGATCATATCTTCTTCACGAACATATCAAATCACAGACTCTCACACTCTCTTAATTCTCGACAGCTCTTTCGTACAGCAAAAGCGCAACGATGCAAGAAAAGAGCAAGGCAAGCGAGTTGAAAAGAGAAGAGAACACAACGAACTGAGAAGCAAAGAAAAGCAGTCACAAGGCGCAGAACGAGAATGACTAGAACGAACTCTGCCGTTTTTGACTTGCTCGCTGTCGAGAATCGTCGTTTTCTATGCCTCATTTGCTTCGAAGACGACATTGAGATCATGAGACTCTGTGATCACGATTTCTGCAGAGAGTGTCAGCAGAAATGAAGAGCTATGAGCGAAAGCTGTGCGATGTGCAAAAGATCAATGAAGAAATCAATTCATCTTTTTGTCTGATACTGAGAAAGATTGAGAAGATTGCAGATCTCTGCACGGTTTCTTGATGAGCGACAGACACGTTCAATGTTGATGTTTTGACAGTACTTCGTTCGTTGTCTTTTCAGACGTCAGTTTCAATGCAAACAAATTGTACTGAACTTTGTGAGTGAAACACTTACATGATCATTCGTTCGCGTTTCTATGACTGTCAAAGCAGAACATTCACGCAATTCTCTGAATTTCTTCTGCTTATATGATTTTCTACTCTTGCTTTTCATGTGCTATCTCAGTTTGCAGTGAAAAAAGTTGTGAGCAAGTATCTCATGTTGTAATGTTTTCGAGAGAAAGATTGTTCATCTTCGACAAAATCTTTCTCTATTATTGAGAGTCTTGACATACTTCATCATTCATGCTAGACTGAGTACGACGCAACAATTATTGTGATAGATGCTTTATTTGATAGAGAACTTTGATGACTGAATCAGATACAGAACGCTAATACTCGAATTTCTGTCTTATGAATTTATGCACTCTGATCAATGAAGGCAAAATAAAGATAGTGCTAGAACGCAAACAGATATCACGCAAATGAACAACGATTCACTTACTGTGTATCTATCTGATCTGTATTTCTCGAATCTCTATCTGAAGAGAGCAAGAAAGCTGTGATTGCTTTTCTGCATGAATATTTCTGATTACAGCTCAAAAATTGCTCGATAGACACATTATTCATGAGCGCAATTTCCTCTTCTAATTTTGATTATCTAATGATTGACTGTCGAATTTTCTTCAGAAAAGACTCACTTCTTTCGAATTAATCTTCTTTTAAGACTGCTTCTATTTCATAGTCAGATGTCAAATGTATGAAGCACGAAGAAACAAACAGCATAAGATCTACGTCGATCATTCGTGCTTTCATCTCTTTCAATGTGCTGAAACGTTCTTTTAAAAGATGAGAACTCATTGATGAAATTTGTCGTCGTACACTCTAACAAAGTATCATCAATATCGTCATCTATAAAGCTTCTTCTTTCGTCGAGCAATTCGCAGTCTTCAGAATCAGCTCAAGCGCTTGATTCATCTTTTTAATAAATTCTCTACAACAAGAACAAATCTTAATTGACATCAGTATTCTTGCACTCTTCAACGTCTTTGACGACTGTATCGTCAACAACGCGTTCAACTTGTTTTCGTTCTCACACTTCTTTCTCAACTCATTCGATAAGACGACGTGTCTACTCGAAAATCACACAACAAGTTGCTTCTTCGCATGAAATGCATTTCACTGTTCTGCTGTTCCCGAGTGTTGAATCAGCTCGTGCGTCAAGTTGTGATTTAACCTTCAGTAAGTGAGCTCTGTGTAAGCGACGAGAAACTTATCGTCGCCGTCAATACGTGGGCTGAGACTCACGATTACGCGCTCATCGTCAGTCGCTCGAACAAAAACAAGCGAGAAATCAAGAATAAAATTTGATTGAGGTGTGATAAGAATGGTAAATCAGATGATACTGCCGAGCAAACGAGACTACATGCCGACTCAAGACTCATTGAATGTTTCTTCAAAGCAATAGCTAGAGAACTTTACTCAACGCGAACCTAGTCAACTTGAACGCGTGAAAGCAAATCTGCAGCAACGAGCTGAGCAAGAGCTAAAGCAGTCGCTTTTTCAGTTCATAAATAATCGCTCGTTTTCTCTCAACTTTCATCTTTTCTTTTCATCTTTCTTGTCTCTTTCATCTGAGATGTTTGTTGACTTCTCGTTTTCGTCTCATGATTCTTCGCTCGAATCTCAACCCACGTCTGTGAGAGGCATTATCGTTGCGATAGTTGGTTTCATTGACTCAGTTTTCACATCGCTCATTTGATCGAGACTTGTTCCTTGCGTTTCTGCTCACGATATCTTTTATTTGATGACGCGCGCTTTGTCTCTCAATTTCTTGAATCGCTGTTCTTCACATCTCTCACCTGCGTCTCTTAGAGTGATCTTTGATCTTTCTGTCTTCTTCTTCTCAGCGTCCTTCAGTTTTCTGCTCACAGCTGACTTTCTACTCGCTTCATTAGCGTGACAACTATTGTTCAAGAGATGTTGAGCGATTGTCATCATCACGACAAGAGCGCGAGCAAGATGAAGCCTGCTCAGAGCTATCGTCTGTGCATCAAGATCAATCGAACAAATGCCTCACATCATCTCGAGCGTGTTTCCTACTGCGTCGCTGACGAATGAATGACGTTATGCTGTTGTCAACGATCTGATGACATCTCTTGCAGCAGTCTGGCTTGCGTCAATTGAGCAGTCTCGTCAAGTTCAGTTCAGCTGAGTTTCAGACATCAATTGATGCTGACGTGATAGCAACTTTATAGAGAGAACATGCATGTGCATTGCGCAGCACTGTCTGAATCGAAAGTTGAGCTGTGAGAGAGATGATACTTTTCTGTGCCGTTCTGTGTTCTCTTGTTGAACATTCTTCATTCTTGTCATCTGCAGCGAAAGATTCTTAGCTCATGAAGAAGATTGTCTCAGTCTTATCAATGCTGAGTCATGAACTATTGATGAATCGTCGACGATTAGTTTTAGAGAGGGAAATATGCGTAGCCTGAGCTCTATCAAGTGTCATACGAGACGTTTTACTAGACGTTCTACGAGATAAGATTCATGAAGATCGACGATCATTCAGCTAGTTGCTACAGTGAAGACTTTCGAATACACATCGTTTCGAGCGTGTGAATTGAACAGCAAGAAAACAAAGAAGAGAAAACAGAAATTGTTGAGAGCTGAGCAACTCTTGAGAGTTGTGTGCAGTCAAGAGAAGGCTTACGAAGATTTAGAGAAACAGCGCAGAGATGATGTGTCTTGCAATGAAATTTGATGTATATTTGTGCTGAGAGCGACTAATGAGTCTTGACACATCATCTCTCTGCGCTTCTCTTTAAAACAGGCAGCGATTTTCACTGTTTTTATCTTTGCAAAGTTTTCTCGTAATTCTATTTCACGATGACTGTCGTTGACATGATCTTCATTCACTTCTACCAATCATCATCGACGATGAGCTCACGCCTCAGTCTCAAACCATCAAGTTTAAATAATGCTGGCGAAAAGCGCACAACGATCATGCAGTGCAACAGCTTGAACAATCTATTTAAGACAAATCGCGAAATTGAATCTACGCTTCAAAGCAAGTTGACTGAAGATATCAGAGTCAAAGATGAAGATATTGTTGAAATTCAGCGTTATGAGAAACATATTTAACGAATGCAGAAAGCTTGAAAATGGCTGAAAACAATCGAAACGATGACGACAGTGACATCAATAACGAGAAATATCTTTGCCTTTCATTCATCGAGTCTTTTGAAAACCCTCACAATCTTTCGCTCGAAGTCGACAAGAATACATCTCTTTCACTGAAGAAAATTGTCAAGCTCTGTCTGATGACAAATTTCTCAACATTGATGTCTGAACAGTCTCGTTAGCTTCAGATCATTTTCATCTTCAAGAAGACAGAGTTTTTCATCAAGAATGTCAAACTCAACGCTCTTTATCAAGAACGAGTCTATGACGACAATGATCACATTGAAGATTTGAGATTTTCACAAGCGCAATGCATACACTATCGATTTGAACGAAAACAGCAGAGTCAGAATGCATGATAACGCTACATTCACTTCAGCTTCGATGTATCTAATCATCTTACAGAACACTCATCTGAAGTTCTCAATAATATCAAAATCAACAACAGAATTGATAAGTCAATCATCAAATCAATCTTCGAATCTAGCGATGAGCAGAACGAGAATTCAGATATCATACTCAGCAGAACGCTCTGCAAGCTATTGAGCAAGCAGATATTGACTTTTTCGAAACTGAGTGTGCTCAACTTCAAGTTTGAGACACAGAGTGAGTGTTCAGATTAGTGCGCATGTCTCGATTATTGTGAGCACGTCTAAAATTCTAGAAGACTTAATCGTGATCGACAATATCGATGAGAAAAGCATCGACATCGAAGATCATAATTTTCCTTCGTTGAAGAAGTATAAGAGAACAAAGATTGAGACCTGTATTCAAAGTTCTTTCTGAACTCGAATCTTACTACGATCGAGCGCTTCAAGATCACGAGAATATCGCAAGCTTAAATTGAGCAAGTAAGATTAGTGATGACAGTTAAGATAGAAGAATAAGAATCTCTAATCGAAAAGCGAAATGATGTCTGATGTTCAACAGATAATCTATTTCTGACTCTAGACAAGAACATCAAGACTGACGATCAGAGCAATTCTATCGAGACAAAGTATACAAGTTTGACGACATTGAGTCGATAAAATAAACTTTCGTGATCGTAAATCACGAATGAAAGATCTACTGTAGTGGCATGACGTTGATCAATTCAACAATCATTTTAATGATCTCGAAGCAACAGTGTTCGCGACGCGATATTTTCTTTCGCAACGTAGTCAATCAAAGACAATTCTCACTTGAATCAGCATTCAGAAGAGAAGACACTCAACTAGGAAAAAAGATGATCTCTGACATAATTTCAGTTTGTCTCTCTATGTACGCAGCGCGGCTGTCACACATTCAGGCAAAGTCTGACGTGATGATGAAGTAAAGAACGAAGACCTTCAGAACGATGCGAATATATGAGAACTCATTCTCGTTTTCGGCAACGCATATCTTCGTCGTAAGAAGCGTGATGATGAAGGCGAAGATCTCTTGACCGAAGATAGAAAGCTCTTGCAATATGCTTTGCAACTGATTAACATTCTTGTCTTGCGTTGTGAGAAATTTCGTGTGGAAAGAAGAGGTGACGATGACGATCTCACGTTGAGCCGTTCTACAAGACAAGCATGTAGCTACGTAATCGTTCATAATCAATAACGATATTCATTATCGACATTCTCTTCATCTTCTTCATCTATGCTCATGTTTCGGCACCACTCTTCAATTCTGACACGCCGCTCAAATTTGGTACGATGCATCGCATTTGTGCTTTTGACTATAGCAGTGAGATAGATGTCTGTAGTGCCTCGCTACCTGTAATTAGTGCTCTCATAGATAATATCTCTCAGGAGAACGATTCTTGAGGCGTGTGAGGTGACGCTCATGTAGCTGAGATGAGTAGAAGGCAAACAGCGTGAGATCTTCTGAGAGAATGAGCTTCGAAGATCTATTCTGAGAACATGACTTTGCAGCGCTCACGCTGTAAAGCCTTCTCACCTTGTTGAAAGATGACTTCTTCAACACATGAACTAGTGTGTGCTCATTAATTCACCTTGATTCTCAAATGTTATTTCTAAATGCTCGAAGAAGAATTAAAATCGAATGTTCGAAGAGAGAATCAAAAGTGAATTTCTTCGAGAAGTATTGTCAGCTTCGATGATCGCAGTTTCAGCCTGATCAATGATCATGAGATGATGACATGATCGATTAGAAATCATTCTAGCGATATTCTTATCGCTCTGCATTCTTGAGTTCGCAACGTAGTTCTCACTCTGATTTAATGTGCGCTTCTTAGAAGACGAAGAACGAGTTGACTACTTCTTCGCTGACAGTCTTTCAATCTTGATCGTCATCTTGAAATCATAGGTTTGAGTAACGAGTTTTTCCTTTGTAGCCATCTTTTGAGATTCGAAAGTGAGAGATGAGATGAGAAAAGATGATTGTAATTTATTGATAGATATCACAGAACAGTGAAAATCTGATGTGATTTTAAGGTTTGATAGCGACTACTTTAAATCGCGAACGTCTCATACGAACATGACAGAGAAGATCGCGCTAAGTCTCACGTCAGTGCAGACTGACGAAATCTTTCTTTGATAATCATCTTCACGTCGTTTTGAAACGTTAAACGAACGAACAATATGTTGATCTTTCACATTCAATCTTCAGAAGTCAACTCTATCGACACAAATAATGCGAAGAAGAAATTGAAGAAGTGAATAAATATTTATCAATCAGACTTGAAAGATGAATCATCTATTTAGTCTTTTGAGCCTATTTCAATCAGAGCGCAGAGCACTTCAATATTGAAGAAATTTCAAGTATGTAACGAGCGCGCACTGAATAGAAATTTACTAAATGACACGAAAGATCAGTCGCAAGTCAGAACGCATGCTGCAGAGATCTTAGACTGTTCAACAGATCAGGTTTTTTTCACTAATCACATTGTCATGAGATACTACAAACTCAATTTCCCGAAACTCTGAGTATCTGCAGCACAGAAAGAAAGAGTAATAACTATCATTGTTCTTGACGATCTCGACTCTGATAATGACTTGCTTGAATTTGATGATTCATCTAAATATTTCAGTCTCAAAAGTGAGCAGACTCTACATGCGTTGACAGATGCGTCTCAACATTTCAAGAATCATTTAATCGATTGAGCACTTGTTCTTTCGTGAACTCGAAGAATCTACGATGCTCAGTCACTGACAAATACTGAGTCATAGAGATTCGAATCTTTTTCTAGCATTGATCAATCATCATCAAACAAGAAGTCGTAAAGTTCTAGATTGCATTTGCTGAGAGAAGCATTTGCTGAGTGAAAAGACTCTTCTGCTGCAACAGTTGAATGTTGAGATTGCGCTTGTACTGATTTGACTTCATCTGATGTGATTGTTGAGTGATTCGAAGAAACAGTAACTGAGTTCATGAACGATGATAACGACATATTGACAATAGACAATGTCAAGTTCGATGATTGCTGTCACGAAGCTAGCTGCTTGTATGACGTTTCTAGCAATATAAGCTAGAGTTTCAGCAAGACTAGCGACTTACATATCTTCAGCTGCTGCTGCTGAACGATCATCGCTTATGCATGAAAGTTTGAGCATTTGACAAATCGATTGATGACTTCGCTTTGTTGTTAGCTATCAACAACGTAGCTCTCTTCTCTTCTTTTCTTAGTGTGAGTTTTCTACTTACTTCATCTTCATGACAGTACTGATCAAAATCGCTGAATGTCAAATTGATCTTTCAACTGAAACTAATGAGTCATCTTTACAAAGCTTTCTTGCAATATTTTTCGTCATGAAGAATCTTTATTCTGCGAACAATCTTTCAGCTCTGATTATTTTGAATCTCGTACCTGTTATTGTCAATATCTTGTGTCGCTTAAGAAAACATAGCGTTCACTTATCAGCGAGAGCTTGAATCATCAAGTATGTCTTGAAACCTCACTCAGACAATAACTCAAGAATAATTGCACTGATTATCGAAGCTGCAATACGTCAAAGAACTTGATTCTTGATACTGATAGTCAGTATGAGAACGAAGTTCATTCAGCTAATGTGCTTCTCAATCACGAAAGTACGTAGCAAGAAAAAGTAAGACGCGAGAAGACGAAGATATCAGATTGATCGATTTGATTCAACTTTGATGAAAGCAGATTGTCATCATAAAGCTCGTTTTTATTTAACAGAAATACAGATTTGAGCGCAGAGCTGAACGCTTGTTTCATCGAGCAAGCTCAATTCTTTTTGAGTCTTGTTGATGTTTGATATTGATGAAAAAGATATTTTATCTTTCACTGTCAGATTTTTCAAATTCTTACGAATTTTCCTGATGATGTTTTTCGTTGCTAATTTGTTCTCATCTTCGTTTTGATTCACGTCAGCGTTTGTTTGTTCATCACTCACATCATGAAATGATCTTCGACGTCTCTTGTGTTCATTATTCTCTTCGCTCTTGAATGCAGTTCGTTGACGACGTTCTTCATGATGTACGTTGACAGAGTCAATCGATCTTGCTTCGACGTGATCTTGCGTCGTGATAGAGACGAGGTTAGAAGCGAACGATGATGACTTTCGCTGATGGCTTGATAATGTTGAACGTCTTGACTCATCAAGTCTCGCTTCTATGATCTGCTCACAAGACAATTTCGAAGAGCGACATATGACGTCTCTGTCTCATGTTGATTAGAGAGAGATACAATCTTCATGCTTCTTTAGTACGTACGAAATCTTAGACGAGAAGTCTCATTGCTCAGATTGATAATAAATGTTGTAGATGATCTGAACGTATTTGACAATCAGTGACGACGTGATGACAGACTTCAAATGTGTGCAACATAGAAAATAATCATAGAAAGATGAGAAAAAGATCTGCTCTTGATGTTCTTGAACATGAAATGAATGAATGATTAGATGAACAGCAGCAAAATGACTGAAAAGATGCACATGCAAAAACGCATGAGTTGATTGAGATTGTGATACTGCATGTCGTGTGAATTTCACTTTTTGTTTGACGAAATTGATTTTTCGCTGATGATCTGATATGATAAAGAGAGTTGATTGCTCTGAGCTGTTCATATTTGTGATATCGATAAGATCAGTAGAACGCTGCTCGCTCATATTTGATAGAATTCAGTCACTTCGCAAGAATCTTTGCATGCAACGATTTCGTGCAAAGATTCTTGCAGAAGCTCGAGCGAGATGCTCTCTTTCATCGAGCGCTCTTTCTAGCACTTGCATGAGTCGTCATCTCTCAGTTTTTCTTATCGTCATGCTAGAATGTTGTGTCAATAACGACATCAATGCTTGAAGATGTCATTTTGCAGATCTTTGACCTAAGTTGATAAATTACAAGTTTCTCGAACTCTCTTTCACGTCTTCATATGAAGATACTGTCTTACATTATGATACTCTCTCTTGACTGCGCCTCAGCACGCTTGACTGAGATGTCGCATTCGTATATTCAGTATCATTGATCAAGCATCTTTCGCTATCTTTTCTCTGTTGAATGTGCTTGTGTGAATCGCTGATCAGCGACTTTAATCAAATCAGATCAGAAGAAATTATCAATGCATATGTTCATCTCTATAACTATTCAGCCTTTCTCATGCAGCTTGTAAAAATTACTTCGAGTTTTTTCTTCCTTTTTTTCAGTGCGATGTACGCCTTGTTTCAGGCAAAGTCACTTGTAAATCGAGAATCTTCTTGTTTCGATCATTGACGATGTCTGAGCCTTCTCAGTCGCATAACGTCGTTTATACTAAGATCTTGAGAGAGCTTCAACTGAGTACTTCTCAAGAGATCGTCGACTTTGAGACTTTAGATCTACTGTACGCTGAGAATGCATATAAACTGAGAGTACTGCATGACGAGAACAGTAATGAGACTGTAGAGATGAAAGCGCTTTTTCTTTCTTTTATGATAACTCACGTTCTAATCATCTTCTTAGAAAATCATACAGCTACTCTCTTTATCTAGAAAGATTGTTCACTTCTCAATCACTCAAATCATGAAAGATGATCTTGACATCAAATCATTGCTTCGAACATTCGAGATCGCTGTTCTTCATATTGAATGCAAATATCACGATTTTTGAAATCTTGTTGTCTACGACGCGTCTTTACCACACAAAATCTCTTTGAAGACAGATCAGTTTACGATCGAGAACATTAATTCAACACAATCAATTTATCGCGAGAGAGAAGTATATGATATCTTCGTCGCAAGAAAGAAGATCTTGAATCGCTTCTTAAAAAACGCGCTGCACGCAGACTTATCTACAGAGAATCGAGACGCTGCGTCGTGCTATTGTCAAATTGCGAGAAAGAAAGATCTCATCGCTCGACTTGAGATGTTGAAATTCTATTTTCTCTTCAAGACAACATCATCAACATCTTCTATTCAAAGCGTGATCTGCTGATGATTCTCAGACCTTTTCTTCTACGCTTCAAGAAGTCTATGCACGAAACGCTCTTATCATCTGCTTGAACATGCTGAAAGACTTCGAGTCTTCTGTCGCTCATGAGCTTATTTAACGAGACCTGAATAATTGATGTCAACAGATCATGAATGATGTAAAACATCTGCATGAGCTTTTCTTGCTCTCTCATCTTCAGATCATCAATCGAAAGAATCAAGAAGAAATAGAACTGCAAATACTTTTCTTGCTTCGCGAACTGTATTGCGTCTCTGACGACGATTTGACATGCGATTGAAGCAAATTCAACTCAGACTTGACAGATCTTACATCGTTGAACAACTTGATTCTTTATAATCTCGTCTGTGAAGTTCAAACGTCTATCGCGCAGCAATTCGATACATGCAATCTCTTTGAACTACAAAAAGCTCTCTTAAGATCGCGAATTTTTGTCAAGATCACAGATTTCAATCAAATTCAATCGACAACTCTCAAAGATGTTCAGAAATGATGCTCAAATCTCAATAGATTCTTGTCAATTGCTTTTTCAGACTTGATACGAAGTTGTAATTCTAATCAGTGAAATGACGCTGACAAGCAACGAAGAGTCTTTCATCACAAGTGCTGAATGAATTTGAGTGTCGACAAGTGAGAGACATTCAAGTGTTTCGATCAGTGATCAGCTCTCAGAGATTCACAATATCAATGCTAATGAACGCAGTGCGCATACTTATCACGAGCTGTCGTCTCTGAGTCATTCTGAGAACAACGTTCTTTTACTTCTTGTATGAAGTTCTGACTGTCACGATCGAGCTCTTTGAGCACTTCACGCGTGAGCGATATCAGAAGATGACAAGCGACTGTATTGAAGACTGATTCACGACCTTCGTTCTAGAAAAGCGTCTGCTCAGATTATGTTAAGCTTAGTCGTCTTTGTGTTTCTTTTACGACTTCTGCTCTACGAATTCGATAAATCTTCAGTCGAAGCAAATTATCTCTGAGACTTTCTTTCGCTATTGAAAGGCTTTCTCTGCAATAATATACGAACGACTCTGAAACATATGATCTGATTCGTTTGAACGACAATATCACCTCGGGTTAATGTCACTGAAAGTCAAAAGCTCTTTCGAATTCTAGCTCATGTCGTCGATTCACCTGAATTTGTGTCGAAGCGTGATGATGAACATTCGATTATTTATTGAAATCGCAGATTCAATTCCCTTCGTAGTAATAATGAGACGCTTTCAATCATTTCTGAAATTCTGAAAAAGCTCGAAATAACGATCACGTCAGTTCTGTCAGCGAAGAAAAAGACAAGTACACACATCAAATTCAAAGCTGCAAGTGATCGTTTTACACAGACTGAAGAAAGTGAATCTTCACGAGATCTACTGCGAAGAATGAAAGAAAAAGACAGGAAGAAAAGAGAGTGTTGAGACGCATGATGATCTTCAGAGATTGAGATATGATCTGTATTGTGTTGAGAGATTTGTCTGCATAGTATCATCTGAGTTGATGATGACGAGCCAGATTCTCGAATTGTCGATGTAGCTGAATTCAGTGAATATTATATACAAACATGAGATCGTTGATGTTAATAAGACTATTTAGCTCAATGATAGAGTAGTTTCAGTTCGATAGTCATGCTTTAAAACAATACTTCATACAGTGCTTCAAACAGTACTTCACTTCACGTAAAGCTCTCTTCGAAAACAGTGCTCTTTACATCTCAGTAATCTTGCGACGTGCAAACTCATGCATTCAATAATCTCTTATTTGCTTCTGTTTTTCAATTAAAGGCTGGTTAGAGCGATTCTAATCGAAAATTACAATACTGCATCATCACATCATTTCTCACCTAAGAAAAGCTCTTCATCGAGATCTCTACCTTTCTCGAGGCACCCTTCATTCAACCGTCTTGCAGAGGAATGAATCGTCACGTCTCTTTCCTGCAGATCATCGTAGACGTACTTCTTGTACAGAGTGATCTAGTCGTAAAGAAGTATAGTCTTTCCCATTCTGTAGTGCCTAGAAACCTCTAGCCTTTCTTGTAGTCAAATTGAGAAGCTTTGAACCTTTAATGAGCAGCTTGGCGAGAAGCTTCGAGGAAGCTTGGTAGGCAGCTTGAGTGAGAGCTTGGTTGAGAGCTTGTTAGAGAATTCTATGAAGAGTCGATAAGAAGCTTGCTATGAAGCATATATGAAGCTTGGCGAGGAGCTGATAGGAAGATAATCTTGAACGACTCATTCGTTGACTCAAAATTATCAGTCATAGCTATTTCATTTGCGAGCAGTTCTTCTTAAGACGTTTCTTCGAATCGCGTTCGAGATTACTCTTTACTGATCGTCTCATTCAACGCTTGCGGAAAAGGCTAAGATCTTCACTTCGATCTTGAGCAAGTTCATCGACTGATGTTTCAGATTTCGAGACCATCAACTCATTTGTGAACTGAGAGAACGTATCGAGCATAGACTTCAAGATAGACGACTTTCTTGACATGCTGATTATTCTGTCATTGACAGTTGCTATAATTTCGTTCCTTTGTTTCATCGTCAAGTCTCTGACGTTTCTGAATACGATGACTCTCTCTCGAAATCGTTCAGCTGTGTCAGTCATGACAAAAGATCTGAGCTGATTCATAAAATATTCAGATGAAGTTTCAGAATCAGCTGACTGAGTGAAGTGAACTGTATACATCTGAAGAGAGTCGATGACGCTATGATAAGTTGAAGTAATGATATATGCGTTGTTGTCGTATACTGTCTTGAGGTTCTTCACTTCATATGCCGCAAGTTTGCGCATATCACGATCGCTCACTACGTCGTTGAAACAAGTCTGTCGTTTTGCCACAGTCACATTTTCATCTGAACTCTTTACCTCAGTGAAAAAATTGGCTAGCGCTGACGTCTGCAGTTGCGTTGATGATGTAATATAAGAACCTAGCTCTGCTCTGATTCGTCGATCTATTTGTGCTGAACGTGCCTCATCGTAGAAGTTCGATTTAACGTCGACAAAGTTGCAGTCGATGACTGGCTTAAGATTGTTAAATAACATATTTCTTGCGAAAGAAATATGAGCATCTCTCTGAATCACTGGAAATACAGTGCTCATTACGTCGTTCTCGTGCAAGGCTCGTGAGTTGGTTTGCTTAAAGGTGCGAAACGCTTTTTCAGAGAACTTAGAAGATGAAAGAGATGATCTTGACTGTTCTAATCTGTCAAGAATTACGTTCTCGTTGTTTGATCTTGAAGAATCTCGATCATCTGAAAAGTCGTAATCATTCGAATAGATATCATTATCAATGAGGTTCTGCTCAAAGTTGGCATCGTATGAGAAAGTCTTCTTTGTCTTTGAAGTAGTAGTCTTTGTGATAGAGTCATTCAAGATATTTCTGAATTTGAATTGAGTTTTAGAGCTGAGCTGATTCGATGACATTATGTGCGCGATGAAATTCGCTGTTACGAATTCTGAATACTGAAGAAAGCAGGTCAGCAATAATCTAGACATCATCTAAGCTGAACTTACCCCTCTGAGATCACGAAGATCTGAATCATCGTGTCTGACGAAACGCTTTAACGAAGATGAACAGTTCTCTAAAGTAGTCGACTCTTCACTTCGACTCGATCTGCGTATAATCTCAGTTCTCACAGAACTGATCGTTTGTTTGTTTCGTCGATTCAGTTCCTTCAAAGCGCGTCGAGTGAGTCACAGCTTCGAGAGTGAATCTCAATATGCAGCGTTTGCTTTCTGCTGTGATTGAAAAAGCCTCTTTGCTCTCTTTCAAGAAGACTTCGATGAGATTGCCGCAATTGTAGAATGCTCTTCGTCAATCGCACCTCGCCTTCGTTTTCGACCACAGAATGGTTTGTTTTCAGACGCGACGATAGTCATCAAGCACGAAGCTCTGTAACGTGTAGACAGAGTATCAATCTCTTTTGTAGATACGAAGTACATGAACAATGTAATGAGAGTGAAAATAGAGTGTCATGATGGAAATCGAATGGTTGGTTGTCGTTGTCCGCTAAGTGAGAGGGGTAATACTTGACACGTTGAGTGAGTCATTAAGCGTCAGAGTAACGAACCTTTCTCATCTACAGTACCTCGCACTAAGTCTTCGGCTAGATCACGAAAACACGTAAAATCGCGTACCTTCAAAACAATTCACCTTCTTCAACTGCATTCACAATGCTCAGAAGAGCTTCGTTAACTTCAATTTCTGGTAACAAGACTTCTAGAAAGAAGCTTTCTTTGCTCATCAAAGGTGAAATATCAGGACAAGCTAAATTAGGCCTAAAACTCACTCAAATAGGACGGAATTTGAACGTTTCCCAAATCATCGTTCAGAGCGTTTTGAGAAGACTTCAAACAACACTCTTCGAAGTCAATGAACTCAGATCAGGAAGACTCATATCAATTACCCCTCGAGCAGCTAGAATACTGTTACGTCAGTTACGATCGAAGTCTAAAATCATCTGAAGACAGCTGAAAACGAACATCGAGATCGATTTGAACGCGAGAACTCTCAACGCAACACTACGAGCCCACGAAATTTCTCACTGACTAGCTCTTAAGCGACCGAAATTAACACCTGAAGCTGCTCTGATTCGGTTAAAATGAGCTAAAAAACATAAAGATTGAACTGTGAATCAATGAAGAAAAGTCATTTGGTCGGACGAGACATTCGTGGCTCGAGAATCAGGTAAAACACGAGAATGAGTGTTTGAAACTTTCAAACAGAAATGGGATAGAGATAAAGTAATGGAAATTCTCAATGAAAAGGCCTTTTTCATTATGATTTGAGAAGCTTTTTAAAGTTCTGAAAGATCGAATTTATACCTGCTCGATCGAAACTTCGAATTCAAAAAACACGACTATTCAGCAGTCTTCTACATTCAGATTTTGAATCACAATTTGACTGACATATGAGAGTCAGAACTAGTGTTCATGCAGAATAATGCTTCGATACATAGAGTCAGAAAATCGAAGCTTTGGTTTCAGGAAAATGATATAGAGATCATGAAGTGACCTTCGTACAGCTCCGATTTGAACTCAATCGAAAACCTCTGAGCTCTACTGAAGAAGAAGATCTATAAAGTTTATTCGAATCTGAATTCGCTGAAGGGTAAAGGCGAGAAAGCTGAAATTCAACTGTTTCAGATTTTACAGAAGGTCTGAGAGAATCTACGGAAGAAGGTAATGAAGGGGCTAATATTCAGTATGTCACGCAGATGTGCAGCTGTCATTAAAGCGAAGGGCTGGCATACCAAATATTGATTGAGAAATTATAAATCATATACTACTAAATAAACAGCTCAAATGTTGAAGTTCCTCAGCTTGATTTGAGGGTTTAATGATTGATGCAGATGGGGTGGTGATTTGGTTGAGAAGCGCAGCCGAAGACTTAGTGCGAGGTACTGTAGTCGTGTTCTAATGAGTAGGATTGAGATCTCTTATCTTTGAAGGTCGTGCAGTTCGCCTTATTCACATGAAACATTAGAATCTCGCGTTATTTTTATTTGCATCTGTACATACCACTTCGCTCTCGAAAGCACATATGAACTTAGAGATCTGCGCTATTCTCGCGACTTTGATTTGTCTTCCTATCCCATTCTTGATCGCTGAGTGCATTGAAATTCCTGTGACCTCTTTCAGGTTGTGTCGACATTCGCATTGAGTGAGATAAAAAGCCTGGTGGGGAGGGAAACTTGATGAAGATTATCTTGTTCAGGCTCTTCGTGGCGAGTCCCATACGTTCTAGAGCAGCACAAAAGATTACGATGGCTAATTCAATTGTAGCAAGGTTGTAAGCTTCCTGTTCAGCTTCCCACCAAGTTCTCTATCAGACTTCTCATCAGCCTCATACTCAGCTTCCTATCAGCCTTCCGCCAACCCCGCCAAGCTCCCATCAAGCTCCCCACTAAATTCCCTGCCAAACGCGGAATGAAGCGTGTATTGAGCACTGAATGAGGCGTGTATGCAGCACTGAATGGGGCATGTATAAAATTTGGTCATACCAGAGTTTGAGATGGGAAGCTTGATGAGTAGGGGAACCTGGTGAAAAGCGAAGCTTGGTGAAAGCTCAATGAGGTGAGGAACCTGATTGGGGAAGGAGCTTGGCTGGTAGGGGAACTTGGTGAAGAGCCGATCATGGCGAAAGCTCGATGAGGTGGGAAGCATGGTGGCGGGGAGAAGCTTGGTGAGTACGGGATGCCTCTTATCTCTCGCTCGAGGATGGTCTCAGTCTCGAAGCAGACGACTTGGTGAATGAATAGAACTGTATGAGAAGAGGATATTACAAACGATGCGGCTCAGATCAGGTAAAAACCTCAACAACATGAATATTGATTGATAAGAGCATCGAGCGTTCATTATGATCTTTGCAATTCGCTATTCTTTTTCAACCATCATGTTCATCTTCTGTATCTCTCAGCATCAGCTTTTATCTCAAAGCAGAACAAAGAGTTATTTTCTAAACGAGCTGCTTTTCTTCATCACTGACATCATTGACGTCTTTCTTCATTGTATCAGAACTACTCGTACAATTCTCAGCCGTGTTCTTTGACTTCTGCTAACTCTTGACGATCAGTGTATTTTTTGCCCAGTGATTCATAGTCGTCAATGCTCTCTCTGAATCTCACTTCTTAAGCAAGAGAAACCTCTGAATGTCAGCGTCTGAGAAGGTAGATTTCGATAATCGCGTCGCGAAGTCTTTCGTCATAACGTGAAGCTTCTTGAAAGAAATGTTCTTTCGTCTAGAAGTGTCAGCTACAATTTTCGCAACATCAATTGATGACTTTCGAGACGATGAATCATGTTCGAAGAGAGCGTCTTGAAATGATTCAGCTTCGTTAGAGTACATTCGAAGAAAGAGATCTCTCAACTCTGATTTGCTCGAAAATCTAAACTCAATTCTCAAGTCGATTCAATCAACTCGAATTAAAGCATCATCAAGCTTGTCTGAGTGATTTGTTGTCATGATCAAGATGACATTCTCATCGAATGCAATCTCATCAATGACGTTGAGAAGATCAGAAAGCGAGATATCTTCATCTATCTTGACTTTAGTTTTATCGTTCATGACAGAAGTTTTGCGTCTTTTTGCAAAAGTGATGACATCGACATCTTCAAGAAGAATTATGCAAGAATCAGGCAGTTGACAGAATAAATGTTCAAGATCGATATTCGTAAAAGTTGCATCACTCAATGATATGCAATGAATTGATAAGTCGAATTTTTTCGTCAATGTCAAGCTCAGACTTGTTTTGTCAGTGTCTGAGAATTCGTGCAGAAGCAATTCTCTACGATAAGCTATGTCACGCATGTGATACAATTCTCGAGTGTTCGAATGTAAGAACTGACGAAGATTCTCTATGATACTGAATTTCTCATGAACATTCAAGATGATCATGTTCATAGATCGAGAACGTTTGTGAATTGTTCGCGCTCAAGATTGATCTATGTTTCGCAATTCTTTGTTCATTGAGCGACGAATTTTTGTGCAGACTTTCTGCTTCTCATAATCTCATCTTCGACAGTGCTCAATAAGATGTTTGATCAACTTAGTGAAGCAATCATGACACTTCAGCAGTATCGTGTTCACTAACGAAGATTCTAACGCGAGCGATGATCGAGTTCGATGAATTCAGAATGATCTGCCTTCGTGTCAGTGACAATACGCTTCATAGTCAAAAGCATATGTCGAAGACACTTGAAGTTCTCAATCGCTAAAATCAAAGTCGTGATTTGAATCGATGTTGCTTTCTGCTTTATTTCAGTAATCTCATGAATCTAGAATATTGATCATGACTAGCAAAAAACGAGAACTTTCATTCGAACGCTGCTCAATAAGTCAATTCAGAACACAGAAGTAAAGATCATCATAGTTCTCAATTGTGATGCTTGACAGAAAGTATCACAAGATCAGTATTATGATGCTTTTGCATGCAAAATCTATTGTTATTTTAGCAATGTACAAAAAGAGTTCAATCGAGAGAAAAAGATCAGATTAAAAGTCAAGAACGATAGTTGCATAGTCGAATATGACATCGTAATTCGAAATGTATTTCTTGAAGATACAAGTAAATGACTTTGTCACTGAACACTCAAACATTCTGTCGACATAGCAAAGATATACGAAAGAAAGATTAAAGATAATAGAGCAGAGAAAAATAGCTGTCTTTATGATGAACTCGTATGTTGCATGTCATTTCTGCTTCGAAATTCTCTCATACTTTTATTCAAGACATTAATATCTCTGCTTTTCTGACGTTGTCAGATCAAAACGCAAGTAACTCAATGAGATCTGAAATATTATCTTCATCTTACTATGTTCAAAGTCTGTTAAACTTCATCGCTCTTATCAAAGTCTTATGTTATGAAGCTCGACAAACTCAATAACGATGTCAAGATAAATAATTAAATTGTTCTAATCAGTCATAGAGCTCTTGTGATTGAAAACAGACGTCTTAAGAACTCTTTGATCTCAATGTGTATTCTCATTAAAGTGACGTGCAAGAAAAGAACATCATTCTGCGTTGATTCACTTGTCAGCAAGCTGATGAGTTCAAATCTTCTTCAGAAATTAAGTCAGACGTTATTTTCGAGAATTTGATTCAAATGTGAAGAACATTGCAGTCATGATGTAGAAAGAAGACATTCAACATTGTTTCATGACTAATGAAAAATGATCGATTTTTGAATGAGTTGATCTATGAAAAGAAAGAGTGTTACTTCATGAAATATATCTCGATCAGAAATCAATGAGAGATAAACAAAATGATGAGACTATTATCACACAGCTCATTCAACTATGTATCGAGCTTAAGCTTTTTGATCTGAGAGCGATGCTTAATAATCTGTTGAATGATCGAAAGAAGAGTACGATCTTTGAAGACATACAATCAAAGAAGCGATCATAATATGTGATGATGAAATAATATCTTACTCTCTAATTCAAGTCTATTCATGCTTCTGCGTTCAATGTACTAGAACATATTAGTAGATGTTGACTGTTGACTGTCAACTGTCAGTCGAGTCTACGAAAGAAATCATCATCATCGATTTTTCTCTTTAATCAAGACGATGTAACTGCAACGATTGCTTTGATAAGAATCTGCATAATCGTGACTTGTAAAGCAGTCGTTCTTTGATTCTTGTATCTCTTATGATAATCTAGATGATGTGACAGACATTGATGTATTCTCTGCATAATTTCTTAGATGATACAGTCACAGAAATTGATTTAAACCAGTACTTGTGATTATCTTTTCATGTGACTCAAAATCAATAAGATCAACATAAGTAATAAGCGAGAAGTCTCGAAGCTGAATTTAAACTACATAATCATGCTAAGATACTGTAATCACAGAAACTGATTTGATTTATCAGTAACAACATCAATTTATGTTGTCACATCAATTTTCTGTTGAATTGAGCTTTTTAGGTGAAAAACTTGAACAAGTCTAGCTGCTATTAATATGAAGTATTATGTCGTCAAGAATTGAACTCATCTGATACATGATAAGAAAGTACTGAATTAATTACAAATAAGCGCGCTGTTGCAGCTGCACGATGCTTGTCAAAGTATGAAGTAGCTTACTGCAGCAACAAGATGTCTCTCAATTACTTCGTTCATATCAATTCATTATAAACTTTTGAGAGTAGACTATACAACTCTGTGCGTTACGCTATTTACATACATTGACAGCTTCATGTATTGAATGTCAATTGCAAAATGTTGATGATATTTTCTGATGAATCACTTGAAAGTCACATCGAGAATTACATCGAGATTGACGTGAAGAATTCTTCTGAACATCTCATTGCACAGAATCGAAGTAGTAAGCGTTCGATAAGTGAAATCTTTCATTTTTCAGTTGAATCAAAAGAAGAATATCATCTATGAGTACATCACTATGTGAATAAAGTTGTCACATTCGCTAAAGATAAAAAACTCACTGTCATTGTATGTAATTATAACTAACAAGTTGTTTTACATTCTAATATCTCAAAGAATTCTCTTCTCTTTGCTACACACATGATGACTTTGAATCATCAGATACTGTTCATCATGTTGTTAAAATCATTACTCTACTAAGCGATACATTATTAGAGATCGAGCAACTAAGAATTGAAAAAAGAACAAATTGAACTGACTGCTTCAAGCTCGACTTGAGTCGTTTATCGACTTAGTTGATTCACGTCATCGAGCACGCTTGCATGAGATCTCAAAGACAGTATAGACGTGCGAAATGCTACTAATAAAGACGAGATCATCTATTGATGAGATCAATGTCTTTAATGATTCTTTGTTGACAGAATGCTCAGTTCTAGATGTTGAATCATAAACAGTCTCATCTTTTTTCTCAGAAATTTGCATCAAATAAACTTGAAACGAACGTGCTATTTCTTCAACTTCTGCTCAGTCATTTTGACAATTTCTTTCAGTCTATTGCCTGCTTCTACCTTGTGTAGTTTTTTCAAGAACTCTTCAGCCTTGTATATTACTCTCTCTACCTCTTTTTCGTTGTCTCTCAACGCTTCGCTTGTCATCTCTTCATTCTCTGTCGCTGTTTTTTCTCTAATGATATGAACGAAGACGACGACAATATCGCTTCAATTTCAAGTTGCAACTTCAATTTCTTTCATTGCAGCAGCTACGCTGATCGCTTTCAATTTCATATTGAGAAGAAAAATTATGTCTTCAAGATTGACTTTGACTTGCTTGATGAGAAAGTTAGCTGTCTTGAATGCTGTTGTCATGCTCAGAGAAATACTGATACTGTAGCGCTTATCTGCAACATACTCATTAGTATATACGATAAATCATCAAGATCAGAGATGAATAAACTCAACAGATTGTCTAGCTTGAAGCGAACAACAATTGAGAGTGATAAGTCTGACTGATTTATTGCAAACTGTAGCTTCTCTTCAACTTTATAAGTGCTTCAGTTTTACAAATTCATTCTCTTGATAAATCTGCAAGTGACTTGTTTTGATTGTGATAGCAATCAGATTGTATGCATCTCATAGTCTCTTCATCTTCTCTGACATTCTCTGTCTTGTTGCATTGCATTCATCATCAGAGCGTTATTGCGTGAAATGATAGCAGTATCAAGAGATTCACTTATCTCAGTAGCACGATTGATAGTTACTCGAAAATGTTGAATAAGAAACATCGACTCGATGTTGAAATATTGATTTTCTATAGACATGAAGAATGACAATATGAGTCTCGAGTAACTTTATGCAGTTGTTTTCTATGTCTGTCACACTAAGAATTTGTAAGTTTCGATGACATTTTTATATGACAAAGAAATGAGACATCAGTGAGATGCAATAGCATTGACTCTAGACTCATGTGCTATGATCGTCTTGCAGATAAACGTAGTCAATCTCGTAAGCTTTTCAGATTGCAATTAGAAAATATTTATCTTTATGTAGTAGTTGTTCTTTACTATCTCGTTCGAATCAGCATTGTAGAACTCATCATCGCGCATCGACAAATGAATTAAGAAATCTTGAAGTATGAAAACATCGATGTCTTTGAAAAGAATTCTTTGATAGACTTTCTTGATTCGATCTCAGAAATTTTCTCTTGATCATTGTCTTTTTCAATCGATCAATTGCTCTCGTCTTTCTTTCATGAATCAGCGTACGAAGAAGATGCTGTCGAGATCAGATTTGAAATAACACGACTTCTCATCTTAACAGACAACTTGCTGACATGCTTGCTGATGACGAATGTTGACGAATTAATAAGCTCATGAAAGTACTTCTTTTGAACTTGATTGATATCACGCTGAATTACTCTCAGTGTGTGATCATTTTTGAACAATAGTTTCGTAGTAAGAAGTTGATTCTTCTTTATCACAGCAGTCAAGCTTATTCAATCATTACGATCAATCAACGATTGAATGTTGCTACTCAATCACTCATCTCTTGCTAAAGCTGCTCACATTTTGCTTTCTACATGAGCTCAATCGAGCATGAGCTTATCAAGAACAAGAACAACACGTTGTCGATAAGTATCATTGAGTTGATTCAGATGTATGTCAAGTTCGTGAGCAGCTTGTTGATGATTCTTTAATGTAAATTTGAATCTATCTAAGCAGACAATGTTCTTATTGATCACATAAGATGTTTCAACGTAGTCTTCAAGTAATTTGCGATGCAAGAACATTTTGAATATCAACATGTGCTCAAATATGTCAGCTGACGTGCTCAAGTTTTCATAAAGTTGCAGTCAGTGATTCTCAATTGCATCTCTGAGCATCAGAAGATTTCTATCAAATTTGACAATCTTCAAGTTCTGTTGATTTGCTGTCTCTTGATATATTTGAATCGCAGATTGAACTTGCTTCTGAAAGCGAGATGTTAATTTACAGATAATTATTAAAATCTGTCAGTTGCAACTTTTTCACTTATGAATTGACGTAGAATTTTCATTGCTATATTCAGAACAGATTTCAAATAGATAACATTATCAAGAACTTTGTCAGAAAAGTGCAGATACAAATAGATTGAAAATAAAAGAAAAAGATTGAAGACAAGAGATTTTAATCTTTGACACATGATCTATGTTCTGCATCATCTGAGCATCAGCAAAGACAACAATTGACTTAATCGAGATGATAAAGCATCAGTGTGATGAGTGATGAAAGTGAGTGTGAAAAGTCATGACAGCATGAGAATGTTTCAATTATGCTGTCATGACTTTTGAGTGAAGTAGTAACGCTAGATAACACAGATTTTAATCATCTATTGATCGCAGTGACATGATTGTGTCAAGATCGAAATAGCTGATAATAATCTCGCTCTTTGACTGCAGATCAGTGTGATGCGCTCATCGATCATAGATTTTTCTCGATGAGAAACTCAAAAAGGGAAAATGTTCTTATAAAGCAAGATTTCGATTTTCGATTTTTCTTTCGATTGTCTCTCATCACTCTGCATATCACAACGACATGAAAGAGACTAGAAACAGTATTCTTCAGCGTCAAAGCAGCGTCAACTTTCAGATTCTCTCAGAGCGCATCAATTCTGATATTCAGAGAGATGCTAGAATTGCTATAGCAGCAAAAGTTGCTGAGACATGAGCGAAATGCATCTTATCTGTGAATGAGAAAAGATTATTTACAACGATTAATCTGATGTATGAGAAATAATCGAACGAGTGCAAGACATTGTGCTCAGACATCATAGTAAGTCATTTATTATTAATGACTTGCTACAAACTGATCATACTAGAGAATCACGTCTCACACATTATTTGTTTCAACAAAATCAAAGTCTTGAGTAAACGTGCATATTGACGTTTACGATTCGACTACAGTAAGAGATTGAGAATCAACAAACACATTATTTTACGAAATCTCACTGAATGACGAGTCTGAGACGAAGAATGATCTGTCGCAATATATTCATAAATCTCACGAAAACAAGAACGACAGCATCTTAGTCGAGCTTTTAAGAGAGAGAATTAGACTCAAGAAAGAAAACTTATTAATGTGCAATGAAAAGACAGCATTTGAATATCTGAGATCTGAAGACGCTAGCTTTATGCTATTAAAGTTCTCTTGAAACTGATGTCAAGTTTTTTGAATTGAGTGCTTAACAATATCTAAAAAAATGCAGTATTGAAAGATTCATAATAATGTTGTTGATATTCTCTATTTGTCGTCAATCTAGAGTTGATGAAATTTAGTTTTGATATCTGCGTGAAACTCTTCAACATTGTGCTCGTAAGATTAGTGAGCTTCTGAAAGTAGAATCTCTTCAGTTGAAACGATGATTTCATGATTGATGTTGTCAACGATTTCACGAAATTAAAAAAAGTAAAATTCGATAGTGACATATAAACTTGTAAATTGCGAGAGAAATTTTCATTCAACATTAATTAAGCATTTTCGAGATCAAAGTTCAATAGAAAGAAAGCTTGAAATGACAAAGACGCAGAGACATTCTCGTTTTATATACTCATATCAGTAATAAATTCATCGAATTCTCGCTCACTTGAGACTGACATATCTGAAAAGTCGCTCTTTGCAGAATTTATTCTGTAGATAGACAAACATGTCTTGAGATCAGAGTTAGAGTTTTGAGCTCGATTTTTATTGAAAAGAGAAAAGATCGCAAAAGTATTCTCTGTTGAATAATCAAGACTTTGAAGAATTTGATGTTCTCTTGCACACATTAGCTATGTTTAACTGAACTGCTGCGCTGAGACTTACAACAGCTTATTACTTAATATTCTTCTGATGAAAAGAAATATTGAAAAATATGTTCAATTAGACATCGCAGTCAAGTCAGCTGTGTATTTCGCTTGAATCAGTTGCTTGACAAAGTAGTCATGACTTTGACGAGCGCTGTTTGCATATCTGTCTCATGAAGAAGATTTTCTGATCTTTGCGCAAGATGATCAATGATCAGTCTGTGACTTGAAGTCAATATTGATGAACACTAACAGAGAAAAAACAAATCTGACGCTCGTTCATTTCAATCTTGTTTGCTCAGCGAATTTATTAGCTTGTTCGCTCAAAGAGCTTTCAAGCGAAGTTGCTTAAGATTCTTGTCACTCGTATAGTCAAAAGTGTTGCACATCAATGAATCAACAATCTCTTTCTGACACTCTTGATGCAAGAGAATTACACAGATGAACATAAACACAAGCTTCTGAAAAGTCACTGTGCTATTTTCAACTGCAGTTCTTGAGTCACTTAGAGAAATGAAGTATTGTCTTGTGATGAAAAGACAATGCTTCAAAGAATCTGTCATCAAAGCATCAGTTGTATCTTCTTGCGAATGATCAAGTGCTTGAGAATAATCTTGCAAGACACTGATAATGATAGCGTTGTTCTGAAAAGATCGTATTTCATACTGTTTCAAACTCTCTACTCATTGAAATGTACATGAAATCTTGATCAGCAATCTGTTTGCATGAGACTGTCAGACAGAATTGAATTTGTGTATTTTCACGTCATTTGAAGACGTTTTACGAACATGACAGAGTGATATTGCATGAAAAACGAATGTGTTTTGATGCATCTATAAATCAAGAAGCAATTGAAGCAGCAGTAAGATAGTGTGTGATCAGAAACAATGATGTTGAACTGTCACTTAATCATTGATATTATTTCTCATTCTATAATAATGTACTCTAACTCTGACGTGATTCTTCAGTCTATGAACGTCACTATGCTAGTTTAGATTTCTTGTCGAGAATGCAATTAAACGATAGATTAATGTAACAAGATAAATCATAAGTACTGATTCAAATCAATTTTTGTGATCGCGCTGCTTTAGCATCATCATGAATCGATTGATATGAATGTTTTCACTCGTCAGCACTTAGAAAAACTAGCTCTCACATCATTGATTGCAACTGACAGCACATAGAATTTGCAACGTCAAACATTTTATTACGACGCATTAACATTGCAATACAACATGTTATTAAATTGAAAGAGTCTAGATCTTGCTAAACGTGATATGAAGAAAGCAAGAGATGAAGCTGATGAATTTCTCGATAAGAATCTTGAGATATGAAGTAATTTGAGCGCGAACATTCAGCGAGTGAAGATCGCTGAATATCTTGAGCATTTGCGAAAAATTGACAATTTCTACATCATTGATAAGCTACTGCAAGATGAGAATGACGTGTTTGAGCTTCTACGAACGAGAATCAAGATTATATGTAACAACAAGAAAGATTCATGTTAAAGTAAATTTCAATCATCTCTTGTACTCACGTTCTACAACATTAGACTCTACTTTCAGCGCATCTTCATTCTCGATTTTATGAGACGACGTCAAATCTAATTCTAAAATCATTGAGAATACGAACGTTATAGATGATCATCATGCAAAGAGACAAGATGACAAGTTGAACATAAGCTAGCTGACATCGTGCATTCGAATTGAATGTGTGAAGCATTTGATCATTTGAGCAATGTTATCTAGAGAGTCAAGTGTCACAGTCATTGCTTTGATCATTGAAACAAGCAATTGATTTACTTGAAAGTCTGATGACTGCTTCATCATCAGTTGAAGAAATAGACTTCATAGCGAGCTTCTCATCGTCTTAGCAATGCTACATACACAGTAGAAAGCTTCATATCATTCTTTCTGTCAACTTCATGATACGCGTCATGACAAGCTTCATACATGCTTTACAGTAAGTCTTTATATAGACTTTATAAAACGCGCTAATTAGATTCATATCATGCGTCATACAATCTTTATATTTCGTACATAACTTCATATCAGCATCATACAAAAGCTTCATATTCGATCAACGAAATTTTATATTGAAACGTTGATATTCTTTAAGTGAATGCTGTGAATGAGTGAACTCACTATCATATGACGAACGATGAATTAAAAACGAGCATCTGACATCTGCGCTCACTTTCAAATGATGCTCTTTTACTTCTTGTATGAAGCTTTGACTGTCACAATCGAGCTCATCAAGCACTTCACGCGTAAGCGATATCAGAAGATGACAAGCGACTGTATATGAAGAAAAGCGACAGAGAAGCACAAAGTTTTAAACGTTTCAGTTCTGAAGAGAATTCTCTACATCACAAGCTTGCGTTTCTGAGAGCGAATCGAAATATCATGAAAAATCATTAGAGTATATCTTCATGTAAATCGCAGACGAATTTTGCGAAGTCAATAGCACAAGAAAATATTGCTTCTGATTTGAAAGCAGAGCAAGAAAACATTGCTTCTAATTTCGAAGTAAGACAAGTAAATTTTTGCTTCTGATTCAGAAGCAAGGCAAGAAAATATTGCTTCTACTATGATATCTGAGATAATTATTGTTAACGCAAAAGTCACAGTCAGGAATAATTTTCGCTGTGCTGATCAATCTATTTTCTTGTATTTGAAGATTGCATTAACAATATTTATCTTGACAAGATAGTAATTCAAAAGCAAGACAAGAAAACGTTTGCTTCTAGTCGAGAAGCAAGATTGTTCTCAATCGAGAAAGACATTTGATGATCGATGAGTTCATGCAGTCATGAAATTGATGATCAAAGAGTTCATGCTCAAATCAAAAATATCTGCATGAGATTAAGTTGTCGTTGAAACATTCAAGCGAATCATGAGCATTAAAAATCAAGTGCTGATATCAGTCGTCGTTTCTTGTGTGTCAGATCACACTATTATCTTCTCTTCTCATACAACTTCGTACTTGCAGCTATCGTCTTGTTCATGCAATCTAATAGCGTGTCAGACAGCTTAAACTTGACTCTGATTAAAGATAATTCTCAAACAAATGATGCATTGAAAAAGAATGATTTCTTTATTTCGTTGAGACTTGCTAATTTCATCATTTCACACGTTGCGATTTTCTTCGTTATGACAGATTCAGTCTTACATCGCTCGACAAGTGTAGAACGCTATGACAGATCAATGAACAAGACTTTGTAACAGTTGCTTGATTGCTCTTTGTTACTCTGATAATTGACTAATCAAAGTCGAGATTCAAGTAAGAAACGAAGTGAAAAAGACTGCAAACAAAGTGCAGACTAATTCTTGAGTAAAGAAAAGATTTAACAGCAACATCATCAACGAGCTGAAAGATTCATCAACATATACTTAAGACTTTAATCAAAGCATTGATAAACATTTCTATTTTACTTTTACTGACAAAGCGCAACATCTAAGAAATTATCATCAGGCAAAAGCTTTCAAAAAGTCGTGCGAAATACTCAGTCAATAATTCTTCACTCACGACGAGACTATGAAGCTCAGTATAGATGAAGACGCAAAGTTCAGATCTTCATTCGAAGCGCTTTGTATTTCTCTGCCAACTTAAGAGCTTGAGAAGAAGTCAAAGAATGTGACAAAAGCTGTTTCTACTCAAGGTCAAAGCATTGAGATTCTATCAAAGATTCAAAAACGTGAGCGTCTGAGAAGAATCATTACAGTCGCTCGCATCTATGATTGAAGAGTTCATGTTATCAGCTCAAAGAAAACAAAAGATGAGCAACGCATTCTATTGCAAAATTTCTCTGTCATTTCAATATTCTCATCGCAGCTTGTTAGACTGAGTTCTCAGAATAACTCGATGTCTGCAGATTCAAACGCAGTGTATGCTTTGATTAAATTATCAATCACTCAAGTTGATTTTCAGAACAACTCAATATTTATTGATTCAGATGCAGAGTATGCTTTGATCAAGACGATGCGCGATCAAGCTGTATCAACAGATTCAGATTTAGATTCAGAGTATGCTTTGATCAAGATGATATGCAATCAAGCTGTATTAACAGATTCAGATTCAGATTCAGAGTATGCTTTAATTGAAATGACAATGAGTCAAGCTAAATTCAAGAAAAACTCTGAATCTGTTAATTCAGATGCAAATTATTGATTGACTATCATACAAAAGATTGAAGTTCTTTGCATGAATCTCTCTTTATATTTCAGAGATTCAGATGAATACTATGCTTTAATTTCTTCGTCGTTCATCAAACAATTGAAGACTAGATTTATCACACTTTCTAAATTGATAAAGAAAGTTGATGACATCTATGTTGAGATACATATGATAGAAGTCAAGTGTATTGCGCTTCATTCAATTGTTTGAAGCTTGAATCTCAGCAACGACAATTGACAAGCTTTCATCGCGCTTTACAAACAGTTGTTACATGAACATTACGACTTTTTCATAATAACAGATCATTCATCTGCAAATTCGTGACTAAGAAATCTCGTCGCTAATCTTTCGATGTCAGACAGAATGTGATGTCATGAAATTCATTTCTTTCTTGAGATTCTAAGAAATTGACTTTCAGAGTCATGAGATCAAATGCTTACTTTCGTTTACTTCGCATACTCGATGTTAATGCTTCTTCTTGAAATGAGTTCAGCATTCAAAGATACATGAGTTAAAAGTCTTGAAGATTTAGCGCGATATGATATAATCGTTGAAAAGAATATCAGAGTTAGAGAAAATTGAACGAAAGTTGCTCGTAATTAGTATAATAAAGCTGCAGACAATAACTTGATCGTTGATTGTCTTTATCATCATCTCGTCATTGTTGCTTCTTCTCACTCTTTGCAGCAGCTATCACTATACACATGATCATTGACGTGCGTCACACTCTTCGAAAGCGCTCGTGATAGCATCATAACATTTTTCAACTTTTTTCTAAGCAAACAGAAATCGATCTCTGATCAATCGTCGTCTATAGAAAGCGTGCTCATTAAGACACATGAGATTCTTTCTTATGATAAATCAGTCGTCGAGTTCAAAGCTGTGATTCATCAAATTCGTGACAATCTACTTGATAAATACATCAAAAGCATTACTATCAAGTTCAAGACACAAGAAGTCTTTATGACAGTCGCGAACATTGCTGCTCTCTTTGAATATGAATCAACAGACTCGTCAAAGTCAATTTTTCATCTCACGTTTCAAGAGATCAGTATAATAAAGACTGAGAAAATAGATTTTAATCATCAGCAATTTCATTCAACATTAAAGAGTCTAACATCTTTTAAGATCGAGTCTTCTTGAAAAATTATCTGTCTTGCTTCACGACTCACATTCATCACATTTTCGATTATTCTACAGCGTGTTGATGATGAGAATGTGTTTTTCTGCGTTCACGTCTTGCTATTGCTTGTTTGAAGTCTCACAAACATAGAGAAAGCAATCACAATCGTTGAAAAAGATATTTCCTGAAGTCAGATTTGCTCATTTCTCAATACGTTAGCAAAGTACGAAGTTATGACGTTGAAGATTTATGCAGATGTATTTCTTGAACAGAAGTCTGATCGATCATTGTCAGAGAATTTCGTTATGCGCGATCAGATGTATAGTTCGTGATATTATTCTAAAGCTTGATTTAAGAATGCAAATATTGATGAAGAAAAGCGTTTGCTGAAACTATCATTCACGACTGCATCACGAGTGAAAAGAATATTGTGGCTTGAAATTTGCATCGCATCAATATGTTCAATCTTTGCTCAGTATGAGAAGATAGCACTAACATACTTCAGTTTAATCGATGAATACGTTATGACAAGAAGTTCACAACGTTTCAAATGAGAAAATAAAGTCTTGATGAACTGAGTTAATTCTGATGCTCATGTGACATGTAAAAGACAAGCTAGCTGACTTCAGCTGATTCTTTTAATAGAAAAAGTCTGTCAGATTTCTTGTCTGCAACGACAAGAATGCAAAGTGTATTGATTCTTTCGTGAAAAAGAGATTGTTGAACGTGCGATTTAAAGACTAAGACGAAAAGACTTGATTCAAGAATCATGTACGAGATAAGTTTTATATTGTTAATCTCATCTAACTCTCTTTTCTTTCTTCATTATTAATCGTAGAAGTCACATGTAGAAACAATGCTCAACAAAACGTGAATGTGTCGCTTCTGTTAAAAAGCGATTTCAGTTTCTGAATCTTCTGAGCATCAATACTGACTCTTGAAATTCGTTAAGATCATGTTGAAGAAAGACAGAAATGCTGATGCTAAATGAATGATGATATTGAAAGTATCTCTGCAGCTGATCAACGCACTATAAATCACTGAGAATTTTCTTGTAAGAGTAGATAATTTCAACCTGCTTTCTTTTTCTCTTCAATCTCTTTACATCTTTCGCTCTTTTCTGAACATGTTGAATTTCATGATTCAGTGCTCTCAGTCAACTCGATCTTTGAGAAGAAAGACATTACAGCTCAACGACACGTTTGACAATACAGACAGCAATTGACTTTTCTGCAGAAGACAGAACAACTCATTCTCATCATCAACAATATTTGCAAGTGACTTGATTATTTATCGTTGTTTTTAAATCGTAGTCATTCTGACAGCTATCTTATGCGCAACTACAATCTAGGTCAGCAACGTTGTTTTAGCAATATGTTGAAATCTAGAATCACTTTCTCAACAATCAAAGATGTATCTCATGATTGATCTCTCTCTGCGCACTCGTTGCAAACAGTAATCAGAGTTCATACTTTTATATTCGAGTTTGTGCAAGATTTTGCGTCACTGTTGTTTAAGATGTTGAACTTATTCAAGAAGCAATTCTCTCTTTCACATCTCAAAATCACGCATTGCGAAATCTAGAAGCTCAGATCGCGAGATTAAGAGCGAAGTGATGAAATGACGAGGTATAAGCTGTGAGAATATGCAGCGAGAGATTTGAGATGAAGTGAAGATGAATGAGAAGAAGAGTGAGAGAAGAGTAAGAATAGTAGATAGCAATGATAACTAGGAAAATCACAAGCGAGTGAAAGCAAGATGAGTCAAAGACTTATACACATTCTTCTTTCTAACTACTATTCATCTCGTAATCATTCTTCTACCTCAAATTCAACTCGTCTGAACTGCTTCGCTGTAAAGACAACATGATCGAAATTTGTCTTTATGATCACAAGAATGTTCATGTTATGATCTTAAATTCGTAACATCTCACAATTCTTAAGTGTTTTCTCGAAGTTCAAGATGTTAATTGTGATGTTTGATCGCGAACAGTCACGTCAATATTCTGCAAGTTAACGTCAGTGATTGTCGTTGCTGTATGCATCTGTAATAAACATTTGAGACGCAGCTCTTTTTATAAACATCAACAATGAAAATGAAATGATGTTAACACATGCGATTTGAGATTTGTGAGAAGAGATGATAGAAGAAACAGTGATCGATTTATGCTGCGAAGTAGATTCAGAAATGATGAAAATCGAAGACTCAATATAAGCGTTTCAAAGCATATTTCAATCTTAAATAATCTGAGTGTAATGAACGAGATCTGTGCTTTCAAAGTTCTGCAGTTGAACAGAAGTTTCGTGAAAAATTCAAACATTGAGTTTTAAATGTTTGATGATATGATAATGAAGATATTTGATCATGAAAAAACGACGTTCTTATTTACATCATTCACAGCAATGATCTTATCTTTCATTGATTCAAGCGAGCGAGTTCGTAAAATTGTTGACAAATTTTCGATTTGTTGAATGATGAGTGAACAAATCATGAAAAGCAACGAAATATGCTGTGACGTGATGACTGATAAGTTAGAAATCTGAAGAGACGAAAGATTGATGATATGCAAACGTTCAACAGTGAAGAAAGACGTGACAGAAATTGAGCTGAGAGTTGACTTTATAACATGTTTCTTTGCAATATTTAAAAAAGAAGATGATTGAGATTCAGTATTCATGATAGAGCATAACATAATTGTGTCATGTCACATGAATTATTTTGATTTAATTGTAATGCGTAGAACTTGTTTATGCTTTATATTTTATCGACAAAAGATCAGCTGAAGAAAGAATCTAGACAAATGCTAAGAAAGAAAAGAGCTTTCATCTTCACTCATCATGTGATTGACAATTGACTACTGCAAGACTAAAATTTTAGCAACAATGTCTTGTGCAAAAGTCGCTTACAGATATTGTCGCGATGAATAGTCTTTCAAAAGATTAATTTGACAATTTCAATATCTCTTTATCTTTATTGCACAATGAGAGTATCATGATGACTTCAATGATACAAATCTGTCAACACAACACTCTTCTGCATGATGAGTATCTGTCGAAAGAAACAAATCAATATTTCGAAGATGTGATTTCAATTAAGTGTCACAGCGAGCATGAAACTCTGATCACTCAGATTCATAAACAGTTGAAAAGTTGATTAGCTTAGACTCATTGTTTTGACTTTCATGACACAAGTGCAAGTCTTGAAATGAGTGACATTGTAATCATTTTCTCTTTCAACAACAAGTTGAGTTTGTTGTCTCATATCAGACATTATACAAGAGTTTTTGATTTCTTTGTCGTTCATCAAACTCTAGTTTCAACTGAGTAACAGAACAGAATTGAGATCAGACATTCAAGAAAGTCTTGAATGCAACGATTAAGATTAATTCAATTAGATCTCATGAATTACATCGATGTACATTGATGAACACAGAACATCATACTTCATATCACGCAACAAGAGAATCGTCTAAACTATCTCTTTCTTGAAAGTTTCTACAAGTGTCTTATCACTTGATTTCAACGAATCACTCAAGCTTTGTTTGTCAACTGCTTTCTTCGTGCTGACGTCTTTGCAAGCTCAACTCTTATCACGAGTACGCTTTCACTTTCTTCTCGCTTATTTAGAAACTTTGACCTTCGTTTCTGTATTCTCGACGTCAATCTCGAGTTTTTCACGACGTAACTGAGATTTCAATTCGTTGATGATCTCAATCTTTGCTGTGACTTTCTGTTATGAGCATATCAAGGCTGAATAGAGCTAGTCAGTGTTTCTAGCTCAGATTTGACTCAGTCTCTATTTTCTTTCATCAACATCTCTTTATTCAACATTATCTTTCTTTCTACATCACATTCTACCTGTGTCACAAACACATTTTCTTCAAGCTTAGCGCAGTCTCTGAATATTACTTAAATAGAAGCTTTTGTACTCATCTTCTTCTGTATTCTTAATATTCAGTTATAGCTATTTCTAAAAATCAAGCACTATTCAATTCTGACTTTCGCTGATTGACTCATCTAGACACGATTCTGACATTATATTAAAAATTCGTTAATCACACGATACTGATCTCATTACTCATTCAACATACTCGTACAGACAGAACGAGTTTAAAGAAATTCGTTTACCTGATGATCGACGCAATCAAAAGACTGAACAACACTAGAGAGTTTGATAGAATCAACGACAAGACTGTTTGAATCGCTAGACAACTTATCGCTCACTAAGTACGCACAGTTCAAATCAATCAAGAGAATCAATTCATTCTCATGAAACAGACGAGTGAAAATAAGCTGTTCAACTCAATTAAGAGAATCGACGATAAAGAATCTTCGTGAATTGCTCAAGAATCAAATCAACAAACAAATCTCATCTTCTTTGTTGAAGATTAAACATCATTCTATACTTCTTTCTTCTTCAATCGTCGAGCATCGTCATTCGTTCAATTCTTTTTTCAAACAAATCTCATCATGTCTAGTCGTTCGTCTACTGAAGAGTGTTTCGAAGAATTTCAAAATCATTTCTCTCAAATCTCTGATGCTGATTCATCGAAACTCTCTAGTGCTGAATCATTCATCAGTGAAGATGACGAGTCATTCACTGAAACAGTAATACTCTTTGTTTCTATCGAAAACTGAAAGGCTCGATGCATGACTCTCGACAGAGAAATGAATCGACTTAACAAGCTGAGTAATCAACGAGACAACAAAATCAAAGAGTTGAAGACTAGACTTCAAACTAAAGAAATTACTTCTTCTGATTTCATCTACTCTGAGCGTTCTAGATCTCAGAAAATACCTGATTCTCTTTGATTTACTGACAAAAAGAATTCTACTTGAAAAAACTGATACGACAAAATTCAGAATAAAGTAAAGATCAACGTCAATCTCTTTTCAAATGAACGAGTCAAACTGAGCTATGTACATTTCAGATTATTTGATGACGCAGTTAATGTTGCTCAATCTAGATGCGAACGTGACTGTGTCAATCTTTATAAGATTGTCAATGATCTTTTGAAAGAACTAGCTGAGTTGTTTAATGATTCAGATAAGAAAGTCAACTTTCGTAGAAAATACTACAACTTGATTCAAGAATCAAAGAAGTTCAGCGAGTTCTACACTCAGTTTCAACGATTATCTTTCTATCTAAAGTATTACGAAAAGCAACTGATCGTCGATCTGAAAGATAAAATAAACTCTCGTCTTCGATTCGTTTGAATAGATTAATTAGTTCAACCTGATTTTCTCAAAGAGATTCGTTTCTACCTGATTCATTTGAATAATGATCAACGAGTTATTTGAGAAATTAAGAACAAAGTCAATCTCATTAAATGCATCGATGATCTGTCAAAGACTATCTTTCATAAAGTTATTGTTACTCAGTCAGTCAATCATTCAAAATCTGATCATCTAAAGCTGCGTGACGCGATTTTAACTAGCGTCAAGAAAGCAGACGTTCTAGTTGAAACCTGTTTTATATGTCATAAATCAGATCATAGCTCTAAAGAGTGTCTTGATCGATCTACTAGAATCAATGCAGTGAACGATGAATATGATCGCTTCGATTTCAATTCGAATTTCGATTCAAAAAACTAGTCATCTCTTCAAAAGTCATCAAAGAGATAGAGATTATATCTTTGTGCAAACTAGACGAAATTCTATCAGAAGAGAATTACTTTGAAAAGTCGTTTCTAATTGATACTCATCTCATCTTGCAGAATCAATTCTTCAGTCTTTGTTCGCTAATAAACAGTGATTCAGTCGCTCATGCGCTCATACACGCTAATCTAGTCAATAGAGTATGCGAGAAACTAGAAATTCAATCTGTATCTCTGACAAAAGAGAAGCAAATAAAAGATTATGATGAGAAGATATCTAAGAAGATTATCACTCATAAAATTCTATTCAATCTCATCATCGAAAGTCATAAGAAATTGACTGTATCAATGCTGATAGCTAATATTGATCATCATGAAGTCATATTGAGTAAGTTCTGAATGAACAAAAACGAAATATTATTGAATATGCAAAACGACGTCATTGTTTTTTTGAATCAATTAAATACTTCTATTTCGATTTTTTCAATCTCTCTCAATTCAAAGCACTTAAGTTGATCGCGATCAACTTCGTTCTCTTCTATCATTCAGACTAAGATCTCTATTAAGCTCAAACGATCTGTTTCAACTACGACTAAGAAAGAATTATTCTCGATTCAAAGCATAGATGCAGCTTCATTCAAAACTCTACTGAATCAATCAAAGAAGAATCAGACTGAAGTCTTTGCTCTATTCATGACTGATATTGATAGGGAAATTGCGTACAATACTCAGTGCGATTTGAACGCTCTAAACGTCTCTTCAATCAATGAAACGGCTCAGAATTTGAAAGATATTAAAGCGAAGCTGTCATCGAAATATCATGAGTTTCTAGATGTTTTTGATCGAGCTCAATTGAATAAACTATCCCCTCATCGCTTCTACGACCATAAAATTGAGCTCATCAGTGATTCAACGTCTTCTCGCTGCCGAGTCTATCGAATGTTCTCTGTCAAACTTCTGAAGGTAAAGAAGTACTTAAACGAGAATCTGTCGAAGAGATTCATCACTTCTAGCCAGACTCTCTATTTCTTCCCCGTTCTATTCGCTCTCAAAGCAAATGAAGATCTTCGATTCTGCGTGAACTATTGAAAGCTAAATGTCATTTTCAAAAGAAATAGGTATTCTCTATCGCTGATAAACGAGATCATTGATAAAATAGTGAATTGCAAGCATCTGACTAGATTGAACATCATATCAGCATTCAACAAACTTCGAATGCATCTTGATAGCGAGAATTACATCACTTTTATCACTGCTTTAGAAGCATATAAATACAAGATGCTATCATTCGAACTGACTAACGAATCGATCTTCTTTCAGCAATATATGAATGATGTTCTATGAGACTTTCTGAACGACTTTTGCCAAGTCTATCTAGATGACATTCTCATCTATAGCAAAACGAGAAAGAAACATAGAGATCACGTCA
>JAABUR0100001352.1_pt1 | contig 44497 bp, 51 predicted proteins | sample 5560091 | NCBI WGS metagenome assembly JAABUR01 (sample SAMN10711879, study PRJNA513375) | rock metagenome | isolation source: Antarctica rocks | place: Antarctica: Victoria Land, University Valley sud | reverse complement strand
TCGGTGACCTGCGATCCTTCAGATTCGCGGTAGTCCCACCCTCGTCCCCGGCGCCGGCGCGTCAGACCGGGGCCGTCGGGTCGGGAGCGCCTCAAACGGACCATGGGCAGTGGCCTTTCCCTGCAAACGCGGCCGGCCTCAACCGCGGCCGCCGCGTCAGCGAGCCGCTCTAGTCCGTCTTTTCTGAGGACCGGCCCGCTTGGTACAGAGTACGGCTACAGGGGCGCAGACCCGCTCGCAGTGATGACGATCCGCGCGAGTTGCAACCCGCGCGGCTGACCCGCAACCCGCGCGGACCTGCCCCGAAATCGACGCAAGACACCGGGGCAATGCGGAACGCGAACGCTCAATGTCCCCGATTTATATGACAGAAAGCTAATGGCCCGAAACAGGCAGTAGCGCTTGCCCCTTGAATGTGGACCGCATTTCGGAATTCAGCCCCGATTGGATAGGTTGCTCCCGACGTCGTTGGTACGTTCGGGGTTCGGGGGTGTTTCATGGGGGCTTTCGTCGGCCTTTTGCTGGGTATCGGCTTACTGCTGGTGTGGCAGGGGTGCACAGCACGACCACGCCCACCCCGGAAGCACGCCCGTAGCGACCGCATTCGTGAAGAACTGGCGCAGGCCGGCCTTACCGGCATCAGCCCTGGCCAGTTGATCGCGCTGCAGGCGTTGAGCGCCTTCTTGGTCGGACTCATCGGCGTCGTGCTGAGCCACTCGATTTCGGTCTCGCTCATCTTCGCGTTGTTCGCCGTCGCCGGGCCACCTCTGCTCGTGAGCAGACTGCGACAGCGCCGGCAGAGCGACCTGCGTGATCTGTGGCCGGAGGTGGTGGACAACCTCACCTCCGGAGTGCGCGCCGGCCTGTCACTTCCGGAAGCGTTGTCCGCCATCGGGATCCGCGGTCCGGAACAGCTCAGAGAACCGTTCAAGCAATTCGGCACCGACTACCGAACCACCGGCAGATTCAACGACAGCCTCGACCGCCTCAAAGCAGCTCTCGCCGATCCCGTCGGTGATCGGGTCTGCGAGTCGATGCGGGTGGCCAAAGAGGTCGGCGGCACCGATCTCGGCCGCCTCCTGACCACCCTGTCGTCCTTTCTCCGCGATGACGCCAGAACACGGTCGGAGCTGGTGGCGCGGCAATCCTGGTCGGTCAAGACGGACCATCCTAAAGGGGGTACGCTTTCGCGATGCTGAGGGTGGCGATCTACGCTCGGATTTCCTCCGACGATGGTACCGCCCTGGGCGTCGGGCGGCAGGTCGAGGACTGTTTGAAGCGGATCGAGACCGACGGCCTTGATCTGGTCCACGAGCCATATGTCGATAACGATGTCAGTGCAACGTCCGGGCAGCGGCGGCCAGCTTTCGAAGCCCTCATCACCTCTGTGAAGCGTCACGAACTTGATGCGGTCGTCTGCTACTCCAGCGATCGGTTCGTCCGCAGGTTCACGGAGTGGGCGGATGTAATCGAACTGTTCGGCGGTACGAGAACATCGATCCTGTGTTGCCAAAGTCCCGACCTGCAGATGGACACGGCGAACGGTCGCATGGTTGCTGGTGTTCTGGCATCCATGGCCGCGGGTGAAACGTCGCGTCTGAGTGAACGGGTCGTCCGCGAAAAGCTGGCCAGGGCGCTCGCGGGTAAGCCCAACGGTTCAATGCGCTCATACGGCTACAACCCGGATGGATCGATTAACCCGGTGGAAGGACAGATCGTTCGGGAGATGGCTGACCGGGTGTTGGCCGGGGAGAGTATCCGATCCATCGTCCAGGACCTGGAACGACGTGAAGTGCCTACCACCAGAGGTGGAACCTGGCGTGGACCAACTGTGCGCGTCATGCTGATGTCAGCAAAGATCTCCGGGCAGCGGGAGCACACACCCAAACCGTCGAAGTTTGCACCACTGGGCACACAGAAGCGATCGAACGGTATGGGCCAGATCGTGTCGGACGGCACCTGGGAAGGCATCATCACCCCGGCAGAGACTGCACGGCTCCGGGAGATCCTTGGTGATCCTGCCCGTAGGACACAACGAAGTGGCCGTTTTCTGCTGACCGGAATCCTGATTTGTGGATCCTGCATGAAACCCATGAACTCCCACTCGGACAAGCGGGACGGTCGCAAATACCAGTGCATCAAGATCCCCGGTACGGGCAAGTGCGGTCGACGATCGATCTCGGCCGAACCGTCCGATGCGTTCGTCCGTGATGTCGTCCTCAGCGCCATCTACCAGGGAGGAGACCCGCGCCGATTTGCTCAACCGATCGTTGTGTCGACGGACGCCTACGATGCACGGCGGGCGGTGTTGGACCAGGAGCGGAAAGCTGTTGCAGCCCGCTATGGCGCAGACGAGATTGACGACGATACGTTCGACACGGAAAACGGTCGCATCAAAGATGCCATTCGACGGTTGGAAATCCGGAACACATTGACTGCGCCGACCTCACTACTGAGTTCTCTACCGGCCTCACGCAATGCAGCACGCGTCCAGTGGGACGACTGGCACGTCGACAAACAGCGATCGGTGGTCCGAGCGACCATCGATGAGCTTCTCCTTCTCCCCCGCCGCAGCATCGGCGTCAATCGATACGATTCGACGAGGCTGCAGATCAGCTGGCAGCGCGGCCTGTAGACCGGGTGACAGTCGCGATACGTTCGAGCTGATCAAGGCTGAGCGTCTCCGCAACGCCTTGCCCCAGGCGCGAGGCCCGTACAAAGATGTCGACTTGGTCCAGCGTGAGGCCGTAGATCTCACACGGGGCCGTCGAGCTAACGGCTGACTCATGCGGACTATCGGGAACGCAGGCACGTGGTGGTCTTCTGGTTGCAGACATGGCAACCTATCCGGCAAAGGCGAATCTGGTGAGCACCGAACGGACCGGACGCTCCCAGCTCTGCGTCCGCATGACCCCAGCAGCGACATGGGCGCCGCGGTCTTGGTGCTGAGACAGCCCAGACGGGGGTGCTCCTGCGGCTTACCGAGACGGTCGCGAGCCTCGGTGCAAAAAATGGCAACCGTCGATCTCTCCACCGATAGCTGTCCCGCGCCTCTGAACTCGCCGCTTTGGCTAGGGCCGGCCTTTGTCGACTACTACACGCGATCCAGCCTGGCACGCACGGGGCGGTGAACGGCGACCAGACATCTCCGCCAGCACGTCGTCACCGACCGATATGTCGTCGCGGCCCTGTAAAACCGGCGCGCCTTGATGCTGCTGACCCTGCGGACGCTGGTCGCGTTCATGACGCCGGTGGTCGAGGAGCTCACGTGGGAGCTGGCGGGCCTGTCGGCCGAAACGATCGCGTACGTGGACAGCGTCGTCGAATACGTCCGGAGCACCGAGAAACTGCCGGGCGTGGTCGAGTCCATCGAACCGGCCGCGGCACCGCCCAACCGTAGGAAGCCGCCACCCCTTCACGAACCTTCGGTGGCCTCCGACACATCGCTCGGAAGCTTCACGAATCGATGCCCGTCGACCTCCACGGTCTCCAGTAGGCCGGCGTTGATCCGGTAGTGCACGCCGGCGCGGGTGAGGCCCAGCAGCTTTACCAGATCACGAACCCGGGCGTACCCGGCCGGCGCCTCCGGCATGCTCCGGGCCCGAGGTTGCGCCCGCTTCACCTCCCTGTCCGCCGCCCGCTTCGCCGCAGCTGGCCACGCGCCCGGCTTGGTCGGGTCGGCTTTGACCCGGGATCGAGTTCCGTTCTCACTCAGACCGAGCACGGCCGCTATTACCGGCATGCTGATCCCGGCGTCGATGCACTCGACGATCTGTCGGCGCGTGGTCTCAACCGCCTCTGAAAGCTTCTGCGCCGCGCACTTCTCAGCGTCGTGAGCGGCGGCAAGCTTGTCGAGTGGGGTCTTTGTCGGAGTCCGGGGCATGTGCCCATTGTCGCAACGATCCGCCTCACTGTCTAACAGTGGGACAGTTTTGACTATACCTCTGCGCAGTAGTGGTATATAGTGGCTCACATGAGCACGCCAAACACCCCCGAGGAGATGCTGAGAACCCGCATCGCAGTGTCTTTTTCAGAATTTGGTGCCTTGTTTGGGATCAGCCCCTCCGGCGTGCGGCAACAGGCCGACCGCGGCGCGATCCCGACCATGCGCTTCGGCGGCCGCCGGCTGATCCCCATCGGTGAGGTCCGCCGGCTCAAGGCCGCTGCCGACAGGGCCGCCGCCCGGTCGGCAGCGGAAGCGCCGGCTGCCTGATGTTCACCGCCGAGCTCGCATCAGCCCACACCACGGTCGCTCTCCCGGGAGCCAGTGCGGTCGAGCCGGCCGGCGCTCAACTGGTGGACGTCGTCACCGCGGCCGAGCGTGCCCGGGCTGGCCAACTGAGGTGTCTGGACCCGCATTGCGACGCCGCTCTGGTCTACAACAACGGCAGCGCCAATGCCGTCGGCGCGATGACTCGGCGGCCGCACTGGCGCCACCCCGCGGGATCCGCGCTCGACTGTGCGGCCTCGGGAGGCCCGGAGGGCGAATGGCATCAATACGTCAAACTTTCAATCCTGGCTGCGGCTGAAAGCCATGAGCTGATCGTCGCCGACGGCCGGGCTCGTTGCGACGCAGTTATTCGCCGCAAAGGCGGCGGCACGGCCACCGCGGTCGAAGTGCAGCACTCCACGATCGCCACGGCCGCCGTGCAGCCCTCTGCCATAAGTTTTCCCGTCCTGTCACCGCGGCCGCCCTACGGATCTGGGCGGCCGGTCCGCACCGCGAACACATCGCCCGCGATCACCCGCTGGCTTCGGAGCTCCGCTGTCTGGACGCGGCATCAAAGCGGTCCGTCCGCTCGGTGCACTCATTCTTCGACATCGCCGAGCGGCGCGGACGGGTCCGGATCGGCTTCACTGGGCCGCACGAAGGCAACAAGCGCTCCGGGGAGGCTCTCGGCCTCACCTGGGCGCCGGGTTGCAACGACATTTGCGGGCAGGGCCACGCCGGTCACCTCGTCGGCGCACGCACGGCAGCCGTAGACAGCTGGCTGGCCGTCCGATTCGACACCCACATGGACGAAGTGGCTGCCGCATAGCGGTTCCGCCTGGGAACTTGTTGCAATGAAACATATCCATATATACACCGCTGTCCAACAGTGGTATATGATAGCCACGAGCACCTTAACGCTCTCGGCCTGGCCACCTCCGGTCGCCGCCGCCAGACATCGACATCACCACACTCCCAGGCTCTGAAAGGACCACACCGCACATGACCACCACCGCCACCCGCAAGTCCCCAACCCGGATCACCCGTACCGACGGCAATCTCACCCTGTCCGGCAAGGACCGCGGCTTCACGATCATCGAGCTGCTGGTGGTCATGGCAATCATCGGTCTGCTGGCCGCCATCGCCATTCCGGTCTTCTCGAAGCTCAAGGGCAACGCCTACGACTCGGCGACGCAGTCCGATCTGCGCCAGATCGCCGTCCAGACCGAATCGACCTACAGCACCAGTGGTGCCTACCCGGCATCGGTGCGGGACAACTACTACGGCGGTACCACCTTGGATCCGGCCGCCCTGGCAGACGTGAAGCTGACCAACCCGAACACCGAGAAGATCCACTACGGCAGGGCCGCCGACGGCTCCGGATTCGCACTGGCCATGGAGGACACCCGCACGGGTGACGCCTACTGCTACGACAGCATCGGGGGCGGCATGAAGCCCCTGCCCGGCGGGTTCCTCTCGGGCATCGATACCTGCACCCAGGGAGGTCCGAACAACTTCGGCTGACCTCAACCATGCACCGTCGCCACCGAGCGCCGGTCACGTCTTGCCACCCGCGAGACTTGACCGGCGCTCCTTCTTGTCCTTAGCCGTAACGGGTCTCGTAGTTCTCGCGAAAACAGTTCACTCGAAAGAGCGTCCATTTGGCGCTCTATGCGTAGTTACGTCTGTGATACATTGAGGAAGACAGCAAGCACCCGCTCGAAGCCTGAAAGGAACCGTCCGCCATGACCCCCCTCACCCGCACGGCTCGCATCGGATCGGTCCGCTCCGGCTCCGACCGTGGATTCACCGCCATCGAAATCCTGCTCTGCATGGTGGTGTCGGTGTTGCTGGCAATGATCACCGTGCCTACGTACAAGAACGTCACCGCGACCTTCTACAACAAGGCCCTGGGCTACGACATCGGCCAGATCCAGGGGGCAGCAGAGGATGCCAAGACCCTAGAGGCGATCTACCCGGCCAGCCCCGGTGACAACGCGCTGCCGGAGGAGATCCGCAGCCGCGTCTCACTCGCCGACAACGACCACAGTGTGCTGCACTACCAGGCGACAGCCGACGGCCAGGCATATGTGCTCTCCGCCTGGGATGTGCGCACCGGCACCGTCTACTGCGTCAATACCGCCGCCGGCAACGGTTTCACTCCAACCGAGATGCCGGAGCAGGCTGGGGTAGGCGGTGCCCAGTGCATGGCAAGCTTGACCGCACCGCAGCACGTCGAGCAGTAGCCGTCACGCTGACGAAGAAGGGCCCGCCGGATCCCCATCCGGCGGGCCTTTCTTGCTATTGCGGTACAGCGACTCTCAGGCTGGCTCGAGCTCCACAATCACGTTGCTGAGATAGTTGTGGGCGGCCGCGTCGTAGGCACCGCCGCACGTGACCAAAACGAGCCGGCGTGGGCCCGTTTTACCGGCGAAGATCCCCGCCGGGAGCGACCCAGACTTGCTGACGGCATAGGCGCTGCTGACGGTCCAGCGGGTGGTCACGCCGTGCGCGTCGGCGGTGGTGACGTGCTGGCCGATGGCAAGGGTAGACAGCGGTTCGAAAATTCCGGACACGTGGTGGTAGTTCACATGTGAGGTCAACAGCACCGTCCCCGCCGTGTCACCCAGTGCGGCGCCTCCGGTCCAGATGCCGACGGTCCGTGGGTCATCCGGGGGCTCGAGGGTGCCGTCCTGCACGGTGGCATCGACGATGCCGGCCGATCCCCACGGCAGAGCGACGGTGGACGCCGGGCCGGCGGGCATTGGCGCCGGCGCCGGGGTGGTGGCCTTGACCGTCGTCGGCTTCAGGGTGGTCTCGACCACTGGCTTCGGCGGCGGCTTCACGGTCACCTTGGTGGTGGACCTGGTGGGCTTGGCGGTTGGGGTCGGTGGAGCCGCGGCGCGGGTGGTGGTGGCCGTAGTGAGGGTAATCGAGGCTGCCGCCGACGTGGTTGCCGGGACGATGGCCGACGAGGCCACTACGGAGGAACTGGGAGCCGACGAGATGGTCAGGACGGGCCCGGGCGGCAGGGGGGCGGCCGCGGTGCTACCGCCGGTCAGAGCTCCGACGAGTAGCGCCCCGCCGCCGACCGTGACCACTGACGCCGCGGTCAGTGCGGCACGAAAAGATTGGGTGGTCGTTTTGCGAGACATGGCTTCTGGCTCCAGAAAGCAATAAGGCCTCACCGGGCGCCGCTGTGAGACGGCGCCCGGTGAGGGCGGGGTGGACGGATCAGCGGGCGCTGATCTGACGCTTGCGGATCCCGAAGATCGCGCCGATGCCGGCGAGCATCGCCAGTGCCCCGCCCGCGGCGGCCGCCGGATCAGTGGTCGGGTTGGCGCCACCGGCACTGATGTGCGTCGGAACGTCGGCCGGTGCTGCCGGTGCTGCCGGTGCTGCCGGTGCTGCCGGTGCTGCGGGAGCAACGGCCGGCGGAGCTACCGGAGCGGGGGAGGCGGGTACCTGCGCCACCGGGGCCGGGCTGGCCGGCTGCACCGGTGTCGCCGGGCCGCTAACCGGCTGATCGGTAACCGTGACATCGGCGGTGATCGACTGCAGCACGCCAGCGCCGGAGTGCACCGCACCCGACGTGCTGACCTTGATGCCCGGGTGCAAGGCCGGGTCGACGAGCGCCCACTTCTCGGTCGAACTGTTGAACGAGATGTCGAACGGCACAACGGTCTTGTAGCCCGCCGGAGCCTTGGTCTCCACCAGATGAATCTTGGTGGTGCGCACGCCGGTCTCGCCGCCACCGTTGTTCACCTGGCTGAAGATATCGGCGTACCCGTCGGAGTTGCCCTTGATCGTGCCGCGCTGGGTGTTACCCAGGTCGGCCCAACCGGTGGTCAGCGTGGCCGTGCGCGACTTGGCGTAGGCCGCCTCTGCCGCGGTCAGCGACCTGCCCTCAGCGGAGCTCTTTGCCGCAACGGACGACGGGTCCAGGAAGTCCAGTTCGAGGGTGTTCTGCGCACCCTTGGCCGCCTCGCTGGCCTTTTTGGCGGCGGTGAGCCGCGCATCGGCGGCCTTCTGCGCATCGGACATGCCGGCCGCAATCTTGGTGTTGAAGGCTGCGGTCTGGCTGTTGAAGGTGGCATCGGCGGTCGCCGCTGCGGCATTGTTCTTGTCCGTCGCCGCCTGCTTGGCGGCGGCTGCGGACGCTGCGTCAGCGGCGCCGGCCTTCCGCAACTTGCTGTCAGCCGCGGCGACCGCCGCGTTGTACCTGTCGCCGCGGGCAGTGACATCAGCCTGAATCGCAGCGTTGGCGGCCGCCGTCGATGCCTGGAGCTTGTCGTAGAGCGCGCCGTACTTGTCGTGGATGTCGGTGTTGGCCGTTGCATGGGCGTCATTGGCGGCCTTCACTGCCGCGTCGCGGTCCGTCTGAGCCTTCACACGGGCCGCGTAGTTGGCGGCGTAAGCCTCGTCGCTGGGCGGCTGCGGCCCGGCCGCCAGTGCGGCATCCGCGGCCGCGAAAGCGGTGTTGTAATCGGCCTCCGCCTTGGCCAGTGCGGCTGCCTGTGTCGCGTCGTTGTCGGAGTCGGCGACACCTACCGCAGCAGCGGCGTCGTTCAGGGCGACCCGGTTCGCCTCGATGATGTCGGCCTGGGCCTGCTGGACGGAAGTGTCGTTGAAGTCGGCGTATGCGGCCTTGGTGGTCGCGTCGTGCTCGGCCTGTGCCTGCTGATCGGCGGAGGCCTGCGCCGACTCGATGGCGGCATTGGTGGCGATGAACGCATCGGAGGCATTCTTGTCAGCGGCATCCTTGGTGGCCTGGATTTGCTCCTGCTCGGCCTTCTGCGCCGGGGTCAGCGCGGTGTCGCCCAGCGCGGCAACGTCTTTGGCCGCTGCGGCCACCTCTGCCTCGGCGGCGGCCGACTTGGCGGCTGCGGCGCGGTAGCTCGGGGAGGTCTCGCCGAACATCGCGTTGTAGGCGGCCTGCGCGGCGTCGAGGTTGGCCAACGCGGCCTTGCCGGCTGCGGCGTCCGGAACCGTCTGCCCGCCGTGCGCCCGCGCGTCGGCGACGGCGGCTGCGGAGCTGCTACCGAATCCCGTCGTACCCAGACCCTCAGCCGCTGCGCCGCCGGGCAGGTAGATCCCGAACTCGGCGCCGCTCAGCGGGGTGCCGTCCGGGGCGACCTTATGGATCTGGACATGGTTGACCGTGTCGGTTTCGCCGCCGGCGAGGGCGGTTCCGGATCCGGCGATGGTGATGGCTCCGACGGTGAGCATCAGCAGCCCGAGGGAGGCGCCGCGCTGGACAGTGGTACGTGCGCTGGTGGTCATTGTTTTATTGCTCCTTGGGAGTGGTGACGCGTTGGGTGCTGAGGTGGGCGAGCTAAACAGTGCGGGCGGGTTTCGGGTTTGAATCCCCTGCGCGACAATGCACTTCTACGATTCACCCTACCAGCAGTTGCACCCTCTGGGTGCAGTTTAGCGCTCCCCGTCCGGGTGGTTTTGGCGCGCTGCATATCTTCACTGTGCGTGGGAATATGCGTTTACGCCTGTGTCACAGTGGTATAGTTTTGGCAATGAGACAGAGCGACCACCCCCAGTCCACCCACTCCGCCGCCAGTACGACCCACGCCCACCCGCTGGCCGTCGCCACCGTCCTGGTGCCGGTTACCGACTACCGCCTGCTGGACGCCGATCTCCCCGACGACTGTCCGGCCATCATCCAGACCGAGTGCGCAGAGATCCAGCGCAAGCTGGCCGCGGCCTGCGGGGCGGGCATCTTCGTGCGCTCGGATGACCTGGGCCATGGGTACCGAGTGACGGTCAGCGCTCCCCAGTTCGTTCTGGAGCCGCAGGCCTGGGCGGTGGAAACCCTCGGCGAGGGCGCCCGCCCGATATGGGGCCGCGTCCGCCCAACAGCCCCGTTTGTCCCGCACCATCACAATCCGGACCCGCTGACCGCAGCCTGAGCACCCGCCCGTAAAGCCCACGCATATGCATACCGACCGCCCGACGACCGCCCGAAAGGACCCGTTCCAATGACCGCCGCCAAACCCTCAATCCGCACGTTAATCAGCTGTGAAGACAGCTCGGTGCTAGCGGCGCTCCAGTTCTCCGCCGTGCTGCTGGGCTACCGCGTCGAGAGCATCACCGCGCATCAGCTGCTGCTCGACGGCCGCCCACTGGACGTCGAAAAAGTCGCAAGCATGACCGGCGGGGTCGCAGCTGATCTGTATTGCGCGGACTACCCGCCGGACTGCCCCGTCGTCACCGACTACACCTTGGAGGACGACGAAGAATTCCCGGAGATCAACTACGACCTGCGGAGATGGTCGCCCCTCGATCCCGGAAGTTACGGAATTCGGGTGCCGGAATCCGCGTGGCGTATCGCCTGATCCGGTGAGCTCTGGGGCTCGGGCACCTGCGGGCTTCTGCCGATCGCCGTGAAGAATTTCTTCTCGACGTTCTGCCGCCGGGTCCCGATCAGCTGACCCATCATCGTCCGGGACCTGATCCGGCCCGTGTGCTCCTCCGCCGCCTCAAGCAGCTGCGGGATCACCGCCTCACGAAGCCGCGGACCAAGCTGATCGAGCAGGGCCGCACATAGGATTTCGTGCGGGATGTCGAACAGCTCGGGGTCGTCTCGAAGCCGGCGGGCGAGCCGCCGCGCCGCGGCCTCAGCTGACCGTCTGACAGGCTCAGCCAGTAGCTCCACTTCCTGAAGCAGCACCCCGGGTATCTCTTGTTCGGAGCGGCGCGGAAGTGTCATGGCGTCCACCCTATCGCGAACCTGCACCCAGGGGGTGCATTAGCGACGCGTGGCAGTCGCGGCCGGAGGTCGGAGATTGACCTCCGCCCCTGCTCCAAAAATCTCGATCAGCTCACCGAATCGTGCACCCTTAAGGTGCATTTCTGCTAGGCTTAAGTGAAGCGCCGCAAAGCGTTCTGGGGGGGGTGTATCTGAACTTTCTCCGCACCTGTAACACCCAAACCGACATCACTGACATCAGGAGACACAGCATGACGATCCGCACCCTCACCGGGCTCGCCCTGGGTATCGGGCTGCTGGGGCTCTTGACTGGACCCTCTGCGCTCGCAGTCGCACCGACGGCGCCGAGCTCACCCCCGCCGGCCTCTGCGCCGGCACTGGCCTCGATCAAGACCCCACTCCCGGCCAAGTACGCCGACACCGAGAGCAGCTGGCTCTCCTACGACGTCGATTTGCCCGGCGTGACCGACTACGTCATCCTGTCGTGCGAGCCGACCACCAGCCGCGCCGCATGGCGGGTCGCGCCGGTCGAAGACGGCCGCGCGACCATCCCCAACGTCTTGACGGAGCGGCTCGGCTGGCCGGTTGAGATCGTCGGCTACGCCGGCACAAAAATGGTGGCCCGCACCGGCTGCGTGAGCTGGGTCGGCGATGTCACAATGTTCGGCTCGCAGTACCAGGCGATGGAGACGGGCGGGCCGAGCGGAGGTGGTCAATGGGGCACGACGGGCACGACGGGCACGACTCCAATCCTGGCGCCGGCCGATTCGCAGCTGGCGATCCTACCCAGCGCGCGTGCCTCCGCGCGTCCCGCGTTTTCCGTGCCAACCACCGACCCCACAGTCATCGACGCCACCACTACACAGAGCGCCGATCCGACCAGCAGCGGCAATCTCAACCCCGCCGCTCCCGCGCCACCTACTTCGACCTACGCCGCCGCCCTGACCCCGGCGCAGCCCTCGACCGAAGTCAGCAATTACAACCCGGTGCAACCGATCCCCTTCCTTGTCTACGTTTTCGGCGGCCTCGCGCTGCTGCTGGCGGCGGTGAGCGCGCACCGACTGTCCAAGGATCGCTCCATCGGCAAGGGCAGCGATCCGTTCGACTGGGTCTTCGCCGCCCTGCCGGCGATCCTGGGTGTGATGGCCGCCTCTGATGGCGATCGGTCGTCCACGGTCGGCATGTCGGTGATCGGGATCATCCTGGGCATCGTGGCCGGGGCGGCGCTGTACGGCCGCATCGGCGGGCCGGCCGCCCGCATCCAGCTCAAGAATCTCCCCAGCTACGTCCGCAACGGCCGGGCCGCGGCGATCACCGTCGCGGCGGCGGCCATCTGCTGGGCCCTCGGCGGAAATACCCTGCACGGCGCGATTTTCGGGGCACTGGTCGGACTCATGGTCGGTGCCGGGCTCACCGGCCGCCAGATCATTCTGAAGCAGATCGCAGAGAAGGTCGCGCTGAGCGGACGCCTGGCCGGATGCTTCGGTGGCAGCCCCAACGATTGGTTGGACGGAACCGTGGCCTGGAATTTCACCCCGAGCGGGGGTCTGGCATTTCGTCCCGGTGCGCAGCAGGTCGGCCGGCTCGGCGCCGGCTTCGAGGACCGCGCCGCGCTCATTTTCCCGGAGTACGTCGTCGTAACCGCGACCAGCACCCTGGTTGAGCTTGCACCGGTGGATTCCGCGACCGCTGCGATGCGGGAGCACCTGGTGTCCTCCGGCGGTCTGATTGCCGGTGTATCGCACGCCTATGAACCCGCCGGCACCGATAATCCCGTCGCCGTCACCCAGGCCCCACCGTCGATGGTCAAAGGCGCACCGGCTGCACCTGTCTCATCCTGGAGCATCGTCGAGAGCAAGGATCTGGACTCATGAGCACGACGACGAACACCCGCCGGAAAGAGATACGCCTGCGCGGATATGACGATTCGATGCAGCATCACGCAGAGCTGTTCGCACACCTCAATCCGACCGGTCTGGACGCCGACGAGCTCTGGCAGATCGAAAGAGTCAGCACGAACACCGACGGCACGACCGTCGTCGTCGTGCACACCGATGGCGCGCCGGCGGCTCGACCGGACGGCAAGATCTGGACTTTGAGCGAAGGGGTAAAGGCCGCTGACGCGCCACGGATCAGCGCCGAAGCCGACAGGCTCGGGGTCACCATGATCGATTTCAGCCCGTCCACCCGACCGCCGACCGCGACCGTGGCGGCGCTCCCGCCCTCCACCCGCCGGCTTCGTGACCGGATCGCCGAGCACCTCAAGGCTGCGCCGCACCTGGTGGAGATCCAGGTCGAATGGGGCATCGGGCGGGTCAGCAAGCTGGGCGAAATCACGGTGATCACCGTGCTCCGCGCGCCGGCAATCGCGGTGGCTGAACGGCGCCGCGAAGCCTGGCTGGAGCTGGTGAAAAGCCTGGTACCGGCGCCAGATGGCACAACCTGGTGGCTGGAAGACGAAACCTCAGCTGGCCGGCTCACGCTGCGACGGGCCGAGGATCCGCTGGGTGACATCCAGCCCTACCCGTGGGATGCGAAGGTCGACTACCACACGATTCCGTTCGGTATCGATTCGGCCAAGAATCCCATCCCCCTGGGACTTTTGGAGCTCAATCAGCTGTTGGGCGGCACCCCTGGTGGCGGCAAGTCCGGCGGCATCACGGCGCTGCTGTGCGGTATCAGCCGGCTCCCGCACGTCGCTCTGGTCGGGCTGGACCCGAAGGTCGTGGAAATGGCCGGCTGGGAGCCGCGGTTCTCCCGCATCGCTACGCGAGAGGACGACGCGCTGGAGGTACTGGAGGCGCTCACCGAAGAGATGGAGGCCCGGTACGACTGGCTCGCCGAGCGGGGTCTGAAGAAGTTCGATCCGAGCCTTCTGTCGGAGGAGAACCCGCTGATCGTCCTGGTCATCGACGAGCTCGCCGATCTGGTGTCCGTCGGGGTCACGAAAGAGGAAAAAGACGGCGATCTGCAGCGGTCCACCCGCATCCGGCGGCTGATCGCGAAGGGCCGCGCGGCGGGCCTGGTGGTACTCGCCGCCACACAGAAGCCGCAAAGCGACGTGGTGCCTACCGCTCTGCGGGACCTGATTCAGCTGCGGGTGGCGTTCGCTACCACCAACAGCGCGATGACCGACACCATTCTGGGCGGCGGAATGAGCCAGAACGGCGGCCTGAGCCACGAGATCCCGTCAACCCTTCGAGGCCTGTGCTACATCATCAACGAAACCAGCCGGACCCCCATCCGGGCCCGGGCGTACTGGGTGCCCGACGAGGACATCCCGGGCATTGTTGCCCGGGTGGCGCATCTGCGCGTGGAGCTGCCATGGATGCCGGCCCGGCCGGGACGCAAGACCCGTACGCCGCTCGGTGGCCAGAAAGAATCGATCACGGAGACGATCTCCGTGCTGGGCGAGATGGACTTCTCCCTCGACGACCTGGAGCCGGAGGACGAAGCTGAGGCGCCCGGCGAGCTGGACTTCTCGCTGGAGGAGCTCGAACCGTCCACGGAGCAGCCGGCCGGCGCTGCGTTCACCAAGAGCGGTTCCGCATCCGAGAAGGCTCCCGCCGACTGGTGGGAGTAACCAGCACGAGAAAGGGCCCAGAGTCCTACCCAAATACAGGACCGGCCCATAGCGGTCCCCAATGAGCGCCTCTCGTTGCCCTGCTGGCGCTACCTCAACCGAAAATGCCACTTGCAGTGGAGACCCAACCTTCGAGACCGTCCTGACGGCTGTCGGTAGGCCATGGCATTCTGCGGGCATGGTCAACGACAGTGGTCGGTCCGGTTGCCGAGTCGACAGCAGCAAGACCCTCAGCGCCGGGTTGTACGCATGACACCTCTACGCTCCTGTTGCCCTCGTCGTAGCCGGTCGTCGTCTTTCGGAAGGTGCAGATGACACGGGCTCAATCAAAGAGCGGTGGCGGCAGTACCGTCGAAACAGTTAAGTCAGGGCGATTACCCAAGGGACCAAGGCGACCGGAACCAGGCCAGAGCTTCGGTGACTTGTGTCCTCAATTCCTCCGTGATTGGGCCAATCCGACCGTTGATCCGTTCAGCATTTTCCGACAGAGCAACCGACCGGTACTGTGGCACTGTCGAAGCTGCTCAAAGACGTGGGCGACGTCGCCAGTCCACCGGCTTCGCAGGAGCTCAGCTTATTGCCCGGCATGCGCCCGAAAGGAACGGGCTGCTGCCAAACAAAGGCCCAAACCGGGGCGGAGCTTCGCTGATCTCTATCCAGCGCTGCTTCAGGACTTGGCCGGCTCTGGACCTGACCCGTCATCGGTTGGCTCGAGCAGTTCAGTGAAGCTCGAATGGAGATGTCCGGGTTGTACCGTGATATGGCTGGCCTCGCCGGCCGATCGTCGACATCGTAAGACAGCTCATTGTCCCGATTGCGCGAGACAACTCAAGATCGTGAACCTGTCGGCACCCAAAGTGGGACGTAGCTTTGGCGACATCTATCCAAAGCTCATTAAATTCCTGGCGGACAAAAGTATCGATCCGTTCGCTGTACCAGTAGCTAGCAACGTAAAGCTGCCTTGGCAATGTCCCACTTGCCATCAGGTTCGAATCGCTACGCCCCAATCTATTGTGAGCTCGCGAACGCCTCAATGCCGGGCCTGCGCGATAGCATCGAGTAATCATGATCGCAGCGTTCCGGTCCGAGGTCAGGCGTTCTCAGACTTGTTCCCGATTTTAGCGTCTCGGTGGCACCCGACTCTCAACGGCTCACTGAAACCTGAGGAAGTCAGACCAGGCTCGAGTAGGCGGGTTTGGCTCCTGTGTTTAGTTGACGGCAGCCATGCCCCCTCCCGATCAGTGGTTTGCAATCTTGCAAAGATGGGCGACAAGGCCTTGATCTGCATCGAATGTCGAAGGGAAGCGAGCCGCAAAGCCAGCAGGGGTCCTCGTCTGAACGCTTCCATGGCACACAGGTTCCCGGCGGTTTGCAAATTCTGGGACACGGAACTGAATCAGGAAGATCCGACGGAGATAGCACCGATGACCACGCAGCAATTCTGGTGGCGGTGCAACGTCGACGCCAGGCACGTCTGGAGAACCACACCAAAGAGCATGTGCGTCAATGATTCATCTTGTCCGAAGTGCATCGGGCATGGAACGTCTCGAATCGAGAAAATGATCGGGAAAGGGCTGGGCGGTCATCATGCCGTGATCCAAGGAGCCAAGATACCCTGCGCTGAGATACACGTCGATCTACAGCCTGATTTCCTCCTACCCCTACTGGGGTTGGTCGTCGAGTTCGACTCCTGGATTTGGCATGCAAGCCGAACTGAGCCCGACCGAAAACGACTTGATCAATACAGAGCCGCTGGGTATGAAGTAATCAGGTTGCGTGAGATCGCGACTATCGGAACGCAGGAGCTCGCCTTACTGGGGAGATGGGATGTGCAAGTGCCTCAGGGAGGAGTGGTGAATTGTCGGCGTATCGTTGCCCTAGCTCTGGCGCAGGTCGAGGTGTTCCGACAACATCGACGAACGCATCCGGTGCCACCGCACCTGGTTCCACATCGAGGCGGCGTGATCGTCAGCCCGGACACCAACCCGTTGACTATGTGATCGCTCTCCTCAGGTCCGCTGATCATGTTTTGTGACGCTGTCTGCACAGGAGCCGAAGGTCTCCTCGCCATGGCCGATACGACCGGGCCTCGACCGATGTTCGTGCTGAGCGTCGCGGAGATCGATATGCCTGGCCGGACTGCACGGGCCGCGGACCCTCCATCACTTCACTGGCTGTTGTCTGTTCGCTATAAGGTCGCCGCTTGCGCCGAAACTAGCGATAAGGTTTCTTCTCACTACTGTCGACACTAGCGATAACACAGAATAGAATCGGACATATCGGAGAACGCCTCTCCATCACCCCAGGAGCAACCAAGATGATCACCGTCGCCGACCCGGCCAGCGAGTTCACCCCTGATGAAAACGAAGAGGCCACGGTCGAGCGCGCCGCAAAAAGCCTCGACGATCTCGAGCATCAGCTGCGCGTCGCATTCGCTGCCGACCCCGATACGCGCTGGCAGGGAGTCCGCCGAATCCGCTCCTACTGCACCGACACGGCCGGCTGGTTCGATGCCATCAGTCCGGAGGGTACGCGGATCGAGATGAGCATGAGTCTCAATGTTCACCCGGCAGAGGTCACCGCTCAGTCAGCCGTCGAAGCAGCTACCCGAGCCCGCGCATGCGGCAACCTCGCCACGGTCAGAGGCGTGCTGGCCGACGCCGACATGGCCGGCTTCGACGCAGCGTGCGCCCGGCGATGAGTACCGCGATCGAACAGGCCGGCCAATCACTACCGGCCCGGGCGGACGGACTCAGCTCAGCGCACGCCGAAGCGGTGCAGGAGGCCCTGAACGCGGCGAAATCACCGGCCACCCGCCGGGCCTACGCCGCGGCCTGGCGATTGTGGACCGGCTGGGCCGACGGTCTCGGGTACACCACGCTGCCTGCCGACCTGATACACGTGGCCGCCTACCTGGCCGACCGCGCGGGATCCGGGTCCAGCGCCGCGACACTGGGCCGCGATGTGGCCGCCATCCGTGCCCACCACCTGGACGCCGGCGCTGATGATCCGTGCGCCGGGCCCGGTGTGCGCCGGGTGCTGGCCGGGCTGCGCCGAACCGTGGGCACTGCCCCGGAGACACAGGCGCACCCGCTGACTACAGCCGAAATTCGCCGCATGGTCACCGGTATCAACCGGACGGGTCTGCGCGGGAAGCGCGATGCCGCAGTAATCCTGCTGGGGTACGCCGCCGCCTTGCGCCGTTCCGAGCTGGTCGGCCTGACCGTCCGGGACTTGGCCGTGAAGGCTGCCGGCCTGGTGCTGACCATCCGCAAATCCAAGGCCGATCAGGAGGGCGCCGGCGTCGTGGTCGGTGTCCGCCGCGGCGAGCATCGGGAGACCGATCCGGTTGCAGCGGTTCTCGCGTGGATCGAGGCCGCGGGCCTTGGCCCGGGTGATCCGCTGTTTCAGGGCATTGCGTGGTCAGATCGTCGTGTGAACGGGCACCGGCTGTCCGGGCAGTCGGTGAATCTGCTACTGGTCGACCGGGCGACGTCTGCAGGTCTGGGTGATCTGCCAGTGTCGGGCCACTCTCTCCGGGCCGGCCATGCGACCACGGCGGCGGAGGCGGGCGTCCCGGCCGAGCAGCTCGCCCGCACCACCAGGCACTCGAACCTGGCCACGCTGGCCCGCTACGTCAGGCCAGCACAGGTGCTGGGTGACTCATCGAGCGGATCGCTCGGCCTTTAGGGGGCTTCGTTTGTGCCAGATACAAGCTCGGCGTTTGGCCAACCGCGAAGCGCTCGCAGCGCCGAACGGGCGGTCAGACCAAGCTCCGGGTCGTTCCGCCCGGGTTCCAACTCCTCCACGACCACCAGGTGCCCGGACCGGGATCCAGGTCAAAGACGACTCGGTCGGGGTAGCGCACCGGCGGTATCCGCCCGGGGCGCTCCGGACCGATCCGCCACTGCGTGACATGCATCTCCAGGGAGCCGTTCTGGCCCAGCCAGGCCAGCGCGGCCGCCGACTCGATCAGCGGGTAGACCTTCACGTCCGACGAGTGACGGATCGAGACGCGTCCCAGCCAGTCCCGCGTGCCGGGCCCGAGGTCCTTCTCGAAGAACGACGGTGCTCCGGTGCCGTTGGGCCACCGGATGCGGGTGGCGGGCCGGCCGTGCAGGTGCGGCAGTGCTGCGTCCGCGACGGCAGAGTAGTAGCCAATGACGTCGGCCTTGGTGGTGCCGGCGGCCGGGTAGAGCACCTTGTCGAGGTTGGTCAGCTTCAGCTGCCGGCCGTCGATGATGGCCGAAGTGGTCTCACCGGCCATCGGTGCGCGCCTCGTTCACTCGACCAGTTTGCCGGATCCGAAGGATCTAGACTGTGGCATGGCCGGCCAAGCCAGCCCTCCTTCGAGTGGTGCCACGGCTGGGCCACCGATGAGACGCTCAGCCGGTGAGTTATCCGGCTTCAACTTCCGCAGCTGCCTGCTGGTTCTGTGCAACCCCTGGCGCGCCGGGGGGTTGCGTTCTGCGGTCAGTGCGGCCGGACCGCCCTATTTGGCTGTGTCGCTGTAATGCGGACGGGTCGAAGTACGTCCTGGGCAGGCACTTCGACGGCGGCTTTGCGGCTTGGGACCAAACAGTGCAGCAGCCAGTCGCCCGTTATCCGGCCGGAGACTGGGCCAAAGCCAACCGCGAGTTCGACCTGGCCGACGGAGGACCGGGACCGAGCGTCGCGCCGGCAGGTGCCCCAAGCGGGTCCGGCAGTCGGGTTACGGTCATCGTCCTGGTGCTCATCGTCGGACTCGCCTACATCTGGATTCACGCACACCGATACGGCGGGTGCGTCCTCAATCCGCCCGGCATATTCGACTGGCCGTCGGTGTGTCTTTGAGGAGGAATCAGTGGTCTGGATGACCGTTACCTGGTTCTCGTCGGACAACCGGCCGGTGTAGGCGCGGAGGCCGACGCTAGCTCCGACGGGAGTGATCCGTACCATCCCGGAAATGGGAGCATCAAGTATCTTGTCGCTGGTGGTTTCGGTGATTGCTCTTGCGGTCGCCGTAATCGCCAATCAAAGGTCTGTGCAAGCGGCACAAGCGAGTTCCATGCTGGCAGCCGTGAGCAACATCTTCACTCGCCGTAACGAACCAACGTTCGTCCATGCGCTCAACGAGATTAGGGCAGCTGACTTCGGGCAGGGCTGCGATCCAGCAGCCGGTTTTACCGGACTCAGGCAACCAGCGGCTGAGTACGCTTACCTGGTGTCAAACTTCTTCGACGATCTCGGTAAGTTAATCGCCCACAAGATCATCAAAGAGGACGTCGTCATCGGCACCTATGGGCAAGCTGGCTTTAACGCATGGGCGATCCTCAAACCATACGTAGAGGGACAACGTGTCCTGAACCGGTCGAACTTCCAGATCTACTTTGAACACTTAGCGAACCGTGTGGCGGCTCGACCACCGGAGACAATCCACAAAAAGCTGGGTCTGCTCAAATAGTCGCAGTCGCCTGCTCGTCAGTCCATCCCCGCGAGCCAAAGGTCGAATCGGTCTGAAGGGGCTAGGTCGGTCCCAATCGTGGTTAAGACGATTGTCGATTCGTTCGCCAGTGGCGCACGAAGCCACCGGCCCCCTCCAGAAGGGACGCAATGTTCAGCTGGGGGCCCGCTGCTAATCGAATGGGTTGTCGGCGGCAGCCGGCACGGTTTGGAAGCGACGTGCAGGTGCGTATGGGGGTGCAGGTGGCCGGGCCGAACGGATCGTTGTCGATGATGGGCAACTTCGCCGACGCCGACGCCGGGACAGCTGCCCGAGTCGGTTCACCGAACAGTTCGCATCATCCGCCGCCGGTTGCGGCCCGAATGGGTCGTCATCCTCGACCACCGCAGGTGCCAGCGGCATCGGCGCAGCAGGCTCAGGCACGTCGAACGGATGATCCTCAACCGCCGGCAGCGGGTCGTTAGCGGCGGTACCGACTCCGCCTCGTAGCGGGGGAGCGCGGTCGGTGCGGGAGCAGTGGTGACCCATGCCCGTAGCTGGTCGAGCTCGTCGACGGTGAGGCCGGTGGCCGGGCCGGGCGATAGCAGCAGTTGCTCGACGCCCAGGTCGTCCAAGGCCTCGGCGAGTGTCTCGGCGTAGGTGATGCCCAGGTCGTCCACATCGCCGAGCAGGTCGTCGGCGAACGCCGCCCGGCGTACATCGGGATGCTCGCCCGGGTGCGTCAGCAGCGCCCCGATTTTCCACCAGGGCGAGTCGGTACCTGTGCCGGTCAGGACGAGGACGGGCATGTCTGAAGACAGCAGCCCGCTGAATGGGCCGGCGCTTCGTCGGTCCAGGTGGTCAGCCAGGCTAGGTGCACGCCGAAGTCAGAGATGGCGGACAGCATCTCGGTGGAGGCGTGGGCGGAGCCGGCGGGTCCGCCATCGATCGGCAGCCAGCCAACCCATTCAGGGTTGTCGGGGCCGAGCGGGCTGAGCACTCCGTCAATGTCCAGGCACAGCAGCGTTCAGTGAAGGATGGTGTCGCGCTCGGCGAACTTGAGGTGAGCGGCGCCTTCAACCAATCGATTCCGGCTGCTGGCCCTGACAGGCAGCAGTGCGAGACGACAAGCACGAAGTGCAACGACGGGGGCCGAAGGCCAAAGCAGTGAAGACGAGACGATCAGGAACTGGCAGGAGCGCCGCGAGCAGAAGTCCGCGGAGCGGACAGGACACACGCGTAGCAACGAAACGGGCCACTGCGGCAGGCGAATCGGTGCGAACGACCGAGGAACGAGGGAGTGAGCATCTTCTTATCAGCGACCATCCCCGCCGCCATCTCGTCACCCACGGCTACCGCCGCGCCGGTCGTGCGCTTGGCAGCGCGGTCGGGAACCGGCCTGGCGGCCGAAGATTTTCCTGCCCCGCCGCGAAGATGATCATGAAACACCAGCGGGCCGAAGTTCACTCAGGGTTGTCGTCAAAGGGAGGCGGGTAGGTTTTGGACAATCCCAGCAGTGGGCCCAACGACCGCGGTACCCCTGCGCCCTGCGAGGTCGCCCACCTCGGCGCTGTCACCGAGCCGGCGGCGGTCGCGCCGCGGAAGTTGGTGTACTGGTTGAAGGTCGCGCGGGCGAAGTCGGCGTCCTGCGTGAAGGTTGCGCCGTCGAAGAAGCCACCCTGGTTGAAGGTCGCGCGGGCGAAGTCGGCGTGCTGCGTGAAGGTCGCGCCACTGAAGACGGCGTCCTGGTTGAAGGTCGCGCGACGGAAGAAGGTGTGCTGCGTGAAGGTCGCGCCGCGGAAGAAGGTGTGCTGCGTGAAGGTCCCACCGCTGAAGTCAGCGTCTTGGGTAAAGGTCGCGCGACAGAAGAAGGTGTGCTGCGTGAAGGTCGCGCCGATGAAGGTGAAGCGTCCGTGACAAACGGCGTCACTGAAGTCAATTTCGGGAAGTTTGGCGCGGGTGAGGTCGAAGTCATTGTCCTGCCAGCCGTCGGTGTTGCGGTCCTTGCGGAGGTGGACGGCGATGACCCGCAGGATGGTTTCCCGGACCCGAGCCTCTTCTTGCCGTGCTGGCGGGCCAGCTTCGCTACCATCAAGCGGGAGGCGGTTCGTCGAGAGCATCCGATGCGTTCGTGACCGACCGGTCGTGCCTGCGGTGGCATCGGCCGTTCCGTGCTTCGGGAAGCCAGAGTCCGGCCAGGGCATCCGCAGGTACGAGCAGAGGACGTCGATGCAGGTCTGGCGTTGCGCTGGATCGCCGCGCCCCCATTCGTCGGCGAGCTGCGCCAGCGCGTAGACACCGGCGAGCCTGATCGGAGCCTTGTCGGAGCTGATCTGCTGCGTCGCTGCGGTGAATCGGTCGTTGAAATCTTTGCGGTCGGCTCGGACGGTTGCCTCGGTCAGCTCGCCGCGCCGACGTTCCTCCTTGTCCTGCTCGAGATGGTGGTCGGCCTCGGTGATTCGCTGCTTGCGGTAGGCGACGTAGGCGGCCGGGAAGGCACCCATGGCGGCGACCGCCAGCACGATGGACCGAATCACGTCGGCCCACTGCGAGCTGTTGTTCGGGTGCGTGAACAGGTAGGTGATAGCGCCTGCGGCCAAGACAGTGAGGATGCCGGCGATGCCCGACCAGACAACGTGCCTGGCGTTGAGCTGAGGTGGCTGCTTCGCGGGGACGACCGGAGCCGCAGAGACCGCAGGAGTCTGCGGGGTGGATCTGGAACGGCCGGCGGCTGGGCGGTCATGCCGGAATGGTGACAGGTGCGCCGCGCCCGGAGCGGGGTGGGTGCCTAAGCCTTGCCAGCGCGGCTTCAGCGGAAAACAACATGCAGGCGGCCGACCCTGCTTCCTCCATGACCGCAATCATCCTGTCTGCTGCCATCATGGTCAGCACGGACCCGTCCGTGTCCCGGGGCGACGCCGAGCCGGTCTTGGCTTTATCGAGAAACTCTCGACGGCGCGATCCATCAAGGTCGCTGACCTGGAACATATGCACGGCAACGCCGTCGCACCGCCCTGATCGCTAGCGCGATCTGGGCCGAGAACAATCATTCGGACCCGGCCTGGCGGACTGCGTCTTGTCGATCCGGATTCGGCAGGTCCACTCCGCGTACGTCACCGAAGCTGCGATGGATAAAGCTGCCGAGACCGCGGGTCGTGCCAGCGAGCGCGGCGATCTTCTCGGTGACCGGGGACGTCGGAACGCCCAGCCGATCGTTGATGGTCTTCCGCAGCCTCGCCGCTTGCACGAGGTACGGCCTGACGGCGACTCGCTTCCGACCGGTCGTCATGCTGGTCCTCCTTCAGTGGCTGTCAGAAATTATCATCATCGTCGTTACTGGCTGGTTCTCGGATGCGACTCGGGAGCAGGGCGAGCTGCACCCGGCCACGCTCCCGGAGATCTTTCAGCGCCGCCGCATCGGCTGCGCCGAACAGTGGGAACCCGACCAGGGTGGCAAGTTCGAAGACGGTACCGATAGCTACTGTCGCCGGTCCCTGCTCGACATTGTGCAGGGTGACGGCCGATATTCCGGCGCGCTTGGCCAGGGCTGCTGCGGTCCAGCGTCGTACCCGCCGGCCTCGGGCGATCTCAAGGCCGAGCACCTTGCGTGGGCCCCGAGGGGCCCTGATTGCCTAGACCAGATATAAATAGTATAAAGCGATATAAACGAAGGAAACTAAGTGACCGTTTCCGCATTTCCCAGGCGGCACCGGTTCACCATCTCGTCAAGATCCGGGTGGACGATCGGCGATCAGTTCTCGGGTCGTGGGTTCGATCTGAGAGACCTGCGGGGCGAGAGGGGTGACTCGTGACGGCGCCCCGCCGTCCAGTGGCAGCCAGATTCAGGATGCTCGCGTGCCCGGACCGTCGGGGCGAAGAATGCTCAGCCGGCGGCGCACAGACTGCATCAGGACCGTCGCTTCCATCCACTCCAGCGGCTCCATTAGTACGACCTGAGCGGCCTCTTCCCAGTCTCGCGACAGGACGAACTGCGAATGGTGCTGGTCGGCGAGTCGGACGAGCATGGCCGCGACGTTGGTCAGGTACTCGATCGACATCTCGGCTATCTCGTGGGGCACTCGGCGAACGTCAACCCACCAACGATCTTGGACGAAGACGCGCAGGTCGATCTGACCGTAACCCAGCTGGTCCCACTGCTCGAAGGGCGGCGTGTCGTCGGGTTCGCCCTCCCAGCCGAAGATCTGTCGCTCGGGGTTCATGACCATCCGGCCATTGTCTCAGCGATCACCGACAGCGAGCTCCTAGTGGCCATGCCGACACTCGGTCACATCCATCATGTAGCAGCGGTTTAGTGCAGGTTGCTGTAATCCGATGCAGGCTCTGAGCTGCAGTTATCGAGAGGATGAGAAAAGTGTTGATCCATCAGCTGCACCAAGGCGACCTGTCGCGAGCCACGGCGATCCTCGGACTTCCAAGCCCCGCGACCGACGATTGAACACAACCTGGGCGTTCTGGTCGGGCCGCGGCGGGTTGATCCGTATTCGGCAGGTGATCAGCAGCGGACGCGTGCGCCTGATCGGCTCGCCTCGGCGGCAAAAAACCGAAACGGCTCCGGCACCCGCAAGGCTGGCGGTCCTGCTTCGACAAGCCGGTTTTCCCGACCAGGCGAGGCAGGTGCCGGCGGTCGACCGCCGGACAACTGACCGCGCCCTCGCTTCGGTGTGATCAGCGCGGCCAGATAGCAGATCGAGTAGCCGGGTCCGTGTGCACTAGGTCCGCTCAACTCGAGGGCGAGATTCAGGACCGACCGGGCTATCGCCCGTCGATCGTTGTGTGCCGAGCGGGCCGGTCGGCCGGAACGATATGCACCGGGTCGACCAGCAGCGTCAGATCGCCCAGGGTGTCGCCGTCACGACCCAGTCCCTCCGTGAGGACCTGACCGCCGTCAGGCAGCATCATCTGTCCGGTGAATCGCTGATGGTAGTGGCCATGGAACACCACTGTGGGCCGAACCTGCGCTACGACATTGCGCAGCCGGAAGCGATGAGCGCCCGCTCGGTGAACCTCCAACGCCGGGAAGCGCTGCGAATTTCCGGCGATGCCGGGGATCTCATCGGCCGGGCTGTCATGCAGAAGCATGACATCGGCGTGCCCACCGGCGATCACGGCATCAGCTTCGTCCTCGGTGATTTCCTCCTGCGCGAACCAGGAGTACCCCTCCTGCCGGCGCTCCCGGTCCAGACTCGTCGCACCACCCAGAGCCAGCCAGTCTTTTCCTACCCAGTTCCACCGGTACCCGCGGGGCAGGTGGGTGATGTGATCGGTGATGGGGCGCAGTCCGCTGCTCTGCAGCGGTATTTCGTTCAACAGGTCGAAGGATTCGTGGTTCCCATCCACCCAGACCAGCCGGACGCCCGTCTCGGTCAGACCGCTGTCGAGGTCCTCAACGAAGGCCCTGCCGCGACTTGTGGAGGGCCACCAGCCGAAATCGCCAAGCACCGCAATCGTGGCAGCACCCACATCGACTGCCCGGTCGATGACGCTCAGACCAGCGCCCGTGTTGCCGTGCAGGTCACCGACCAGCAGCACCAACCCAGGATCAGGGTTGAGCGTCGGACAGTCTTGAGCAGAAGCGTTCCCGAAGCGAACAAGAAAGTCGAGCAGCAACTTGCCGCTCGCGGCGCTTCTGGTCATCGACACGAATTGATTGTGGCCGCCGACAGCTTTGAGTTCCACTGGATTTGGGGATATCGCAAAGAACAAGTGTGCGGCGACCCTGACGGGTTCCTCTCCTCTCATAGGATGGGCCTATGGCACCTGTTCTGGACTTTCCGACCGTCACGGCTGCCCGAGCCAACCTGAAGGACATCCTGGACGCTGCCGATGAGCATCTTCCGGTCACCGTGCGCCGGGACGGACGGATGTCGGTCGTCCTGGACGCCGACCGATTGCGTGGCCTGCTGGCAAAGGCCGTCCCGGCCCGCGCCGAGCTGGTCGCTGAGGCCGGCGGGTGGAGCGTGCTGCTTCCCGGTCTGCCCATCGCCGGCGACGGCCCCACCGTCGAAGCCGCGATCGCTGATGCGGTCGACGCTCTACGCGAGTACGCCCAAGATTGGATCACCGATCAGGATCTGCGGCGTGCACTCAATCACCGCGACAACGACACCGTGGTCGCCATGGCGGCCCTGTCTACTGACGACCAGCTTCGCGCGTGGATCAACGGCGAGTGAGTTGCTTCGCCAACCGGTGTCCGGTCTGGGCAGCCCAGTCCTGTCGGCGTCGGCCGTGGCGATCTCGGTGGCGTTGCTGGCTGCCGATTTTCATCGAGAGGTTTTGCGCTCCCAGCGTTCCGCGTCCGTATGCCAGGTGCGAATTTATGTCGTACAACGGAGCCTGTCGAGAACGCTGGCCGGTCGTGCAGTACGTGGACGCAATGCCGCTCATGACCCACATCGTCATCAAGACTCCGCCCCGAGGGGTTGGAGTCTGACCACTGGCACAGGGAGTCTGTCACCTCCCCGGCCAAAGGTTCTGTAGGGAGCGACGCCAGACGATCCCGGCGGTCAAGAGGCCGGCGATAGCCGCCGTGATCCAGTGCGCCCGAGCGATCGACACCACCAGGACGATCACCACGATGGCGAGCCCAATACCGATCTCGTGATGGATCAGCCCGAAAAACGCGCCGATCAGTAGCCCACCGATCAGGACCAGCACGATCACTGAAGATTCACCGTGACGCTCGTCAGCACACCACCGGCGGCCAAGGTTACTGCGGCGTAGGAGGAATCGGGGGTCCTCGGGTATGCCGTGTCGCTGTCACGGTACGCAACGACCGGGAGAGTTTTCCCGGCAACGGTCACGATCGGGAGATCCTTGGAGCCGGCCAGGCTGTTCTTGAGCGTGATGGCGGCGATGTCCTTTACCGCCGCACCCGATGCATCGGATGACTGCAGGGTCTCGGTGACACCATCGGCGGCCTCGGAACCCGATGCGTACGTGATGAAAGCGGCGGGGCCGGAGTATCCGACGAGGTGATCGGGATCAGCGATTCCGGAGGTCGTGCCGTAGCGGTGACGCGGCTGCACAGGGCTTGATGCCGAGCTGACCGTCGAGTCCACCGGAACACCCTTCTTCGTCACTCCCAGGGTGATCAGGTACTGCGCATGGACATCAGTGGACGGTGTGAGCCCGAGGATCTGACCGGCGCTGTTGTTTCCCACGATGGAGATCGGCAGCTGCTCGACGGGTGCCGTGTAGCCCGCCGGGGCGACCAGGGTCTGCAGCATTAGCTTCGGGCTGATGTCGGCGCACCAAGCGGCGGCCAGGATCAGGACGCCTTTGCGGAATGTCCCGGAATAGGTGGTCTTCGGGGCGGCCAGGCCGAAGGCAGTGAATTCTCCGCCGTCCAGGAGCGCACCGGTTTTGGTGGAAACGCCGCGGATGCCCGTGTCGCAGGACGCCTGGTAGCCCCATCCCGGCGCCCCGATGACGTCGTAGTAGGGGTCATGCGGCACCGCTAGGGTCACCACTGCCGGAGCCACTGCGGCGGCCGTGGTGGTCTTGACTGCCGGGCTACTGGTGCCGGCGGCCACGGATCCTGCTAGCACCAGGGCCCCGGCGGCGGCAAGCGTGACCACGCCGATGGTGACCCGCTGGCGGGTGCTGGTGCGGCGGTTCAGGACGGTGGGAGTCGTCATGGTCGTGTCCTTTTCTGTGGAAGTGCGGGAGAGGTTTGGGTCAAGCGGCATGGTCATCGGTGTGCGCCGCTCTGCCGGCGGCGGGTCCAGGCCAGGCGGATCCCGGCGAGCATCAACGCCAGGCCGCCGGCGGCGAGGCCGGCGCTGTGGTGCGGGTCGTCCGCCTGCCCGGCGCTGATGCCTGTCGGGATGGCGGCGGTAGCGGTCGGCCGGACCGGGTTGGCGTTGCTGGTGCTCCGGGCCAGTGCTGCGTTCCGAGTCGTGCGCGCGGGCGCCGTGACCCACGTCAAGACCGGTGCGGTCGGGGCGGTGGTGCGCGCGGATGCTGACGACGTCACCAGCGGCTTTGTACCAACCGTTGTGACTACTGTTGCGGAGGCGGCCGGGGTCGTCGGGTTCGCCGCTGCGGTCGTCAGCGCGGATGCCGTTGCCGGAGTGCTGGGCGTGGTGCTGGTGCTGGGCGTGGCCGCCGCGGCGTGGATCAGTGGCTCCGCTACCCGGAGATCGACCGGGCCGGCATTGGTGGCGATGGAGCGGTAGTGCGTCTGGCTGGTCTCTACCACCGGGACCCAGTCACCACCGGCGAGCTGGAGCGTCACAGACTCGACGGGCAGGTTGTACCCGGCCGGTGCCGCGGTCTCGGTGGCGGTGATGGTGATGTCGTCAAGTCCAACGACTCGCACCGCCGGGGTGCTTCCGCTGGCGTCGGTAGTGAGCTCAGTGATCGGGGCGCCGGCGACGTCGGTCAGCCGGTCCGTCGCATCACTGGCGAGCGAGAAATGTGCGCCGGCCACCGGTAGGTGCGTCGCGGCGTCGTCCTGGGACAGGGTGAAACGCCTTGCCTGGATCTGCGCGGCCGGGGTGCTGGCAGCAGCAACTGACGCGGTGGCGGCGGGTGCATCAGCTGGCGCAGCACTGGCAACCCCGGAGGCAAACATGAGTCCGACGGGCAGCGTCACCGCGGCGGCCGCTGATGTCAGGCCTCGTACTGCTGCAGAGCGCACCATGGGATCGGGTTCCTTCTCGTCACTATCGTTGGCCTACGGACGGCGCTACGGCTGAACATTCTGTGCCGCAACGCAATTCTAACACGACTCTGCACCCTCAGGGTGCAAACCGGATCGAACGCGAGAACTGGGCTAGTAGGTCTTGACCCACTTCGTCTGTGCGGCCGTCGGGGTGCCGGTGATCGGGACACCGCGGAAGGTCGTGCTGAAAACCTCGGCCAGGACCGTCCGGGTCGCTTCGGCATCGGCGGCGGGTACCTGCACCAGCAGCTCGTCGTGGATCGGCAGCCAAAGTGCGTCCTGCGGAAGCCTTTCCGCCGCCGCGATGGTGAGCCGCTTGAACACGTCGGCCGCCGTGCCCTGCACGACCCAGTTCACCGCCATGTAGCCCAAATGCTTCCCCGGCCGCTTGGAATCCAGCGGGGTCGGCGGCAGCAGCCGCTCATATCCGGTGCGGAGTTCCTTGCCAGCGATCGCATTCCGGCTGACTTCCTGTCTCCAGGCGGCCATCGTCGGGTACCCGGCCAGCAGGTTCTGCGAGATCTGTTTCGCCGCTGTTACCTCGATGCCCAGCTTTCTGGACAGCCGGCCCGCGCCCTCTCCGTACATCATGGCCAGGAGGGTCGTTTTTGCCGTGCTGCGGTCGACGCCGATGCGGTCGGCCAGCACCTGATAGATGTCCCCTTCGACCGCGGCGCGCAATGCCGGATCGCCGGACAGCGCGCAGATGACCCGCGGCTCGACCCGGTCCAGGTCGACGCCGATCAGCACGTGCCCGGGATCTGGCAGCAGCACCTGACGCAGGCTCGGGGTGACGTTCTGCAGCGCTGGGAGCTTGGAGGCCTGTCGGCCGGTTTTGGCGCCGATGGACAGGATCTGTGGGTGGATCCGGCCGCGGACGGTGGCGCGCTTGATCTCCGTGAGTTTTGCCCTGATGTTGCCGGCCTTGCGGATCCGCTGGAATTCGGCCCACGCTCGTTCGGACTTGTGCGGGACGACGGCGGAGCTGTGGTGCTCTGAGTCCAGGCTCGGATACCCATTCTGGTCGGTAATCTCGATCTGCCAGGACCGGAGCCACTCATGCACCGGGGCATCGGTCTGGGTCAGGTCGACCTTCCAGTTGAAAATCGAATCTCGGACGACCCGTTCGGCCTCGGCCAGCTTCTCGGCGATAAATTTCTGGTCCACCAGATAGCCGCGTTGTGCCGGCCAGCGCCAGAGGTCCTCAATGGTGGCGTCCAGCTTGGCCAGCTGGCGATCGGCCGCCGGGTACCGGGCGGTCAGCTCGGCGACCAGCTGCGCGGTCTGCAACGGGGTTCGGTGCCAGCCGGCGCCGCGGTTCTTGCCCGCGTCCGCAGCCTCGGCGATCACCGTCCCCGGATTCAGGGAGCGCTGCAGCGTCCACACACAGGTCAGGCCGCGCATTACTACGCCCCAACGCTTCCGGACCTCTCCGGCGGTCTGGGACCCGCGCCAGGCGTAGAGCCGGCCCGCCCCGGTCGCCGTGTTCCGCGCGGCCGAGAAGGCGGTGAGCCACTCAAGCACGTCGGCGTCGGGCACCTCGAAGGTCCGGTCGTCGCCGCAACCGATGGAGATCCCGGACCCGGTGACCTCGAAGGCCACCGGGCCGACCAGAGTCAGCATTTCGTCAGTGAGCATCAGAACGCCAAGACGGTCTCGCCGGTGGCCGGATCCTGCACGTAGGCGGGATCCAGCACGACGGGGAAGGACCGGATCGGGGTTACCGAAGCGACATGCGCAGCGGCTTTGCGGTGCTCGCCCTCGACCTCGACGCGGTAGGAGGCACCGCGCTTATCATCTTTGCGCATCCTGAAGCGGTAGATGACCCCATCCACCGGGACGGCGGTGTCCCGCCGCTTCGCCAGTTGTTTGCCCCAGCGCATCGACGTGCCTTTCTCACTTGCTCCGAGTACCGGAGCCAGGTCCACGGGAAGCTCGGGTCTGTTCAATCCACCTGGTCCGTAGTAGGCACTGGCGTCGGAAGCGCGGATGAATCTTTCGGAACCGAAGTGCTCGACCCAATCCACCATGAGATCGGCAAATTCATCCGATTCGTCGTCATTCTGTTGAGCCCATTCCGCGCGGCCGTCGGCGACCAGATCGCTGGCCCGCTGTCCGTCGATCGTGACGTGATACATGGCCCCGAGGACGACGTCCCGCCAGCCCTCGAAAGACCCGAACCCCCTTGGCAGCACGGTTTCGCCAACTTGGTTGCGCAGACCGTAGCCCAGCACAGTGTGCAGGGCGGCCAGCAGCATCGGCCGGTTCTCCCTGGTCCAGGCCGCGATATCGCCTTTCGCGAAACCGGTCCTGTCCTGCGGCAGGCCGCCTTGGCTCCAGCTGAGCCGGATCGGAACGGCGCGCCGCTGCAAGTCTCCGCCGAGCGATGCATTGTTCCCGCAGACAGTCAAGGTCATGGGGCTAACCTTCACCATAATGTTACCGCCGAGAATCCGGCAGATCATAGCGCCGCTCGAGGTGAGCATCTCGGTGAGCATCTTGCTGGTGACAACTTTTCCGCGGGGCAGTTCATCGATGTGGAGGTATTTCATCCCGGCTAGGGTGGCCGAGACGAACTTTTTCTCTATCTCGACGTCGTCCCTGACCTCGTAGCCGATTGTCTGGGCGTCTGGGCGTCCAGTGATGACGATGCGGCCGAGCTGCGCGAGCAGCGTCTTCCCAGTACCGCGGTCAGCGGCGTCGAAAAGGAACGCCGCCGCGTTCCCGTAGAGCTGCCGGGAGGCCATGGTGAGCATGTAGCTCAGAGCGCGAGCCTTGTCCCCGGCAGTCGCATAGGGAAAATCACTGATCCACTCGGTGAGGAGGAGGTCCACGGCCTGCTGCGCGTGGAGGGCCGAGATCCTCGCCGGGATGATGTACCCGTCCCGCCAGTGCTTCTGCTGCCGCCGCGGCATGCTGATCAGCACGCTCGCAGCCCGGTGGTACCCGGGTTCAGTAATGATCTTGCCGGACCGCAGCAGCACCGGAGTATCGGAAACCTGGCTGGCCCGGGCGATGCCCTCGCTTGCCCTTGCGGCCTGCATCGTCATGGCCTGCACGGCTTTCGGGAACTCGTGTTTCATGGTCAGAGACCCGTTCTTTTGCTCGACGACTGGCTGCGCCATGGCCAGCAGCAGGCTTTCCTGCTCCACCGGCGCCCAGCGGCGGACCGCGCCGTTCTTCTCCAGGGAAGCGAAGGCCAGGTGGGAACCGTCGATCGCCACCTCCGCGATGAGGAACGGGACGCCCTTGATGGAAGGGTGCTGCGCCCCCTGCATGGTGGTCAGGATCTTCGTGACCACGGTCGCGGAGGTCATCGAGTTCAGGTGGACCTGAACTCGATTGGACGGGACCAGGGCGGACGCCGGGAGGCTGACCTCCCGGGCCGTGAGGATTTCCTCGGCCAGGTCGGCCGGATCCTTGCGGTGACCCTGCTCGGTCTTCTCCAGTAGCAGCCGAACGTCAAAGGCGGTGAGAAGTTTCTTGGGGGTGAGCGGGTCGGCTGCGCTGTCGTAGGTCCACAGCGACCCTGCCGGTCGGGTGGGTCCACCTATCTCGAGCGTCGCCGGGCCCCTATTCATAACAATCTTGTCGCCCGGCGCGTGCGGCTGGGCGACGAAACCTTCCGCGGCACACAGCGCCGCAGTGCCCTCGTCGGTACCGCAGTGCCGGTTGTAGACCGACCGCACCAACTCGGTGCGGAGGTCCAAGGGACCGGCGATCGAGACGGGCGGTGCGTCGGTCAGGTCGGCCAGCACGGTAGCCAGGGCGCTCAACTCGCGGCCAGTGAACAGGGCCGCCTGCTCGAAGCTGCCGTGGGTCCGGACCCAGGGATTACCGGAGCTGTGGGTGCCGCCGGTGCTGGGCGCGATGACGGTGTAACCGCGGATCAGGATCTCGGCCAGGCAGACGGTGTCCCGGCGCACGGTCAGATCCGACTCCGGGATCTCGCTGAGAATCCGGTTCCACTCGGCGACGTCGGCGACGTCCATTTCGAAAAACAGCCGCTCACCGCCGGTGGGCGTCTGCTCTGCCCATCCGCCGCGCAGGCGCTCCAGTAGTGGCACGGTCTTGCTGCGCTCGACGGCTTCCTTCCAGTCGGCCACGAAGCTCGGGTTCGACAGGGGCCCGCCTTCGAGGTCCAGCGCCATCAGGATGCGGGTTCGGCCGTCGACGGTCCTGGCGGACAGCTCCCCGAGCCGGACCGCCAGACCGGCGACCTCGCCGTTCTCGATCTGCTCGAGGGCGGCTGCGGTGCCTTCCGCGGGGGTCAGCTTCTTCGCCGGGCAGGACATCTGCCGGCCGATGGGCAGAATCGGCAGTCCGCGGCTGGCAGCGAAGCGGGCCTCCCGCAGCACATCTTCGGCAGCGGTACGTCCGGCGTGTCCACCGGCCCGAGTCGAGCTCTCGTCGGGGCTCATGCGACGGCCCCCGGCCCAAAGAGACCGCCGCGGACGCCGAAGTGGTTGACGCCGTCCCACGTCTTCTCATTGCCGCGCAGGTCGCAGAGGCAGGACTGCCGGCGCTCGCACTGGTGCCGGCCGTCGAGGGCCTGCCGGGCGATTTTCTCGGTGGAGCGGAAACTTTCGTACCACCGCAGGGGGTTCGTCTCTACGAAGCCGTCGAGATCGACCCGGATGCCGGCGCGCTGGTAATCGATGATGTAGCGCCAGACATCTGTGCCGGTGGGCAGGTCGGTCACCACGTGCACCTGGCTGCGCGAGTACTCGGCCCAGAGCACACCGGGCAGCCGGGCCGCGACGGCGGCCATCTTCTGGCATAGCTGGAGGCTGCGGATCGGAAAGCAGTACCCGTCTTCGTCGGCGGGGTGCTCGGGCGTCATCTGGACGACGGTGACTGTGTGGCCCGCTAGCACAGCCAGCAGCGTCTTTCCGGTGCCGCGGTCTGATGGGCCCTGACCCATGACGGTGGCCTGGGTGTCGATGGTTGTCATCGTTAAGTCCTTTGTTTGGTGACTCCGCCGCTAATCGGCTTGGCCGGTCCCCACCAGACCGCGGAATTACGGCTCGGTGTACTGATCACTACTATACCCCTGTGTGTCAGTGGTAGAGTAGCTTTTGTCAGGAATGCTTCCAGCCGATGTGGCCGGAGAGACCCGGTGGACCGGGCTTCTCGATGCCTATCCTTTTGGCCCACTTTTGGTGGCCTGCGAATGCCGCAGGTCTCCAAACCGGCCACTCACCGGACCTGACAGCAAGAGATATGCGTGGGCTTTTCAGCACGGCGTGACGGCGGCAATCAGGCCGCCCGCGCATATCCAGCACGCCACCACCCACAGACCCAGCGCCGCCCAAACGAAGGACGAAAAATGAACACTCCCGTCACCCCGCTCCCCGACGTGACCGTGTACTCGAAGCGCGGCTGCCCGGGCTGCCAGGCCACCTACACTTCGCTCCGCCGGCTCGGAGTCCCCTTCACCGGCATCGATGTGGAGGAGATCCCGGGCGCACGCGACCGGGTCCGCGACCTGGAATACACCTCCCTGCCGGTGATCGTTGTGGAGTCCACCGGCGAGAACTGGTGGGGTTTCCGGCCGGATCGGCTGCGGAAGCTTGTTCCCGTGGTCAGTGATGCCGCCTGACGGGGCCCCGCCTCTCCTGCAGACACAAAGAAGGCCCCCGGCTGATCAGCCGGGGGCCTTCTTGCTTGCGGCGGTCACTGCGCTAGCCGCTCCAGCGCCTCGGTGAACCGGGGCAGCTCGGTGTCCATGACATCGGCGAGGCGGCGCGTGCGGTTGAGGTCCGAGCGCGCCCTGCGGACCGCGTAGACCGTGCGCCCGAGCAGCCCGGCAAGCTGGGCCGCAGTCAGATCGTTGCGGGCGACGGTCTCCAGGTCGGCACTGGTCCACTCCATGCCCCGGCGGACCGCGGCGGGCACGCTCACGGTTGGGCTCTTCCGCTGCATCACCCAACGCCGCGCGGCGACGGCTTCGGGGTATTGCAGGTCGTAGGCCTTCTTCTTCGCCCGGGCCTTGGACAGTCGGCCGGCCTTCATCGCCGCCCTGGTGCACGGGACGCACTTGCAGCCCCACTCCCGATAGGTGGAGAACCGGCCGTGCTTCACCGACGCCGGCGCGAGTCCATCGGCCATCTGCTGGTGCTGACGGGCACGCCGGGCGCGGGTGGTCGCGTTCTCCTGGGCTTTTGCGCGGGCCGAGTAGGCCAGGCAGAGATCGCAGAGGCAGCCGGACCGGTAGCCGGCCGGCGATCCGTGCACGATCCCGGGCGGCGCCTCGGGCTCGACTACGGGCCGGGTCTTGGTCCGGGCCGCGGTGGCGGCCGCCGTGCATGGCCCGCAGTGGCAGCCCCACTTCGAGTAGGTCGACGCCTTGCCGTGCACCAGGTGCGCGGGTGCGGTGCCGGCGGCGAACCGGGCCTGCCGTTCGGCCTGGCGGGCCCGTGCGGCGGCGCGCCGGAACTCGGCGTCGGTGCGTGTCGGTGCAGCCATGTCCAACCCCTCGGTTCCCGTTTCTTGCGGTGCCGCCCGGTGGGTTACCGGCTGACGCTTGCCGGTTCGGCGCCGGAGGTCCAGCGCTTCAGGAATTCCCGGATCTCGTGACTGACGTCGGTCTGATCCTCGGTCGCTTTCGCGAGGGAGGCCTTCCACAGGTCGTCTTCGATGCGGATCGCGTGCGGTCGCTTGGTGGGTAGTGCCATGGTTCCGGGTCTCCAGTGATTGGTGGATCGGGGCGAGCTTGTGCCTGGTTGGCTCCTGTCATGTTAGCACCGATGTAGCGTCATGCGTCGCTACTCCTGTAGCTCTATTAGGTGAACTACGCGGGCTCGCCGGCCCCGCTGCGTCACGGGGTGCGGCGTGTAGGAAGCACTCAGCCCGGCCACGGAGGCTGTCCGGGCCGGGCTGGCGGGTGTGGCTACGGGTGTCTGGTCAGGCAGCGGCGGGCACGTCGCCCAGTTCCTGGGCGACGTCCTGCGCGATCAGCGCGAGCCGCAGGGCCTCCGAGTAGGTCAGCCGGGCATAGGCGGCGGCGTTCTCCCAGTACAGAACGTCCATCGCCTCCACCAGGCCGTGCCGGCTCTGAATGGTCCCGCCGATGGCGCACTGCACCATGTGGTCGGCTGGGGTCTTCGGGCCGCCGTTGGCGTCCATGAGCATCAGCGCGGCTATCAAGATGTCGGTGGACTGGCTGGCGGCCTTGTTCTTGATGGTCTGCATGGCTGTCATTTTTGGCTCCTGGCTCTTGGTGTTGCTCTCTTCCTTGTATCCCAATTGTAGCACGTCTGTCGCTACGTTCGTATCTCTATAGAGTGAACTTCGATTGCTGTTTCCGTAGCTCAGAGCACTAACCGGCAGCAGAAGACCGGTCGTAACTTCCCTCCATAGATACATTCGCCGCTACTCTCGTAGCTCCATTCGTGGTACACTTATGGAACAAGAGCAAGCCAGGACACCAAAGCCAGGAGGCCAACATGATCACCAGTCCCACCAACTTCGCCCGCCGGATCTGGATGACCCTGGTCATCATCGGGTCCCCATCCCTGGGCAAGCTCGAGAACGGCAGCACCGGAGTTTTCGCCAGCCAGCACCCCGCGGCCAAGATCGTCGGCCGGGTCTTCGCCGGCCTCGTCGTGAGCATGGCGGCCTTCATGGCCGTGGTGATGGTCCTGAGTCGCTGAGCCCCGGGGCCGGTAGGCCACCGATGCGGCCTACCGAACAGCCCAGCCGACGCGGCCGCCGGACCAGCAACCACTCACCACCGACCAACGCAGAAGGCCCCCGGCAGATCCCCGCCGGGGGCCTTCTGCGTCCGATTTCCGGGGCGCAGTTTGCTGCCGATTAGGCAGCAGGCTTGGCCGCGATCCGCAGGGCGGCCGCCCGGGCCGTGGGTGCGTCCCAGCCGGCGGCGGCGAGCTTCCCGCGGAGCTGCGCGCGCAACGCTTCGTGCAGAGCGTCCGGCACGTTCACCTGTCCGTACAACTGCCGCATACGGCCAGCCCAGGTGCGCGCCTCCGTCGGATCCGCCGGCACCGGACCGGCCGCAGCGAGCATCTTGCCGAGCGTCTTCTTGATGACCGGCCCCGCCTCCGACCGGGTGGCCCTCGCGTTCTGCACAGCCTCCGTACGCGCAGCGGCGGCCGCCGCGCGCGCGGTTTCGGCATCACGTGCGCGCGCAAATGCCCCCGAGGTGACCGCGCGCGCATTGAGGATTTCGCGCACCGACGCCGGCGGACAACCGCGCATCAGACCGAGGGTGGCGAGCGCTTTGCGCGCGGTCGCGGCGCTGCGTTTGCTCACCCCGAGCGGCTCCGGATCGACCCCGAGAGCATCGAAGAATCCGACCAGGAAGACCGTCCCGCCGAGGTCGTAACCGATCGCCGGATGGGCGCAATTTTGGAGCAGCTCGACGGCCAGTTCCGGCTCCGAATCGGGCTCGGAAACGGGCGGCAAAACGGGGGTCTCGAACAGCCCTTTCTCGACCGGTTCGGCCTCCGGATGCACCACCAGTTCGGCGGCCGGAATCCCGGCCAGCAGACCCACCGCGTCGTACTGATCCTCGACGGCTTCCCGGCCCCGCGGGCCGAGCTGGCGGAGCCGGTACCGGGCCGAGTTGCCCGGGGCCGCGGACACCTGCAGCAGCATCCCGGCCGGGCCGGCGGCGAGCTTGAGTTGCCGGGATGCTGCCCGACGGTCCTGTCCCGTGCGGACCGCGATGCGACTCGCGGAGATCAGACCGACGGCGTCGAACCCGGCCGATGAGGTGGCCCCAGGGTCACCGGGTTGAGCCTTCACATCCCGCAGGATGCCGACCCCGATGACGGCGAAGAGGTAGCGGAGGTGGGTCTCGAGCCGCGGCGAGATGGGTGGGTGGCCGGAGTCGTCGTCAGACGGAGGGGGCAGCGGGGCGGTAAGCCGGCCGATGAGTCGACGCGAGGTGGCGACGGCCAGCGAACGCCGACCGGCCGGAAGTGAGAGGCGACGGAGATGAGAGGCGACGGCGGTGAGAAGTCTTGACCAAGAAGGATCGTGTGAACAAAGAGCAAGAGCGGGTTGGTTCGAGGCGAGTCTTGACCGGCAGTAGGAACGGACCGTGGAGGGGCGGTAACCGACCGACAGGGCGCGGGTGAGAACAGCAAGAACCAGTTTGGTCGGATCGTCAGCGGGACGTCGTACGAGGTGGCCAAGAACAGCGTCGAGTTCGGCGAACGTAGGCTGACGAGGAGGGGACACAGCAAAAGTGTACCTGCACAATGTTGTCGACGAAGTCGTAAGACAGTAGGGCGAGGTAATACGTAGGGCGAAGGGCGCCGACAAGGATCAAGGCTGGCAGTGCTGACGAGGCTTCGAGAGCCAAGGGTTCAAGGCCGGTTCCGGGCGGCGGACAGCGGGCGGGGGTATCAGGCCGGGGCAGGGTTGCAGCGGGTTTTCGATCCGGAGCGGCATGGGCAGGGCGGGCAGCAAGATCCAGAACGGGGGGGCAGATCCGGCGGCAGCAGGGCAGTTGGACGCAGGCAGTCGGGGTCCGGGGTCGGTAGCTCACAGCAGCAGTTGAATCCGCAAAGAGGGCGTCGCGGGACGGGTCGTTCGTGGCGGTACGGCTAGCTCTCGATGGCTCAAGACGACTCGATCAGTTCTCAAATCTTTACTACCTACCCCCTCCAATCTCACTTTCAGCTTCAGTCCCTCAACCGCTTCGGTTCGCTTCTTCTCGTCCCTCAACCCGTCCCTCAACCACTTCAATCCGCTTCGCTGCTGACTGACCTTCTCGACTTCCTGCCAGCAACAGCCCAGCCTCGGTCAGTCCTTCGGACCTCCCTTCGGCTCCTGGCCAACAGCTCCAGCCACAGTGCAACGGCTACCAACTCCACCGGCTTCAATCACGGCAACGGCGACAGCTGAACCGGCTTCAATCACAGCAACTCAGTGACAGGTCGACAGCTTCACGGCAGCCGCTCCGCGCACCCGCAAAATCCGGCCTTCATCCTGGTACCGGCGGCCGCCAGACGACCCTCCGAATGGGCTTACTAGCGACCTGCTCCGCGGGCTGAAATTCGGGCCGCACCCGGCGCCGGCGGCCCTATTTCAAGATCGTTTACGGGCACAGTCCCGGGACTGTGCCCACGGGGCCGTCCTGGCGTAGCGCTCCGAGCGCTTTCAAGATCATCTTGCCGGCGGGTGGCGTCGGTTCCAGAGCCGCCCCAGAGCAGAGCCGACCACTCTTCGCGCTGGATCCTGTTTCCGGACCCAGGGGGTCTTTGGGGTCTTTGGGGGGTTAGTTCTAACCGCTCTCGTGAAGAAATTTCTCTTCAAAGTTTTCACCTAGAGAGAGGCTGAGATCAACCCCCCAAAGTCCCCAAAGACCCCCCCTGGGTCCATCGTCGGCTCGGAGCCCTACCGATGAGGACTACGTCAAGACATGTCTTGACACACCGTCCCGGGCCGTGTTATCAATACATGGCTTGAACGTGTTGGAGTCACCGCCGCGTCGACATCGAGCAAGGACAGTCATGACCATCCGCAGCATCTTCCGCAAGCTCGTCGGCTTCAGCGTCCTCAGCGTCACGATGTTCTTCGCCGGCCACTTCCTCGCCAACTGGACCTACGACGCCGGCGCGCAGATGGTCGCCCAGAACGCCGCTTTCCAGGTCTACGCCAGCTACAAGGCGACCGGCGTCTACCCGGCGGCAACACCCACCGCGGCCGCCACACCCGGCGACATCGACGCGCTGCTCAACGCGGCCGACGTCGAATCCCTGCCCTCGAGATCGTCCGGCGGCAACCAGACGGCGCAGTACTGGAGCGATGGGCATCGGTTCGTCATGGTCGTCTCCGATCTGAGGTCGGGTCACCACTTCTGCATCGACTCGGGATCGCCCGACCACCAGGGGCTGCACCAGGTCGACTTGGTCACCGACTGCATCGGGTGAGGACCCAGGAACGAAGAAGGCCTCCACCCGTCGCCGGGTGGAGGCCTTCTGTTTACCCCCTGCGGTTTCAGCCCTCCTCGGCCTCGTCCCGCTGTGGGCTGCGCTTGCTCTTGAGGACATCAGGATCGGTGCCCAGCTGCTGGGCGCGCTGGGCACTGACGGGCTTAGCCAGCAGCGACCCCAGGAGCTTCCAGCTGTTCCCGGCACGGTTGGCCGCCGTCAGTGCGGCGGCTCGGCGCTTGGCCGCTTCGGCGAAAGCCGCCCGGGCGGCCTCCGTGTCGCGGATCGCCTCAAGGGCGGCCTCCCGCGTGCGGTCCGCCTCTGTGGGCTCTGAGTGGGTCATGCCGGAAGTTTATCAAGACATGTCTTGACACACAAGATAGTAGGTGCTTCAATACATGTATTGAACGCGCGTCTAGTCATGGAGAGCCGGTATGAGCATCAACAGCACCCAGACCGATCGGCAGGTCGTCGAGCGCCGCCTCGAGGAGACGTACCGGCCACAGCCCGCCCGCCGGCGTGGCCCGCTCGTCGCAGTCGGCCTGGTCGCCGGCGGGATGGCCGCCCTCGCGGCGTTCAGCAGCATCGCCGGCACCGCCGTGGCGCAGCAGACGGCCCCGGTAATCCGCCCGACGGTCACCACCACCACCACCATCACCGTGAACCCGCCCGCCACCTCCGCCGCGGTCTTCACCACGCCGGCCAAGATCACCACCGCACCGGTCGCCACGGCACCGGCCGCTGCTCCGTCACTGGTGCTCGGCCCGTCGGCCACCCTTTGGCCGGGAGTACCCCTGGCCAACGTGCGCTCCGGCCCCGGCACCGAATGGCCGGTTGTCAGCCAGCTGACCATCGACGAGTCCTTTCAGGGCCGCCCGGTGCAGGGCAAGCCGTGGTACTGGCTGGGCACTGGCCGGTACTCCTCCGCAGCCGTCGTGAGCACCACCCGCTTGGATACCGTGAACGGCACCATGGTTGCCAAGACCGTCGCGCCCGCCGCTCCGGCCCCCGCGCAGCTGGTCGCAGCGCCCGTCAGGCCGACGACCGGCACTCTGCTTTCGATCCTGTCCGGGTACACCTCCAGCTGCTCCGGCGTCCGCGGCGCCGTCGCGCAGCAGATGGTGAACGGAACGGTTCCGCGATGACCGCCCGGACCGCCTCTGCCCCGGCGTGGCTGCACCGCGTCGCCGTCGGTTCCACCACCCTGGTTGCGATCGGATCAGCCACGCTTGCTTTCCGCGGAACCACCGATGTCGCCGAAGCCTCCGGCGCCGTCCCGGCCGGGTTCGGCTGGATCGTGCCGCTGGTCATCGAGGCGGGCGTGCTCGCCGCGGGCGTCTCGGCACTGGCCCGCGCGGCCACCGGGGAGCAGCCGCGCGCGGAGTTGGCCATGATGTTCTCATTGCTCGCCCTGAGCACGATCGTGCAGGTCGCACACACGGCCAGCCTCGGCGGATCGGTGCTCGGCATGGTGCTCGCAGGCGTGATCCCGTCCGTCCTGCTCGCGAGCGTCGAGCTGATTCTGCGCGCGCAGCGCCGTGCGCACCATGCGCGCGCGGTCATCGCCGACCAGATGCTCGCCGATGCGCGCCGCGACGAAGAACGCGCAGCGCGGGCCGCGCAGCGCGCAGCCCACCCGGTGCGCACCCCCCTGGTGCGACCACCCGCACCCGACAGAAGCACGGCAGCCGGCCACGATCGCCCGCACACGCCAATCACCGCAGCGAAAGCGCCGGACCGGGATCCGGGCTCGGATCGGCATGCGCTGATCACCAACCTGATCGCTGAGCACGGCGCACGGACCAGCGGTTCGATGGTCGCGACGGTGCTCGGCACATCCGAAAGCCAAGGTCGGCGGTTACTTGCCGCGTACAGACGAGACCGGGCTGCCGCCTGAACCGCCCAAATATCATCGAGACCTTCGCCTGAAGCCGCGTCCCGCGGGCCTCGACCGCTGATCCTGGACCTACCTCTCTCGGACCTTGACTTGACGATCCAGTTGGAGCCGGGCATCCGAAACAGCGCCGGCACGATCGTGACCGCGCCTTGTGGCAGGGGCCTGTCGGTGACCGGACACCAACGCTCGTCCCAGAATCAAGCCCGGGACCCCGCTCGACGCCGGGCGCGGGGCGGTACTGCGACGTCAGATTTCCCGACCCGGGGAAGACAGCGGGGTGACCGTGCATATCTAGGGAGACAGCACCGCCACCAAGCAACAGAAAGCAGGCATCATGACCACGACGAGTCAGACAGTCAGGATCACCACAGCCCGGGCGTCCTTCGATCGAGCAAAAGCGCACGCTGCGCTGGCACAGGAGAAGGGCATCCCCAGCTACTACCCGGCCCATCTGAGGGGACTCGCCCCCGCGTGGCAGACCGACAACCCAGTGGAGCGGGACGAATGGCAGACGGCCGAGATGGAAGCCATCGCCGCAGGGGTGTCCCTCCTGGTCGCGCTGCTGGATCACTCAGCATCCGGGTGGGTCGTAGCGCCGTACACCGCACCGGATGATCGCTTGAATTTCAAGACGCCGGCGCACGCGTGGGGAATCGCCACCCCGGCATTCTTCCGCGACGAGACTCCGGCCGGTGAGGTGCTCGTGAGCGCCCGAGCGTTCGACCCGGACGACCTGGCCACCTGCATGATGCGCTCTCACGCAGTCAGCCTGCAGACCGGATCACTCGTGGACTTGTTCCGCGGCTTCGTGGTCATAGGAGCACGTCCGTAACCGAGCGGCTGGCCCGCTTCCCGACCATCGTGGCCGCCGCACAGCTGAGCGGCGGGCACGGTGGACCCTTCCGACCATCGCGCCAAGGACCTGCACTAGGCGCTGACTCCTGCGACCCCAATGACCATAAGTGCAATTATCGTCGGTAACCTGGACAGGGCGGGAAGTGAACTTACCGAGGTCCAGGTTGGCTTAGAACATGCTGCATCGGCGGCTGCTACACGGGTATCGGAGCCAGCCGGTCCACACGGTAAGCAGCAACAGTCGTCTGGCCGCATCTGGTCAACGAGGCTTGACAGTAGGAAAGCCCTTGATTCTCGATCCGAGTGGCCAGGTTCCTCCGAAGCAGGGCCACCGCATCACCGGATTCACAGCAAGGATTCACGAAATGCCCCCCCCATTTCGGTGACCTAAAGAACCGCCACATCGCAGCTCGCAACGATCGGGCACTTATCCGCGCCACTTCGACACCGGTTCACCTGCCATGCGCGGGCCGAGCGTCATTAGTCAGGGCGAGGCCAGCCTCAACCGCTGAGACCGGCCTAACCGGATGGTGCGGGCGCCGCTTCCGTTGAAATCCGCTACAGACAGGCCGACGGCCAATCGAAGATTCCCGGCGGGGCTACGACGCAGCCGCTGTACCGATGCGCGTGGTACCAGACGTAAACGGCTGCAACGAACAGCACGAGCACGACGAGCGGTATCAGCCCGGCATAGCTGTGCGCAGCAGACGTCGGCGCGGCGAATTGGGCGGGTGCTTTTTCGGCAGTATCCAAGTCGGTGTTCGCCCTGGCCCAGTCACCGGGCCCGTATCGCGCGACCGGTTGTGGCACTGTCTGATCCCAGGTGGCGAAGCCGCCGTCGACATGCCGGCCAAGAACGTAGCTTTGTCCGGTCCGCATCACCGCCGCGCAACCGACGAGCGCGGTTCGGCCGCATTGCGGGCAGAACGCGGCCGTCGGCGCGCCGGGCGCTGAACAGAACCAGCAAGGTGGCGGAGCCACCGCGGAGTTAGATGAAGTCACCGGCGGAGTTTCGCACCCAGCGGCCGTCGCTGCATCTCTTTCGACGCGACGCGCTCAGTCGGAGACCGGCGCCACCAGCTCGGGGCCGTTGTTTCGGACGCTGTTGACCGCTTTGCCGACCGGGTAGGGCTGCAGCTCTGGCGGCGGCACTGAGGCGACCATCTCCCGCACCCGTTCCAGGTCGGTGATCGTCGGATCGAGCCAGTCCGCGATCATGTCGTCCGGAATGATCAGCGGCGAACGATCGTGAATCTCGCCCGCCGCATCCCTAGCCGGGTTGGTGAGCACGGTCGCGGACCACAACCAGCGGTCCGGGTCGTCGTCGGTCTTGTCGTGATCGCGCCACAGCTCGTACAGCCCCGCCATCGACAGCACCTGCTCGTTCAGGTGGAGGAAGTACGGCTGCTTGCCTTCTGGCCGGGGTTCCCACTCGTAGTACCCATCGGAGGGCATCAGGCATCTGCGGGCGGCGGCGGCCCTCTTAAAACTTGGCTTCTCGGTGATGGTCTCGACCCGGGCATTGATCATCCTTGCGCCGATCTTCGGGTCCTTGGCCCAGCTGGGCACTAGACCCCACCGGAATGTGCGGAGCTGGCGCTCAACCGAGGCGTCCGGTTCCTCCTTGGGCGCGTGCTCGACGACGGCGCGGACCCGCTGGGTGGGCGCCACGTTCCAGGACGGGCGGAGCGGTTCGCCGACAACGGCCGCGCCGTAGAGCGAAGCCAATTCGTCGTCGGGGCGGGTCAGCGCATAGCGGCCACACATTCCCGTCATCTTGCCGGAGACCACCGACAGGCGGGTGCCACCAGGAGCGTGCACCTAGCGCTCAGAAGACGCCGGCGGCCAGATCCAGCAGATCCTGACCTCGGGGTGCCAGCCGTGGTGGACCGCTGATCGGTGCCCACACCAGCTCCTCGCGGGACAACATCATGATGCCGAGGCGCACCGATTCGCCATCCAGCATGAACGGTGCCTGGAACCCGGTGTCGCCACCGGAACCACGGACTACCCGGCCGTCGGCGACGGCGTACAGCAGCGACATGCTCTGCTCGTTGGCCAGAATGTCCTCGTCGGAACGAGACGGCCGACCACGACGACTAGAACGCATGTACTGGGTAGCTGCTTGAGTCAAGTTCAGAACGGAACCTCAACTTCCCCAACGGGATTGCGCAGCTCATCCAACGGATGCGGGTCCGTATTGACCGCCTGTTGCAGCA